>Ga0209243_100022_pt1 | contig 160147 bp, 146 predicted proteins | sample UppTromiDAQMD024_FD_185836 | JGI IMG/M metagenome (GOLD analysis project Ga0209243, IMG submission 185836) | Upper troposphere microbial communities from Maryland, USA - DAQMD-024 (SPAdes) (version 2) | ecosystem: Environmental > Air > Outdoor Air > Unclassified | place: USA: Maryland, Virginia...
CTCCCTGGTGAAATTAGCGCTATGGAACCACCCGATCCCATCCCGAACTCGGAAGTGAAACGTAGCTGCGCCGATGGTAGTGTGGCCTAAGCCATGCGAGAGTAGGTCATCGCCAGGGTTTATACCCAAAAACCCCGCTGCTCACGTAGCGGGGTTTTTCTTATTAAGTGAAGGCACTGCTTTTTGAGTGGCTTCCGCCCCACGGGCAAGATCGCGATGCTGGCGCTGCAAGCGCTGCTGCAACCGTCTCCCTGGTGAAATTAGCGCTATGGAACCACCCGATCCCATCCCGAACTCGGAAGTGAAACGTAGCTGCGCCGATGGTAGTGTGGCCTAAGCCATGCGAGAGTAGGTCATCGCCAGGGTTTACACCCAAAACCCCGCTGCTCACGCAGCGGGGTTTTTCTTTGTGTGCCGGAAATACGGGTAGTGCCGGCCGCTGGCCGGCAACCCGATGGCGTTACATCGCCCGGTACATCCGCGCCACGCGTGGATGCCCTCTGCGAGGAGGCATGGCGCCAACCAAGGTTGGCGGCTACCAACAGCAGGCCCACACAGCGATCGCTTGCCGGCCAGCGGCCGGCACTACAAGTAGAACCACGTCATGCGTGGATGCTCTCTGCACGGAACCACGGCGCCAACCAAGGTTGGCATCTACAACTGCAGGGCGATCGCACACAAAAAAGCGGCGCCCTTGCGGGCGCCGCTTTGACCTCAACGATGCTCAGTCGAGCAAGCTCGACGCTACTTCGCCGCAGCCGGGGCCTTGTCCTTCATCATTGCATCGCGGGCCGCCTTGAACGGGTTGCCTGCATACCAGTTCGGCCAGCGATCGCCGCCGGCCAGTTCCTTGCCGACGCCGTACATCAGCTGCAGGTCTTCGACAGTACCGTCCAGCTTCCAGGTGGCCGCGTCGAACTCGTCCTTCGGGCCGTGGTAGCGGTTGGCGCCGTAGTCCGCTGCGGCCTTGCGGCCCGCGTCCACGCCACCGTCGCGCAGGTCCTCGCCGCCATCGGCGTACAGAGCCGGCACGCCGGCCTTGGCGAAGTTGAAGTGGTCGGAACGGAAGTAGAAGCCGCTCTGCACCGAGGTCTCACCGTGCAGGGTACGGTCCTGGGCCGCGGCCAGCGGCTTGAGGATGTCTTCCAGCTCCGAGCTGCCGAAGCCGGTGACGGTCACGTCCTTGGCACGGCCAGCCACCGACATCGCATCGATGTTGATCACGCCGGCGATCTTGTCCAGCGGGAAGGTGGGATGCGCGACGTAGTACTTCGAACCCAGCAGGCCGGATTCTTCCAGGGTCACGGCCAGGAACACCACCGAACGCTCCGGCTTCGGATCCTGGTGGGCCATTGCTTCAGCCACCTCGAGGATGCCGGCCACACCGGTCGCATTGTCGACCGCACCGTTGTAGATGTTGTCGCCGGTCTCGCCCTCGTGCTTGCCCAGGTGATCCCAGTGCGCCATGTACAGCACGGCCTCGTCGGCACGCTTGCTGCCCGGCAGTACGCCCACCACGTTGCGCGATTGCTTCTGCGCGATCTGGCTCTTCAGATCGACCGCAGCGGTGGCCTTCAGCGGCACCGGCTTGAAGCCGCGCTTGCTGGCGTCCTTGTACGCCTGCGCCAGGTCCAGGCCGGCACCGGCGAACAGTGTCTTGGCGGCGTCGGCACTCAGCCAGCCCTGCACCGGGATGCGGGCTTCCGGGTCATCCTTGGCCGGCAGGTCGTACTGCGGGCCCGCCCAGGAGTTCTTAACCACGTCCCAGCCATAGGAGGCGCCGGCGGTGTCATGCACGATCAGCGCGGCGGCGGCGCCCTTCCGAGCGGCCTCCTCGAATTTGTAGGTCCAGCGGCCGTAGTAGGTCATGCGCTTGCCGTCGAACAGCTTCGCGTCATCGACGTGGAAGCCCGGGTCATTGACGAACATGACGACCGTCTTGCCCTTCCAGTCCTGGCCGGCGTAGTCGTTCCACTTCTGCTCCGGCGCATCGACGCCGTAGCCGACGAACACCAGATCGCTGGCATCGACCTTCACTTCGGCCTGGCCGGTACGGGTGCCCACCACCATGTCGGTGCCGAACTTCAGCTCGGTGGTCTTGCCGCCCTGGGTGATCTTCAGCACGGTCGATTCGTTGGCCGTGGTCTCGGTCATCGGCACGTCCTGGAACCAGCTGTCGCCGTTGCCGGGCTGCAGGCCGATGCGCTGCATCTGGTCGCGGATGTAGTTGACCGTCAGTTCTTCGCCCTTGCTGCCCGGGGCGCGGCCTTCGAATTCATCCGAGGCCAGGGTCTTGACCATTTCGGCGAAGTCGCCGGCGTTGATCTCCGGCGAGAACGAATGGGCGGCCGGCTTCGCAGCGGCGGTGTCGGTGGCCGGCGCGGGCGCCGGAGTGTCTTCGCCTTTGCAGGCGCTGAGCGCGGCCGCAGCGGCCAGGCACAGGAGGAGTTTGCGGGGCATCGTCGATTCCTGGAAAACAAAGGGCGGCCACACCTCGTGCGCGGCCGGTAACAGCGAGTATCACCGAACCGATCGGCCCGGTGCGCTCAATCCGCCGGAGCGGTTTCGGTGTCGAACGGGATCGGCTCGGCGCCGGTGACCGGCCCGATACGGGCGGTGCGGTGCACGTACAGCACCACCTCGCGTTCGAACTGCAGCGGGCCGTTGACCACGGCATTCGGGCCGATGATCACGCGCGGCTTGCGGCTGGCGGTCAGCGAGACGCTGAAGTTCGGCTTGCGCACGTGCACGCCACCGTTCACCTGCGAACCGATGCCGACGGTGATATCGCCGTTGACGGTCTCCACATCCTTGCCGACGCGGCTTTCGACCAGGCCGATGCCACCGTTCACGGTTTCGACGCCGCCTTCGATCTGGCTGCCGCGATCGCTGAAGATGCTGCCGTTGACCGTGCTGACGTCGCCACGGGCGATCACTTCGCGGCCCAGGCGCACGCCGCCGTTGACCGTCTCGATCTGGCCGGTACGTGCGCGGTCGGCGACCTTGACCCCGCCGTTGACGGTGTCGATGCTGCCGGTCTCGACGCCTTCACCGACGCGGATACCGCCGTTGACGGTATCCAGCTTGCCGTAGCGCTGGCCGGCGTCGGCGCTGATGCTGCCGTTGACCTTGCTGATGTCTTCCTGCGCCGCAACCGGCCCGGTGGCCAGCAGCACGCCCAACAGCAGCGGAATGGAAAGAGTTTTCATGGGGACCTCGATGGATGTGCGGCTGGCAGGCCGCGTGCGGAGATGTCACCATTCCCCGGTACCCCCTGCAACTGCCTGAAGTCACTGGAAAGCCCTTGCGCGACAACGCCTTCCCATCACGCCGACATCACATCGCCGCCATTCGCGGCGGGCGCTGCCTGCTGCTGGGGCTGGCGTTGGCCCTGGCCCTGCCGTTGCCCGGTGCTGCGCAGACCACCCGCGAGACCGAGCGCAAGCTGCAGAAGCTGCGCACCGAACTGAAGGGCGTGGCGCAGGAGCGCCGGCAGATCGAGGGGCAGCGCGGCCAGGCCTCGCAGCAGTTGCGCGACGCCGACGAGAAAGTCGCGCGCAGTGGCCGCGCCCTCGCGCAGACTGAAAGCGCCTTGCGCGAACAGAGCCAGGCGCTGGCCGAGGCCGAGCAGCGCCGCAGCACCCTGCAGACCAACCTGGCCCAGCAGCATCGCGAGTTGGCCGGGTTGCTGCGCGCGGCCTACCAGCTGGGCAACCACGCACCGCTGAAACTGCTGCTGTCGCAGGATACGGTGGCCGACGCCAACCGCGCCATGGCTTACCACCGCTACCTGCAGCGCGAACGCGCGCAGCGCATCACCACGCTGACTGCCGACCTGAAGGAACTGGAGGCGCTGCAGGCGCAGATCGCCGAGCGCCGGCAGAAGCTGCAGGGCAGCCAGCGCGACCAGAAGCAGCAGGCCGCCACCCTGGCGGCCGATCGACGTGACCGCGCGCAGACCGTGGCTTCGCTGGACGAGCGCTTCAAGGACAAACGCGAGAAGGAACAGGCGCTGGGCCAGGATGCCAAGGCGCTGGAAACGCTGCTGGCCAACCTGCGTGCGGCTGCCGCCCGTGCCGAAGCCGAGCGTCGAGCCGCCGCGCGTCGAGCCGCCGCCGAAAAGGCCGCGGCCGAACGTGCCGCACGCCAGGCCGCCGCGCAGGGCCGGCCGCCGCCGCCCACCAAGGTCCCGCCTGCCGTGGCCTCGGCACCTGCGCCGAAGGTTGGAGGCCTGGGCTGGCCGTTGTCCGGCAATCTGCTGGCGCGCTACGGCGGCAAGTTGCCTGACGGCCGCACCAGCAGCGGTGTGCTGATCGGCGCCCCGGCCGGCAGTACCGTTACTGCCGTGGCCGATGGCACCGTGGTGTTCTCCGATTGGATGACCGGCTACGGCATGATCCTGATCGTCGACCACGGCAATGGCTACATGAGCCTCTACGCGCACAACGACACCCTGCTCAAGGACGCCGGCGCCCGGGTCAGCCGCGGCGACGCGGTGGCCAAGGTCGGCAATTCCGGCGGCCAGGGCGTGACCGCGCTGTACTTCGAGCTGCGGCGTGGCGGGCAGCCGGTCAATCCGGACAGCTGGCTGCAGCGGCGCTGAATCCAGCGCTACTGCGGGCATGGCCGATTCAACGGGAATTTAGCTGTGCTTCGCGCATAATCGGTGCATGTGCCTTGGGCACGATGCCATCGTCGACAGGAGTGATCCATGCGCGCAGCCCGTACCGCCACCCTCTTGCTGGCTCTGTTGCCAGCGCTGTCCTGGGCGCAGCAGACCGCGCCCGCCCCGAGCCAGGAAACCAGCGGGCAGGCGGCGAACAGCGAGGAGGCGGTGACCTCGAAGGTGCCGCTGGAAGACATCCGCCGTTTCGTGGCGGTCTACAACGCGGTTCGCGCCGCCTACGTCGATCCGGTCGATGACAAGAAGTTGATGCAGTCGGCGGTGCGCGGCCTGCTGCTCGACCTTGATCCGCACAGCACCTATTTCAACAAGGAAGACGCGCAGGCCTTCGACGAGCAGGCCAGCGGCGCCTATGAAGGCATCGGCGTGGAGCTGCAGCAGCAGCCGGACAACGCCAGCATGAAGGTGATCTCGCCGATCGACGACACACCGGCGGCGAAGGCCGGCATCCTTGCCGGTGATCTGATCATCGCCATCGACGGCAAGCCGATAAGCAAGATCGACGCCAGCGAACCGCTGCGGGGCGCCGCCGGCAGCAAGGTGGTGCTGACCATCGTGCGCGAGGGCAAGCCGAAGCCGTTCGATGTCAGCCTCACCCGCCAGACCATCCGAGTGACCAGCGTGCGCAGCCGCCTGCTGGAACCGGGTTATGCCTACATCCGCCTGAGCACCTTCCAGGCCGACACCGGTTCTGATTTCCAGAAGCATGTGCAGCAGCTGCAGAAGCAGTCCGGCGGCCAGCTCAAGGGCCTGGTGCTGGATCTGCGCAGCAACCCGGGTGGCCTGCTGACCGCCGCCGTGCAGGTGGCCGACGACCTGCTCGACAAGGGCAACATCGTCAGCACCCGCGGCCGCATCAGCATCAGCGATGCCCGGTTCGACGCGACCCCGGGCGACCTGCTGAAGGGCGCACCGGTGGTGGTGCTGGTCGACGCCGGATCGGCCAGCGCATCGGAAGTGCTGGCCGGCGCGCTGCGCGACAACAAGCGTGCCCGCGTGGTCGGCAGCCGCACCTTCGGCAAGGGCTCGGTGCAGACCGTGCTGCCGCTGGACAACGGCGATTCGGTGAAGCTGACTACCGCGCGTTACTACACGCCCAGCGGCAAGTCGATCCAGGCCACCGGCATCGTGCCGGAGGTCGAACTGAAGCCGGCCGCTACGCCGGTCGAGGATGCACTACCGGCCAGCCTGAGCGACTACAGCGAAGCGACCCTGCCGGGCCATCTGCGCGGTGACGACGAAGGCACCGAGGGCTACCACGCCGGTGCGGTACTGCCGGGCGATGGCCCGATCAACGACGCGCTGGCCGAGCTGAAGAACCCGGGTTCGGTGGCTGCACGTCTGAAGGCCGAGGCAGCGAAGGCCGCTGCGGCCAAGGGTGCGAAGGCGGCGGCCGCGAAGCCGGAGGCCACGCCGGATGCGAAGGCCGAGCCGAAGGCGGAGAGCAAGCCGGAAGCAAAGCCGGAAGCAAAGCCGGAAGCAAAGCCGGAAGCAAAGCCGGAAGCAAAGCCGGAAGCAAAGCCCGCTCCGGCCCCTGCCAAGCCCTGACGGTAGCGCCGGGCCATGCCCGGCGACGAAACCTGCAGTCGAGCGAGCTCGACGCTACGAACGAACGAGCGGGTGCATGGAGCCGGCCAGCGGCCGGCACTACCAGGGGTCAGAAACCGTGGCGCTTGCGCAGCTTGCGGGCAATCGCGGCGCGCACGTAGACCCCGTACACCAGGCCGAACATGAAGCCGCCGATGTGCGCCCACCAGGCGACCATGCCGAAGCTCGGGCCGATGTGGGCGAACACAACCTGCAGGGCGGCCCAGACGCCGATCAGCAGGTAGGCCGGGGCGCGCACGAACTCCAGGAACAGGCCGAGCGGGATCACCACGCCCAGCCGGGCGCCCGGGAACAGGGCCAGATAGGCCCCGATCAAGGCCGAGACCGCGCCGCTGGCGCCGATGATGATCTGGTCCGGGCTGCCCATGGTGTAGATCGCCACCAGGTTGGAGACCGCACCGCCGACCAGGAACAGCAGCAGCAACCGCCACGGCCCCAGTACCCGCTCGGCGGGCAGGCCGAAGATGAGCAGGAACACCAGGTTGCCCAGCAGATGTGACCAGTCTGCGTGCAGGAACAGGGCCGTGAACAGCCGCAGCACGCTGCCGTCCTGCAGGGTCGCCCACCAGTCCAGCGGGTGGGTCAGGCCGGTGGACAGGGCGCCCCAGTCCAGCCAGAGGCTGCCCCGGGCGTCGTCCGGACGCGAGATCGACCACAGGAACGCCAGCCACAGTGCCGCAAACAGCACGGGCGTGGCCCAGCGCAGGGCCGCCTTCTTGCGCGACGGGAGGGAGACGAACATGGGCAATAGCCTAGCGTGCGGGCGCCTGCGGCGGGATTTGTCCTGTTCAGCTTTTGAGACGAAAAAAGCGCCTGCGCCGTTATTGTTTCATTAACAGCTCTGGGTAATACTCGCATACGGCGTCGTATGTCGGGAGGGGAATCCGGCGCGCTCCGAAGGGCCCCAGGGCCTGCCGGGCGCAGGCGCACTCAGAGCACCATCACCGCTTACCGGAGAGAGAACTACGATGCAAACCGCTTCCACCATTGCCCGACTGACCCTGCTGGCCGTCGGCGTTGCCGGTGCGCTGGCCGCCGCCGATGCCAACGCTGCCGCCTTCCAGCTGAAGGAAAACAGCGCCAAGGGCCTCGGCCGCGCGTTCGCCGGTTCCGGCAGCGCCGAGGGCGACGCCTCCATCATCGCCGTCAACCCGGCCGGCATGCGCCAGCTGGAAGGCACGATGGTCCAGGGCGACCTGAGCGCCATCAGCTTCAAGGCCGAGTTCAAGGGCCAGGGCCGCAATGCGGCAGGCCGCCCGCAGACCGGTGGTGACGGCGGCGACGCCGGCATGATCGCTCCGGTCCCGGCTGCGTACTTCCACATGCCGATCGGCGAGAAGGCCCACTTCGGTGTGTCGCTGACCGCACCGTTCGGCTTCAAGACCGAATACGACAACGGTTGGGTCGGTCGCTACAGCGGCCTGAAGACCGATCTGAAGGCCATCGACCTCGGCTTCGCCGCGTCGTATGACGTCAACCCGTACGTGTCGTTCGGCGCGTCGGTGTTCGTCGAGCACCTGACCATCGAGCTGAGCAACGCCGTTGACTACGGCAGCATCCTGGCCGGCGCCGGCGCTCCGGGCTTCGCCCCGGGCAGCTCGGATGGCACCCTGAAGATCGAGGGTGACAACAATGCCGTGGGCTGGACCGTCGGTGGCCTGTTCTCGATCGACGAGAACACCCACATCGGCCTGAGCTACCGTTCGAAGGTCGAGCACAAGATCACCGGTGGTGATGCGACCTTCAGCGGCGCCGACCGCGCCCGTTCGCTGCTGACCAACTCGCCGCGTACCCGTGGTTGGTTCATGGACACCAGCGGCAAGGCCACGGTGACCATGCCGGCCTCGGCGACCCTGAGCGTGACCCACAAGGTCAACGACCGCTGGACCGTGATGGGCGACGTGACCCGCACCGCCTGGTCGACCGCGTTTGACAGCGTGACCGTTGACTACGCTTCGCCGCAGCCCGATTCGGTTCTGGAGTTCGGCTACCGCGACACCACCTTCGTGTCGCTGGGCGCCGACTACAAGCTGAGCGACACCGTCACCCTGCGCGGTGGTGTTGCACTGGACCAGACCCCGACCACCGACGCACACCGCGACGTGCGCGTGCCGGATACCAGCCGCAAGTGGCTGTCGCTGGGCGTGGGCTGGACCCCGTCGGCAAACACCGAGTACAACTTTGGCTACACCCACCTGTTCACCAGCGATCCGAACGTGAACGTGCCGGCGACCACTGCCAACCAGGGCAATTCGCTGTCGGGCAAGTACAAGGTCCGTGGCGACGTGCTGGCGGCTTCGTTCCAGTACAAGTTCTGATTCGGGCCTCGGCCTGACGCAGTACACGGAAGGCCCCGCGCAAGCGGGGCCTTCTTTTTTGTGGGGCGGTTTGGGGCATCCACGCATGGCGTGGATCCACGACAATAGCGCCATGAACCTGTCCGATCCGAACTTCCAGCTGGAGCTGGCCGCCAACATCGCCGTCGCCGGCTCGATCCTGCTGGCCGGCCGCAACAACGTGCACACCTGGTGGCTGGGCATCGTCGGCTGCGCGCTGTTTGCCGCGGTGTTTGAGCGCTCGCACCTGTACGCGGACATGGTGCTGCAGTTCTTCTTCATTGCCATCAGCGTGCTGGGCTGGTGGCAGTGGCTGCGCGGCGATCACGGTGCGCCGCTGCCGATCACCTCATTGCGACCGCGTGCATGGGCCTGGCTGGCGCCGCTGGCGGTGGTGGCCACGTTCGGCTACGGCTGGATGCTGACCCGCCTGACCAATGCCTATGCGCCGTACATCGATTCGGCGGTGCTGGTGCTGAGTGTGATCGCGCAGATCCTGATGATGCGGCGCAAGCTGGAATCGTGGTGGGTGTGGCTGCTGGTGAATACCGTTGCAGTGCCGCTGTACTACAGCCGAGGCCTGCACCTGACCTCGATCCTCTACGTAGGTTTCTGGATCAACGCGCTGGTGGCATTGCGCCACTGGCGGCACCTGATGCGGGGCTAGAGCCGAGCCCACGCTCGGCTGCACCGTGCAAGCCGAGCATGGGCCCGGCGCTACAGGAAACAAGGCACAAAAAACCCCGCTTTCGCGGGGTTTTTCGTTTACCGCATGACGCCTGGAATCAGTCGCCCAGGGTCAGCAGCGAGGCGTTGCCGCCGGCAGCAGTGGTGTTCACCGTTACCGTCTTTTCGGTGGCAAAGCGCAGCAGGTAGTGCGGGCCGCCGGCCTTCGGGCCGGTGCCGGACAGGCCCTGGCCGCCGAACGGCTGCACGCCGACCACCGCACCGATCTGGTTGCGGTTGACGTAGACGTTGCCGACGTGGACGCCGTTGCTGATGCGGTCGACGGTCTCGTCAATGCGCGAATGCACGCCCAGGGTCAGGCCGTAGCCGGTGGCGTTGATCTGGTCGATCACCGCGTCGAGCTGGTCGCCCTTCCAACGGATCACGTGCAGGACCGGCCCGAAGATTTCCTTGTGCAGCTGGCCCAGGTCCTTCAACTCGTACGCGCGCGGGGCGAAGAAGGTGCCGTTGGCCGCGTCGGCCGACAGCTCGGCGGCGGCGATCAGGCGTGCTTCGCGGTCCATGCGCACGGCGTGATCCTGCAGGATCTGCAGCGCATCGGCATCAATCACCGGGCCGACGTCGGTGGACAGCAGGCCCGGGTTGCCGACCTTCAGTTCCTTCATCGCACCGGCCAGCATGGTCATCACCTTGTCGGCGATGTCGTCCTGCACGAACAGCACGCGCGCGGCCGAGCAGCGCTGGCCGGCCGAGGTGAAGGCCGAGCCGATCGCATCCTTGACCAGCTGTTCCGGCAGCGCCGAGGAGTCGGCGATGAAGGCGTTCTGGCCGCCGGTTTCGGCGATCAGCACGCCGATGGCCGCGTCACGTGCGGCCATCGCACGGTTGATCGCACGGGCGGTCTCGGTGGAGCCGGTGAAGGCCACGCCAGCCACGCGCGGGTCGGCGGTCAGCGCGGCACCGACGGTCGCGCCGTCGCCCGGCAGGTACTGCACCACGTCGGCCGGCACGCCGGCGTCGTGCAGCAGCTTCACCGCGTAGTAGCCGATCAGGTTGGTCTGCTCGGCCGGCTTGGCGATGACGCTGTTGCCGGCGGCGAGTGCAGCGGCCACTTGGCCCAGGAAGATCGCCAGCGGGAAGTTCCACGGGCTGATGCAGACGAACACGCCGCGGCCATGCAGCTGCAGCTCGTTGGATTCGCCGGTCGGGCTCGGCAGCTTCTCGGCGTGGCTGAACTGCTCGCGTGCCTGCTTGGCGTAGTAGCGCAGGAAATCCACCGCTTCGCGCACTTCGGCGATGCCGTCGGGCAGGCTCTTGCCGGCTTCCTTCACGCACAGCGCCATGAACTCCGGCATGCGCGCTTCCAGCTGGTCGGCGGCGTGCTCGAGGATGGCGGCGCGGCTGGCGGCCGGGGTGCGGTTCCAGGCCGGCTGCGCGGCCACGGCATTGGCCAGTGCCTTCTGCACGGTGGCGGCATCGGCGGCCTGCCACTGGCCGACCACTTCGCGGGTGTCGGCCGGATTGGTCACCGGCTGCGTGGCGCCGGCTGGGTTGGCACCCGGCACCAGCGGCGCGGCCGACCACGGCTTGACGGCGGTGTTGAGCTGCTCGGCCAGGGCGCGCAGTTCGTTGTCGTTGGCGAGGTTGGCGCCCATGGAGTTCTTCCTGTCGTGGTTCTGGCTGCGCAGCAGGTCAACCGGCAGCGGGATCTTGGGATGCGGAATCGATTCGAACGAAGCAACCATCTCGACCGGATCGCGGATCAGGTCGGCGATCGGTACGCGCTCGTCGGTGATGCGGTTGACGAAGCTGGAGTTGGCGCCGTTTTCCAGCAGGCGGCGCACCAGGTACGGCAGCAGGTCTTCATGCGAACCCACCGGCGCGTACACGCGGCACGGCAGGTTCAAGCGGTCGGCCGGCACCACTTCGGCGTACAGGTCGTCGCCCATGCCGTGCAGCTTCTGGTGCTCGTACACGCCGCCATTGGCGATGCTGCGCACGGCCGCGATGGTGTGTGCGTTGTGCGTGGCGAACATCGGGTAGATCGCGTCGGCATGGGTGAACAGGCGCTTGGCGCAGGCCAGGTAGGAGACATCGGTGTTCTGCTTGCGGGTGAACACCGGGTAGCCCGGATAGCCTTCGATCTGCGCGCGCTTGATCTCGGCGTCCCAGTAGGCGCCCTTGACCAGGCGCACCTGCAGGCGGCGACCGGCGCGGCGCGCCATGTCGGCCAGGTGGTCGATCGTGTACGGCGTGCGCTTCTGGTAGGCCTGCACGACCACGCCGAAGCCGTCCCAGCCGGCCAGCGACGCATCGGAGAACACCTGCTCGATGATGTCCAGCGACAGTTCCAGGCGGTCGGACTCTTCGGCGTCGACGGTGCAGCCGATGCCGTAGCTCCTGGCCAGCTGTGCCAGTTCCAGCACGCCCGGCACCAGGTCCTTCAGCACGCGCTCGCGCTTGGCATGCTCGTAGCGCGGGTACAGCGCCGACAGCTTGATCGAGATGCCCGGGGCGTTGTTGACGTCGCCGTCCGGGCGGCCGCCGCGTGCCTTGTGATCGCCACCGATGGCGTGGATCGCACGTCGGTAGTCTTCCAGGTAACGCAGCGCGTCCTTCATGGTCAGCGCGCCTTCGCCCAGCATATCGAAGGAGTAGCGGTAGCTGGCGTTGTCGCCCTTGTGCGAGCGCGACAGCGCTTCGCTGATGGTGCGGCCCATGACGAACTGGTGGCCCATGATCTTCATCGCCTGGCGCACGGCCAGGCGCACCACCGGCTCACCGACGCGGCCGACCAGGCGCTTGAACGCGCTGGGCGCATCGGCGCGGGTAGCGTCGTTCATCTGCACCAGCTTGCCGGTCAGCATCAGGCCCCAGGTGGAGGCGTTGACCAGCACCGAGTCGCTGCCGCCCAGGTGCTTTTCCCAGTCGGCATCGGCCAGCTTGTCGCGGATCAGCTTGTCGGCGGTGTCCTGGTCCGGAATGCGCAGCAGCGCTTCGGCCACGCACATCAGCAGCACGCCCTCCTCGCTGCCCAGGTCGTACTGGCGCATGAAGGCTTCGATTGCGCCCTGGTCCTTGGCGCGCACGCGCACGCGGCCGACCAGGTCGGCGGCCAGCGCCTGCACCTTGGCCTGTTCCTCGGCGGGAAGGCGCGCCTGTGCCAGCAGTTCACGCACGTGGCTGGCCTCGTCCTTCAACCAGCCATCGGTGATGGCCTGGCGGAACGGGTTGGGGGACGCCGGCAGTTCCGGCGACAGCAGCGCGCCGGGACGCGAAGCGTCGCTGGCGGCAGGGGAGGAGAAGGGTGCGTTCATGCCGGTCCGGCCAATGGAAAACTTGGCGATTTTAATCATTTTTGCGGCTTGGGGAAGTGCCCCGCAGCCACCTTCGTAAAGGGCTGATAGCCCCTAACGGTAGTGGGTTCAGCCTGTTCAGAAAGTCCTGCAGAATTTGTGCCGAATTCGTCATTCGCGTTGCCGGGGTCATGCTGTGTTGCAGCATCGGAAAAAGTGTGAATGCACCCTTGCTACTGGCGAGAGGGCGGGGCTACCATCGAGACGTTTCCCGCGGCAGGAACGCGGTTGCGACATGATCGAGGTGCTTACAGCTCCAGATGGATCAGGTACGCAGCTGCGACTGCGTCCCCCACGGGCGCTCGATGCCCGGCAGTTCGTCCTGTTGTTTGCTGTGTTGTCGGGAGCGATGTGGCTGGTGTCCGCCTTCGGGTGGTTGGCCGGCAATGCATTCGCCCCCCTGTTCGCGCTGCTGTACAGCCTGCTGCTGGCAGCCGCGTTGCGCGCGTTGTGGCGCAGCGGTGAACGGCAGGAGGAGATCCGGGTAGTACCGGCGTGCGTGGAGGTCATCCCCGTACCCGGTGGATCGCCGGTGTTCCGGGCCCACCCGCACTGGGTGCGCCTGCTCACCGACGACGAGAAGGTCCGGCTGGCATCCAGCGGCCGGCAGGTGGAGGTGGGGAGTTTCCTCGCGCCGGCCGAACGTCAAACGCTTGTTGAAACGCTTGAAGATTTGCTCGCCGCCAGCGATGGCGGCAACCGACGACGCTAAGGGTCTAGGCAATGAAGCAAAGCAGAGGGTGGGGCACGAAGTGCGTTGCAATGGTCGCCACGATGGCGGCTCTGCTGTCGATGCCGGGGACGGCACTGGCCCAGGCGGCCGATCCAAAACCGTGGCAGCTGAACATGGGCAAGGGGGTGACCCAGACCTCACGCCTGGCCTGGGAATCGAACAATCTCTCGCTGATCGTCTGTACGGTGATCGGCGTGATCGTGTTCGGCGCCATGGCCTACGCCATGTTCAAGTTCCGCAAGTCGAAGGGCGCGGTGGCCGCCACCTTCAGCCACAACACCAAGGCCGAAATCATCTGGACAGTGATCCCGGTGATCATCCTGGTGGTGATGGCGTGGCCGGCCACGGCCAACCTGATCAAGATGTACGACACCCGCGATGCCGAGATGACGGTGAAGGTCACCGGCTACCAGTGGATGTGGAAGTACGAGTATCTCGGTGAGAACGTCACCTTCACCAGCCGCCTGGACCGCGAGTCCGACCGCGTGCGGCAGAGCGGGGTCGTGCCGACCCGTGAGAGCCATCCGCATTACCTGCTGGATGTCGACAACCGGCTGGTGCTGCCGGTCGATACCAAGGTGCGCTTCGTCATCACCTCCGACGACGTGATCCACGCCTGGTGGGTACCGGCACTGGGCTGGAAGCAGGACGCCATCCCCGGTTTCATCAATGAAGCCTGGACCAGCATCGAGCAGCCCGGCGTCTACCGCGGCCAGTGCGCCGAGCTGTGCGGCAAGGACCATGGCTTCATGCCGATCGTGGTCGAGGCGGTGTCCAAGGAGGAGTTCAAACAGTGGCTGGCGCAGCGCAAGCCGGCGCCGCCCGCTGGGCCGGCAACGCCGGCGGCACCTGCCGAACCGGCTGCACCGGCGAGCGAGGCACCGGCTACGCCTGCTGCTGCAGAAGCGGGCAGCGCACCTGCCACCGCTGCCAGCGGCGCGTGATGTAAAGCCCGCGGCCGTTCGCGGCCGTGGAGACAACCGATTCTGAGAGGTGTTTTGCAATGGCGCACTCGGCAGTTGGGCACGACGATCACCATCACCAGCAGAGTTTCTTCGAGCGTTGGTTCTTCTCGACCAACCACAAGGACATCGGCACGCTGTACCTGGGTTTCAGCTTCATCATGTTCATCATCGGTGCGGCGATGAGCGTGGTGATTCGCGCCGAGCTGGCGCAGCCGGGCCTGCAGTTCGTCAAGCCCGAGTTCTTCAACCAGATGACCACCGTGCATGCGCTGGTGATGATCTTTGGCGGCGTGATGCCGGCCTTCGTCGGCCTCGCCAACTGGATGATCCCGCTGCAGATCGGCGCGCCGGACATGGCGCTGCCGCGCATGAACAACTGGTCGTTCTGGCTGCTGCCGGTGGCTTTCAGCCTGCTGCTGCTGACCCTGTTCCTGCCCGGCGGCGCGCCGGCCGGTGGCTGGACGCTGTACCCGCCGCTGTCGCTGCAGGGCGGCTACAACGTCGCCTTCAGCGTGTTCGCCATCCATGTGGCCGGCATCAGTTCGATCATGGGCGCGATCAACATCATCGCCACCGTGCTGAACATGCGTGCGCCGGGCATCGATCTGCTGAAGATGCCGATCTTCTGCTGGGCCTGGCTGATCACCGCGTTCCTGCTGATCGCGGTGATGCCGGTGCTGGCTGGTGCGGTGACCATGCTGTTGACCGACAAGTTCTTCGGCACCAGCTTCTTCAACGCCGCCGGTGGCGGTGACCCGGTGATGTACCAGCACATCTTCTGGTTCTTCGGGCACCCCGAGGTCTACATCATGATCCTGCCCGCCTTCGGCGTGGTCAGCGAGATCATCCCGACCTTCAGTCGCAAGCCGCTGTTCGGCTACCAGGCGATGGTGTACGCCACCGCCGCCATCGCGTTCCTGTCGTTCATCGTCTGGGCCCACCACATGTTCACAGTGGGCATGCCGCTGGGCGGCGAGATCTACTTCATGTTCGCCACCATGCTGATCTCGATCCCGACCGGCGTGAAGGTGTTCAACTGGGTCAGCACCATGTGGCGTGGCTCGCTGACGTTCGAGGCACCGATGCTGTGGTCGGTGGCCTTCGTCATCCTGTTCACCATCGGTGGCTTCTCCGGCCTGATGCTGGCGATCGTCGCCGCCGACTTCCAGTACCACGATACCTACTTCGTGGTCGCGCACTTCCACTACGTGCTGGTGACCGGCGCGGTGTTCGCGCTGATCGCCGCGGTGTACTACTGGTGGCCGAAGTGGACCGGGCGGATGTATAGCGAGAAGTGGGCCAAGGTGCACTTCTGGTGGTCGATCGTGTTCGTCAACCTGCTGTTCTTCCCGCAGCACTTCCTCGGCCTGGCCGGCATGCCGCGGCGTATTCCCGACTACAGCGTGGCCTTTGCCGACTGGAACCTGATCAGCTCGATCGGTGCGTTCGGCATGTTCGCCACGCCGTTCATGATGGCCGCGATCCTGCTGTCCTCGCTGCGCAACGGTGAGAAGGCCGAGGCCCGTTCCTGGGAAGGTGCACGCGGCCTGGAATGGACGCTGCCGTCGCCGGCGCCGGCGCACACCTTCACCACGCCGCCGACGATCCGCCCGGGCGACCTGGCACACGACGACATCAGTCATTGAGGTGCGCGATGCACAACGAAGGCCCGCTGCAGACCTGTAGAGCCGAGCCATGCTCGGCTGATGCCCTGGGTAGAGTCGAGCCATGCTCGACTGACGAAAAGCAGCCGACCAGCGGTCGGCTCTACCAGGGTGGAAGCATCGAGCAGCAACGCCAGCGCGCCAGGCGCACGGCGATGTGGGTCGGCGCCATCGCCGTGCTGGTCTACGTCGGCTTCATCCTCAGCGGCGTGATCGGCCGATGAGCGAGGCGCCGGCCAGCACACCGTCACCCAGCGCCGGGCTGCCGCGCCTGATCGGCGTGGCGGTGGCGGTGTTCCTGCTCACGTTCTCGCTGGTGCCGCTGTACCGTATCGCCTGCGAGAAGGTATTCGGCGTGCGCCTGGAGCGCGGTCCCGGCAGCGAGGCCAGTACCGGCGCCGTGACCGGCAAGCGCACCGTGCGCGTGGAATTCGATGGCGGGGTCAACTCACGGCTGCCATGGTCGTTCCATCCCGAGCAGCTGACCATGGACGTGGTGCCCGGCGAACTCAACGAAGCGCTGTACTTCGCCCGCAACGACAGCCAGCAGGCAGTGGTCGGCAGCGCGGTGCCTTCGGTGGCGCCGGCGCGCGCGTCGGGTTTCTTCAGCAAGACCGAGTGCTTCTGCTTCACCGCGCAGACGCTGCAGGCCGGCGAGAAGCGCGACATGCCGGTGCGCTTCATCGTCGATCCGGACCTGCCGCCGGAGATCAAGACGATCACCCTGTCCTACACCTTCTACCGCAACGACGCGCTGTCCGATCGGCTGGCTCCGGCCGCCACCTCGGAAGGCGCGCACGCCGCACCCTGACCCCGGATACCGACATGGCCCAGACACCGACCGACGCCAACGTGTACTTCGTCCCGGCCCAGAGCAAATGGCCGTTCGTGGGTTCCATCGCGATGATGGTGACCATGGTAGGCGTGGCCAGCTGGCTCAACGATGCCAGCTGGGGACGCTGGACGTTCTACATCGGCATCGCGATGCTGGTGCTGACCCTGTTCTGGTGGTTCAGCGACGTGGTGCGCGAATCGCAGGCCGGCAACTACAACCATCAGGTCGATGGCTCGTTCCGGATGGGGATGATCTGGTTCATCTTCTCCGAAGTGATGTTCTTCGGTGCGTTCTTCGGCGCGCTGTTCTACACCCGCAACCTGGGCCTGTCGTGGCTCAGCGGCGAAGGCCGCGGGGTGATGACCAACGAGCTGCTCTGGCAGGGCTACTCGGCGGGTTGGCCCACCAATGGCCCGGCGGCGATCGGTGGTGCGTTCCAGACCATTCCGGCCTGGGGCCTGCCGCTGATCAACACGCTGATCCTGCTCACCTCCGGCGTGACCCTGACCATCGCCCATCACGCGCTGAAAGCCGGCAACCGCCGCCAGCTGCTGATCTGGCTGGGCCTGACCGTGGTGCTCGGCCTCGGCTTTCTGACCCTGCAGGCGGAGGAATACATCCACGCCTACAAGGAACTGAACCTGACGCTCGGTTCGGGCATCTACGGTTCGACGTTCTTCATGCTGACCGGCTTCCACGGCGCGCACGTGCTGCTGGGCACGATCATGCTGATCGTGATGTGGCTGCGTTCGGCGAAGGGGCACTTCACCCGCGACAACCATTTCGGTTTCGAAGCCGCCGCGTGGTACTGGCACTTCGTCGACGTGGTGTGGCTGATGCTCTTCATGTTCGTCTACGTGCTTTGACCGCGCACGTATCGGTGGCCTCAGCCGCCGATACCGTGCGGTTTGATCCAGCCCATGTAGATGCTCACGATCACCAGTACGATCAAGGCCACCGACACCCCGATGCGGCGTGTCAGTGCGTTGACCGTGCGCTTGGTCTGGCCGCGGTCGACCAGCAGGTAATACAGGCCGGCGCCCAGATTCCAGACGATGACGATCAGAAACGCGATTACCAGCAGGGTCTTCAGCGAATCACTCATGCGCGGCTCGAGGGCAGGGTGGATGCGCCTATCTGACCGCGTTTGCGCGGACTTGTCATGATGCGCCAGCACACGCGCGTGATCGGATGGCTGCTGGCGGTGCTGGCGATGGCCGGTTTCAGCGCATTGGGGCTGTGGCAGCTGCAGCGCATGCATGCCAAACAGGCAATGTTGGATGCGCAGGGTCCAGCCGTGGCACAGGCGCTGCCACTGGCGCAGGCTCTGGCGGCGCCCGGCGCGTTGCACGGCGTGGCCGACCACGGCCGCTTCCTGCCCGGCGTGGTGCTGCTGGACAACCAGACCCGGCATGGTCGCGCCGGGGTGAAGATCTATCGTCCGTTCCGCAGTGACGGAGGCAGCGTGCTGCTGGTCGATCTCGGCTGGCGCGCGCTGCCGCCGGATCGCACGCTGCCGGATGTGCCGGCGCCGCCTTCGCCAGTGGCCGTGCGCGGGCTGCTGGCGCCGCCGCCGTCGGCGGGACTGGCACTGGGTCCCGCATTCTCCGCAACCGATGAGGCCGGGCGTTGGCTGGCCAGCCGCTTGCCCGCCGAGGGTCTCGCGCAGGCGCTTGGCCTGCCGGCATTACCCGACCGCGTGCTGCGGCTGGATCCGGCGCTGCCGTTCGGCGACGAACGCGATCTGGACCTGCTGCCGAACACGCTGCCGCCGCAGCGCCACCTGGGCTACGCCGTGCAGTGGTTCGGGCTGGCGCTGACCGTGCTGGTGGTGGCGCTGGTACTGGAATGGCGCAGGAGGCGCCCCATCGCCCGGTAGTGCCGGCCGCTGGCCGGCAATCCCTCGGTTTCCTGGGTGCCGGCCAGCGGCCGGCACTACCGGCATCCCTTTCCCAACCATGAGAAAATGCCCCGCATGAACACTGCTACGTCCCCGCAGGCGCGCGGCTCTGGCCGCCGGACCCTGGTGCTGCTGTTTGCCGTGTTCTTCGGGGCGATGGCGCTGGCCGCCGTGCTGCGCTTCACCGGCTGGCAGCCGACCGGGCACCGCAATGCCGGCCAGCTGCTGAAGCCGCCGGTCGACCTGCGGCAGCAGGCTCCGGCCCTGGCCAATGGCCAACCCTACCCTTGGAACCCCGAGGCGCGTACCTGGCGTCTGCTGGTGGCACCGGCCGGGGCCTGTGATGCGCAGTGCGTCACTTTGTCGCAGGGACTGGGCAAGGTGTGGCAGCTGTTCGGCCATAACGCCGATAATGTCGAGATTCTGTGGCTGGGAACGCCACCGGCGTCGATCGCCTCGCTGCCCGCGTTGCGGCCGCTGGCTCCGTCGCCAGCCCTGCGCGCGGCGTTGCCGGGCGTCGATGATCCGGCGGGCCTGCCGGTCTACGTGATCGATCCGAACGGCTTCGTGATCATGCGTCATGCCCCGGGCAGCGACCTCGGTGGCCTGCGCAAGGACATGGCCACGTTGCTGAAACTGAAGTGAGTCCTGTTTGATGAGCCTTTCCGCGCGTCCGGCGCTGCACCGCAATTTCCACCGCCTGGCGTGGTTCGCCATGATCATGACTGCGAGCACGATCATGTTCGGTGCGTTCGTGCGTCTGTCCGATGCCGGCCTGAGCTGCCCGGACTGGCCGACCTGCTATGGGCAGGCCACCTGGCCGCAGCATGTGGAAGAGACCCTGGGCCACCCGGCGACGGAGATCCGTCCGCTGGAAACGCACAAGGCCTGGCGTGAGCAGGTGCACCGCTTCCTGGCCGGCGCGCTGGGCATCGAGATCCTGACCCTGGCGCTGCTGGCCACGCGCAAGCGGCGATTCGGAAGCACGGCGGTGGTGACCGCCTGCGTGCTGGTGGCCGCCGGCATACCGCTGTACATGATGGGCTGGCATGGCACGGCCAGCGCCCTGGCGCTGATCGGCGAGGCGATCCTGCTGATCGCCGCGCTGCGCTGGAGCAACATCGACCTCGCCCGCGCTGCGTTGCTGACCTTGGCGGTGGTGATCTTCCAGGCCCTGCTGGGCATGTGGACGGTGACCCTGCTGCTGAAGCCGGTGGTGGTGATGGGCCATCTGCTGGGCGGCATGCTGATGTTCGGCCTGCTGGTGTGGATGGCGTGGCGCGCCACGCACATGCCGATCACCCTAGCCGAGGCACCGAAGCTGAAGTGGCTGCTGCGCATCGGCGTGGCGGTGCTGGTCACCCAGATCGCACTGGGCGGTTGGGTCAGCGCCAACTACGCGGCGCTGGCCTGCGGCGGCGGCAGTGCCTCGCTGGACAACTTCCCGCGCTGCGCCAACCAGTGGTGGCCGCAGCACAATTTCGTCGAGGGCTTCACCCTGTGGCGCGGCATCGGCGTGGACTACGAAGGGGGCGTGCTGGATGGCGCCTCGCGTATCGCCATCCAGATGGCGCACCGCATGTTCGCGGTGGTGGTGGCCGTTTACCTGCTGTGGCTGGGCGTGCGCCTGTTCCGGTTGCCGAGCATGCGTGGCTGGGCCAGCGCGCTGATCGCGCTGCTGGTGCTGCAGGTCACCCTCGGCATCCTCAATGTAAAGCTGGCGCTGCCGCTGGAAGTGGCGGTGGCCCACAACGGCGTGGCCGTTGCCCTGTTGTTCGTGCTGGTCAGCCTGCTGGCCCGCCTGCGTGCCCCGGACTGATTCCATGTTTTCCAATTACCGCCAGTACTGGGACCTGACCAAGCCCAAGGTCGTCGCCCTCATTGTTTTCACTGCCCTGGTCGGCATGGTCCTGGCCATCCCCGGCGTGCCCAGCTGGGAGCAGGTGCGCGCCGGCGTGCTCGGCTTCCTCGGCATCTGGCTGGCGGCGTCGGCCGCGGCCGCGATCAACCAGCTGCTGGATGCGCACATCGATGCGCAGATGGCACGTACCTCGTGGCGGCCGCTGGTGGTGGGCAAGGTCAAGCCGTGGCAGGTGCTGGTGTTCGCCAGCGTGCTGATCGTGCTGTCGATGGTGATCCTGGTGCTGTGGGTGAACCTGATCACCGCAGTGCTGACCTTCGCCTCGCTGATCGGTTACGCGGTCATCTACACCGTGTACCTGAAGCGTGCGACCTCGCAGAACATCGTCATCGGTGGCCTGGCCGGCGCGATGCCGCCGATGCTGGGCTGGGCCGCGGTCACCGGCATGCAGGGCTCGTCGGACTGGGCGTACTCGTCGCTGCTGGTGCTGATCATCTTCATCTGGACGCCGCCGCACTTTTGGGCGCTGGCGATCTTCCGCCGCGAGGATTACGCCAAGGCGGAAATTCCGATGCTGCCGGTGACCCACGGCGTGGTGCACACCCGCAAGCAGATCATGGTGTATTCGGTGGTGCTGGCGCTGGTCTGCCTGCTGCCTTACCTGGTGGGCATGAGCGGTGCGTTCTACCTGGGCGGCGCGATCGTGCTCAACGCCGTGTTCCTCTGGTACGCCTGGCGCATGCTGGACCCGCCGGACGAACTGTTCTCGATGAAGATGTTCTATTACTCCATCGTCTACCTGATGGCGCTGTTTGCGTTCCTGCTGGTCGACCACTGGATCCTGCCCTGGTTGTGACCTCGGGGTCGGATCCCCGAAGGGGCTCTGACCCCGTCTGATCCATGGCGCCAATCCACTGTAGAGCCGAGCCCATGCTCGGCTGAGGGTGGGTTGGAAGAGCAGCCGAGCGTGGGCTCGGCTCTACACTTGATCTCTTCCAGTGGCGTCGCCATTGCTGTTCCTGACCCCAAGGAAAGGAGGGAGCAGGGATGCATTCGATCTTCCGCTGGACCACTGCGTTGCTGCTGGCGCTCGGCATGGCCCTTAATGCGCATGCCGATGACACCGCCGCGCAGATCCGCCAGCACGCCGGTGACCATCGTCTGCTGGTACTGGGCGAATTCCACGGTACCCGCGAGACTCCGCTGCTGATTCGGGAACTGGTGGAGGCCTACGCGGCCGACGGCGCACCGGTGCGGTTGGCTTTGGAGCTGCCGACTGACGAGAACGCCGCGCTGGCGACCTATATGGCGTCTGCTGGCACGGCCCAAGCGCGCGCTGCATTGCGTGGCACGACGTACTGGAACGTCCGCAGCCGGATGCATGACGGCCGCCGCAACGAAGACATGCTCGACCTGATCGAAGCGGTACGCGTGCTGCGCACCCAAGGGCGCGACGTGCAGGTGTTCGGCTTCGACCGCGTGCTTCCCGCCGAAATGGCCGGCACCGGCGCGCGTGACCGGGTGATGGCCGAAGAAGTACGGGCGCGAGCGCAGGTGCTGCCGAAGAACGGGCGGCTGCTGGTGCTGACCGGCAACGTGCATGGCATGCGCACGCAGCCGAAGGCGATTGCGTACCCGCCGATGACCGCGCTGCTGAAGGATCTGGATCTTTACAACGTGCGTATCGAGGCGCGTGGTGGGGAAGGCTGGGGATGTACCGCCGTTCAGCGCTGCGGAGCACGTCAGCTGGGCAGCCATGAAGGTGCATCGCCCAGGCTGGATACCGACGCCGGCCGCAGTTACGACCTGTGGGTGTGGCTGCCGCGCTTCAGTGTGGCGCGGCTGCTGGACAGCGATTCGAACTGGTGATCATCCACGCATGGCGTGGATCTACTCCGGATCACGGGCATCAGCCGAGCATGGGCTCGGCTCTACAGTAGATCCACGCCGCGCGTGGATGTTTCTCCCGCAGCAACCCGCGCGTCGGGTCAGGGCTTGCGCCGCGCATACCGCTGCGCGATCACGCCGCAGACGATCAGCTGGATCTGGTGGTAGATCATCACCGGCAACACGATGGCGCCGAGGCTGCCACCCGCAAACAACACCTTGGCGATCGGCACACCCGTGGCCAGGCTCTTCTTCGAGCCGCAGAACACGATGGCGATCTCGTCCTCGCGGTTGAAGTGCAGGCGGCGGGCGAGGAAGGTGATCAGCGGCATGGCGATGCCGAGCAGCACGGCGGCGACCACTGCTACCGCGAACAGCGACAGCAGCGGTGTCTTGCTCCACAGCCCTTCGGTCACCGCTTCGCCGAACGCGGAGTACACCACCAGCAGGATGGTGGCCTGGTCGGTGTAGCGCAGCAGCGCGCGCTGCTTCTCCACCCAGCCGGCGATCCACGGCCGCAGCAGGTGGCCGGCCACGAACGGCACCAGCAGCTGCAGCATGATGCCGCCGATCGCATGCAGCGGGTCATGCACGCCGCCGGAGGTGCCGGCCAGCGCGGTCAGCAGCAGCGGGGTCAGGAACACACCGAGGATGCTCGACAGCGACGCGCTGCATACCGCGGCAGGCACGTTGCCGCGTGCCATCGAGGTGAACGCGATGGACGACTGCACGGTGGAGGGCAGGGTGCACAGGAACAGCACGCCCAGGTACAGCTCGGGGGTCAGCAGCCAGCCCGACAGCGGCTTGAACAGCAGCCCCAGCAGCGGGAACAGGATGAAGGTGCAGGCCAGGATGGTCAGGTGCAGCCGCCAGTGCAGCATACCGCCGATGATCGACTCGCGCGGCAGGCGTGCGCCATGCAGGAAGAACAGCGCGGCGATGGCGACGGTGGTGACATCGTCGAGGACGATGGCGGCGGCGCCCTTCATCGGCAGCAGCGAGGCCAGGCCGACGGTGCACAGCAGGGCGAGGGTGAAGTTGTCCGGTCGCAGGCGCGACCACCAGCGGGTCATGGTGGGCAGGGTCCTTGGTGCGGAGGGTTCAGGGCGAGGTGACCGGCGTGGCCAGGCGCTGGCGGGTGGCGGCTTCCAGCGACTTCAGGCCGGCGCGCTGGCCGAGCTGCAGGGCCTGTTCCGGGCTGGCGTGTTCATAGCGTGCATTGACCAGGCCGAGCACGGCACCGGCGCGGTTGCCGGAGGCGCAGTGCAGCAGCACCGGTCCCTGGCTCTGCTGCAGGGCCTGGTGCACGGCACGGATGTTGGCCGCATCCAGGCCGTCGGCGCCGGCCACCGGAATACGTACGTAGCGCAGGCCCAGTGATTCGGCCACGCGCGTTTCGTCGAAGCCGCGGTCTTCGCCGGGCTGGCGCAGGTCGATCACGGTGCGCACGCCCTGCGCGGCCAAGCCCTGCAGCTGCGCGGCACTGGGCTGGCCGCCGGCATACAGGCCGGGGCGGACTTCGTTCAGGGGCGCGTCTTCGGCCAGGGCCGTCAGCGGCAGGCAGAGCGACAACAACAGCAGGCAGGTCAGGCGCAGCAGCATGGTCCTCTCCGTGAAAACGTGCTGCCCGCTACAGGCGCAGTCCGGCGCGCGCCTTCAGCAGCTCGCGCAGTTCGTACTTGTCAGTATCGTCCAGACCCTGCTGGCGCTGCTTTGCCAACAACTCCTCCAGACGTTGCACCAGCAGCTGTTTCTCCAGCTGGGCCACGGCATCGTGCAGTTCCTGGGTCCACATCGCGTCGTCGCCGGGCATCGTCTGCGCGGCCAGCGTGTGCAGTGACGCCTGTTCCTCACGCCCGTCGAAGTGTTCCAGCAGCGCGCCGGTGCTGATGTCCGGGCGCTGCTCGACCAGGTCCAGCAGCTCCAGCAGCAGCTCCACGCCCGGCAGGCGCAGGCCCTGGAAGTGGTGCTTGCCGCCCAGCGTCAGTGCCAGCGAGGGCTGCTGCAGCAGCACGGCGATCGCGCCGCGCACCAGGCTGCGCTTGGCCACCGGCTGGATCGTTCGCGAGGGCTGGCGCTGCGGCATCGGCGCGCGCGCGGCCTGGGCGTTGCCGCCAAGCCCGGTCAGCTGCGCCAGCTGCTGTTTCATCAGGTCGCCGAACGCACCATCGGGAATCTGCGCCAGCATCGGCTTTGCCCGCTCGGCCAGGCGCGCCTTGCCATCGAGCGTACCCAGGTTGACCTCGCGGCTGAGCTCGTCGAAGAAGAACTGCGACAGCGGCGTGGCCTGTGTCAGGCGTTCGTCGAACGCGTCGGCGCCTTCCTTGCGCACGATGCTGTCCGGGTCCTCGCCATCGGGCAGGAACAGGAAGAAGGCCTGGCGGCCATCCTTCATGCGCGGCAGCACCGACTCCAGCGCCTTCCAGCCGGCGCGGCGGCCGGCGGCGTCGCCGTCGAAGCAGAAGAACACATCCGGTGCGTTGCGGAACAGCAGCTCGGCATGGTCCGGCGTGGTTGCGGTACCCAACGTTGCCACCGCCTGGGTGACCCCGAACTGGAACAGGGAGACCACGTCCATGTAGCCCTCGACGACGATCAGCCGCTCGATCTTCTGGTTGGCCTGGCGTACCTGCCACAGGCCGTACAGCTCGCGGCCCTTGTGGAACAGCGCGGTCTCGGGTGAGTTGAGGTACTTGGGGCCGTCGTCCTTCTCGAACACGCGGCCACCGAAGGCGATCACCCGGCCACGGCGGTCGAAGATCGGGAACATCACCCGGTCGCGGAACTTGTCGTAGACGTGGCCGCGGTCGTTCTTGGAGAACAGGCCGGCGCGGTCGAGCAGCTTCATGCGCCGCTCGTCCTTGCCCAGCGCATCGCGCAGGCCGCTGTAGCCATCCGGCGCGTAGCCGATCTGGAAGCGCGCGCGGTTCTCTTCATCCACGCCGCGGCCATCCAGGTAGCTGCGTGCCTTGTCGCTGCCTTCCAGGTTGTTCTGGAAGAACTTCGTGGCGGCCTCAAGTGCCGAATACAGCTCGCGGCTGTCGTCCTGTTGCTGCGGGCTGCGCGGGTTCTCGCTGCGCGGCACTTCCATGCCTGCGCGCTTGGCCAGTTCATCCACCGCGTCGAGGAATTCGAGGCGGTCGTAGTTCATCAGGAAGCTGATCGCGGTGCCGTGCGCGCCACAGCCGAAGCAGTGATAGAACTGCTTGGTGGGCGAGACCGTGAACGACGCCGAGCGCTCGTCGTGGAACGGGCAGCGCGCCGCGTATTCCTTGCCCTGGCGCTTCAGCGGCACGCGGCTGCCCACCACCTCGACGATGTCGGAGCGGGCGAGCAGGTCGTCGATGAAAGCGTCGGGGATACGGGCCATGGGCAACAGAACGGGGCGCGGCCGCAGGGCGCGCAGCAGGGGCGGCAGGTTCCCCTAGTTTACTCGCTGGCGGTGCCGGGGCTGGCCTGTTCGGACTCGACCCCGGCCCTGGCCAGCTGCGCCCGTGCATGCTGGCGTTCGTCGATCACCGCGGTCATCAGCGCACCCACGAAGAACACGGCGGTGGCGTAGTAGATCCAGACCAGCGAGATCACCAGCGCGCCCATCGAACCGTAGGCACTGCCCGGGGCCACGGTGGCGATGTAGACGCCGATGCCATAGCGGCCGAGGGTGAACAGCACCGAGGTGATCGCACCGCCAATAAAGGCCTGGCGCCAGGCCACGCGGCGGTCCGGCAGGTAGTGGTAGAGGAAGGCGAAGGCCAGCGTGTACAGCAGCAGCGAGGTCAGGTAGCCGATCGCCGGCAGTACCGAGGGCAGCTGCGCGAACACCACCTGCAGTGCGGTGGTGGCGGTCATCGACAGGATCAGCAGGAAGCCCAGCGCCAGCACCACGCCGAACGAGAACACGCGCTTGCGCAGCCAGGCCTTGACCCCTTCCAGGCGCTGGCCACTGGTATGGAAGATGCGGTTCAGCGCGTTCTGCAGCTGGGCGAACACCGCAGTGGCGCCGACGAACAGCAGCAGCGTGCTCCACAGCCCGGCCAATGAACCGACGCTGGGCTGGCTGTTGGCGTTGTGCAGCACGGTGTCGGCGACGCTGGCCACGCTGCTGCCGGCCACCGAACCGATCTGGCTGATCAGCGTCTGTTGCGCAGGCGGGTACAGCGAGGCGGTCAGCCACAGCAGCAGCACCAGCAGCGGTGCCATCGACAGCAGGGCATAGAAAGAGACCGAGGCGGCCTGGGTCAGCACGTCGATTTCGACGAAGCGCTTGGCCACTGCCATCGGGAAACTGTCCTGCAGGTGGTCAGCGTAGTGGCGAAGCCGTGCGGGGATGCCGTGGCGACGCGTGTCGGCGGGGGAGTGCGATTGCTCGACCATGGGGATGTTGTAGCAGCCGGGGGTCGAAGGTGTGGTGAAGCAGGTGTTGCATCGGTAGCGCCGGGCCATGCCCGGCGACTGTCCGAAACGCCGGGCATGGCCCGGCGCTACCGGATCAAGGCCGGCTTACGCCAGCTGCTGCTTGACCAGCTTGGACACCAGGCCCATGTCGGCCTGGCCGGCAAGCTTGGGCTTCAGTGCGCCCATCAGCTTGCCGATGTCGGCCGGGCTGGAGGCACCGGTCTCGGCGATGGCGGCCTGGATCGCGGCGACGATCTCGGCTTCGCCCATCTTGGCCGGCAGGTAGGCTTCGATGACCACGATCTCGGCGCGCTCGATCTCGGCGAGGTCTTCGCGCTTGGCGGCTTCGAACTGGCTGACCGAGTCCTTGCGCTGCTTGACCATCTTGTCGAGCACGGCGATCACGGCGGTGTCATCCAGTTCGATGCGCTCGTCCACTTCACGCTGCTTGATGGCGGCGTTGATCAGGCGGATCACGCCCAGCTTGTGCTTCTCGCCCGCCTTCATGGCGGCCTTCATGTCTTCGGTGAGCTGCAGCTTCATGCTCATGAGGAACCTCGTGGTGGTGGTGGGGCGGGGCGGATGCCCGAACCCGGAAACGCAAAAAGCCGGCGACGCTCGCGCGTGCCGGCTTCGGCTCCATCGCGACAGGCAAGCCCATCGCAATGAAGATGCGTCCGATCAGTACAGGCGCTGACGCTTGGTGACGTCGCGCGACGAGCGGCGCAGCTGACGCTTCACAGCAGCGGCGGCCTTGCGCTTGCGCTCCTGGGTCGGCTTTTCGTAGAACTCGCGCTTGCGGGTTTCGGCCAGCACACCGGCCTTTTCGCAAGTGCGCTTGAAGCGGCGAAGAGCAAACTCGAAGGGCTCGTTCTCGCGGACTTTGACGCTGGGCATGGAATCTCCGGGACACAGTAGAACCGGGTCACGCCCGGCGAGCCGCACATTATAGCGGCGAATAGACAAACTGCAAGCGGCCAACCCTGAATACGGGCCAGAGGTTCGAAAGCAGTGAGACCTGCGCGTCCCCCGAGGGGGCGGCAGGGGCGTCATAATAGCAGGCATGCGAGTCCTTGGCATCGAATCTTCCTGTGATGAGACCGGCGTGGCGGTGTATGACACCGACCTGGCCGGCAGCGCGGCCCTGCGCGCCCATGCGGTCTACAGCCAGATCGCCCTGCACGCCGAATACGGTGGTGTGGTGCCCGAACTGGCCAGCCGCGACCACGTCCGCAAGCTGCTGCCGCTGGTGCGCCAGACCTTGGCCGAAGCCGGCCTGGGTGTAGGTGATATCGACGGCGTGGCCTATACGGCCGGTCCCGGCCTGGTCGGCGCACTGCTGGTCGGCGCCGGCGTGGCGCGGTCGCTGGCCTGGGCGCTGGAGGTGCCGGCGGTGGGCGTACACCATATGGAAGGCCATCTGCTGGCCCCGCTGATGGAAGACGACCCGCCGGAAGCGCCGTTCGTGGCACTGCTGGTGTCAGGTGGCCATACCCAGCTGGTGGCGGTGGACGCCATCGGCCAGTACCGGCTGCTGGGGGAAACCCTGGACGATGCCGCCGGCGAGGCCTTCGACAAGACCGCCAAGATGATGGGCCTGCCCTATCCGGGCGGCCCGCAGCTGGCCAGGCTGGCCGAGCAGGGCACGCCGGGTGTCTACCGCTTCGCGCGGCCGATGACCGACCGCCCGGGGTTGGATTTCAGCTTCTCCGGCCTGAAGACCCAGGTCCTGATGGCCTGGCGCGACAGCGACCAGAGCGAACAGACCCGCGCCGACATCGCCCGTGGCTTTGAAGATGCAGTGGTCGAGACCCTGTCGATCAAGTGCGAGCGCGCGCTGGAAGCGGCCGGCACCAACGTGATCGTGGTGGCCGGCGGTGTCGGCGCCAACAAGCGCCTGCGCGCCCGCCTGCAGCAGATGGCCGAGCGCCTTGGCGGCCGTGCCTGCTTCCCGCGGCCGGCGTTGTGCACCGACAACGGCGCGATGATCGCCTTCGCAGGCGCGCTGCGCCTGCAGGCTGGCCAGCACAGCCCGCCAAAGGTGGACGTGACCCCGCGCTGGGACATGGCGACCCTGCCGGCGGTGTGAAGCCCCGCAACCGGTAGCGCCGGGCCATGCCCGGCGAACGTGTTATCGACGCATTGCCAACGGCGACGTCGCCAACACCGTCGTCGCCCGCTCATGGCGCTGCAACCACCCCAGCGTATGCGGGCAGCGCGCATGGATCAGCCGCCCGATCGCCGCCAGGTCGGCACCGATGTCACGTTCCAGGATGGGCTCGTGGTGCGCGATGCGGTTGCGCAGGAGGCGGATGCGCCCGATGTCTGCGTGGATATTCGTGCGAACCACGCTGAGAGCATTCTGTGGCGCGTTCGGCAACGCAATCTTCAAGCCCCGCGTCCAGATGGCTCCCTCGAAGCGCCGCGTGAAAAGCTGCTGCCAGAACGCGAAGCGAAGGCTGGCGATGATCTCCTGAGTGTCCATCCGACGACCAGCCTGTCTATGGAGATCCTGCAAGGCCGACAACGCGCCATCTGCTGGCATCCGCTGCAGCAGTGCAGGATGCCAGGGCCAGCGCGGCCCAAAGGCATGCGCCAGCGCCGCGGCCACCGCGTTGCGGATTACGATTTCACAGACGTGCAGGGGGGATAGCAGCGCGCCGCACATCTGCATGTTCCATACGTAAAGCGAGGCGGCATCCAAAGAGTGCCGGTCCGCGATACGTTTGTACGTCGCCCACCGTGGGCGTGACAGCGCTGCCTGCAGGATTCGTTGCTCTCTCATCAAATGCGGGACCACATGGCGGATCATCAGCCTGCGCTGGTTGCCGCTGGGGTGATATCGGGCAATGCCGCTGCGTCAGACAGCAGAATTCCTCTATCGCCTTGAGCTTCCACCAACATGTCGCGATTGACTCTGGACCGTAGAGGGAATGAACGTCATGATCTGCATCGTGTGCTCCGGGACTCGCGGCTGGATTCCAGCTCCCCCCGGGGACGTTGAGAGGTACCAAAGGGCCCCGCTAGCAGGGCCCTTTGTCTTTTCTGGAGCCGCGTCCCTGCCGGCCACCCGCCGCCCGTTCCGGGCAGGCTCACCGCCGTGCCGTTACCATGGCCCCCTGTATTCGGGCTGGTAACCGCAATGGACAAGGTTTTCATCGAGGGGCTGACGATCGACGCCCTGATCGGTATCTACGATTGGGAACGACGGATCCGCCAGGACCTGGTGTTCGACCTGGAAATGGGCTTCGACAACCGTCGTCCTGCGGCCTCCGACGACATCGCTCACACCTTGAACTACAAGGCGGTCAGCAAGCGCCTGGAGCAGTTCGTGCGCGAGTCGGAATTCGGCCTGGTCGAAACCCTGGCCGAGCGCTGCGCGCAGATCGTGCTGGACGAATTCGACGTGAAGTGGCTGCGCCTGAAGCTGAGCAAGCCGGGCGCGGTGCGCGGCGCGCGCGCGGTCGGCGTGATCATCGAACGTTCGCGGGACTGATCCGGTAGTGCCGGCCGTTGGCCGGCAACCTCAACGGCAATGACGAAGGAGACAACTGATGGTGGACGCGGTGGTGGCGGTACAGTGGCTGGAACGGCTGCAGAACACACTGGAACCCTATCCTGGCGCCTACCTGGCGTTGATGATCTCGGCGCTGCTGATCGCAGCCGGCCTGGCCAACTGGGTGACCAAGCGCATCCTGGTGCGTGGCCTGCGGCGCCTGCTGCAGCGCCTGCCGGGCGCCGAGTCCGGGCGTGGCAGCCATCTGATGCGGGTGATTTCGCGCCTGTCCAACGTGGTGCCCAGCCAGGTGATCGCCTCGGGCATCACCCTCATTCCCGACCTGCCGCCTGGCCTGGTCAACGTGATCATCAAGCTGTGCATCGTGTGGGCCGTGCTGACGGTGTCGATGGCGTTCTCGCATGCGCTGGACGCGGCCAACAGCCTGTACGAGCGCAAGCCCGATGCGCGCAACAAGCCGATCAAGGGCTACCTGCAGGTGGTCAAGATCGTGGTGTTCGTTGCCGCCGGCCTGTCCATCATCGCCACCCTGCTGGGGGTAGCGCTGGGCCCGCTGGTGACCGGCCTGGGCGCGGCCACCGCAGTGCTGATGCTGATCTTCCAGGACACCATCCTGTCGCTGGTGGCCAGCGTGCAGATCAGTGGCGATGGCCGCGTGCGCATCGGCGACTGGATCGAGATGCCCAGCCAGAACGCCGATGGTGACGTCATCGATATCGCCCTGCACACCGTCACCGTGCAGAACTTCGACAAGACCATCACCACCATCCCGACCAAGAAGCTGGTGACCGAGTCGTTCAAGAACTGGCGCGGCATGCAGGAGGCCGGTGGCCGCCGCATCAAGCGCGCGCTGTACCTGGACCAGCACAGTGTCGGCTTCCTGGACGAGGGCGACCTGGCCTTCCTCGGCCAGTTCGCGCTGCTGCGGGATTACCTGCAGGAGAAGGAGCAGGAGCTGGGGCAGTGGAACGGGCGCCTGCGCGAACGGGGCGTGGCCGAGGTCAACAGCCGCCGGGTGACCAACCTGGGTACCTTCCGGGCCTATGTGGAGCGCTACCTGCGCAACCACCCGGGCATCCATACCGACATGACCCTGCTGGTACGGCAGCTGCAGCCGACCACCGAGGGCCTGCCGCTGGAGCTGTACTGCTTCACCCGCAGCACTGCCTGGGGCGAGTACGAGGCGGTGCAGTCGGACATCTTCGACCACCTGCTGGCGATCCTGCCGGCCTTCGGCCTGCGCGTGTTCCAGGCCTCCAGTGACGCCATGTTGATGGCCGGGCAGCGCCAGTTGGCTGGGTCGGAGTAAGCTGCGATGCCTCCGGCGGGGCCATACGGACCCCGCTGGTGGCTGAAACTGAATGAAAAAACCTCTCGCCAAATCGCCCGGGATCGCTAGAATGCCGGGCTTGTAAACGTTTTCATCAAGGACTGCCGGTGGCCTCCGATCGCATCGAATCCCTCATTGCCCAGATGACCGTCGAGGAAAAGGTCGGCCAGCTGGGTGTCTTCGCGGACATGGTCCGCCCGTTCGCCCCGGACGTGAACCCGGAAGCCAACGTGCGCAATGCCGACCAGGTGCTGCAGCAGGTGCGCGAGGGCAAGGTCGGCTCGCTGTTCAATGGTGTGGGCGCCGAGCTGGGCCGCCGCATCCAGCAGGTCGCCACCGAAGAGAGCCGCCTGGGCATCCCGGTGATCCTGGCTGCCGACGTCATCCACGGCATGCGCACCGTGTTCCCGATTCCGCTGGGCGAGGCCGCCAGCTTCGAACCGGAGCTGGCCGAGCGCACCGCCCGTGCCACCGCCGTCGAGGCCACCGCTGCCGGCCTGCACTGGACCTATGCGCCGGCGGTGGACATCGCCCGTGACCAGCGCTGGGGCCGTGGTGCCGAGGGTGCCGGTGAGGACGTGGTGCTGGGCTGTGCATTCGCCGCCGCCCGCGTGCGCGGCTTCCAGGGCAGCGACCTGCGCGCCGACGATTCGCTGCTGGCCACGCCGAAGCACTTCGCCGCCTATGGCGCGGTGATGGCCGGCATGGAATACAACATGGTGGACATCTCGCCGCAGACCCTGCGCGACGTGCACCTGCCGCCGTTCAAGGCTGCGTTCGACGCCGGCGCGATCACCGTGATGTCTTCGTTCAACGACATCAACGGCGTGCCGGCCAGCGCCAACGCCGAGCTGCTGACCGACATCCTGCGCGGTGAGTGGAAGTTCCCGGGCGTGGTGATCTCCGATTACACCGCCGACATGGAACTGGTCGCGCACGGTTATGCCGCCGACGACCGCGATGCCACCGCCAAGGCGTTCACCGCCGGCCTCGATCTGAGCATGCAGAGTGGCTTCTACGCCGAGCACCTGCCGGGCCTGGTCGAGAGCGGCGACGTGCCGATGGCGGTGCTGGATGAAGGCGTGCGCCGCATCCTGTGGCTGAAGGAAACCATCGGCCTGTTCGACGACCCTTACCGTTCGCTGGATCCGGCGCGCGAAGCCGATACCTCGCATATCGCCGACCATGACGAACTCTCGCGCGATGCCGCGCGCCGCTCGATCGTGCTGCTGAACAACCGCGACAACGTGCTGCCGTTGCAGAAGACCGGGCAGAAGATCGCACTGATCGGCCCGTTCGTGCAGGACCGCGAGAACATCGAAGGCTGCTGGACGCTGTTTGGCGACAAGCAGCGCTACGTGGACCTGGAAACCGGCGTGCGCGCCGCCATCGGCGATGAATCGCTGCTGGAAATCGTGCCGGGCTGCGAACTGGAAGTGGCCATCCCCGGTGGCACCGAAGCGGCCGTGGCCGCTGCGCTGCGCGCCGACGTGGTGGTGCTGGCGCTGGGCGAGCCGCAGCGTTACAGCGGCGAAGCGCAGTCGCGCGTGGAGATCACCCTGCCGCCGGCACAGCAGGCGCTGGCCGAAGCGGTGGCGATGACCGGCAAGCCGCTGGTGGTGCTGCTGCGCAATGGTCGCGCGCTGGCCCTGCAGGGCGCCGTGCGTAATGCGCAGGCGGTGGCGGTGACCTGGTACCTGGGCACGCAGACCGGCCATGCCGTGGCCGATGTGCTGTTCGGCGATTACAGCCCGTCGGGCCGCCTGCCGGTCAGCTTCCCGCAGGTGTCCGGCCAGCAGCCGTACTTCTACAACCACCCGCGCACCGGCCGGCCGGAACTGCCGACCATGTCGGAGTTCAAGGCGCGCTGGCGCGAGATTCCGAACGAGCCGCTGTATCCGTTCGGGCATGGCATCGGCTACACCACCTTCGCCTACGGCGTGCCGCAACTGAGCGCAGCCCAGCTCGGCTGGGATGAGACCCTGACCCTCACCACCACGCTGACCAACAGTGGCGACGTGGCCGGTGAAGAAGTGGTGCAGCTGTACATCCACGACCGCGTGGCCAGCCGCGTGCGTCCGGTGCGCGAGCTGAAGGACTTCCGCAAGGTGGCGCTGCAGCCGGGCGAGTCCACCGAGGTGGTGTTCACCCTGACCCGCGAGCAGTTGGCGTTCACCGGCCGCGACGGCGTGCTGCGTGCTGAGCCGGGCCAGTTCGATGTGTGGGTGTGCGCGTCTTCGGCCGCCGGTGAGGCGGTGCAGTTCGAGCTGCTGAAGGCCTGATCGAGAAAAAGGGGACGGAGGGGATTAAGTCGTTTGTGCCACAAACGACTTAATCCCCTCCGTCCCCTTTTTTGTTGTCCTCACTGCGGCGGCGCTACCATCGGTGTTCTTGAACCGATGGATGCCTGCGCATGCGCATGATCGCTGTGTTGATTCCCGCCCTGTTTCTGGCGGCCTGTTCGCAGCCGCCGGCCGAGCCTGCGGTGGATGCACCGCCACCGATGGAGGCCAGTGCCGCGGCGACGCCTGCGGCTGAACCGGCGAAGGCTGCTGCCGAGCCGGCCGGCGCCGCACCGACGGATGCGCCCGCGGAAGACGCGCGTGCGCGCATTGAAAGCCTGCTCGGCGATGCCGCGCAGTACGAAAAGGTGTTCAACGCCTTCAGGACTGCGGTGGTCGGTGGTGATCGCGCTGCGGTGGTGGAAGAGGTGCGCTTCCCGCTGAATATCGCTAACGGAAAGAAGATCACCGGCCCCGGTGAGTTCCAGCGCAGCTACGAGAAGATCATCACGCCGGCGGTGGTCAAGGCGGTGTCCGAACAGGACTTCGGCAAGGTGTTCGTCAACCAGCAGGGCGTGATGATCGGCGATGGCCAGGTGTGGCTGAACGGGCAGTGCCTGGACCAGGCCTGCACGAAGACCGAGGTGAAGGTCATCACCATCCAGTGAATGCGAACGGCCCCGCATGCGGGGCCGTTTCGTATGGGTAGTGCCGGCCGCTGGCCGGCAACCGCAGGATGCCGGAAGAACCCAGGGTGCCGGCCAGCGGCCGGCACTACCAGTACATCAGGTCTTCGGTGTCAGCTTCAGCAGGCGCGCCTTGTTGCCGTCTTCCAGCAGCCACAGTGCGCCATCCGGGCCCTGTTCCACTTCACGGATGCGTTCGCCCATGTTGAAGCGTTCGGCTTCGCGCGCGCTGTCGCCATCGAAGGCCACACGCACCAGCGAGGTGGATGACAGGCCGCCGATGAAGCCGCTGCCCTTCCACTGCGGGAACAGGTTACTGCTGTAGATGACGAAGCCGGCCGGCGAGATCACCGGCGTCCAGGTCACCTTCGGGGCGGCGAATTCCGGGCGGGTGCTGTGGTCGGGAATCGGGCGGCCGTCGTAATGGTCACCATTGGAGACGATCGGGTAGCCATAGTTGGCGCCGCGGACGATCAGGTTCAGCTCGTCGCCGCCGGCCGGGCCCATCTCGTGCGCCCACAGCTTGCCGTTGGCGTCGAAGGCCATGCCGAGGATGTTGCGGTGGCCCAGCGACCACACCTGCGCGGCAACACCGCCCTGCGAGGCGAACGGGTTGTCGGCGGGCAGGCTGCCATCGTCGTTGAGGCGGATGATCTTGCCGAGGTTGCCGCCCATGTCCTGTGCCGGATCGAACTTCTGCCGTTCACTGGAACTGATCCACAGCTTGCCGTCCGGGCCGAAGACGAGGCGGTGGCCGTAGTGGCCCTCGCCGCTGACCTTGGGCGTCTGTCGCCAGATCACCTTCAGGTCCTTCAGCTCACCGCCACCCTTGGCATCCAGCGCCAGCGTGGCACGCGCGACGGCAGCGCCTCGGGTGTCCAGCGTGCCTTCCTCTGCATAGCTGAGGTAGATCACGTGGTTGCTTGCGAACTGCGGATGCAGGATCACATCGCCGAAACCACCCTGGCCACCGTAGGCGACCTTGGGCACACCGGTGATTTCATGCTTCTGGCCACTGACCAGGTCCAGATGCTGCAGCTTGCCGCGCTTCTCGGTCACCAGCAGGCTGCCATCGGGCAGGAAGGTCATTGCCCACGGCTGGTCGAAACGACTGATTTCGGTTGCGGTGAACGGTCGCTGGTCGGCGGCGTCTGTGCTTGCAGCGGCAGCTTTCTGCCCGCTGGCATCGGGGCCGGCGGCACTGCAGGCCGTGGTGGCGAGGATCGGCAACAGGCCGAGGGCGAGCAGCAGGGGCGTGCGGGTCATGGGTATCTCCAGCGGAAGGGGATGCGGATGGCCAGGCTCTCCCTTGTATACCACCGGGGCGGTGACGGTCCTGGCCCGAAGGTCCTGTTTCCCCCTGTGCGGCGGCGGCGGGATCGTCTAGGGTGGGTTCGCCCGGGCAAAGCATGCCCGCCTGACTGCAAGGAACCGCAATGAACGCACCGATCATCCATCGACCCTCGCCGGCCTTCATTGCCGCCTCCTGGGTGGCCCTGCTGCTCGGCGCGGTGGCCTACCTGGTAGGCCTGTTCAATGCGGAGATGCCGCTGAACGAGAAGGGCTATTACCTCACCCTGCTGCTGTTTGGCCTGTTCGCAGCGGTGTCGCTGCAGAAGAGCGTGCGCGACCGTGTCGAGGGCATTCCGGTGAGTGGCCTGTATTACGCGCTGTGCTGGTTCGCCTTGCTGTCTGCGCTGTTGTTGCTGCTGGTTGGCCTGTGGAACGCCACCCTGGTTCTGAGCGAGAAGGGCTTCTATGGCATGGCCTTCGCGCTGTCGCTGTTCGGCGCGGTGGCGGTGCAGAAGAACACCCGTGACCTGATCGCCGCCGGTGGCGGTGAAAGCAAGCGCAGTGCAGGCGTGCCGCCGCTGCCGGAACAGGAGTGATGCAGCAACGGTAGCGCCGGGCCATGCCCGGCGTTGCCGCATATCGGGTCCGTCAGGGGCCGCGTGCCAGGCGCGGTTCCACCTGCTGCGCTTGCTCCCAGCCACGGCGCACGGCATTGCGCGCCTGCGCCCACTCCAGCCGGCTCTTGCCACGTTCGCTGGCCCAGCGTGATTCCAGTTCGCCCTCCATTTCCTCGTAGGCGCGGATCATGTCCTGCGCGCGGGCCGAGTGGCCGATGCGGTAGGCCGGTTCGTAGTCGTCGAAGAACAGCTGGTCGTCGTAGTACGGTTCAGAGGTATAGCGCTCGCGCCAGTAGTTGCTGACCGCGTCGCGCGGCGTGCTGTCGTCCGGCACGCGACCGGGGATCTGGTAGTCAGTCATGGAAGAGCTCCGTGGTGGACGAAGCCTGATCGTGCCTGCGTGGCGGTTAACGGCCCGGTCCGGCAGCGTGATCGTCAGATCAATCCGCCGGGCATGGCCCGGCGCTACCGATCAACCGGTCTCGGCATCTTTTCGTGGCAGCTTGTAGATCACCGCGCCGATGGCGAAGGCGACCAGCGCGGCGGCGATGTTCTGCCAGCTGGCGCTGGCGAACAGCGCCAGGCACAGCAGCAGTGCCAGTACCGGAATCAGCGGGCCACCGGGCAGCTTCAGCGCACCGGGGCGGTCGGCGTAGCGCTTGGCCAACACCAGTACCGCGGCGGCAGTACCGATGTAGGCGAACAGGCGCGTGGTCATCGACAGCAGCGCCAGCTGCACGAATGACCCCGACAGCGCCAGCCCGAGCGCGATCAGGCCCTGGCACAGGATCGATGCGGCCGGCGTATGGAAGCGCGGATGCACCTGCGCCAGGATCTTCGGCCCGTAGCCATCGCGCGCCAGCGCGAACAGGAAGCGCGGGCCCATCATCATCGTGTTGCTGTTGGTGCCGAGGATGGAAATGGTCGCGCCCACGGTGAGGATCAGCGCGAGTGCCTCACCACCGAAGCCGGCGGCGGCGTCGGCCAGCGGCGTGGCCGAGCTGGACAGCCCGGCCAGCGTGCCCTGCGCCACCACCTGAACCGCTCCATAGATGACGGTGACGGTGATGATCATGGTGATCAGTGCGAACGGAATATCGCGGCGCGGATTGCGGTACTCGCCCGCTGCTGCCGGGATGTTCTCGAAGCCGGCGTAGGCGTACAGCAGCAGCAAGGCGGCTTCGCCCATGCGCTGCAGGTCGTGCGGGTCCGGGCGCTGGCCGGAGAACACCAGCTGCGGATCGATGTAGAACGCGCCGATGGCCACGAACAGCAGCAGCGGCAGCATCTTGCCGATCACCAGCACCACGCCGGTCCGCGCGGCCGAGCGCACGCCGATGATGTTGACGCCGGTGAGGAAGCCCAGCGACACCACGATCACCGCGATGCGGCCCATGCCGGCGCCGGCCCAGGGCCAGAAGCGTGCCACCGCATCGGCCAGCGCATTGCTGAGCGCGGCCGCCGAGCTGATGCGGGTCAGCCAGATCATCCAGCCGATCTCGAACCCGGCAAAACGGCCGAACGCCTCGCGGGCATACAGGTAGCTGCCGCCGGGCTCATCGAAGTAGCTGGCGGCCTGTGCGTAGCACAGCACCAGCAGCGCGACGACGATGCCGGCGGCGACCACGCCCCACAGGCTGAAGGGGCCGAGCAGGGCGACGGTGGCGGCCGGCAGCAGGTAGATGCCGCTGCCGATCACGTCGTTGATCGACAGGCCGACGATCTGCCAGCGGCTGACCGCGCGCTGCAGCTGCGGTTCGTCCTGCGCGCTCAACGGGCGTCTCCGCTCAGTGCGGGCAGTTGCCACTGTGCCTGCAGGCGCTTGTACTCGGCGCGCGGCAGCAGCACGAAGCGCGGCGTATCCTGCGGCCGCAGCCAGTCCAGCAGCGCCTGCATGCGTGCCTGCGGCATGGCGGTGCAGCCGGCGGTGGCCTCACCCGGCTGGCGCCACAGATGGGCGAAGATGCAGCTACCCTTGCCGGGCTGGTTGTCCGGGTTGTGGGCAATCACGAAGCCTTCCTGGTAGCGCACGTCGCCCTGGTTGTGCAGGTCCAGCCGCATCGGCTCGGTGGAGCCCTTGACCGCGGCGCTGCCGACCTTCTTCGCATCGACGATGCGGTTGTAGAACGGTGAACCGGGCACATCCATGCAGTAGCTGCTTTCGAGCATGGGCTGGTAGGCCATCGCAGTTCGGGGGCGGGTGATGGCATAGCCGAAGGCGCTGCCGAGCGCGAACACGCCGGCCGGGCTGCGGCCATCGCCTTCCTGCTTCTGCGGGCCTTCGCCCTGTGCCGGATGCAGGCCCAGGCCCCACGCGCTGCCGGTACGGCCGAGCGCGACCGGGAAGGCCTGCCCGTGCGCGCGCCAGCCCTTGCCGTCGCGTACAAAGGCCTGCAGCTGCCCCTGGGTGCTGTTCCAGTTGTCGCTGGTGACCACGATCAACTGGCGTGCACCATCGAGCGGCGCAGCGTGGGCGGACATCGCAGCGGCAAGCAGCAGCGCAGTGGTGGCGAGACGGGCCAGCGAATTCATCAACGTGCGCTCCGGTCAGGAATCCAGCAGGTGGTCGATCCGCTCCAGGTTCACCGCCAGTTGCTGCTGGCGGTCCGGATTGGCGTGGCAGAGCAGCACGAACAGGAAATCGAGCAGCGCGTGCATGGCGCTACGGTACAGCAGCTGCGCGACCTGCGGCGTGCGGTCGTGCGCGCACACTGCCAGCGCGGCATCAGCATGCGCGCGCAGCGGGTTGGCGGTGTGGCGGGTAATGGAAATCACCTTGCCGCCCATGTCCTGGAACTGCCGCGACAGCTGCGACAGCTGGGGCAGGTTGCCGAACTCGGAGAACATCAACAGCGCGTCACCGGGGCGCGCGGCCGACAGGTTGGCCAGCATCAGGATCGGGTCGGTATGCGGCACCACCAGCAGCCCGAGCAGCGACAGCCGCATGGCGAACTCACGCGCGTAGAGGCCGTCATCACCCAGTCCGTACACGAACAGCTTCGGTGCCCCATCGAGCAGCTGCACGATGCGCTCGATCTCCTCGCGCGGATTGGCCTGGCGGGTTTCCTCCTCGGCCTGTGCCTTGCTGCGGCGCAGGGCCTCGCCCAGGCGCAGGTAGTCGTCACCGCTGTCTGGTTCGCTGGGCGCCTGTTGCGGGTCGGCACCCGCGCGGGCCACGTCCTGACCGATGGAGTATTTCAGGTCCGGGTAGCCCTTGAAGCCGAGCTTCTGGCTGAACTTCACCACGCTGGACTGGCTGATGCCCAACGCGCTGGCCAGCTGCTGGGACGAGTAGTCGCGCAGCAGGTGGGCGTTGTCGAGGATGAAGTCGGCGATGCGGCGCTCGATGGCCGACATCTGCCCGCGCTCGGAGCGGATCTTCAGCAGGGGCGGCATGCGGGGAGTCCGGGTATGTGTAGGCGCGTTGCGGTTGGCAGCGTAGAGCGTGTCATGGAATGGATCGGGCGGGTGGGGTTTGCAGGGGACACCGTGAATCCGTCCATGGAGGCTTGGCCGCCCTGCCCAACCCGCCCGAGGCATGCCTCGGGCCCATGCGGCGGACAGCCCTGCAAACCCCACCCACCCGACCCCGGACAGATCGCGCACGTGCCAGCCGCGAAGGGGATACGGGGTAGAGCAGAAGCAGGAGCATCCACGCATGGCGTGGATCTACCCGGAGCTGCTGTTGAGTCCGCCTTCAAGTGAGCCGAGCACCGCAGGTCCGGCGAGGGCGAAGAGGCGCGGGTGTCTGAGCGCAGCGAGTTCCGCGCCGTCCCTCGCCGGACCGAGGAGCACAGGGCACCGACGTGCGCAGCACGTCGGCTCGCGGCCGGCGGAGCGTTTCTTTTGGTTACTTTTCTTTGCGCGCAAAGAAAAGTAACGCGCGACCCAGGATCAGTTGAAGACCAAGCCAGCCGCAAGGCGCAAATCAACCCAGCATCTCCAGCCCGCGCACTTCGGTGATGCCCAGTCCCGGCACGTCGCTGATGCTGATCTCCGACTCGTTGAAATGCACGCCGCCGCTGACCGGGTCGAACTGTCCCAGCGAGGGACCGTCCAGGTCGACCTTGGTGATCACATCGCTCTTGGCCACGGCCAGATGCACGGCGGCGGCCACGCTGATGCTGGACTCGATCATGCAGCCGATCATGCAGGGCACACCGTAGATACCGGCGATGTCGGCGATGCGGATCGCGTTGGACAGGCCGCCGGTCTTCATCAGCTTGATGTTGATGATGTCGGCCGCGCGCTGCTGGATCAGGTCCATCACCTGGCTCGGGCTGAACACGCTTTCGTCGGCCATCACCGGCGTGTTGACGCGGTCGGTCACGTACTTCAGGCCACTGATGTCGGCCGCCTTCACCGGCTGCTCCAGCAGTTCCAGCACCACGCCGGCCTCTTCCAGCGTGCGCATCGCATGCACCGCCTGCTTGGCGGTCCAGCCCTGGTTGGCATCCAGCCGAAGCAGGGCGCGGCCTTCCACGGCGGCGTGGATTGCCTTGACCCGTTCGATGTCCAGACCGATGTCCTTGCCGACCTTGATCTTCAGCGACTCGAAGCCGCGCTCGATCGCTGACAGCGAGTCGGCCACCATCTTGTCGATGTAGTCCACGCTGATGGTGATGTCGGTGGTGATCACCGGGTCGCCGCCGCCCAGCATCTGGTACAGCGGCGCGCCATGCAGCTGTGCCCACAGGTCGTACAGCGCGATCTCCACCGCCGCCTTGGCACTGCTGTTGCGCTCCATCGCGGTCTGCACCAGCGTGCACAGATGGTTGAGGTTGACCACGTCCTGGCCGATCAGGCGCGGCGCGATGAAGTGGCGGATCGCCTCGATGATCGAGCCGTGGGTATCACCGGTGATCACCGCGGTGGCCGGTGCTTCGCCATAGCCGGTGTGGCCGGTATCGGTGCGGATCAGCACCACCACGTCTTCCACGGTTTCCACCGTGCGCAGGGCGGTCTTGAACGGTGTTTTCAGCGGCACGCGCAGCATGCCCAGTTCGATGGCAGTGATCTTCATTCAGGAGTCTTGGCACGCAGGCGTTGGATGTTGGTGATGCGATCGATGTAGCGGACGCTGTCGCTGGCCATCATCGGCTCCAGCGGGGTGACCGAAACACCATTGAGATGGGCCTGCACGCGTTTGCCGTCTGCACCGTACCAGCTGCCGCCCGCCGTATCGTGGATGACCCAGGTGCGGCCGTCGACATGGCCGATGGCCATCATCACGTGGCCGGGGATGTAGACCAGATCGCCCACCTGCAGATCGGTGACGGCGCTGTCGCGCACGGCCTTGCCGTCCTTGCCGGTGAACGGCACGCGGTCCAGCGCCGGGCTGACCGCCTGCGCGCTGGTATTGCGCGGTAGGAGCACGCCGAAGCTGCGGTAGATCTCGGAAACGAAACCGCTGCAGTCGCGGGTGTCGTAGTCGTGGCCCCAGCCGTAGCGTTCACCGAGGAATTTGAAGGCCTGCTGCAGCAGCAGGCGTGGGGTCAGTGGCAGATAGTCGGCGGCGGTGTCCTGCGAGCGCGGCAGCAGGGCCGGCACCAGCTTCAGGCGACCGTCGGCCTCGCGGACCGGCAGCTGCACCACCCACGCGGCATGCGCCTGCTGGCCGTTCACCGGTTCGGCGGCCGGCCAGTCAGCCAGCACCGGCAGGCGCACGCCCATGTCCAGCTGCAGGCGCGAGACGCGTGGTTCTTCCGGTGTGTAGGCGGTCTGTGCGGTGGCGCCGGTGACGATGCGGTACGGCCCCTTCGCGCCGTAGCCGAGCACCGTGGCCTTGTCGCCGCTGGCGATGGCGTCGGCCTCGATCCATGCGCTGTAGCGTTCGCTGTGCACGAACAGCCAGCGGCCATCGGCGCTGCGATGGACCACGGCGACCTTGTCGCCGGGGAACAGAGCCGATTCCTGGAAGCGGTCGATGTCGGTGTCGCCGACGGTGCTGAAGACGCGCTCGCGGGTGGGGAAGGTGCGCAGCGCGGCGCGCTTCACCACCAGCCCGTATTGCGGTGTCGTCTGCGCGGGAATGGCATCAAGACCGAGATTGGCTTCGATCGCGCTGCGCAGTGCCGGGGTGATGGCCTGGCCCTCGTCGTTGTACAGCGTGCGGGTGGGCCAGCTCGACAGTGCGGTGATGCTGCCGCGCACTGCCGCCGCATCAAGCTGTGCGGGCAGCACGGCGATGTCCTGGATGTGGCTGTCCTGCGCCCGCATGCGCGCGTTCTGCGCGTCGATCTGCATGCGGTCGAGGATCGGGGTGTCGGCGTTTTCGAGCCGTGCTGCCCAGTAGCCCGGCGTGAGGTAGGCCTCGTGCAGGCCGATCACATACGGCAGCGGTGCGCCGGGATCGGGCGCCGGGGTGGCCTGTGCAAAGGCCGGTGCGGCCAGCAGGCACAGGGCCAGGGTCAACCGGCGCGGCCAGTGCCGGCGCGGTTCGCGGGAAGCCAGGATCATGCGCTGCACACCCTCCTCGAATGCCTGTAGGAATATTTATTCCTTTCGGTGTCGAAAGCAAGAATAAATTATTGACCGGTCCCCCGGCCCGTGTTACACAGCCGTTACCACCCGCGCTTGGGAAGTGTCGCTGTGGATCCTGCCGTTCGCAAACTGCGTCTGCCTGCTGCTGCCGGCCTGAGTGCTGCGCTGCTGCTGTGCGCGTGGTCGGCGGGAGCGGAGCCGCCACCCTCGGCCATCCAGTTCGCGCGGGTCGTGCAGATGATCGATGCGGGACGGTTCTCCGAAGCGGGAAGCGCGCTGAACACGTGGTCGGCAGCGGATGCGGCGGAACCTGGCGTCAGCGAACAGGACATCGGCTTCCAGCAGGAGCGCATGCGGCGGATCCGCCTGGATTTCTCCCTGGACCAAGCCGCTGCCAAGGCGGCCGTACGCCGCTGGATTCCCGATCTGACCGATGAAGAGTTCGCGCGCTGGGACCAGCTCGGCCTGATCGAACATCTCGATATCGACGGCACGCGCTGGTACTTCAAGCGCGCACCGTCGAACCTGTTCCTGCTCAGCGACGAAGCGCGCGCACGCCGCCGCGCGGATGCGCCGCTGCCGGCGCCCGGCCCGAACGAAGTGCTCAATGCACACCATGCGCGCGTGATCGCGGCGGCAGAACAGAGCGGCCAAGCCTCGGTGCTGCCGCAGCGCATTGAATTCACCCAGTCGCTGACGGTCAAGGCCGATGCCGTGCCTGCCGGCGAAATGGTTCGTGCGTGGATTCCATACCCGCGCGAGATCCCGAGCCAGCAGGAACGCGTGCAGTGGCTGGGCAGCACCCCCGGCAGGGCGCGCGTGGCACCGGCCAGCACGCTGCAGCGCACCGCTTATCTGGAAGCAAAGGCGGTGGCTGGGCAGCCGACGCGCTTCGAGATCCGCTACGCGGTGACGATCCTCGCCCGCCATACCGCGATCGATCGGGCCAAAGTGCAGGCCACGCCGGCCGATGCGACACTGAAACCCTACCTGGCCGAACAATTGCCGCATGTGCGCTTCACTCCGGCACTGAAGCTGTTCTCCGACCAGGTGCTGCAGGGCGAGACGCGTCCGTATGAAATCGTGCGAAAGCTGTTCACCGCCGTTGATCGCATTCCGTGGGCCGGCGCGCGCGAATACTCCACGATCAGCAACATCAGTGATTACGCATTGCGCGCCGGCCATGCCGATTGCGGGCAGCAGACCCTGTTGCTGATCGCGCTGCTGCGCATGAACGGCATTCCCGCGCGCTGGCAGTCGGGCATGGTGTTCTCCGACGATGGCAGCGGCTACAACAACCTGCATGACTGGGGGCAGGTCTACCTGGCGCCGTATGGCTGGCTGCCGATGGACGTGACCACTGGTGCGCTGGCCAGCGATACGCCCGCGCTGCGTGATTTCTACCTCGGTGGCCTCGACGGCTACCGCATCGCCTTCAACGACGATTTCGGCCAGGCCCTGGTGCCGGCCAAACAGCACCACCGCTCGGAAACGGTCGACTCGCAGCGCGGCGAGGCCGAGTGGGCAGGCGGCAACCTGTACTTCGACCAATGGAACTACGACTTCCAGTGGCGGGTACTGCCAGCCGGGCAACGCTAGCGCGATACACCACCCACACCACCATTCAATTCTTGCAGGAGAGAGCAGGGGATGAAGGCTTACACCATCAAGCGGGCGGCGTTGTGCGTCGCCCTCGGGGCGTGCCTGGGCGCGATGCTGCCCAGCATCGCGTTGGCACAGAATGTCAGTGGCGCCGTGGCCGGCCGTGCCACCGCCGGCGACCAGGTCACCGTGGTCAGCAGCAGTACCGGCCTGACCCGCACCGTCACCGTCGGTGCCGATGGCAGTTACCGCCTGGGTCAATTGCCGGTAGGCGACTACCAGCTGCAGCTCAGCCGTGAGGGCCAGGCGCTGGGCGATCAGGTCGCGGTCAGCGTCGCCGTCGGTGGCACCACCACGGTCAACCTGGCAAGTGGTGGCGGTGTCACCAATCTCGATGCACTGCAGGTGCGCGGCACCCGCGTGATCAACCGCGTGGATGTCTACTCCACCGAAACCTCGTTCAACATCAACCGCCAGGAGATCTCACGGCTGCCGGTAGCGCAGGACCTGTCCGCGGTCGCGCTGATGGCACCGGGCGTGGTGGGGGGCAATTCGTCGTTTGGTGGCCTGTCGTTCGCCGGCTCCTCGGTGGCCGAGAACGCTGTCTTCATCAACGGCCTCAATGTCACCGACATGTACACCCGGCGCGGCTTCAGTACCGCGCCATTCGCCTTCTTCAACGAGTTCCAGGTCAAGACCGGTGGCTACTCGGTCGAGTTCGGCCGCTCCACCGGCGGCGTGATCAATGCGGTGACCCGTTCGGGCAGCAACGTGTTCGAAGGCGGCGTGGAAGTGACCGCTGAACCGAGCGCGTGGCGTTCCAGTGGCGGCGATCATTTCCACCGTGACGGTACGCCGCATTCCTACGGAAGCCGCGACAACAATTCGTTCCTGAAGACCAACGTCTGGGGTTCCGGCCCGATCATCAAGGACAAGCTGTTCCTGTTCGCCATGTACGAGGACCGCAGTGACAAGGGACACAACACATCGTCCGATGGCAGTACCTGGTTCAAGAATGATTCCGGCAACGGCTTCTGGGGCACAAAGCTGGACTGGAACATCAACGACAACCACAGCCTGGCACTGCTGGCGTTCTCCGACGAGGGTGACGTCACCAATGCCTCGTATGGCTACAACTGGAACAACGACCGGCTTGGCGCCTGGGGAGGGGACTCGATCACCGAAACCGGCGGCCGCAACTGGTCGGCGACCTACACCGGTCATTTCGGACAGAACTTCACTGCCCGCGCCATGGTCGGCCAGAACAAGCAGCGTGCGTTCACCAACTCGTCGCTGGACCAGGCCTGCAGCCCGGTGTTCACCGACAGCACCTACGGTCCGCGCCTGGGCAAGCTGCAGGGCCTGCGCGCCGGCTGCCATCCCACCGGCACGGCGGTGGCCGAGCGCGATGACACCCGCGACGTGGCCCGCCTGGACTTCGAGTGGCAGCTGGGCGACCACCTGCTGCGCTTCGGCGTGGACCGCGAGCTGATGACCACCGACCAGTCCACCCGCTACCCGGGACCGACCGCGCTGAGCTATACCGCCTACGTCGCGCGGCCCGGCGATGAAGTGTGGGACGGCGCCAACGCCTATGTTCCGGCCGGCGTCACCGAGATGCTGCGCGCACGCAACCGCCAGTCCGGCGGCAAGTTCGAGACCGAGGCCAACGCGTTCTACCTGGAAGACATCTGGAACATCACCCCGAACCTGATGCTCAACCTCGGTGTGCGCTGGGACCGTTTCGAGAACCGCACCGCCGCCGGCAAGGCGTTCATCAAGATGGACGACCTGATCGCACCGCGCGTCGGCTTCTCGTGGGACATGCGCGGTGATGGCAGCACCAAGCTGTTCGGCAACGCAGGCCGCTACTACCTGCCGGTGACCAACAACATCAACGTGAACTTCGCCGGTGGCCTGACCGACGAGTACAGCTACTACGTGCTCAACGGCTGGGAGCAGAAGACCTCGCCGACCGGCTCGCCGTACATGGCACCGATCGTCGGCCAGCAGATCGGGCCGACCGACACCCGCATGAACACCGGTGGCGCCGATCTGCGCCAGAGCGTGGACCGCGACCTGAAGGCGGTCTACCAGGATGAGTACATCCTCGGCTTCCAGAACATGATCAACCAGGCCTGGTCGTGGGGCGTCAATGCTACCTATCGGCGCATGACCCGCGCGCTGGATGACATCCGCATCAACTACACCCCCTGTGGCCCGACCCCGAGCACGCTGTGGCCGATCGCCAACCCGGGCGAGAGCCTGACGATATGGGGCGACAAGAGCATCGGCTGCGCCAATGAAGGCTGGATCACCATCGATACCGCCAACAGCGGCTACCGCAAGGGCGGCAGTGGCGAGGTGATCGGTTACTCCAAGCCCAAGCGCACCTACAAGGCGCTGGAGTTCCAGATCGACCGTGCATGGGACGAGAAGTGGATGCTCAACGCGTCCTACCTGTGGTCGAAGAGCGAGGGCAACTTCGAGGGCCCGGTCAACTCCGATACCAACTACGGCGACACCGGCATGGTCCAGTTCTGGGATCATCCGGCCACCAACGAGCGCTACGGCGTGCTGTTCAACGACTTCCGCCATCAGTTCAAGCTGCGTGCCGCCTACGCACTGAACAAGGAATGGTCGTTCGGCACCACGCTGCAGGTGCAGTCCGGTGGCCCGATCACTGCGTACGGCGTGATGTGGCCGAACGATTCCATCGCCGGTGGTAGTACCTCCAGCGAAGGCAGCGGCGGTGGCACCGGCTGGCTGTGCGTGGCCAACTGCTCGGGCCCGTACGACAAGCGCCAGTTCGAGTACAGCCCGCGCGGCGCGTTCGGTCGCCTGCCGTGGACCTGGACCATGGGTGCCAATGTGACCTGGCGCCTGCCAGTGGAGGGCATCGACCTCAGCGCGCGGCTGTCGGTGTACAACCTGTTCAACAACCAGAAGACCATCAACGTGCATCAGCGCTATGAAGCGCAGCCGGGACAGTACCGCGAAGCCACCTTCGCAACCGGCACGCGTTGGCAGGCACCGCGCTACACCCAGCTGGTGGTGACCTGGAACTTCTGAGGCTGTGATCCGCGCCGTCCACCGTGACGGCGCGGGCAATGGAGGCGCTGCCCGCATGCACCATCTGCTGATCCTCGCAGCGGCACTGACCGCTCCTTCCGCTTCGGCGGCCGATACCGCATCCATCGATGCGGATGTCGCCGCCGTGGTCCGCGTCGAGCATCTGCCCGGGTTGGCCATGGCGGTGGTCGAGAACGGTCAGGTGGTCCATCGCCATGTGGAAGGTACGCGTGGTGATGGAGGCCGCATCGATGAGGACACGCTGTTCAAGATTGCCTCCAACAGCAAGGCGATGACCGCCGCGCTGCTGGCACGGCTGGTGCAACAGGGCAAGCTGCGCTGGGACGATCCAGTGCAGCGGCATCTGCCAGGCTTCCGCATGCATGACGCGTGGGTCGGCCGGCAGATGCAGGTGCGCGATCTGCTGATCCACAACAGTGGGCTCGGCCTGGGTGCCGGTGATCTGATGCTGTGGCCGGAACCGAATGCGTTCACCCGCGCCGACATCATTGCCGGACTGGCGCACCTGAAGCCGGTCAGCAGCTTCCGCAGCCACTATGCCTACGACAACCTGATGTACGTGGTGGCCGGCGAAGTGGCCGCTGTTGCCGGTGGCAAGCCGTACGACCAACTGATGCGCGAGCAGGTGTTTGAACCACTCGGCATGACGCGCTGCCAGGTGGGGGCGTGGTCGGTGAAGCGCGTGGGCAACGTGGCGCAGCCGCATGCCTGGCGCGGAGATCTCAATGAGGTGGTGAACGCCGACGGTGAGACCAGCCCTGACCTGCCGTCGATGGCAGCCGGCGGCATCCGCTGTTCGCTGCGTGACATGACGCGTTGGATGCAGGTGCTGCTGGATCCTGCGCTGGTACCGGACTGGCTGGGCAGAGAGCAGCGGCGCACGCTGTGGACCCTGCACATGCCGATGCCATTGGGTGAGCGCCAGCGGCGCTGGGACAACGCGCACTTCTACGGCTACGGCTATGGCTGGCGCGTGTCTGACATGGATGGGCAGTGGAAGGTGGCGCACACCGGCACGCTGTCGGGCATGTACTCGTCGCTGGCGCTGCTGCCCGACCGCAAGGTGGGCGTGGTGATGCTGATCAATGGCGAAGGCGAGGATGCGCGTGTCGCGTTGATGCAGGCCGCGCTGAAGCGCTTCACCGCGCCAGATGAAGCGCGGCCTGCGATGGAGTACCTGGCCGAACTGAAGGCGGACCAGGCAACGCGGGCGGCGACCGGCCATTCGCGGCCGTCCACCGTTGCGGCGCAGGAGACGAGCCGCACAGATCTGCCGCACTGGCAGGGCCGTTACCGCGATCCGTGGCTGGGCCCGGCCTCACTGTGCCCGGGCGCGGACGGCCTGCGCTTCAGCGTGGACAAGTCGCCAAAGCTGCAGGCCACGGTGCTGCAGTTGCAGGGGCGTTGGCTGCTGCGCTGGGATACGCTGGGCGAAGACGCACAGGCCTGGCTGCAGCCCGGTGACGGTGCACCGCCCACACTGAACCTGCGTGCCATCGACCCGGACATCGACTTCAGCTATGACTTCCAGGACCTGCATTTCACTCGTACTGGCGACTGCCCTGGCAGCGAGCGCCAGCGCCGCTGAGCCGCCGCGCGTTTCGCCGGCCACTGATGCCGCCAGCGCCGGATTGGTGGAGATCCGCACGTTGTCGCCAGGCATCGAGATGGACATCCGCTACGCCGGCGCCAACAACTTCACCGGTGCGCGCGTGCCGGGCTACGAGGCGCCGTCCTGCTATCTGCTGGCGCCGGTGGCGAAGGCGCTGGCGCAGGTGGAACAGGACCTGCGCGCGGATGGCTTTGGCCTGCGCCTCTACGACTGCTACCGGCCGGTACGTTCGGTGCAGGCCTTCATGGCCTGGGTGAACGACCCCAGCGAGCTTTCGCGGAAGGCGCTGCAGTACCCGGATCTGGACAAGCCACGGTTGCTGGCCGACGGCTACATCGCCGAGCGCTCCGGCCATAGCCGCGGCGCCACGGTCGATCTCGGTCTGCTGGATTGCCGCAACGGTCGCTGCAAGCCGATGGACATGGGTACCGACTTCGATTTCTTCGGCCCACGTGCGCATACGCAGACGAGCGGACTGAGCGATGCACAGCAGGCCAATCGGCAGCAGCTGGTAAGCGCGATGGCCCGGCGAGGCTTCGCCAACTACCCGAAGGAGTGGTGGCACTACACCCTGCAGCCCGAACCGGACCCCGGCACCGCATACGACGTCCCCGTGCGGTAGGGACATCGGCAGAGGGGCGCCGCTGTTGGTAGGTGTCGACCTTGGTCGACACGGTAGATCCACGCCATGCGTGGACGCCTTTCGTTCAATCATCGGAGTACTCGATTTCGATGGAGATTTCGTCCACGCATGGCGTGGATCTACCAGAAACCGGATTGGCGCGATGGCGCGCAGCAGGGCGCCGCCCTGCCGATACCCTTACACTGGCCGCCATCCCACCGTTGCCCACCCGATGAACCTTCCCCTGCACTTCGGCCTGCTCGGTACCCTCGAAGCGGGCGCCATCGCCCTGCTGGTCGGGCTGCTGGTGTACTTCCTGTGGTCGCAGCTGTGCCGGCTGCTGCACTGGACGGTCGGCCACGCCATCGGCTGGTCGTGTGTCATCGCCGTGATCATCTCCGCCGGCATCGATGCCTGGAAGCTGTTCTACATGGGCATCGTGCGTCTGGAGTCGCCCCTGTATGCGCGCCTTTTCCTCGCCACCATCCACGATCCGAACGAACTCGGCAGCCGCGTAGTGCTGGAAATCGCCGGTGCGCTTGCCGGTGTTGCCCTCGGCTGGGTGATGTTCAGTTCGCGGTCATCGGCGCAGAACGTCGACTGACGCAGGTTTTTCGTTGGTTGCCGGTTAAATCAGGCAGCGCTGAATGCGCAGCTTATGAGCCACTCACTTCGTGCTAACCACCGCGCTAAAGCATGCGCGTAGGCGAGTGGTTAATCGTGCGTGTTGACGCCGGTCGCGACGCAAAATCGATTCAGAAACGCGGTGGCAGGGTAGGTGCCGTGCGGAGACGACACGCCGCGCAACACCACCCAATTGGTAGGAGACACCCCTGATGACTATTCGCAACCGCAAGCCCCTGATCGCCCTGATCGTCGCCGCCGGCAGCGTGCTAGCCATTCCGGCGATGGCCCAGTCGGCCAAGCAGCAGGCCGCGCAGGCACAGAACGAGGCTGCACAGGCGCAGCAGTCGGCGGCACAGGCAGGGCAGGCCGCTGACCAGGCGACCAATGCGGCCGCGGCGGCATCGGCGCAGGCCAATGGCGGTGGCCAGACCTGGGCCAGTATCGATACCGATGGCAACGGCACCATCAGCAAGACCGAGGCGCAGGTGAACGCCGGCCTCGCCCAGGTGTTCGACCAGGCCGATACCAACAAGGACGGCGAGCTGAGCGCCGATGAGTACAAGGCCTACGTGGCCGCCCAGCAGGCCGGTGCAGGTGCCGGCGCGGCGCAGGGCCGCTGATCCACGCCTGATTTCGGGAAGACCGGTGCATGGGGACCCGGGCGGCTGCGGCCGCCCGGGTTTTTTTCGTCATCGCCGCCCCTGTATCCTTGGCCGATGAATACCCCCACGCCTGCGCCGTCGCGCGCCATCGGCCTGGTCGGTTTTGACGGTGACGATACGCTGTGGAAGAGCGAGGACTACTACCGCAAGGCCGAGCAGGATTATCTTGACCTGCTGTCGCGCTACGTCGACGTGCATGACACCCAGACCGCGCGTCACCTGCTGGAAGTGCAGCAGCGCCATCTGGGTACCTTCGGCTACGGCGTGAAGAGCATGACGCTGTCGATGATCGAAGCGGCCATCGACATCACCGGCCAGCGCATCGAGGCCAAGGACATCCAGCGCATCCTGGAGATCGGCCACGACACCCTGCGCCACCCGGTCGAGCTGATCGACGGCGTGCGCGAAGCGGTGGCTGCGATCGCCGAAGATTATCCGGTGGTGCTGATCACCAAGGGCGACCTGTTCCACCAGGAAGCCAAGATCAAGGTCGCGAATCTCGCCGAGCTGTTCCCGCGCATCGAGATCGTTTCGGAGAAGGACCCGGAAACCTACGCCCGCGTGCTGGCCGAATTCGACCTGCCGATGCAGCGCTTCGTGATGGTCGGCAACTCGCTGCGTTCGGACATCGAGCCGGTGGTGACCCTGGGCGGATGGGGCGTGCATACCCCGTACGCAGTGACCTGGGCCCACGAGACCCAGCACGGCGTGGCCGACGACGAACCGCGCATGGTCACCGCCGACACCGCCCACGATTGGCCGGCCGCACTGGCGGCGATCGAGGCCAAGGCCTCGGCGGCGGCCTGACAGGGCGCGGCGGCTGCGGCAGAATCGGGGCATGAACGTCCGACTGCGCGCACTGTTGTTGTCCCTGCTGCTGGCGCCGGCCACCGTGCTGGCCCAGCAGACCGCCGAGCGTTCGGCCGCCTACGAGGTGGAAACCGGTGACCGCTGGGTCGATGCCCAGCTGCAGGACATCAATCACTACGCCGAACGCTACCCGGACGCCTTCCTCGATGAAGTGTCGCGCTATGCCGGCGTGCCGCGCGGCTACATCAGCGCGCTGTTCACCACCCATGGCTGGCAAGCCGGGGACATCTACTTCGCCTGCTTCTGGGCCAAGGCCAGCGGCCAGACCTGCCGCGACAGCGTGCGCGCCTTCAGCCAGGACCCGGAGGGCGGCTGGGAGACGGTGGTGAAGCGCATGCCGACCAAGCCGGACAACCTGCATTACCGCGCCGTGCGCCATGCCATCGTGGCCAGCTACCAGCACTGGGACCGGCCCATCACCCTGGATGCCACCCTGAAGCGCCAGTTGAAGCGGTAGCGCCGGGCCACGCCCGGCGAGCGCGCAGCGCGGCTCCTGGGATCCGCCGGGCATGGCCCGGCGCTACCCATATTTCTCATGTTGCTCTGCATATCGCCGCCGCCCCGCGCTCCGGCGACAATAGGGATTCTCGCTGTTCCCCGTTCCCGTAATCGAGTGACTGATGAGCGCCTCTTTCGTTTCGCCTGATGTGATCCGCCGCCTGTTCGCGCAGGCCATGTCCCGCATGTACCGCACCGAAGTGCCGCTGTACGGCACGCTGGTGGAACTGGTGGAGCGGATCAACGCGCAGGTGCTGGAGCAGGATCCGGCACTGGCCGCACAGCTGCAGCGCAACGACGAGCGTGCGCGCCTGGATGAAGAGCGCCACGGCGCGATCCGGGTCGGCACCGTGCAGGAACTGGCCACGCTGCGCCGCCTGTTCGCGGTGATGGGCATGTACCCGGTGGGCTACTACGATCTGTCCGTGGCCGGCGTGCCGGTGCATTCCACCGCGTTCCGCCCGCTCACCGGCGCCGCGCTGGCGCAGAATCCCTTCCGCGTTTTCACCTCGCTGCTGCGCCTGGAGCTGATCGAAGACGAAGCGCTGCGTGCCGAATCTGCGAAGATCCTTGCTCGCCGCCGCATCTTCACCGAGGGCGCGCTGGCGCTGATCGACCAGGCCGAGCGTGATGGCGGGCTGTCGCAGGCCGATGCCGGGCGCTTCGTCGATGAAGCACTGGAGACCTTCCGTTGGCACGGCGATGCCACGGTCGATCTGCCGACCTACCACGCGCTGCACAACGCGCATCGCCTGGTGGCCGACGTGGTCAGTTTCCGTGGCCCGCACATCAACCACCTGACTCCGCGCACGCTGGATATCGATGCGGCGCAGGCGGCGATGATCGAGCACGGCATGGCGGCCAAGGCGGTGATCGAAGGCCCGCCGCGCCGTGCCTGCCCGATCCTGCTGCGGCAGACCAGTTTCAAGGCACTGGAAGAAGCCGTGCATTTCCCGGACAGCGAAGGTGGCGATGCCGGTACGCATACCGCGCGCTTCGGCGAGATCGAACAGCGTGGCCTTGCGCTGACCCCGAAGGGCCGCGCGCTGTACGACCAGCTGCTGTCGCAGGCACGCGATGCCGGTGGCGAAGGCAGCACTGGTGGTGACTACGGCCAGCGCCTGCAGGCGGTGTTCGCCAGCTTCCCGGATGACCATGACACGCTGCGCCAGGAAGGCCTGGGCTATTACCGCTACCAGCTGACCGATGCCGGCCGCGCCGCGCCGGAGCGCGTGGCCGATCTGCCGGCTGAAGTACTGGTGGCCGCGGGCCTGGCCACGGCCGACCCGATCGTCTACGAGGATTTCCTGCCGGTCAGCGCCGCAGGCATCTTCCAGTCGAACCTGGGCGGTGAAGAACAGCGTGCCTATGCCGCGCATGCCAACCGCGAGGCCTTCGAGCAGGCGCTGGGCGTGGCGGTGAATGACGAGTTCGAGATCTACGAGCGGCTGCAGGCCGAATCGCTGGCGGCGCTGCGCACCGCGTGAAGGTAGAGCCGGCCGCTGGCCGGCTGTTCTGGGGAGCCGGCCAGCGGCCGGCTCTACCCGATGTCCGTACCTGGGGTCAGAGCCCTTTCCAATGGAAAGGGATCCGACCCCGACGGCGATCAGCCCTTCATCGTGCCGGTATCCAGCCAACGCTGGTGCCACGACAGCGCTTCCGGCAGCAGGTGCGGGGTGTGCTTGCCGTAGCTCTCGCGGCTGGCACGGTCGAAGTAATCCTGCAGCTGCGGGCGGAAATCCGGGTGCGCGCAGTTGTCGATCAGCACCTGCGCACGCTTGCGTGGGGTCAGGCCACGCAGGTCGGCCAGGCCGTGCTCGGTCACGATCACTGACACGTCGTGCTCGGTGTGGTCGACATGGCTGGCCATCGGCACGATCGCCGAGATGGTGCCGTTCTTCGCGGTGGACGGGCTCAGGAACGCCGACAGGAAACCGTTGCGGGCGAAGTCGCCGGAACCGCCGATGCCGTTCATGATCCGCGTGCCCATCACGTGCGTCGAATTCACGTTGCCGTATATGTCCACTTCGATCATGCCGTTCATGCCGATGCAGCCGAGGCGGCGCACCAGTTCCGGATGGTTGGAGATTTCCTGCGTGCGCATGATGATGCGCTCGCGGTAGAAATCGATGTTCTCCTTGAACGTCTCGTTGGCCTGCGGACTCAGCGCGAAGCCGGTGCACGAGGCGTAGCTCAGCACGCCGTCGCGCAGCAGATCGAGCATGCCGTCCTGGATCACTTCGGTGAACGCGGCCAGGTCGCGGAAGCCGCTCTTGGCCAGGCCGGCCAGCACGGCGTTGGGGATGTTGCCCACGCCCGACTGCAGCGGCAGCAGGTTCGGTGGCAGGCGGCCCTTCTTCACTTCGTGCTGCAGGAACTCGATCAGGTGCGATGCGATCTGCTCGCTGGTCGCATCGATCGGGCTGAACGGGCTGTTGCGGTCCGGGCCGTTGGTGCGCACCACGGCCACGATCTTGTCCGGATCACAGCGCAGCGCGGTGTCACCGATGCGGTCGTTGGCGTTCACCAGCGGAATCGGCTTGCGGTGCGGCGGCAGCGCGGTGCCGTAGTAGATGTCATGCATGCCGTCGACGCCGGCCGGCTGCCATTCGTTGACCTCGACGATCACCTTCTTCGCCAGGTCCAGCCAGGTCTTGTTGTTGCCGACCGAGGTGGAGGGCACCAGCGAACCGTCTTCGCGGATGGCCGAGACTTCGATCACCGCGGTATCGATCTCGCCATAGAAGCCGAACCACACGTGCTGGGCGACGTGGCTGAGGTGGATGTCGATGTAATCCAGCTTGCCCTCGTTGATGCGGTTGCGTGCATCCGGGTCGCTCTGGAACGGCATGCGCATGGCGATGCCATCGGCCTTGGCCAGCGCGCCATCGAGTTCCGGCGCAGTAGACGCGCCGGTCATCAGGCTGATCTGGAAGGGCAGGCCCTGGGCGTGCACCGCTTCGATGCGGCGGGCCAGTTCGACGGGAACGGCCTTGGGGTAACCAGAGCCGGTAAAGCCGCTCATGGCCACGGTTTCACCGGGCTGGATCAGCGCGGCTGCGGCCTCGGCGGAGACCACGCGGTCACGAAGACGCGCGTTGGCGATGCGATCAACAGACATGACGACACGTGTTGCTGGGGGGAATCCCGATTATCGGCCATCCCCCGCCGTACGGGGGGTTCTACCTTCGTGGAATGGCTTTTCCCCCGAGGGGTCACCCATACCCGCCGGTTTTGTTTTGCAGTGCAGCGTGCAAAGTGCTTTCGCAGCCCGCACGATGGACCTGCATCCCGACGTGGGGGAGGGAGCAGAGCCCGCTGGCAGTTCGCTGCAAGCGGGCTTTTTTATTGCCTGCCGTCCAGTATGAATACGCGGTCTCCATTATCGGTAGTGCCGGCCGCTGGCCGGCAACCCCAGTAACCTTCGGCAGGATCATCGGATCTGCCGGCCAGCGGCCGGCACTACCGGGTCCGTTGCGTCCCGGCCGGGTCGATACAATCAGCCCATGACCCTCGCCCCCGCTGACCTGCCCGCCTCCCTGCAGCCTCTTGTCGACCGCGCTCTGGCGCGCCTGGCCCAGGTCCTGCCCGGGCCCGTTCCGACCGATCTGTTGCCGCTGCTGACCCGGCTGGCGGTGACCAGCGACTTCGCGCTGGACACCCTGGTGCGGCAACCGGCCTTGCTGGCACAGCTGGCCGCCCCCGGCTGCCCGCCGATCCCGGCGCCGGTGCTCGATCCGCTGCAGCCCAGCGACTGGCCGGCGCAGATCCGGCGCTGGCGCACCGCGATGTCCACACGGCTGATCTGGCGCGACCTGGCCGGCCTCGACGACGTGCCGCAGACCCTCGCAGGTGCCACCACGCTGGCCGAGGACTGCCTGCGGCTGGCACTGGACGCCCTGCAGCAGGAATTCGCCCAGCGCCACGGTGTGATCGCCGATGAACACGGCATCCCGCAGCAGCTGGTGGTGTTCGGCCTCGGCAAGCTCGGCGGTGGCGAGCTCAACTTCAGTTCCGATGTGGATCTGGTCTACGCCTATCCGCAGGGCGGTGAATCCGATGGACCGCGTCCGTTGGCGGCCGAAGAATATTTCGCCCGCCTCGGCCAGCGCCTGGCCAAGCTGCTGGACGAAACCACCGTGGATGGCTTCAGCCACCGCGTCGACCTGCGCCTGCGCCCGTTCGGCAGCGCCGGTCGGGTCGCGCTGTCGTTCGCGGCGATGGACCAGTATTTCCAGCGCGAGGGCCGCGACTGGGAACGCTATGCCTGGCTGAAGGCGCGCGCGGTGGCCGGTGACATCGATGCCGGCGAGGCGTGGCTGCAGACCCTGCGCCCGTTCGTGTACCGCCGCTACCTGGATTTCACCGCGCTCGATGGCCTGCGCGAAATGAAGGCGGCCATCACCGCCGAAGTCGCACGCCGCGAACTGCACGACGACATCAAGCGCGGCGCCGGTGGCATCCGCGAGATCGAATTCCTGTGCCAGGCGCTGCAGCTGATCCGCGGTGGTCGCGAACCGGCATTGCGCGAGCGTCGGCTGCTGGTGGCGCTGGAGGCACTGGTGGCCGCCGGGCAGATCGCGACTGAGGATGGCAACGCGCTGCGCGAGGCCTACCTGTTCCTGCGCCGGCTGGAAAACCGCCTGCAGATGCTGCGTGACGCGCAGACCCACGTGCTGCCCAGCGACGCGCTTGACCGCGAACGCATCGCTGTTGGGCTCGGGTATCCGGACTGGGAGGTGCTGCGCGCGGCGCTGGCCGTGCAGCAGCAACGGGTCAGTACCGAATTCGCCGCGCTGCTGGCACCGCGCAAGGGCCAGGCCGCGCCCGACGCACTGGCCAACTATTGGCGCAGCCTGCCCGAAGGCAGCAACGCACCGCTGCTGGCCGAAGCCGGTTTCCTCGATGCCAACGGCGCCGACCAGTCGCTGCGCGATTTCGCCCAAGGCACCGGCGTGAAGTCGTTGTCCGATGCCGCGCGTGCGCGGCTGGATCGCGTACTGCCCGCGCTGCTGCATGCGGCCACGCGCTCGCCACAGCCCGATGCCGCGCTCAAGCGCGTGCTTGGCCTGCTGCAGGCGGTGCTGCGCCGGACGAGCTATCTCGCCTTGCTGGACGAACAGCCCAGCGCACTGGCGCGGCTGGTGGACGTGCTGGCGCGCAGCGCGCTGCTGGCCGAACGGTTGGCGGCGTATCCGCTGCTGCTGGACGAACTGCTGGACGTGCGCGTGTCCGGGCCGATGCCGGATGCCGCCGGCATGCTGGCCGAGTGCCAGCAGGTGCTGGCGGTGGAGGATCCCGAATCCGCGCTGCGCTGGCTCAATGAAACGCGGCTGGCACTCAGCTTCCGCATGGCGATGGCCACGCTGGATGGCCGCCAGGGTGCGGTGGACAGCACCCGGCAACTGGCCGAGCTGGCGCAGGCCGTGGTGGTCACCGTGTTGGCGATGGCCGAAGCGGACATGCATGCCGCACACGGCGAGATTCCCGGCGGGCGTTTCGCGATCATCGGTTATGGCAGCCTCGGTGGTCTGGAGCTGGGCTTCGGTTCCGATCTGGACCTGGTGTTCCTGCACGACAACCCGGCCGGGGTGGACGCCAGCGATGGTGCGCGTCCGCTGGAGCCGGGGCGCTGGTACGCGCGCCTGGCGCAGAAGGTGATGGCGCTGCTTGGTGCGGTTACCGCTGCCGGGCGCCTGTACGACATCGACGTGCGCCTGCGCCCTGATGGTGGCAAGGGTTCGCTGGTGTCTTCGTTGGCCAGTTACACCGAATACCAGCGCGAACGCGCGTGGACCTGGGAACACCAGGCGCTGGTGCGCGCGCGTGGCGTGGCCGGTGATGCCAGCCTGCTGGCCGACTTCGAGCAGGTGCGTGCGCAGACGCTTGGGCGTGAGCGCGACACCGGTGTGCTGTATGCGGACGTGCTGAAGATGCGCGGCCGCATGCGCACCGAACTGGACCGCAGCGATGCCGCGCGGCTGGACCTGAAGCAGGGCCCCGGTGGCGTGGTGGACCTGGAATTCCTGCTGCAGACCGGCGTGCTGGCGCGCAGTGCGCAGCATGCGGCGTTGCTGCAGCCTCGCGACACGCCGTCGTTGATCGATGCGTTGGCGGTTGCCGGTTTCCTGCCGGAAGACACCGCGCAGGCGCTGCACGGAGCACATGCCACGCTGCTGGATGTTGGGCTGGCCTGCACGCTGGATCGACGTCCACGACTGGCACCGACCACGCCCGCGATTGAAGAGGCATGTGCGGCGATTACGGCAGCGTGCATCGCCGCGGAGCTGCCGTTCGCCTGAGTGGGTGCAAATGCTGCAACAACTTTGGGTGGCTGCCGACCGTTGGTCGGCACAATCTGTCGGCAGCGATGGGTTCTGCAGGGCGTGCCGACCAACGGTCGGCACCCACCGGATCAATGGTCCTGCGGATGGCCCACCGGATCAATGGCCCTGCGATGGCCCGCCGGATCAATGATCTGAGCGTTGGCCCGCTGTTGGTAGGTGCCGACCGTTGGTCGGCACAATCTGTCGGCAGCGATGAACTCTGATGGAACGTGCCGACCAACGGTCGGCACCCACCGGGTTCAAGGTGTGTGCCAACCAAGGTTGGCACCTACCAGAGCAACGGCGGTCAGCTGGTGGTGCGCAGCGGCGCCATCTTCCACAACAGCGCGCGGAACGGGGCCAGCAGGCAGACGCCAATCGCCAGCTTCACCGCCAGGTCGCCGGCAGCCCAGCTCACCCACGGCAGGGTCGAACCGGCAAACGCGATCGACCAGAAAATGGTGGTATCCACCGTCGCACTGCAGGTGGTGGCCACCATCGGTGCGCGCCACCAGCTGCCACGGCGCAGGCGGTCGAACACGGTGATGTCCAGCAGCTGGGCCACGATGAAGGCCGAGCACGAGGCAATGGCGATGCGCGGGGTGGCCACCCAGATCGACAGCAGCACCGCCACCGCGAAACCGATCCACGCCACGCGGCGGGCGGGGCCCGGGCCGAAGCGGCGGTTGATCAGGTTGCTGACCAGGAACGCGACCGGATAGCTGAAGGCACCCCAGGTCAGCCAATCGTTGATCGGGTACTGCACCAGTACGTTGGACAGCAGCACCACCGCGCCCATGGCCAGCACCGCCAGCACCAGGGCGCGCGGGGTCAGCGGGGCAAACACAGGGGCAGGACGCACGGACATGGCGAGCCAGGGGGACAAAGGGGATCGCCCATTATCCGCCCGGCCCGCGGCAATGCCAAAACCGGCCGTTCAGCTTTACAGCGTTTCGCTCATCACATCGCCGGCGGCGTAGGCGGTCGGCACATAGGCCAGCGCCTGGCCCTGCGCGCTCTTCACGGTCCAGCCGGCACCCGCGTCGGTCGGGTCGAAGCGCACCTGCTGGCCGACGACGAAACCGGCAATCGGGTCATCGCCTGCAGCCGCCGGCCATTGCAGCGTTGCGGTCTGGTCGGCCTTGCCGGGCACCTGCAGGTGCACCTGGCGATCACCGGTTGGCGTGGTGGCGACCTGCTTCACTTCCATCGGCGGCAGCGGCACCGCCGGCGTGCGTGCGGCGACCTTGCCGTTGCGCTCGCTGGCCTTGAACGGGGCCTTGGACAGTTCGGCCAGTCCCATCGACGTGGCCAACGGAATCGACAGCACGATCAGCGACGTGACCAGCACGCTGGTCTGGCCGCTGTTCAACTGCGGCGCGGCGCCGGCATGGACGGTGGGCACCACCAGCGCCGAAAGCAGCAGGGCAGTGGCGGGAACGCGCAGGCAACGGAACATGGAGACCTCCTGGTCAGGGTGGGGACGGCGGCTCAGCGCCGGGTATCGAAAATGTCGCGCGGGCCGGTGGCCTCGGGCAGGTATTCCAGTGGACGGCCCTGGTTGTCCTTCAGCTGCCAGCCCTGGTCGGCGCCGGTCGGTTCGAAGTTCACGGTCTGGCCCACGGTGAACTGCACGGCGGGATCGCCGATGCCGCGCGGGTACTGCATCGATGCGGTGTTCTGCGGGTCGTTGGCATCGCGCAGCAGCACTTCGCGGCGGCCATCCACGGTGGTGGCGATCGCACTCACCTGCATCTGCGGCAGCTTGATCTGCTGCGGGCGGGCCAGCGGCTGGCCAGCATCGGCGGCATCCTGGGCTTCCTTCGCCGCCGCCGCGCGGGCCGACGTCACCATCTGTGTGGACATCTCCAGGCTCGGTCCCTGCGGACCCGGGTCATGGATGATCACGATGCGGCGCTCTGCATGAGCGGCCGTGGACCAGGCCAGGCTTGCGACGATCAGCATCGGCATCAGGACGGCGGGCAGGGTACGCATGTCGTTCTCCTTGCTGGATTCAGGGCGTGGCGGCGGCAGCACCAGCTACCGGCACGTGAGGGATCACCAGTTCCTGCTGCAGCTGGCTGCGCTGGTGCAGGAAATCGAACACCGATTCCACCGTCACCACCGAATAGTTGCCGGAGATGCGTTCGCCGGCCGGATGGTCAGTGGTGGTGGCGTTGGCCACGAACAGGCGCGCACCCACGCGCTTGCCGAGGCCGATATGCAGCACGCTGGGTTGGTACTTCTGCTGGCGCAGCCACTGCTGCGCCTGTTCGCGCTTGACGATGGCCGGCGCGCCTTCGGCCTGTGCCATCGCCGCGGCCAGCACTTCCAGCACCCACTGGTTGGAGTTCTGGTAGTCGGTGGCGAACGGGTAGGCAACCACGTTGTATCTGGTTTCGTGCAGTGCCTTCGGCTGGATCGACGGCGACACCAGCATCGCTTTCAACGCGGCACGCAGCGGCGCCGAGGGCACGCCGATGCGCAGGTCGGTATGGCCTCCGCTCTCGCCGACGAAGTTGCCCAGCCCTTCGTGGTACAGCTGCGAGCTGTCGGTCTTGCAGCGGTTGAGCAGGTGCATCGCGCGCCAGCGGCCATTGTCCTCACGCACCAGGAAGGCCAGGTGGCTGTGGCGCAGGCCGTAGCGACTCAGGTCCTGGCCACCGCGCGCGGCCACCACCACGTCCACATCGGGCAGCGCGTCCAGGCGCTCAGCGGTGGTCCAGGCCACGTCCAGCATCGCCGCCTGCGCGGCCACGCTCGGGTAGCGCTCGCGGCATTCGGTGCTGTTGGCCCAGGCCGGTGCGGTCGCCAGCAGGCTGGCGATCAGCAGCGCGGCGCGCGGCAGGCGGGAGAAACGATCCATGTCGATACCTTCAACGGCGGGCAGGCCCGCGCGCCGATCATACGCTGCTCAGCGCAGGGGACGATCCACGCCCTTGCGCTTGAGTTCCCGGTCACAGGCGTCGCTGATCGGTGCCACCGGCAGCGGCGGGCGCTGGCCCTTCGGATCGCGCAGCGCCGGTTGTTCGCGATACGCGTCCAGCTGCTGCTGGCATTGATACGAGATCGGATCCAGCTCGGTGGGCGTGGTGGAACAGGCAGCGAGCAGGGCCAGGGGCAGCAGGAGCAGGGTACGCATGAAGACGTTCAGAGTGATGGGGGACGCTGGACTCTAACCGCGTAGCCGGATCGAAATGTTCAGAAAACGCTGGGCGGTCGGGTAGTGCCGGCCGCTGGCCGGCAACGACAGGGTGTTCGGCAATGGGTACAGCGTTGCCGGCCAGCGGCCGGCACTACCGTGATGCCAGGCGCCGAGGATTGCCGACCAGCGGCCGGCACTACCCCAATGCCAGGCGCGCTTTCACTTCCGCCGCCACCCGCGCGGTCTCGCGCAGTGGTTCGATGCGGTCGTACTGCCAGTCCAGCCAGTGCGCCTGCAGCCGCCCGCGCTCGCGCAGCTGCTGCTGGAAGCGTGCCAGCCGGCCCTGCACGGTATCGGCCAGCGCCACCATCACCGGCATGCGCGTGGCGCAGGCTTCAGACAGCAGGTTCACCGAATCGGGCGAGACCACCACGCGGTTGGCCCAGCCGAGCAGGCCGCCATAAGGATTCGTACCGTCGCCGCCGTCGCCCCAGATCACGTGCGGCAGGTCGGCGAACGTCGCGCGCAGGATCTCGGCCAATGCCGGTGGTGTGCGCCGCGAGGTGGTGGCCAGCAGGCTGCCGCCCTCAGCGCGAATCTGATCGGCCAACGCCTGGAACACGCCCACCATCGCTGCCTCGTCCCACGGAGCCAGCGGTGTCGGTCCACCCACCAGCAACGCGGTGCGCGGGCCGGGCAGGGTGCTGAAGCTGGCGAACGCGGCGCGGCCCCAGGCCAGCCAGTCGTCGTCCACCGGGTTGAGGCTGCCGAGCAGGGTCAGCACGTTGCTGCCACGCAGGGCATCGTGTTCGGGCACCACCACCACATCCCAATGGCGGGCATTGATGCGCGGGTCGAGGATCTGCACCACCTGGCTGCCACGTGCGCGCAGCACGCGCAGTGCGCCGGCGGCCTGGCGACCACAGCCGATCGCCAGCGCCGGGGCCTCCGTCGCCAGCGTCGCGAATGCCTCGCCGTAGCCGTTCACATCACCGGGCAGGCGCCGCGGCGACAGCCAGCGCCAGGGTGCGCGGGGCTGCAGGACCAGCGGCCGATGGGTGCCCTGGCGCAGCGCAGAGGCCAGCGCGACCGCCTGGCGGACATTGCCGGCACGGCCGTCAGTGACCGTCCAGGGCGCGCTCGATCGTTTCACCATTGGCATTAATTCGTTTCAGTCCTGCTGGGTGTTGCAACAGTCGCGACACTCTACACTGCGGCTCGTCGATTCGCCCCGCGCCGCCCGCGGGCACTGACCTTCCTTTTGCCGCCCTGGAGATCCACCGATGTCCCACGCGCTCGACGCTGCTGCCCTCGACCAGCTGTTCCGTACTGCCCGCACCCAGAACGCCTTCCTCGACAAGCCGGTCCCGGCCAGCCTGCTGCAGGAACTGTACGACCTGGTGAAGTGGGGCCCGACCGCCGCCAACACCACGCCGGCCCGCTTCGTCTTCGTCACCTCGAAGGAAGCCAAGGCCAAGCTGGCCCCGGCCCTGTCCGAAGGCAACCACGACAAGACCATGGCCGCCCCGGTCACCGTCATCATCGGCTTCGACCTGGACTTCCACGAGAAGCTGCCGTACCTGTTCCCGCACACCGATGCCAAGGCCTGGTTCGACGGCCCGCAGGAAGGCCGCCACGAAGCCGCCATCCGCAACGGCAGCCTGCAGGGCGCCTACCTGATCCTGGCCGCGCGCGCGCTGGGCCTGGATGCCGGCCCGATGTCCGGCTTCGATGCGGCCAAGGTGGATGAAGCCTTCTTCGCCGGCACCTCCATCAAGTCGAATTTCCTGGTCAACCTGGGTTACGGTGACTCGGCGGGCCTGTTCCCGCGTCTGCCGCGCCTGTCGTTCGACGAAGCGGCGCGCATCGCGTAAGTCGTTGTATCGGTTTCGGGCCCGCCGTCCCGCGGCGGGCTCTTGCTACACCGTGTACCCACCCTACGATCCGGAGAGTTCCTGAGATGAGCGCCACCCGTAAACTGCTGCTGCCGCTGGCCCTGACGCTGGCCATCGCCGCCTGCTCCAAGCCGGCCGACACCGCTGCCCCGGCCGCCGATGCCACCGCCCCGGCCACCACCGAGCAGGCCGCCACCCCGGCCGCCGATGCCGCTGCCGCCGCGCCGGCCGCCGAAGCGATCAAGATCGCCTCGGGCACCTACAAGCTGGACCCGACCCACACCGACGTGCTGGCCCAGTGGAGCCACTTCGGCTTCTCCAACCCGAGCGCACACTTCGGCAACGTTGAAGGCACCCTGGTGTACAACGCCGAAGACGTGACCAAGTCCACCGTGGAAGTGAAGCTGCCGCTGAGCGGCCTGAACAGCTTCACCGCCAAGTTCGACGAGCACCTGAAGAGCGCCGACTTCTTCGACGCCGCCAAGTTCGCCGATGCCACCTTCAAGAGCACCAAGGTGGAAGCTGCCGGCACCAACAAGCTGACCGTCACCGGCGACCTGACCATCAAGGGCATCAGCAAGCCGGTCACCCTGGACGTCACCGTCAATGGCGGCGGCGAGCACCCGATGGCCAAGGTTCCGGCCGCCGGCTTCGATGCCACCACCACCCTGAAGCGCAGCGATTTCGGCGTCGGCGCGTATGCCCCGAACGTCAGCGATGAAGTGAAGATCCGCATCACCACCGAAGCCACCGGCGAAAAGCCGGCGGCTTGATGCACCCCGCTCACTCGTCGTGAGAAGGCAGAAGGCCCGCTGAAAAGCGGGCCTTCTTTTTGGGGCGTGGGGGACGCCTTGGTAGATGCCAACCTTGGTTGGCACACGAGCATTTCGCGGGCCAACCAAGGTTGGCCACTACCGGTTCATGCAGGGCGGGAGAATGCTTTGGTAGATGCCAACCTTGGTTGGCGCACGAGCACTTCGCGGGCCAACCAAGGTTGGCCACTACCGGTTCATGCAGGGCCGGAGAGTGCTTTGGTAGGTGCCAACCTTGGTTGGCACACGAGCATTTCGCGGGCCAACCAAGGTTGGCCACTACCGGTTCGTGCAGGGCCGGAGAGTGCTTTGGAAGGTGCCAACCTTGGTTGGCACACGAGCATTTCGCAGGCCAACCAAGGTTGGCCACTACCGGTTCATGCAGGGCCGGAGAGTGCTTTGGTAGGTGCCAACCTTGGTTGGCACACGAGCACTCCGCGGGCCAACCAAGGTTGGCCACTACCGGGTACGCGTGTTCAGCGCAGCGCGCCCAACCATGCAACGCACGCCTCGCTCGGGCTCTGCTTGGCCTTCACCGTCATCCCACTCACGCGCGCGAAGGTCTGCGCGGCCTGCGCCACCACCTGGCGTGCGATCAGCGCCGCCTGCTTGGTCGCGGCCTGCTGTTTGCGCAGCTGCACGATGTTGATCGACGGCCGACCCACCGGGGCATATTTCTGGTCACGTCGCAGCACGTCGGCCACCTGCGCCACTTCGAATTCGGCCTGCAGGTAGCGGTGTTGTGCCTCCACCAGTTCACGCAGCGGTACGCGCAGGGCAGCGGTGTCGGCGAAGGCGGCCAGTGCGGTATCGCAGGCGGCGTCATCGGCAAAGCGGGTACGCAGCGCATCCACGCTGGCCAGGGTCAGTTTGGCCATGTGGCCCTCGTTGCTGCAGGAAAGGAGCGCGATTGTCGCATTGCTTGGCGTGTTCCGGGCCGGGAGGCCTCCGCTTTGGTAGAGTCGACTGTTAGTCGACTGCTCTTGGCGCGATGCCGGGAACCCCCGCGCTGCGCGCGATAGTCGACTAACAGTCGACTCTACCTGGCTGGCATTTCAGGCGCAGCCGCATCCACGGAAGGAAGACCCATGCAGGACACGCAGTACTGGTTGAATGAATTCTGGACGGGCCTGAGCGTGCTCGACCTGCTGGGCGGCAGCCTGCTTGGCACGTTGCTTGGCCTGGTGCTGGGCATCTTCGCCTGGCGCTGGCTGCACCGCCGTGGTTGGTTGCAGCGGCGCAAGCGCTGGCATCACTGGCTGCTGGCCAGCTACGTGGTGCTGCTGCCATTGGCCACCGCCTTCTTCGGCCTGCAGCTGGGCTTTACTGCTGGCGCGCACCGCGCGCTGTTCAAGCAGCTCGATCATTTCCAGCCGCACCTGCAGACCCTGGTGGAAGGCTGGAGCGAAGGCTTCACCGATTCACTGGACGACCCGCGCATGCGCGAAGCACTGCGCAGCCAGGGCACGGTGGGCGATGTGGCCGACACCATTGCCTCAGCCTACCTCAGCGAACATCCGTTGCCTGGCCTTGATCGTCTTGGCAACGGCCCGCTGGCGCGCGGCACCGGTTGGGTGATCGGCAAAGTGCGCGAAGGCCTGCTGCGCGGCATGGTGGAAGACACGCTGGTGGACAAGGCCGGCACGATTGGCCTGGAGCCCAAGGTGGTGCGCGAGGCGCTGACCATGCATGTGGATGAGCTGTTGCACACCCGTGGCGTGCTGCGGCTGGTGAAGGCGCAGATCAACGGCATGATGCCCGGCGTGTACTTCGGGCTGCTGTTGCCGTTGCTGATCATCGCGCTGCTGGTGGCGCTGGAGATCTGGGCCGCGCAGCGGTTCGGATGGACGCGGCAGGAGGTAGTGCGGGCCGCTGGCCGGCAATTGCAGGTTCCTGCCGAAGGTTCATGAGGTTGCCGGCCAGCGGCCGGCACTACCTGTTGCAGGGCGTGCGGACCAACGGTCCGCACCCACCAAGCAGGGTCCGCACCCACCGGTTTCCCGGTCAATCGCCGTCGGTTTCGTCCGGGTGGGCCTTCCAGTAGCCGGTCGAGCGGATCCAGTCGCGCGGCACGCCCAGGTGGCCTTCGATGAACTTGCGCATCATCCGTGCGCGGCGCGATTCGGTGGCGATCCAGTAGAAGACATCGCCTTCCGGCGCTTCGAAGTCGGTCAGCATGTCTTCCAGCAGCGTGCTGCTGGCCGCGGGGAAGCCATTGCGCTCCAGCCAGTGGATACGCACGTTCTCGTACTGCGGCAGGTCCTGGCGTTCGGCTTCATCGCTCACTTCGATGAAGGCCTGCACCTCGGCATCCTCCGGCAGCACGTCCAGCCAGCGGGCGATGGCCGGCAGCGCGGTTTCATCGCCGATCAGCACATAGGCGTCGTAGCTGTCGGCCACCACGAACGAGCCGCGCGGGCCGCCGATCACCAGCGTGTCGCCAGCCTTGGCCTGCTCGGCCCACGGCCCGGCAATGCCCTGGTCGTGCAGCACGAAGTCGATGGCCAGCTCGCCGGTCTCGTGGTCCCACCAGCGCGGGGTGTAGTCGCGGGCCGGTGAGGGCTCCTTGCCGGCCGGATAGCTGCGGCCTTCGGCAGTGACCACCGGCAGCACCATCTCGCCGCTGGCATTGGGGAAGAACAGCTTGATGTGGTCGTCGGTGCCGGGCGAATCGAAACCGGCCAGCTCGGCGCCACCCAGCACGATGCGGCGCATGTGCGGGGTGACCTCTTCGGTGCGCAGCACGGTCAGTTCACGGAAGCGCACATCCAGGCGCAGGCGCGTGTTGTTGTGTTCGGTCATGGGGATACCTGCAAAGGTGTCGCGCGGGGGCGCGCGGCGTAGGGGCGACCTGGCTGGAGTCAGTCTGGCTGGGTCATTGAAAAGGATTGGCTCTCGCTACCGGCCGTACCGTTGAGCAGCGCGGATGCCCGCGTCAGCAGCGCCGCAACTTCTTCCGCCTCGCCCTCGGCCCAGCGGCCGTGGTGATGCACCAGCGCCCGCTTGAACTCGCGCAGGGCGCCGGCCAGCGGCGGCGGCAGCGAGGCCTTGGTGATCTCGCGGGCGCGGTCGAAGGCGCGTCGCTGCGCCAGGCGCACCTGGGTGCGCTGCACCTTCAGCTCGAACTCGCCGGCGGTGGTGATGCGGAAGATCCGCTTGCCGTCCACTTCCTCGGCCTCGATCCAGCCGGCCTGCTCGAAGCTGGCCAGCAGCGGGTACATGGTGCCGGCGCTGGGCGTGTAGGCCTGCATGAACTGGTTGCTGATCAGCTGCATCAGCTCGTAGCCGTGGCGCGGCTGCTCGCCGATCAGGGCCAGCACCAGCAGGCGCAGGTCGCCGCGGCTGAGCACCCGCGGCTGGCCGTTGCGGCGCGGCACTTCCGGATTGGTGGAACGAGCTCTGGGAGAAGCGGTACGGCTCATTTCGATATATCGGTAAACGAGTGTGCAAACGATATATCGATATATCGAAGCCGACAATCATCGATCCGGCCACAAGCAGGTCCGTTTTGGGCCACGGCCAGCCCCGCGCACAGCAAAAGGGGCGCCCCTTGCGAGGCGCCCCGGGCAACACTGTGGAAGGGAGTGAGGCAGGGCCAGACGGCGGACCGAAGCGGGCGAGGCCAACACTCGAGGCCTACCCTGAGGGCAGGGCGGGGGGCGATCCAGAGGCAGGTGCGACACGTTGTCGCCCGTTCAGCGCCAGCACGCGGAGCCGATACAGGTGGGCATGGCGCTGCCCTACAACCGTCATCGGCAGCGGTAACACTGCGTCCTGCACATGGGCGCAGCGGCCCGCAAGCGACAGCCCGCGCAGCCACCAAGGCCCGCCGCAGGGCCTTCAGCGGGCCCGGCAAGCCCCTTGCGGACACTGGCCGGTTGCATCCATACGCCTGCGTAGCCAAGTGACGAAAGCCCTTGGTGCGCTACACTTTGCGGTCTAGAAATCTATACAACAGTCGCGCGCGTGCGTGCGGTTATGGGAGCGCTAATGAACTGGTTGAACGAGGTGCTGAACAACGACCCGAATCCTGTGGAAACCCAGGAGTGGATCGAGTCGTTGAAGGCCGTTATTGATGTCGAGGGCTCCGAGCGCGCGCATCAGCTGCTGGAAGGCATGGTGGAACTGACCCGTCGTTCGGGCGCCTACCTGCCGTTCTCTCCCACCACCGAGTACGTCAACACCATCGAGCCGCAGCTCGAGGCCAAGAGCCCGGGCAATGCCGAGCTGGAATGGCGCATCCGTTCGATCATCCGCTGGAACGCGATGGCCACCGTGGTGCGCGCCAACCGCAAGCCGGGTGACCTGGGCGGCCACATCGCCTCGTTCGCCTCCGGCGCCACCCTGTACGACGTGGGCTTCAACCACTTCTGGCGCGCCCCGAGCGAAAGCCACCCGGGCGACCTGCTGTTCATCCAGGGCCACAGCGCCCCGGGCATCTACGCGCGTTCCTTCCTGGAAGGCCGCATCAGCGAAGAGCAGCTGGACAAGTTCCGCATGGAAGTGGACGGCGGTGGCCTGTCCTCGTACCCGCACCCGTGGCTGATGCCGGAATACTGGCAGACCCCGACCGTGTCGATGGGCCTGGGCCCGCTGGCCGCCATCTACCAGGCGCAGTTCATGCGCTACCTGGAAAACCGTGGCCTGATCGAGAAGTCCGACCGCAAGGTGTGGTGCTTCATCGGCGACGGCGAGAGCGACGAGCCGGAAACCCTGGGTGCCATCGCGCTGGCCGGCCGTGAAGGCCTGGACAACCTGATCTTCGTGGTGAACTGCAACCTGCAGCGCCTGGACGGCCCGGTGCGCGGCAACGGCAAGATCATCCAGGAACTGGAAGGCGTGTTCCGTGGCGGCGGCTGGAACGTGATCAAGCTGCTGTGGGGCGGTTACTGGGATGCCCTGCTGGCCAAGGACAGCGACGGCGTCCTGAAGAAGCTGATGATGGAAACCGTCGACGGCGAATACCAGAACTGCAAGGCCTTCGGCGGCGCATATACCCGCGAGCATTTCTTCGGCAAGTACCCGGAAACCGCTGCGATGGTCGCCGGCCTGTCCGACGACGACATCTGGCGCCTGAACCGTGGTGGCCACGACCCGCACAAGGTGTACGCCGCCTACCACCAGGCCGTGAACACCAAGGGCATGCCGACCGTCATCCTGGCCAAGACCGTGAAGGGTTACGGCATGGGCAGCGCCGGTGAGGCACTGAACCCGACCCACCAGACCAAGAAGCTGGACGACGAAGCGGTGCGCCACTTCCGCGACCGCTTCAACATTCCGGTGACCGACGCGCAGCTGGCCGACGGCCAGGTGCCGTTCTACCACCCGGGCCCCGATTCGCCGGAAGTGCAGTACCTGCAGGAACGCCGTGCCGCACTGGGTGGTTACCTGCCGCAGCGCCGCCGCAAGGCCGACAAGACCTTCGTGGCGCCGAAACTGGAAGCCTACGAGCGCCTGCTGAAGAGCAGCGGCGAGCGCAGCTACTCCACCACCATGGCCTTCGTGCAGAGCCTGAACATCACCCTGCGTGACAAGGAACTGGGCCCGCACATCGTGCCGATCGTGGCCGACGAAGCCCGTACCTTCGGCATGGAAGGCCTGTTCCGCCAGATCGGCATCTACGCGCCGTTCGGCCAGAAGTACAAGCCGGTGGACGCGGACCAGCTGATGTTCTACCGCGAAGACCAGAGCGGCCAGGTGCTGCAGCAGGGCATCAGCGAGCCGGGTGCGATCAGCTCGTGGATGGCCGCCGGTACCAGCTACTCGGTCAGCAACGTGCCGATGCTGCCGTTCTACATCTACTACTCGATGTTCGGCTTCCAGCGCGTGGGCGACATCGCCTGGCAGGCCGCCGACATGCGTACCCGCGGCTTCCTGCTGGGTGGCACCGCCGGCCGCACCACGCTGAACGGTGAAGGCCTGCAGCACGAAGATGGCTTCAGCCATCTGGTGGCCGGTGGCATTCCGAACGTGCGCAGCTACGACCCGACCTTCGGCTTCGAAGTGACCGTGGTGCTGCAGCACGGCACCAAGCGCATGATGGAAGACCAGGTGGACGAGTATTACTACGTCACCCTGATGAACGAGAACTACACCCACCCGGAAATGCCGGAAGGCGCGGCCGAAGGCATCGTCAAGGGCATGTACCTGCTGACCGACGCCGGCAAGCCGAAGAAGGGCGAGCTGCGCGTGCAGCTGCTGGGCTCGGGCACCATCCTGCGCGAAGCCATTGCCGCCGCCGAGCTGCTGGACAAGGACTTCGGCGTGACCGCCGATATCTGGAGCTGCCCGAGCTTCAACGAACTGCGTCGCGATGGTTTCGACGTGGAACGTGCCAACCGCCTGCATCCGGAAGGTGAGCAGCGCAAGGCCTACGTGACCGAACTGCTGGAAGGCCGCCAGGGCCCGGCGATTGCCGCTACCGACTATGTGCGTGCGTATGCGGACCAGATCCGTGCGTTCGTGCCGATGTCGTACACCGTGCTGGGTACGGATGGTTTCGGCCGTTCGGATACGCGTGCGAACCTGCGCCGGTTCTTCGAGGTTGACCGCTACTACATCGCGCATGCCGCGATTGCGGCGTTGGCGAAGGAAGGGAAGATGACCGCGAAGGATGTGGCCCGGGCGATCAAGCAGTACAAGATTGATCCGGAGAAGGCTAATCCTGTTGGGGTTTGATTTCGTCAATTAATTGACGTGAGAAAGGGCGGCCATTGGCCGCCTTTTTTCTAGATAGAGAAAGAAGTAAGAGGATGATGTCGCCCAATGTTGGGGCTGATATGTAGCAAATCGGTGTTATGGTCGGTATGGGGAGATGCTGTACCGGTCGGGGCAAGTTGGCGTGGTCTGTTTAGAGTTGTTTGCTCTATACTTCAACATGGCTCTGTAGACTTGTATCCAACCGATTCAATGCAAGGAGAGCAGCTTTGTCTGAATTTTATTCGCGTCTGAATGCCAAGCGTGGGGATGACGTTGAGCTGACACAATGTATCGAACGAGTTGTTAACCAACTCAGCGCCACGAATACCTCCATGGCGGCTCCTGGGATGTTGCTAGGCAAGATTCAGTCAGGAAAAACTCGTGGTTTCTTGGGGGTAATAGCCAAAGGTTTTGATCGAGGCTTCGACATCGCCATCGTCCTGACTAAGGGGACGAAAACGCTGGTTAGGCAAACCGTTCAGCGAATCGAGTCAGAGTTTGAGGAGTTCATCGAAGATGAGCAAATGCTCCTATTCGACGTGATGCATATGCCGCAAGAGATGACAAAGTCAGAGCGGCGAAGAAAGATGATTATCGTTGCGAAGAAGCAGAGTCAGAATCTCGATCGCCTGCTGGAACTATTCAACGTCAAATATCCGGAATTAAAGGATCGAAAAGTCTTGCTCGTTGATGACGAGGCTGATATGGCTAGCGTCAGGTTCGTAAAGAATAAGGACAAGAGGGGTAGAAAGAGAGATGATCGGGCTGGTGATTTAGCACAAGGATCAATTGCCCAGCAGATGGACGATTTGAGGGCATCTGTCCTCGGAATGGCATTTCTGCAGGTTACCGCAACTCCCTATGCGCTCTATCTTCAGCCGGAGCAGTATCCAGAAGGGGACGCTGGCTTCGTCTTCTATCCTAAACGCCCCGCGTTCACTGAGCTTCTCCCAATTCACGGAGGATACGTTGGGGGAGATGACTACTTCGGCGACTTCTCGGCAAATGACCCGAGGAGCAGCCTCTTTGTCCTTGTGCCGGAAGATGAGCAGAACGCGCTCAGAGGGAAGGACGGTAGGCAAATTCGCGCCGATCGCTACTGGACTTCAAAGAACGTAGCCGCGCTCAGGCGTTCTCTGATGACCTTCTTGCTGGCCGTCGCGCTGAGGAGATGGCAACAGACCGATCAAGGCGAGAAGCCGAAGAAGTACGCCATGATTCTTCACAATGATACTCAGCGGGCTGCACATACCTGGCAGTTTGAGACGGTAACCGGTGTGCTTGCTGCATTCGAGGCGGCGGTGGAGAATGCGGATGAAAGATTGGTAGCACTGTTCAATGAGGCATATGCTGACCTGAGTAGTTCAGTCAAAGCAAATAAAGGTCAGCTGCCAAGCTCCCGAGCCGCGCTTAATTTGGTCAAGGGTATAATAGATGATGGGGAATTTAATATACAAAGAGTTAACTCTGATCAGGATCTGGCAACGCTCTTGGATCCCAGAACTGCAGAATTGAAGCTCAGAACGCAGGCGAATATTTTTATCGGCGGTAGTATTCTTGACCGAGGGATAACGGTCCCGAATCTGATCTCATTCTACTACGGAAGGAATCCAAAGCGGATGCAGGCGGATACAGTGCTTCAGCACTCCCGTATGTACGGAAACAGAGATAGGCGCGATTTGGCGGTAACGCGATTCTTTACGTCAAAATTGGTTCGGGATCGACTAGAGACGATTCATAATCTGGAGGCGGTGCTGAGGGATGCATTTGCTCGGGGCAATAATGATGATGGCGTTGTCTTCATTCAGAAGGATGCAAAGGGCGGTGTTGTTCCCTGCGCTCCGAGCAAGATCCTTGCGAGTGAGATAGTTAGCGTCAAGGCAAACGATCTGTATCTTCCGACAGGCTTTGATACATCAAAGAGTAGGGAATCAAAGTCGGCAACAGGAGATCTGTCGGAGCGTATTTCAGCCCTAGAAGTTGCCGATTCCGGAGATGTTGCGTATATATCACCGGAGGCTGCCGTGGAACTTCTCAGGCTTTCAGCACGAGCCTTATCGCCTGAAATGGTGCCAGCGTTCAACTGGAATGCAATGGAAGCTTTGCTGCTCTATTACGCCAAAAGTTCTGGAAAAGTCGGTGTTCTTGCGGAAACCGGGCGAGCGCTCAGTCGGACGAACTCCGGCGATAAGTCTGGTCTCTCGATCCTTGGTGGTGGAAAACTCCGCGCAAAGGTTCGGGATGAACTCAGGGCAGAGCCTCTTCTTGTTTTCCTTAAGCAAGAAGGGAGCAAGAGGTTGGAGTGGACTGGCGATCGAGAGTTCTGGTGGCCCCTTCTAGCGGTCCCATCCGGTGTGCAGCCATGTGTATTTGCAACCGGCGCAATCAGCTAAGAATTTTCGCTCGTCGCCTCAATTTCCCTCGAGGGGGAAATTGAGGCTCGAAACTCGGCTTGTAATACGAGCGCCCGCTTGAGCTGTGACCGGATGCTGGATGAAAGTTCACGATAACTGCTTCGCTTTCTTAAGCTAGCAATCGTCGCTTCATAGTCAGCTGGAAGGGTGTTGATGCGCAAAATTTTCGAAACTCTTCTGAGGCGACTAGCGACGTTTCCCGCGCTTCTATCGGAAAATGCTCGTTCACTAACCAACCACGATCGAAACCGTAGGTCAGGAGGGCAAAGCTGTCTGCCATTCTCATACGACGTGATTACATTTCCAATCCATTTTGCCAAATTAACCGGCACGGCGTTGGCGATCATCATGTCCTGCTCAGTCGCAGTTCCCGAGAATTGAAATGTACTTGGGAAAGTTTGAATCAGTGCGCGCTCAGCAGGTGTCAACGATCGGGCGACGCGATAATCACCTTTGTCATTCTGATGTGCTGAGTAGCCGGGAGGTACTTTCCGATTTGTTGAGCGAATGGTCGCAGATGGCTCGTCAATTGAGTAGATAGCCTTCCTGCCCCAAGTTCTTGGGTGGCGGTAGTAAAACTCAACACCAAGCGTATCGCTGAGATGTTCACGGACTGTCATCCTACTTTTCCGCGGGCGCTGAGCAAGAGGTCCGTCGAGGAAATGATCATCCTCCGCAAGCCTCCCAACCACGAAAAGGCGCTTTCGCGCTTGAGGGACGTCGAAATACGATGCGTCAAGCGTACAGGTGCTCATCCCGTATCCGGCGCGCGCAAGTATCCGCCTGGCTCGGGTCCAAGCGCTGCTGCGCTCCGCCTGGGGGACATTCTCGAAGAGAAACCATGTTGGCTTCAATTGCGAAATGATCTGTGCAAACGAAATGGTCAGCTGCGCGCGCTGGCCTTCGCTCCGCCCTCCCGCTGCAGAAAAGTCCTGACAAGGTGGCCCGCCAGCAATCATGTCGACATCGAATGGGCGAAGATGTTCGACGACCTCGTTGACGCCGCCAATGTCCAAGTCCAAAACCGGGTGGTCAAAGTTCAACGAATAGGTCCGCCGCGCGGCAGCCCATCGTTCTATAGCGATTTTCACCGAAAATCCAGCTTTTTCAAGGCCTAACGATAGGCCGCCGCAACCGCTAAACAGATCCGCTACACGCATGCTTTCTCTCCTCGGCGTCAATGTTAACATCCCACCTGCTGAGCCGGGAAGTTGATTAAAGAGGCCGCGGGCGCGATCCTTTGGACTCAGCGAGCCTGGCCTCGTCTTGTGTTCGGGCATCACCTTCCATTCAGAAGGGGGGGGGCTGGTGTGATGCCAGTGCCAATCCTGCTGTTCGTTCCCGAAGCCGGCGGCTGATGCTGTGGTGTCCTACGCCTAGTAGTTAAGGCCACCTGTGGGAGATGCCAGCGAGCAAGAGGAGCTGTTGAAGGACGGGCTCTGTCGTCACGAAGAGGGGCAAAATGCTGTGCACAAACTGAAGTGCTCGCACTTCACATGTGCAGGAGCGAAATTTGAAGCTTACCCAGCATCTGCCAAGGGCATCGGAAACTATCTCAATCGAGTGATGCTCTACTGGCTATTTGATCAGGTGCGCGGGTGAGTACTATTTTGAATTCTTTAATCTGGCCGTAAGTGGAACTGCGTATACTGGCGAAACTGATATCTGGTGTGTATCTCGGTTTGCGCCGATAAGGGGCAAGTCAAGTGGAGTGTGAATGTCAGCTCGTAGCAAAAATCAATTTGCGACTGTGCTGCTGGCCCCACTTTGATAGGAGGCGATGTGTGCTTCCAGTGCGTCTGCTGCATCGCAGTCATTGCAAATTCCCCACCGTAGGTATCTATCAGATGCCCTGCGGATCGCCAGTTGCCCGCGGTGCCGCGCAACCGATGCGAGAACTGGCTTTCGCTCATCGACGTCGTTAATCGCGGAGAGCACATCGGCAATATGAGATAATTGGCCTCCTGCAAAAGCACCTTCTTGGTGGGCCCTGACAGAGACGTCGTTGGATTGACAGTGTGCAATAGCAGTCTAGCCATCTGCTTCTCAATCATCGCGCCGATGTCCGCGACCCAAGGCTCGCCAGCCAGGACCAGAAAATGATGGGTGTCCTGCATGCGGTACTCCCATGTCTTGGTCGTGCGTCCGTCGAAGACCTGAAGATCAGACAGGAGCTAGCATGTGCGGCCATGACAACCTGTCATCGTTCCGCAGCTCAGTGCTTGGCATTGATGTGCTGACGCGCTATTCCCGCACGTGCAACCGCTCGGTAACCTGCGCTGTCAACGCGACACACGCCAACTTCAACCCTTCCATCACCCGATCCCCCAGGTACTCCTGGGGTGCGCCATTCTGGCGAGTCCGCTCCGCAGCCAACATCAGCTCGGCCACCACGCGCAGCCCCGCCAGCGCGCAATCCGCATCAGCCAGCTGTAGACAACGCCCAGGCAGTTGGTGCCGCTCCGGCCAAGGCTGGCCGTCCGCAGCTGCACCAGATCCGATGCGGTGCAGCGTGGCGACGAAGGAGTTTGGATCGGGGGAGGATTCGCGCTCGGTCTCGGCGTTGTCCGGATCGTACTGCGCGTGCAGGGAACGGAAGTCCGATGTGTTCATGGCAATGCTCCGTACAGGACAGATAGCAGCGCCACCGATAAAGGTGGCGGACGGTGCGGGCTCGAAAACCGGTGAATACCCAAGCCGGCGGGCCCGAAGGCCCCCACGCACCGCCCGCCATGGAACGCGAACGGATTGCCAGCCGGCGCCATCCGAAGATGACGCCGACTGGCAAGCGTAAAGCACTGGGTATTCAGACGGGTTTTCGAGTCCCGCGCCACCTAGTGCGAGGTGGCACGCCAAGGTGTACTCGCATGGTTGCGAGATGCCAAGAAACCGTAGGCCGCAGAGGCCGCAAATGCTGACGCTTACGGCATTGTTGCATGGCGCGCGGGCGGCAGAACCCTTGCGGTGCAGTGGTTTCGGCCGGTGTTAAGTTACCGCCCAAATGCGCATTGAAAAGCACGGTTTGCAGAGGATCGGGGTCTCAAAAGCGACAATCCGCCCGCATGGCTGAGATTCGAAGTTGGCCGATTGCGACACGGCTCAATTTTTCACCGCTACGCGCGGCTGAGGCCACAGCGCATCGTCGCGCTCCAGGTCGTAGTCGCTGCCGAACGCCAGCGCCGCGTCGTGTGGCGGAAGGTCTGCGTAGCAGCCCAGCAGGTACTCATCCATGCCTGCGTCACCATGATCGATGGCGAACAGGTAGAGAAGCTCCTTGTCGAAAGCTTCCAGCCATGCAGGGTCGATCTTGGTCATGGTCATCCTCCCGAAGCAGGGGAGGATGACCTGGGGAGGTCTCAGGGGCTGCGATCTCTGGCCCGAAGGGAGGCCGCCTCGACCTGGGCTCTCAGCCCATGCGCATGGCGTGGCTCTGCTGTTCCTGCGTACGTGCATCCAGCGCCTGCTGCGCATTCTGGCGGGCGAGCTCGCGCTGATCGCCCACCACGGCCAGCTGCTGCAGCGACTCAGCCACCGGCGTTTGGGCAGCCACGGCAGTGGGCATTCCTGTACGCAGGTGGGCGGGGTCAGATAGGTCGCCTTGTACAACAAAGATGGTGTGACCCGCCGGCTGATTGGCCGTGGCGTTGCTCAGCACCACATGGTCCACCTGTTCCAGGCCCTGCTCGCGTGCCTTCACTGTCAGGCTGGCGGCGAGGTTCTCACTGGTCGCGTCGAAGGGGCGGCCGTGCTTCTCGTCCAGTGCAGCGACGCCCTGGCGAATCTGCTGATGGAGCGCGTAGTCCGGGCTGCCTGGCTCTATCGCCGCGATTCGGCGGCCTTCCGTAAAGAGAGGCTCGGGTCCCTGCGTAGACACCACGCGTGGGCTCTTGGCGATCTCTCTGTAGGGATCTTCAGGATGAAACTGCTTCGCCTTGGCCTCGCGTTCCAGGCGAACCTCGCGGGTCTCGTTCAATGCGGAAATCTCTGCGGGATCGGTCTCTTTAGTTGTTCTATCGAGTGGGGTAACGCCCACTGTGCGGTTCCAGCTGCCGTCCTTGGGGTCGTAGCTGTGATAGTCGAACCTGGTACCAATCACGTTCGGATCGACGGCGTCGCGCTGGAGGAGCGCCGCGCCCTCGAACTTGCTCAGTTCAACGAAGTAGAAATGCCCGGCCGGCTGCGGCATATCCAGGTGCACGCTGACCGCCGTCCTGCCGGCACGGAATGCGCCGGCAGCGCTGTTGTCCAGCATGTTCTGCCAGACCTTCTCGGCTGCCTGCTCACCGCGTTTGTGCTCCGTGGACACCAGCAGCAAGCGTGGCGTCCAGCAGTTCACATTGAGGTCGTTCTTTTCGAACGAAACATCGTGGGATTTGAGCGTGCTCGTGTAGGGCAGGTTGAGTGCCAGATCGGGCCTGCCGGCCTCCATCCAACTTCTGCGCTCCGCCAGGTCGTTCCTGATCAGATCCTGGCCGAAGGTTTCTTGCCTGCGTTCGGTGAACGCTACGTTCTTCTCGTTGCCGAACAGCGTAGCCTGTTGCTCGGCAACGGCGGTTGCAAAGCTGTTGGCAACCCGGCCAGGGAGGCTGTCGTTGCGCACAACACCCAACGCCAGTAGTCCGTAGCCATCATTGTCGGGAAGCTGCGCGAGATAGTTCCAATACAGCTCGCGGTTTCCCTCCTTCGCGTAGGAGGACAGGACACGAATGTCCCTATCGGTAAGTCCGCTCATGATTCATCCTTGAGATGCGGTTTACGGCTGAACGCGATAGCGGCTCAGAAGATCACGCACGGTGGCTTCCAGGCGCTGCCAGTCGCTCAGCATGACGCGTGCATAATTCATCTCGATGGCAATGCTATCGCCGACGTCCACGATGGAATGGCGGCACATTGCGATCTGGCCTTCGCCGGCGCGTTCAAGTGTCTTTCCCTGAACTACAAGTCCGTCAGGAATGCGGTCTGCCGGGTCGCAGCTGATGAACGTTGTCAGTTGGCCCTCCACCGAGCGGGCCACATACCAGTCTGGCTCCATACCCGGGTTGTGCACGTAAGGCCTGCCCAGCGCAGCCTCCGAGTCCTTTGCATAGGCTGCCATCAACGATGGGTCGATCGCATACGGCGTCAAACCCCAGCGTTCGGGTTGTGCAACGCGCAGCGCCAAGTTCTCTACCGGGTCCCTTCGCTCCAGTGATCCAGGTGCGCTGGTGGCTTTACTGCTGGACCGACGCGCCAGATAGTTCTGGATGGGAACGCGATCGATGTATCTAAGCTCGACCAGCACCTGCCGCCGGCTGTCCTGCGTGCTGCGCACCGGGCGATTACCGGGGGGCGCTGCATCGAAATCCGGCCAGAACACCGTGAGCATGACGCCCCCATCGGCCAGGGGGCCCGTCTGGTTGTAGTAGAGGTTGGCCGGGAACATGAAGCGGTGCGGGCCAAGCCGAGCCTCTACCGGCTGCGTCGTGTAGGTCTGTCCGCCCACCGTATGTGGGCTGGTTGCGGTTTCGGACATGGGGGTTCCGTTCGGGTCCTTTTCCGTGGATGGGGCCTTCGCGCAGGTGGTGGTGCTCAACACGGCCACCAGGGCGAAGGAGGCAAGCCGGCAAGCCGGTGCTCTGCTCATGGGCGATTCCCTTGCATGATCGAAAAGACTATAGAACGGTGGAATGGCAAGCTCCAGTCGCTGCGGGGACCTTGCTCGCGCCAAGGTCCATTACTGCATGCTGGCTCACATATTCAGCAAGTCGCGATCGGCGTCCTCAATTCTTCCACCTGCCTCCCATCCCACCTATGCAATCATCCGCCCAGGACCGCAGCACCCATCAAGGCTGAACAGGCATGGAGCAGGCAACACGCTACACCGCAACCCTTTATCTGGCCGCCCCCGGCACCCCGCTGAAAAGTGGAGGCATCTCCCCGCGCGGCCACATGTACCTGCAGGTGGCGGCAGGCGACGAGGCCCACAGCTACGGCTTCGCACCGCCGCGCCAGGCGCCGGGTGAAGCTCCCACCGGCGTGCAGTACGCGCAGGTGCGCCACGACGATGCCGACGAGCATCTGGACCCATACTACAGCCGCACCCTGGAAGTCACCGAGGAGCATTACGGTTGCCTGCGTGACTTCGCCGAGGAACCGGCCGAGTTCGAATTCGATGTGGATCGCCCGGCCACCATCAACCGCTGCAGCGATTTCGTCTGGGCCGCGCTGCACTACGCTGGCCTGCATCCGCTGCCGGCGCCGCTGGATGGCGGCAGCAATCTGGGCGAGTTCGCGGTGCTGTTCAACCTGCCGGAAATCCAGTGCATTGCCGCGCCGTTCCCAGGCAGCGATCTGAATGCCGAAACCCATCACGCGATGCCCGAGCGCGAGGCCGAACACCATCGCCAAGGCGACCGTGGCAGCGATGAGCCGCCGCCGACGCCGATTGAGGTGGCCGGCACGCTGCTGGACCCCTCGCATCCAGACCATCGCCTGTTCTCGCAGCTGATCCAGAAGGTGGCCGAGCTGGATGCCGCGCATGGCCGCCCGTTCGATGCCGCCAGCCAGCGCATCAGCGCCAGCCTGCTGGTGCTGGCCAAGCAGAACAATCTCTCGCGCGTGGACCACGTGCTGCTCAGCCAGCCGACCCAAAGCAGCCATGCCGCCGAGAGCATCTTCATCGTGCAGGGCGATCGCAACGACCCGGGGCACCGGCGCGCCAGCATCGCCACCGAGGTGGCGGCCAAGACCGATGTGGCCGATTCGCTGCGGTTGAAAGAGCAGTAATCCGCGCGCCTGCCATACGCGCTCAGACGCACGCCACGCCCCCCACCTGCTACCATTCCCCCGCTACCCAGCCAGCCCACCCCGCGCAGACAGATGCAGGTCGGGCCGTCGTAGAACGGCCCAGCGAGCCAGGACACCCTCCCGTGCCCATTCAAGGACGCTCGCATGTTCCGTAATCCTCTCTTCCGCTCGGCCGCCCTGGCCGTTGCCGTTTCGCTCAGTCTCGGCGTGCCCTCCGCATTTGCCGACAACGCACCTGCTGCCAGCGCCACCACCGCGGTGCAGCGCCAGGCTGTGGCCAAGGGGCTCTACGAGCTGGCCTACAGCCCGAAGCAGAATGCCGTCTTCGTGGCCTCGTCCGGTGGCTTCGGCGATGACGCCGGCCCGGCCCAGGTGCTGCGCTTGAACCCGACTACGCTGGCCGTAGAAACCCGCATTCCGCTCGAGCGCAAGGCGTTCGGCGTGGTGCTGGATGACGCCCACAACCGCCTGTACGTGGGCAATACCGTGGACCTGTCGGTGACGGTGGTCGACACCGCGCAGAACAAGGCCGTCGGCACCATCCAGCTGATGGAGAAGAAGACCGGCAAGGACGGCAAGGCTGCTTACACCCATGACCTGCGCGAGCTGGTGGTCGACAGCGCGGCCAACCGCCTGTACGTGACCGGCCACAGCAGCCAGCCGGACGTGAGCAGCGTGCTGTTCGTGATCGATACCACCACGCTGAAGGTGATCAACACCATCGACGGCCTGGGCAATGCCAAGGCGCCGGGCCTGGCGCTGGATGCGGCCAACAAGCGCGTCTACACCAGCAACCTGCTGGCCGATCTGGTGGTGGTGGGCACCGATTCGAACAAGGTGGTGGCACAGCACAAGATCGCCGCCGAGCAGCCGATGAACATCGCGCTGGACCCGGCCGGCAAGCGCCTGTTCGTGACCGACCAGGGCTCGGAATTCCTGCGTGGCTACCAGGCCAAGAGCAGCGGCCTGGTCAGCAAGCATCCGGGCCAGCGCGTGCTGGTGCTCGACCGCAGCACCGGCAAGGAGCTGGCCAGCATCCCGACCGATGCCGGCCCGCTGGGCATCCTGCTGGATGCACCGCGCAAGCGCCTGTACGTGACCAACCGCGAAGCCGGCACGGTGACGGCCTACAACAGTGACAGCTACCAGAAGGTGGCCACCTACACGGTGCCGACCCACCCGAACAGCCTGGCGCTGGATGCGAAGAACAACGTGTTGTTCGTGAGTATCAAGAACGGCGAGAAGGATGACAAGGGCGCCGACGAGAGCGTGGCGCGCATCCAGCTGTAACGGACAAGAGTCGGCCGCGCTTGAGAGAAGCACGGCCGACTCTTTGGGTTCTACGCAATACGATATCGATAGGCGAGAGCTTGCAGATTCGCATCTGAGATTTGCCATGGCTGCTGAATATGCGAGGTCCCGCCGGCGCAAACGGGTACGCCGTCATGCGAGTGCAGTTGGATGCCATGGACGACGAACAGGCCGTTATTCGGATGATGCTTTAGGTGGTGCTGCACTTCGTTCTTGGTGAGCACGATGTCACCCAGCGCACCAGTGGTTCCCTTCACCTCGATGTAGTGAACCTGGCCTTCCTTTTTGATCTCCAGATCGTAAGGGGCGGTGGCACTCGTATCCTTGATTTCATACCCCGCGCTGCCGAAGTGCTCCTTGGCCAGTGCCATCGCCCGTAGCTCCACTGCACGGCGCTGAGGCTGCGTGAGCCCAAAGCCCTGCCCAGACTTCTTACGACCCGAGGCGGTCTCTTCGATAGCCTCGACCACTGCAATAACATCTGGTGAAGTTTGGCCGCTACGCTTCTGGGCCGGCTCGCCTCGATAGATGCTCTTCAGTAGACGCGCCATCGTGAGCATGTCGGCGCACAATTGGTCATCGGATGGAACGTGATCCTTGGCGTAAAAATACGAAACAGCTGTGGTGCTTTCGTAAGCCTTTGCCAGAGAACCGCCGCCCAAAGTCATTGATTTGAGCAGTCGCGGATCCCCGGTGATGTCACTATCAAGTATCTCCAAGGCCCATCTGGTTAGGCGCTGAGTCTCGTCCGGGGAACGCTTGATAAAGTCGCCATCAATCTTCTCGGTAGAGGCATGGGAGACCGCTAGATAGACGCCGGAGCCATCCTCGCGGAACAGCCACACCACATACCATCCCTCGGTTGCGGTGGGCGAGCGCGCTTCAGATGCAAAACGAACCCACGGAACTTGGGACTTTCTGCCGATCCCATCACGCCCAACGAGCAAAAAATCCCCCGGCTCGATATCTGATGCAATGCGAAGTTGTTCGGCGCTCTCGCTAAGCAGCTTAGGCAGCTGATGCTTGATGACCTGGCCGCGCGCCTGCATGGCAGCTGTCGGCAATGAACTGTATTGAGGCTGCAGTTCCATCACGTTCTGCAACTCGTCCCTGATACCCACGACGCCCCCTGCGCTCTTTTCGATAGGCGCAATTAATGCATGAGGGGGTATCGATCCGCAATGCGTATCAAGCTGGAGTCATTGGCGCCAAGGCATGTCGTTTGTGGATGGTTTGGCGCAGATGTGGCCAATAGCGCCCGTGGTTCGAGGTAAACGGGACTACCGTCGGGATAGATTCCGATTGGACCGAATCTCAAGTACGGCGCTGCAGCTCAGCGGGCGCCCTGGTCACGTGTTGGCCGGCGCTGAGCAGCGCAGGTGTGGTTACCCCATCCGGGGCGCGGGATTCTGCATTTCCTGCGCCTGCGCCTGGACGTGCGTCTGCGCACCCAGCCCCAGCTTCTGCAGCGACTGCTCCACCGGTGTCTGCACCGCCACAGCGGTCGGCATCATCGCGCGCAGGTGCGCCGGATTGGCCGGGTCGCCCTGCACCACGAAGACGTTGTGCCCGGCCGGGTGCTGGGAGGTGGCGTTGCTGACCAGCACATGGTCGACCTGTTGCAGCCCTTGCTCGCGGGCCAATACGGTCAGGCTGGCAGTCAGTCGCTCACTGGTCTGGTCGAACGGACGGCCATGCTGGGCGTCCAGTGTGGCCACCCCCTGGCGGATCTGCTGGTTGAGGCCATAGTCGGGGTGGTTGGGGGTGATCTCTGCCATGGCGATCGAACGGTAGCGGTGGGTCGTGGTGGGCCCGGTCAGTATAGATCCGGCCCGTGAAGCGCGCCCGAGGGGTCAGTCCGCCGGCCGATGGTCATAGCTGATCACCCGCTCGGCCAACCAGCGCCCGTCCACGCGGCGCCAGACCTGGATGAAGCGGGCCTGGCCCACCCAGCGCTCCACGCCGTCCTTGCCGCGTTCATGGAAGCGGTGGCCGCCGATCTCCAGCGCCCGCTCGTCGCGCAAGGGGAACACCTGCAGCGAAGGCTCCACCAGCTCACGGCGCAGGCTCCAGCCGCCCTTGCGCGCATTGCTGCACATGTTGGCCACGCTGCGCCGGAAGTCCTCGCGGTTGCTGGCCGACTTGCCGTCCTTGTCATGGAAGAACTCCATGTCTTCGGTGGTCATCGCGGCGGCCCGGTCGGCATCGCAGGCCTCGAACGCCACTGCGAACAACTGTGTATCCGCCTGGCGGATCTGTTCGCGCAGGTCATCGGTGGACGGCGCTGTGGCGACGAGGCCGGCGGCCAGCAAGGGCAGGGTGAGCAGCAGCATGGCGAAGCTCCAAGGATGGTTCACGCAGGCTCGCATGGCATCTGGGCCGCTGCAGCCGACCTGCGACGAAACGGGCTTTCCGCGGAGCGAATGCCCGCATTGGCGGCCCGACCCAGGCGGCGTCGCCTGTGCAGGCGATGTCATGGCGATCGACGATTCCGTCACGGTCGCGATAGGGGCCGGCCACTAGCCTGAAATCCTCCCCCTTCCACAGGAGCTCCCATGCCTGCTTCCCGCATCCGCCTGCACGTTGAAGACACCGGTGGCGACGGCCGCCCGGTCATTCTGATCCACGGCTGGCCGCTGTCCGCCGATGCCTGGAAGACGCAGGTGTCGATCCTGCGCGATGCCCAGTATCGGGTGATCAGCTACGACCGCTGTGGCTTCGGCCGCTCCGACAAGCCGGCCGAGGGCTATGACTACGACACGCTGGCGGCGGACCTGGCCGGGCTGATCGAGCAGCGTGACCTGCGTGACGTCACCCTGGTCGGCTTCTCAATGGGTGGCGGTGAGGTGGCGCGCTATGTGGCCAACCACGGTCAGGAGCGCCTGCATAGCGTGGTGTTTGCTGCTGCTGTGCCGCCGTATCTGCTGCGCAGTGATGACAACCCAGAGGGCCCGCTTACCCGGGAAAAGGCCGATGAAATGCGCAGCGGTCTGGAGAAGGATCGCGAGGCCTTCTTCGATGGCTTCACCCGCGACTTCTTCAGCGCCAATGGCCAGTTGATGGTGACCGAAGAGACGCGTCAGGCGGCGATCGCGCTGTGCCATCAGTCCGATCAGACGGCGGCGCTGGGCTGCATGAAGGCGTTTGCTACCACCGACTTCCGCGAAGACCTGAAGAAGATCACGGTACCAACCTTGATCCTGCACGGTGACAGCGATGCCATCGTGCCGTTTGAAGGTTCTGGCGAGCGCACGCACCGAGCCATTCCGGGCAGCGAAGTGGTGATCCTGGAAGGCGCACCGCATGGCTGCAACACCAGTCATGCTGATCACTTCAATCTGGCACTGCTGAACTTCCTGAAACGGTAAGCTGCCGCGATGCGCGAACCGAAGACACCGCCTTGGAAGAAGCCCAATCCCAAGGGCCAGACGTCGCCGCCGTTGTCGCCTGCGCAGAAGGAGGCGGCCCGGCAGCGCGCGGAAGAGAATGGGCGGCGTTATCCCAATCTGGTGGACAACATGTGGGCCGCGAAGCTGCCACGCGGATCCTGATCTGTGGAGTCGAGCCATGCTCGACTCCGCTCTGCATCCATCCACGCATGGCGTGGATCTACGGCAAAAGCAGCCGAGCATGGGCTCGGCTCTACAGGTCGGCCAGCGGCTTCCAGCCGGGTTCCAGCCAGGGTGAGGTCTCGCGCTGGCGGACGGTGATTGCCTCAACCGGCACCTCAGCCAGGCGCGCAAGCTCCGCACGCAGAACATCGGCGTCCACCGGTATGGCCGTAGCCACCTGCAGGCGATCACCCTGATGCCTCACCTGTACCGGTAGCGTGGCGCACGCATCATGCTCGCCGCCGGTGCGCCCGATCGGGTAGCGCATTGTTACCGGCCGCGACAGCTGCGTCAGTGCTGGCTGCCATGCCTGCAGTACGAGGGGCTGCCGGGCAGCGGGAACACGTACTTCAGCAATCGTGGCCGGGTAGCCGGTGATGCTCTCGACCATGACCTGGAAGCGCGCGCCATCCGGCACGACCAGCACGGCGGCGATCAATGCGGAGAGCGAAGCGAACACCGCCGCGAGGTTCCAGCTGCGCGGTGCGGTGGCCGGGCGAGTTGCGGTGCGCAGGCCCGGTTTGCGCCGCAGCTTGCGCGCGTAGATGCGCCGGTCCTTCCTGAGCGGGCTGCTGCTGTGCTCGGGCAGGTTCAAGGGAACCCGTGGAAGGCGCGCTGCGCGGGCCCTGATCAGGCGCGACAGCAGCATCCACGCGATCACGAACGCCAACAGCGGAAGCAGCGTTCGCACCCACAGATACAGCGTGACCATCCACAACACCTCTACAGACGACCATCCATGCTCATCCACATCCTACCGGGACCGCGTGCCGGTTGTCGTATCCGCCAGCCGACAGGCACAGGGCGCTTGGTTAGGATGGTCCTTTGTTGTCACGGATGAACCGATGGTCTCTGCTGCTACCCGCTTCTGTCGTATCTGTGGTCCCGGCCCGATCCTGGTGGTGCTGCAGGTGGTGGCGCTGCTGTCGATGGCGCTGGCAGCCGGCTTCTTCCATTACCGCGTGGATCTTCTGCTGGAGCCGGTGGATGAAACCTGCGGCGGCCCGGATTCGGTGGCACGCATGCAGGTGGCGGAGCAGTTGATGGCCCGTTCGCTGGCGCTTGAGCCTTGGCAGCCGCTGCATTGGATTCCGCTGGCCGGCGTGACACTGGCCATGCTGGGTGCGATGTCGATCAGTCTCTATCGGCTCGGGCGCCTGCCGGGGAGACTGCGCGTGGCCAACTGGGGAATGTTGGCACTGCATGGCGCGATTCTGGCATTGGCCGGTTGGGCGCTGCGTCTGTACGACACGGCATGGACCAGCGTAGCGACGCTGTCTCCTGCGGCGTGCATGGTTGAGCTGGGTGAGCAGGGCAGGTTGCCGCTGGCGCAGGCGCAGCAGGTGGTGTTCGAGATCCTCACCCATGAGCATGCGCCGCTGCTGCGCAACCCCGATGATCTTGCTCTGGTGCTGGTCGCGCTGATGCTGACGGCGATGGCTGCGGGATTCATGCTGTGGCGGGCGATCGTGCGCGAACGTCAGGTGCAGTCGCCCAGCCCATAGCGGGTGTGTGACCAACCACGCGCCCGCAATCGCGCTAAAGTCAGCACTTCGCTCCTGCAAGGAAGTGCTGATGCGTTGGTTGCTGCGTGCCGTGCCGTTGCTGCTGTGTTCGTTGGCGGTACATGCCGCCGAAGTGGACCGCCGAATTGCGGTGACCATCGACGACCTGCCGTGGGCACGGGTGGACGAGATCGTTCCGCCGGACCTGCAGTTGCGGCATGAAGCGCTGATGGCACAGCTTCGCCAGGCGGGTGTGCCGGTGGTCGGTTTCGTCAACGAGAACAAACTCGAAATCGACGGGCAGGTGCAGCCGGCGCGGGTGCAGATGCTGCGCGACTGGCTGGACGGCGGCTACGTGCTGGGCAACCACACGTATTCGCACATGGATCTGAATGCCAAGGGCGTGCCTGCGTTCCAGCGGGATTTCCTGCGTGGTGAAACGGTGCTGCGGCCCTTGCTGGCCGAGCGCGGACTGAAGCCGCAATGGATGCGCCATCCCTATCTGCGTGCCGGGCGCACGCCGGAAGAACGCGCGGAGATGGACGTGTTCTTCAAGGCGCACGGCTACCGCGTGGCGCCGGTGACGGTCGACAACGGTGAGTGGGTGTGGGCCTTCGCCTATGCCAACGTGATGAACGAACAGCCTGACTCACCCGAGCGCGAGGCGACGCTTGCGCAGCTGCGCAAGGGCTATGTGCCCTACATGCTGAACAAGCTGGACTACTACGAGAAGCAGTCGCAGGCGCTGCTGGGCTACGCGCTGCCGCAGGTCTGGCTGATGCACGCGAACGAACTCAATGCGGCCACGTTTGCCGAACTGGTGGCGGCGACGAAGCGGCGCGGCTATCGCTTCATTTCACTGGAGGACGCGATGCGCGATCCTGCCTACGCGCGTGGCGCCGAGGGCTACAGCGGTCGCTATGGCCCTAGCTGGCTGCACCGCTGGGCGATGGCCGAGAAGAAGCCGAAAGACTTCTATGTCGGTGAACCGGAAGTGCCGAAGTGGGTGATGAAGCTGGCCAAGGTGGATTCGGAGTGAGGCTCAGCGCTTGACGGCAAGCACGCCGTCAAGCGCCAGCTCGGCCTTGAAGCCGGCCTTTTCCAGGCGCTTGGCCACTTCACGCGGCACGTCGCGTCCGCTGGTCAGCTTGTTCGGCGCGCCGGTGTAATGGAACAGGCGCCCGCCCTTGCGGATGACACGGGCGAGGTGGTCGTAGAACACCTGTGAATACAGTTCGCCGGCGATGCCGAAGCGCGGCGGGTCGTGCAGGATCGCGTCGACGCTGTTGCTGGCTACCTGTTCGATCTGCTGCGAGACATCGCCATGGCTGAACTGCAGGCGGCCACCGGCGGCGGCAGAGTCCGGATCCGGCGACCACGGGTTGAGCGTGCGCAGCCACATCACATCGGCGTTCTTCTCGAACGAGCGGATCTGGCCGACACCGGCTTCCAGCGCGCAGGCGGCGAAGTAGCCCAGGCCGCCGCAGGTATCGAGGATGACCTTGCCGGCCGGGGCGACCAGCTCGACCTTGCGGCGCGCGTCCTCGAAGGGTGACAGCTTGGAGGTGGGCAGCATCTTGATGCCGTCGATCTCGAAGGTCGGTGCGCCCCATTCGGTCGGCACCAGCTTGATCAGCGAGCCGCTGTAGCGCGAGATCGGTGCGAAGTCCTCGCCGTCCCAGTAGTACAGCGTGCGGTCCTTCAGCTTGCCCGGCCACGGGTAGCGCTGGCCACGGAAGTGGAAGCCGTCGGCATCCAGCGCCACGCTGTCCTCGCTGCGGCCAAGGTCGAGCGAGCCCTGCCAGTCGGCAGCGCCCTTGTCATGGGCACGGCGCAGGGTGTCAGCGCTGTCGCGGGTCAGCAGGGGGCCGGTGTAATGGGGCACGGCGGGTACCGGGGCGGTTCGGGGGAGGGCATGGTACCGCAGCTGTTGCCGGGGCCAAGCGTGGCTGCTGTTGCGGTAGATCCACTCCACGCGTGGGTGCCGGCATGGCGGCACCCACGCGTGGGCTCGGCGCTACAGCTGGCTGGTGCAGCTGTAGCCGTGTGTGGTTCCTTCTCCTGAGATCATGTTGACGCCACGCGATGGCTGCATGCTCTGCCGCGCGCACGACCGACGATGGACCTCCTGGGTTTCCGGTGGCTGCCGATCAAAGTCGTAGCGCAGGCTGCCGTCTTCTTGCATCAGCCAGTGAACGGTAACGCGCTCGTGGCGACCATCGCCGAGATCCCAGTCCAGGGTGCGCAATATCAGCGTCTGGCCGTCGGGCAGTTCCCGGACTTCGTCATAGGCACCCTGGGTTTTGGCGGTGCTCACCGCAAGCAGCAGGAATAGCAGCATTGGTGTTGATCCTCAAAGTGCGCAGGATGCACACATGCGGGGGGCGTGGCCATCAGAATCATTGCGTCTTATGGGCACTTCACCGCATACACCGGCCCAGCCCCGATCAGCATCAGTGCCATGTAGTCACTGTCGCTGGCCTTGCCCTTCAATGTCGCGCCCTTGTTGAAGTGGAAGATGCCGAAGCCACCGGCCATGCGGATCAGCGCGCTGTCGATCTGCTCGGCGTCATCGCGGAAGTAGCGACTGATCTCGCTGCGGGTGGCCTTGTGCAGGGCATTCGGCTCGCGCTGCCACTGCTCGCCACGGCTGAAGGAGACGAAGTACTGGCCGCCTTCCTTCTCGATGCGGAAGTCGGCCGGTTTGCGCGCACTGGTGGCGAAGCAGCCCTGCAACGGGTCGGCGCTGAAAGGAAGCCCGGCATCACCACTGCAGGCGGTGAGCAGCAGGAGGGCACCGGGCAGCAGCAGGCGGAGCGTGCGCATGGGATGTCCCGACGGGGCAGGTGCGGCTAGTGTAGGCAGCGCACGGGCGTGGTCCGTACAGAAATTCGGCAAGGACACAGGGGTTTTCGGATGGCGAAGGGCAAGGCACCGTGGTGCGGCGTGGCCAGTTGGCTGGGGATCGTGGTGGGCTGGGGCGCGGGCAGCCTCGCTGCGCAGGCGGCGGTGGCCGCAGGCGGCAATGGCATGGCTGCGGGATTGGGCGTGGGGGTGCTGGGCGCGGCGCTGGTGGGCTGCGGTCTGGCGGTGGCTTCGCGCGTGCGCGGCGAGCGCTGGCCGTGGATCGGCATCGGTGGTGCAGTGCTGAGCGCGCTGCCGCTGCTGATGTACCTGCTGCGGATGATGTTGAAGCTCTAGCGGCAGTGCCGGCCGCTGGCCGGCACCTGCAGGTTGTGTGCGGCGTTCATGGGGTTGCCGGCCAGCGGCCGGCACTACCCGGCGTGGATCATGCGCTGCGGTGAATCTCCACCGTCACGTGCACCAGCTCCTCATGAATCGCCAGCGCGTTGCGCACGGTATCGGCATCCAGACTGACGTCGCTGGTGACCACACTAGCGCTGACCGCGTACTTGCCGCGACCCACCTGCCAGACGTGCAGGTCGGCCAGGCGCGCCGGCCACGGGCCGTGTTCGATTACCTCGCGTACTTCGGCCACCACCGGCGCATCCATCTGCGCGTCGAGCAGGATGCGGCCGCTGTCGCGCAGCAGGCCGATCGCCCAGACCGTCACCAGCACGGCGCCGACCAGGCCCATCACCGGGTCCAGCCAGGTCAGGCCCAGCAGCTTGCCGCCAAGCAGGGCGACGATGGCCAGCACCGAGGTGGCGGCGTCGGCCAGCACGTGCACGTAGGCCGAGCGCAGGTTGAGGTCGTGACCGTGCGCATGGCCGTGATCGTGGTCGTGCCCGTGATGATGGCCATGCTCATGCCCGTGGTGGTGATGCGCGTGGCCCGGGCTGTCATGCAGCCACCAGGCACACAGCAGGTTCACGCCCAGCCCGACCGCAGCGATGGCGATGGCTTCGTTGTAGTGGATCGGTGCCGGTACCCACAGCCGTTCCAGCGATTGCACGGCCATCAGGGCGGCGACGCCAAGCAGGGCGATGGCGCTGGTATAGCCGGCCAGGATCTCGATCTTCCAGGTGCCGAAGGCGAAGCGCGGGTCGTGCGCGTAGCGTCGCGCGCAGCGGTAGGCGAATACCGAGAGACCCAGCGCCAGCGCGTGCGAACTCATGTGCCAGCCGTCGGCGAGCACGGCCATGGAGTTGAACCACCAGCCGCCGACGATCTCCACCAGCATCATGCCGACGGTGAGCCACAGGGCGCGGCGGGTGTTGCGTTCGGCCAGCGGGTTGCCGTCGTCGAAGCGGTGTTCGTGGCGACGGGCGGCGGCGAGGGCGTCCAATTGCATGGCGGTGGGAGCTGGAGTGAATACCCCCATAGGGTATATGATCTCGCCATGGCCCATGTACACAAGAATCGAAAGCAGCTGCTGACCCGGGTGCGCCGCATTGCGGGTCAGGTGGCGGCGTTGGAGCAGGCGCTGGACAAGCCCGAGGGGGAAGCGGGGGACTGTGCGGGCGTGCTGGTGCAGGTTGCCGCCGTGCGCGGTGCCGCCCACAGCCTGCTGATGGAGCTGCTGCACGAGCACCTGCAGGAACATGTGGTGGGTGCCGATGACCCGCAGCAGCGGGCGGACGAGGCTGCGGTGCTGGTGGAGCTGCTGCGCCGCTACGGCAAATAGCAGGGGTAGTGCCGGCCGCTGGCCGGCAACTGCAGGTTGCGTCCGAAGCTCATGCGGTTGCCGGCCAGCGACCGGCACTACCCGCGGCGTCTGAAGTTCATGCGGTTGCCGGCCAGCGGCCGGTACTACCCGTGGCGTCCGAAGCTCATGCGGTTGCCGGCCAGCGGCCGGCACTACCCGCGGCGTCCGAAGCTCATGCGGTTGCCGGCCAGCGGCCGGCACTACCCGCGGCGTCCGAAGCTCATGCGGTTGCCGGCCAGCGGCCGGCACTACTCGTGGCATCCGAAGCTCATGCGGTTGCCGGCCAGCGGCCGGCACTACCCGTGGCGTCCGAAGCTCATGCGGTTGCCGGCCAGCGGCCGGCACTACCCGTGGCGTCCGAAGCTCATGCGGTTGCCGGGCAGCGGCCGGCACTACCCCGCGTGCCGGTGCCGCGCGTTCCAGATATGCGTGGCGGCCAGCAGCAGGCTGCCGGTGACGGTCATCGGTGTTTCCCAGGCATGCGTTGGCAGCGCCAGCGCGCCGGCCAGCAGCAGGCCAAGACCCACGCCGGCGGTGGCCCAGGCCAGCACGGGCAGTGGGTGACGGCGCTCGGCCCGCCACAGCGCGTAGCCGGTCAGTGGCAGGGCGATGGCCACGAACAGCAGGTGCACCCATTCCGCTTCGGCCCACGCGCCGAACAGGGGGAGCGCGGCGGCCAGCAGGGGCAGCGCCAGGCAGTGCAGCAGGCACAGGCTGGACAGGGCGACCGCGCCGGCATCGAGCAGGACGGCAGAAGGCGACTTCATCGGAGGAGGTTCCTTGCGCAACAATTGTTATACAGTAACATTTCCGTTCCGCAGCCAACCCGCTCCGACATGAACACTGTTTCCCGCGCCGACCGTCGCCTTCCGGTCACCGTGTTGTCCGGCTTCCTGGGGGCCGGCAAGACCACCCTGCTCAACCAGATCCTGCGCAACCGCGAGGGCCTGCGCGTGGCAGTCATCGTCAACGACATGAGTGAGGTCAACATCGATGCGCAGCTGGTGCGCGAAGGTGGCGCTGAGCTGCGCCGCACCGAAGAGACGTTGGTGGAGTTCAGCAACGGCTGCATCTGCTGCACGCTGCGCGATGACCTGCTGCAGGAAGTGCGGCGCCTGGCTGATGCGGGTCGCTACGACTACCTGCTGATCGAATCGACCGGCATCGGCGAGCCGATGCCGGTGGCGGCCACCTTCGCGGTGCGCGACGAGCATGGCTTCAGCCTGAGTGACATCGCGCGGCTGGACACGATGGTGACGGTGGTCGACGGCAGCGCGTTCCTTGCCGACTTCGGCTCGACCCTACGCCTGGCCGAGCGTGGCCAGCAGGCCGGGCCGGACGATGATCGCGGTGTGGTCGATCTGCTGTGCGAGCAGGTGGAGTTCGCCGACGTGATCGTGGTCAGCAAGGTCGACCAGGTGGACGACGAGGTGCTGCAGGACACGCTGGCGGTACTACGTGGCTTGAACCGGGATGCGAAGCTGCTGCTGTCCAGCTTCGGTGATGTGCCTTTGGCCGAGCTGCTGGATACCGGCCGCTTCGACATGGAGCGTGCGCAACGCGCGCCGGGTTGGGTGAAGGAGCTGCGTGGCGAGCACACGCCGGAGACCGAGGAGTACGGCATTGGCAGTTTCGTCTATCGCTCGCGGCGTCCGTTCCATCCGGCGCGTTTCGCGCGCGCGCTGCAGTCGGGTATGCCCGGCGTGATCCGCAGCAAGGGCTGGTTCTGGCTGGCCAACCGCATGGATTGGGTAGGTGAACTGAACACCGTGGGCGCGGCGACGCGCACGCAGGCGGCGGGCTTCTGGTATGCCGCGCGCGACCGCGTGCGGGCTGGGCTGGAAGACACCGCGCCATTGCTGCCACCGACACCGCTGCCTTACAGCGACCTGGGATGGGCGCGGCAGCAGGCCGATTGCTGGAGTGCGCCGCTGCCGGGGCTGGAGGAATTCCCGGATGCAGCCGCGCACACGGCGATGCAGCGGCTGTGGCATCCGTTGTGGGGCGACCGCCGCCAGGAGCTGGTGGTGATCGGTGTGCACATGGACGAGCGCGCGGTGCGTGCGGAGCTGGATGCGTGCCTGCTCAACGACCAGGAGCTGCGGGCGGGGCCCTTGTTGTGGCACCAGTTGCCACAGGCGTTCCCGGTGTGGAAGCGTTGACGGTGCATTGAGGTTCTTTGGGCTGCCGGCCAGCGGCCGGCACTACCCCGGGTCGATACGCCATGCGTGGATGGCCGGCATGGCGGAGTCGAGCATGGCTCGACTCTACAGAATCGAATCCGCGCATGGCGTGGATCTACAACGCATCCCGCCACTGCCAACCTTCGGTGCTCACCTGCAACACCTGTGTCGGCTGCAACGCCTGCAGCAGATGCCGATCATGGCTGACCATCACCAGCGCGCCTGACCACGCCGCAAGCAGTTCTTCCAGCGCCTGCAATGCACTGAGGTCCAGTGCATTGCCAGGCTCATCCAGCAGCAACAGCTGCGGCGCGGGATCGGCGTAGAGCAAGCTCGCCAGCACCCCCTTCACCCGTTCGCCATCGCTGAGACTGCGGGCGGGACGCTGGATGCGCTGTGCATCCAGCCCCAGCAGCGCGAGCCGTGTGCGCAGTTCGCCAGGGTCCGCGCGCGGGTTGGCGGCCTGCACGCTATCGAGGATGCTGCGCTCGCCGGACAACCCCAGCAGCTGCTGGTCGAGCAGCGCCAGTGGCGCATGCCGTTGCACGATGCCGCTGCGCGCCGGCAGCTGGCCGGCTAGCACACGCAGCAGGGTCGACTTGCCACTGCCGTTGTCACCGACCACGGCGATGCGCTGCCCACGGCGGACTTCCAGCTGCAACGGGACGCTGCAGCCATGTGGCAGGACCAGATCCTGCGCCTGCAGCAGGCGTGCGTTGCCACGTTCCCCATCACCGGAAAACAGTGCCAGTTCCGGCGCGAGCTGCACCGCCGACGCCGCTGCGCGCAGCTGCTCTGCACTGGCCTGCAGGCGTTCGGACTGCACCTGCTGCGCGCGACCATGGCTGGCTTCGGCGCGCTGCTTCTGGCGGCCGAGCAGGATCGGTGCCTGGTTGGCCTGCTTCGCATCGCGGTTGCCACGTGCCTGGCGTTGCTGCTGGCGCTCGTGCTGTTCGCGTGCGCTGCGTTGCTGCTGCCGATGCTGCGCACGTGCATGGTCAAGCTGGGTGGCGGCGGCTTCACGCTCGACGGTGCGCGCGTCGGCGTAGTGCTGCCATGGCCCACCATAGCGATGCAGGCCACGCCCATCGAGTTCGACAATCTGCTGCATGCGGCCCAGCAGCTCGCGATCATGGCTGATCGCCAGCAGGCCGCCGCGCCATTGCTGCAACTGCTCGTACAGCTGCTGGCGATGGCGGGCATCGAGGTGGTTGCTGGGTTCGTCCAGGATCAGCCAGTCGGCACCGCTGGCCCACGCGCCGGACAGCGCCACCTGCATCGCCTGGCCGCCACTGAGGCGCGCAGCAGGCTGGGCGTGATCGAGATCATCGGGCAAGCCCAGCGCCTGCCACTGCTGCTGCAGGCGTTCGCGCAGGTCCCAGCGCTCGCCTACGCAGGTGAAGTCGGCCTCATCGACGCTGCCGGCTTCGATGCGTGCGAGCGCGGACAGCGCTTCACCCACACCGGCCAACTCACCGACGGTGCCGGCGGGTGGATAGCCCGGTGTGGGCAACAGGAACACGCGGCCACTGCCACGCACCTGCCCACTGTCGGGCGACAGCCGCCCGGCCAGCAGGCGTGCGAGCACGCTCTTGCCGGCGCCATTGGCACCGACCAGGCCGGTAGCAACCGGTTCGAAGGAAAACGTCAGATCGGAAAACAGCACACGGCCGTCGGCCAATCGATACGACACGCGATCGAGCGTGAGGGAATGCGGGGTCATGCGACCTCCATGGATGCCGGGTTCTCCCCTGCGCGCAGGGGCGGGAAGAGTCAGGCCGTCTGTTGCGAAGACGGCGGCATCAATGGCGCATTGGTCGCGAGCCTCTGGGAGGAATGAGCGGCCAGTATAGCGGGGTTGGCTGAATGGTCGGGTGCGGCGGCCGCTGGTATGGCCCGGCGCTACCGGTGTTCGGGTGGTTCCGTTGTAGAGCCGAGCCCATGCTCGGCTGCGCTTCGCTTGGCATGCGGTGAGTCGAGCATGGCTCGACTCTACAAGAGGCATCCGCGCATGGCATGACCTACGGCACGGTTTCCAGGCGTGCGCTGACAAAGTCGATGAACACCCGAAGCTTCGGAAGCACGTGGCGGCCGGACGGCCACAGCAGGTGGAAGATACCGCAGGAGTGCACATGCTCGTCGAGCACGGTCACCAGCCGGCCATCGGCCAGCGCATCGCGCACCGAGTGCACTGGCACGAAGGCCAGTCCGATATCGCGCAGTGCCAGCGCCACGCGTGCTTCGATGGTGTTGGCCACCATGTGCACGGGCAGCTCCTGCGGGGCTTCATTGCCGGGCCACTGGATCGGCCACAGCTCCAGCTTGCCGGTGCTGGGGAAGCGGTAATGCAGCAGGGTGTGTTGGAGCAGGTCGGCCGGCGCACGCGGAACACCTCGGCGCTGCAGGTACGCGGGCGAGGCTACGATGCGGCGCGGGAAAACGCCCAGGCGTCGGGCGTTCATGCGTGAGTCGCTGGGTTCGCCGACGCGCAGCACAGCGTCGAAGCCTTCCTCGATGACATCGACCAGCCGGTCGCTGAAATCCAGGTCCAGACGGATGTCCGGATACGCGGCCATGAACTCGGCCATCAGCGGCAGGGTGAGATCACCCACCAGCGGCAAGCCGATGCGCAGCGTGCCGCTCGGTGCGGCATGCGGCTGCGCCAGTTCGGTGCGCGCGGCATCGCGCTCGTCGAGGATGCGCCGGCAGCGTGCCAGGAACAGCTGGCCCTCGGCGGTGAGGGTGATGCTGCGCGTGCTGCGGTGGAACAGGCGCACGCCGAGTGCGTGCTCCAACCGCGCAACGCACTTGCCGGCGGCCGAGGCCGAGATGCCCTGCAGGCGCCCGGTCTCGACGAAGCTGCGGGTGTCGGCGGCATGCACGAAAGTCTGCAGGTTGGCGAGGTTGTCCAGGACTGACATGGGCGTGTGGGTAGTGAAAGCGGCAGGGTAGGTGGCGGCGATCGCGGGGGAAGGCACCGCCACCGCAACACTGTGGTGCGGGACGATGCGGCGGCCGTTGCGGCCTTGCAGTTCCGGCCATCATGCCGATTGCGGACTGCACGGTCCATGATGCCCGGAGCGGCAACCGGCTTTTTGCACGGTGACATGCTGCCTAACGTGGCGGCCTCTCCCCACGGATCACCGCGATGAACGCCGCCCTTTCCCTTGACCCCGCGCCGGCCCTGCCGTCGGTCCAGCGGTTGCTGCAGCAGGTCCACCCGCAACGCCTGATCGGCGCGGTGGTGCTGGTGCGCGAGCACGGCGTGCTGCGTCATGCCAGCGCCACCGGCCTGGCCGATCGTGAATCGGGCGCCGCGATGCAGCGTGACCAGTTGTTCCGGCTGGCCTCGGTCAGCAAGCCGCTGTTGACCACGGTGATCCTGCGCCTGGTAGCCGAAGGCGTGCTGGACCTGGATGCGCCGGTACAGCGCTGGTTGCCGGACTTCCGCCCGGCGCTGGCCGATGGCAGCACGCCGCCGATCAGCCTGCGCCAACTGCTCAGCCACAGCAGCGGGCTGGGCTACCGCTTCCTCGAAGCCGATGTGGATGGCCCGTACGCGCAGGCCGGCGTCAGCGATGGCATGGATGCCAATCCGCTGACGCTGACCGACAACGTGCATCGCATCGCGCAGGCGCCGCTGCTGTTCGCGCCGGGCAGCCAATGGCTGTACTCGTTGGGCGTGGACATCGCGGGCGCCGTGGCTGAAGCCGCGACCGGTGAAACGCTGCAGGCACTGTTCGAGCGCTTGCTGGCCGCACGCTTGGGCCTGCGCGACACCGCATTCGCCACCGACGACGCTGCACGGCTGGCCACGCCGTATGTGAGTGACGCACCGCAGCCGCATCGCCTGCAGGAAGGCGAAGTGGTCGCACCGTTCGAGGGTACGGTCGGCATCGAGTACAGCCTCGCCCGTGCTACCGATGCCAGCCGTTTCCCTTCGGCCGGTGCTGGACTGATTGGCAGCGCCGACGAGGTGATGGCGGTGCTGGAAGCACTGCGCGACGTACAGGCCTCGGATCTGTTGCCGCCCGCACTGGTGGCGGAGATGGCCACTCCGCAGGTGGGCGAGCAGGGACCGCCGGAGCCGGCCGGCTGGGGCTTCGGGCTGGGCTTTGCGGTGCTGCGCGATGCCGCCGCCAGTGGCACGCCACAAAGCGAAGGCAGCTGGCGCTGGGGCGGTGCCTACGGCCACAGCTGGTTCGTTGATCCCGCGCGCGGGCTGAGCGTGGTGGCGCTGACCAACACCCTGTACGAAGGCATGGATGGCGCCTTCGTCGATGAACTGCGTGACGCCGTCTATGCCGATCTGGAGGCTGCACGATGAGCGGCCATGCCATTGATGCGGCGAATCCTGCCGGCGAAGCTACACGCCTGCCGTGGGCCGGCCTGCTCGCGCTTGCGGGTGGCGGCTTCATCACCCTGCTGACCGAGACCCTGCCGGCCGGTGTGCTGCGACCGATGGGCGAGAGCCTGGGTGTGAGTGATGCGGCGGTGGGCCAGCTGGTCAGCGTGTATGCGCTGGGATCGGTGATGGCCGCACTGCCGATGACCGCGCTGACCCAGCGCCTGCCGCGGCGCCCCTTGTTGCTGGCTGCCATTGCCGGCTTCGTGGTGGTCAACACGCTGACCGCCGTGAGCAGCAGCTATCCGCTGATCCTTGCCGCGCGCTTCCTTGCTGGCGTCTGTGGTGGCCTGCTGTGGTCGCTGGTGGCCGGCTACGCCGCACGCATGGTGGTGCCGTCACTGCAGGGCCGCGCGATCGCAGTGGCGATGGTCGGTTCACCGCTGGCGCTGTCGCTGGGCGTACCGGCGGGCACGCTGCTGGGCCAACAGATCGGCTGGCGCTGGGCGTTCGTGTTGATGAGCGTACTGGGTGTCGGGCTGCTGGCGTACGCGCGCTGGACACTGCCGGCGTTGCCGTCTGCCGCTGCCGGCCAGCGCACGTCACTGGGCACGGTGTGGCGCATGCCCGGTGTGCGCAGCGCGTTGCTGGTGATGGTGCTGTACGTGCTGGCGCACAACGTGCTGTACACCTACATCGAACCGCTGGCGGTGGACGCCGGTGCCGGCCAATGGCTGGACCGCCTGCTGCTGGCCTTCGGTGTGGCTGCCATCGTCGGTATCGGCATTGCCGGTTGGGGCGTGGATCGCCACCTGCGTGCGTTGGTGTGGGCGGCGGTGATCGGCTTCCTGCTGCCGGTGCTGGCCCTGCTGCTATGGCCGGGACAGGCAACGGCGCTGCTGCTGGCAACGATCCTGTGGGGCGTGGCGTTCGGAGCCGTGCCAACCCTGTTCCAGACCGCACTGGCACGTCGCGCGGGTGCTGCCGCGGATCTGGCGCAGTCGATGCTGGTGACCGGCTGGAACCTGGCGATTGCCGGCGGTGGCGTCGCCGGTGGCGTGCTGTTGCAGGCCAGCGGCCCGAGCCAGCTGGGCTGGCTGCCGTTGCTGTTGCTGGCGGTGAGCGTGGCGTGGCTGCTGGCACGGCCGAAGGCCTGGGCGTAGGCGCAGACCAGACGTTACCGAGGTGCCGGCCAGCGGCCGGCACTACCGTGGTCCACGTCATCCACGCATCGCGTGGATCCACCGAGCGCAGCGACCCGCGTTGGCCTTTGATTCTTCTGTTGATTCCGTGGTGGGACGCCGCCGCAATGTGTCCGTGGCCGGGTGGGTGGGCTGCGCAGGGGCGTGAGCCGCATGGATGCGGCGACCGAGCTTACATGGACGTACTTGCAGCGCCCCCTGCGCAGCCCACCCACCCGGCCCACCCACCCGGCCCACCCCGACGGTTCCGCCGAGTGCGACCCACCACGAGGGGCTCCGCCGTTGGCCGTCCTACTCGATCCCCTCACGCTCGATCGGCACGCTCCGCGGGTTCTGCATGTGCTCCCGCGCCGCGCCATAGCGCTGCTGCCGCTTCTGATGGAACACCACGAACTCATCCCGTGGCAGCGGCCGCGAGAACAGCCAACCCTGCGCGAACTCGACCTTCCGGGTATGCAGATACGCCAGCTGTGCCTCGGTCTCCACGCCCTCGGCGACCACCCACAGGCCCAGCTCCTTGGCCATGTCGATGATGTGCGGCGTGACTGGGCTGGTTGCGCTCTCGGTGCCGATCGCATCGATGAACGACTTGTCGATCTTCAGTGCATCCAGTGGCAGCTGCTCCAGGTACTGCAGGCTGGAAAAGCCCACGCCGAAGTCATCGATCGCCACGCTGTGGCCGGCCCGGCGTGCCTGCGCCAGCATCGTGCGTGCGCGGTCCAGGTCGAGGAAGCCGTGCTCGGTCGCTTCCATCCAGATCTGCTGCGGCAGGATGCCGCTGCCTGCCATGTGCTTGGCGATCAACTTCAACGCACGACCACTGCTGATGTCCTCTGCAGCGAGATTGATCGCGATGTGCGCGCTGCGGTCGGCCACCAGCAGCTCGCGCATGTCGCGCACCACGTTCTCGATCACCAGGTCGGTGATCGCGCCGATCATGCCGGTCTCTTCGGCCAGGGGAATGAACAGGTCGGGGCGGACCTGGGTGCCATCCTGACGCTGCCATCGAATCAATGCTTCGGCGCCCACGCAGATGCCGGTATCCAGTTCGATGATCGGCTGATAGTGCAGGTACAGCTCGCGGCGGCGGATCGCCGTGGCCAGTTCGCCGCGCAGCGACAGCCGGCGGCGCGACAGCCAGATCACCAGGCCGGCACCCACGGCAGCCATCAGCAACCCGAGCGGTACGTACAGCCATGCCTGCTGGCGGAAGGTGGCGGCCAGTGCCGTGCGTGGCGTGGTGGCGATCGCCAGCCATTCGCCATTGCGGGCGGTGGCGTAGAGGGTGTTGTGGTCCAGCCCTTCGCCCGGGTTGCGCAGCAGGGTCTCCAGCAGCGCCGGATCCATGCCGTCCTGCTTGGCCAGCAGGCGGCCGTCCGGGCTGGCCAGGGCCAGGCGCACGTTGGGGTCTGCGATGACATCGACGAAACGGCGCGGGTCGACCAGTACGTCGTAGGCGCCGTACAGGATCGACAGCACCTGGCGGCGGCCGCTGGCTTCGGGGCGCACGTCCACCGCGATGCCGGCCCCTTCGCTGGTCACATGGTCGGCCTTGGGCTGCTTCACATCGGCCAGGAACGGGCCCCACGACGTGCACCGCAGCGTGCCGCCTTCGAAATAGCCCATCTGGTCGATCGACGGCGTGGTCATCACCAGGGTCTGCATGCGCTGGATATGGTCCGGGCTGCACGGCACATGGGCGCCCGCCTCCGCCGACTTCAGCGCGGCCAGCGCGTCATGGTAGGACTGGTCGGAACGGCGCAGCGCGCGGCCGGCGATGTCGCGCAGGCGCTGCTGCTCGACACTGACCGCACGGTCCCAGGTGGCATAGGCCATCACCGCGATCGGCACCGCTGCGGCCAGCAGCGCCAGCGCGGTGCCACCAATGATGATGCGCAGGCGGCTCATGGCTGGAGCTCCGGCGGGGCAGGCAGGTCAGGGCGCATGGGCGGGGCCGGTCCTTGGGCAGGTGCGGCTATCTGAGCATGGCGCCGGGCCGGGCGGAATGGGACCAATCCGGTATTCGGTCACAATGTGATGAAAGCGACCGCGATTGACGTAATCGGGCCATCCGGCGCTGGCGCTCCGGGCCGGGGAGGACTAACGTCGAACGCTTCGCCCGCCCCAATGCACGCCCATGACCGAGCCCGCAACGCCCCCCGAGCACCTGCGCCGCAGCCTGTCCAACCGCCACCTGCAGCTGATCGCCATCGGCGGTGCCATCGGCACCGGCCTGTTCATGGGCTCGGGCAAGACCATCAGCCTGGCCGGTCCGTCCATCGTCTTCGTCTACCTGATCATCGGTGCGATGCTGTTCTTCGTGATGCGCGCGATGGGCGAGCTGCTGCTGTCCAACCTGCAGTACAAATCCTTCATCGACTTTTCCACCGACCTGCTTGGTCCCTGGGCCGGCTTCTTCTGTGGATGGACGTACTGGTTCTGCTGGATCGTCACCGCCATCGCCGATGTGATCGCCATCGCCGCCTATGCGCAGTTCTGGTTCCCGGGACTGGATGCCTGGATACCGGCACTGGCCTGCGTGATGCTGTTGCTGGCACTGAACCTGGTGACGGTGAAGTTGTTCGGCGAAATGGAATTCTGGTTCGCGCTGATCAAGATCGTGGCGATCTGTGCACTGATCATCACCGGTGCGGGCCTGGTGGCGTGGGGTTTTACTTCACCCAGCGGCCACACCGCGGCGTTGTCCAACCTGTGGAATGACGGCGGCATGTTCCCGATGGGCCTGGTCGGCTTCTTTGCCGGTTTCCAGATCGCGGTGTTCGCCTTCGTCGGCATCGAGCTGGTCGGCACCACCGCCGCCGAGACCGCCAACCCCGAGCGCAACCTGCCCAAGGCGATCAACTCGATCCCGGTGCGCATCATCATCTTCTACGTGCTGGCGCTGATCGCGATCATGGCGGTCACCCCGTGGCGCCAGGTGGTGCCGGACAAGAGCCCGTTCGTGCAGCTGTTCGTGCTGGCCGGCATCCCCGCCGCGGCCAGCCTGATCAACTTCGTGGTGCTGACCTCGGCCACGTCTTCGGCCAACAGCGGCATCTTCTCCACCAGCCGCATGCTGTACGGCCTGGCCGAGGAAGGCCACGCGCCGCGCGGGTTGTCGAAGCTCTCGCGCGCCGCAGTGCCGGCACGCGGCCTGCTGTTCTCCTGCCTGTGCCTGCTCGGCGGCACGCTGCTGATCTACCTGATCCCCAACCTGGTGACCGCCTTCACCCTGGTCACCACGCTGGCGACGGTGCTCTTCATCTTCGTCTGGTCGCTGATCCTGGTGGCCTACATGGTCTACCGCCGCCGCTACCCGGAGCGCCACGCCGCCTCGATCTTCAAGATGCCCGGCGGCGTTGCGATGTGCTGGGCCTGCCTGGTGTTCTTCGCTGGCGTGCTGGTACTGCTGAGCCTGCAGGCCGACACCCGCCAGGCCCTGATCGCCAGCCCGGCGTGGTTCGTGCTGCTGGGCGTGGGGTACTGGGTGCGTCGCAGGACCGCGAAGTGATCCAACGTCTTCGTTCCATCGATTGATCCATCGTCTCCAGACGTTTCATCCACGCATGGCGTGGATCTACTGTCAGCCGCAGGGAACTATCGAAGGCGGGGTGGGTCCGCTGGCGGGAGTGTCCGCGGCATGGATGCCGCGGCCAAGCCCCCAGGGATGGGTTTACGGCGTCTCCCGCCAGCGGACCCACCCCGCCTCCCCGCAGGAGATCGGCCTTTGCCGTTGCGTGTGATCTGGCCTCTGCAGGTGCAGGGCGCAGCTCTGCCAAATCCCCCATTCACTTGGTGTTAGCGGGCGCGGCCGGATCATCCGGCCGCCATGTCCCGCCACCCCTTCCTGCTCGCGCTGTTGCTGCTGCCCAGCCTGTGGCCCGGGCTGGCCGCCGCACGTACGGTCTACCGTTGCGTGCAGGGCAACACCGTCAGCCTGGCCACCGCGCCCGAACCCGGCTCGCGCTGCACGCCGAAGGAGATCGACGACAACGCCGTCCAGGCCCCGAATCTGTGGGGCAACATGGGCGTGTTCAGTGGCGTGCTGTACGAACGCGAGCAGGACGGTGCGCTGGTCTATTCCACGCGCAACCTGCCCGGATCGCGGGTATTCCTGAAGTTCACCGTGGCCACGCCACCGGGTGAGCCCGCGCACGAAGGCCTGGGCAAGGTCGGCAAGCCGCAGCTGGCGCAGCATGCCAAGCAGTTCAAGGCCGCGGCCAAGGCCACCGGCGTGGATGACGCATGGCTGCGCGCGATCGCCCACGCCGAAAGCAATTTCGACGCGCTGGCGGTCTCGACCAAGGGGGCACAGGGCGTGATGCAGCTGATGCCGGACACCGCGCAGGAGTACGGGGTGAGCGATCCGTTCTCGCCGCAGCAGTCCATCGATGGCGGCGCCCGCTACATGCGCGCGCTGCTGCGCCGCTACAACGGTGATCGGCCATTGGCCGCCGCCGCCTACAACGCCGGCATCGGAGCGGTAACCCGCTACAAGGGCGTGCCGCCCTATGCCGAGACCCTGGCCTACGTGGACAAGGTGATGGCCCTGTATGCGCGCTACCGCGAAGCGATGGGCATCCGAACTGAAGTGCCCGCGCGATAGGCTCGTGGTGCTGGATGTGTCGTGTAGAGCCGAGCCCATGCTCGGCTCATGGTGCCGGCAGCCGAGCATGGGCTCGGCTCTACAGGGCGTCTGCTCAGCGTGAGGTCGCGCTGCCGACCAGTTCGTAGCGTTCGATGCGGCCGACGCGGGTGACTTCTGCCTGCACGTCGGCGCGCTGCTTCAGCGCACGCCAGGCCGCATCGATCTTCACGTCACCCGGCAACGATGGATAGGTGCGCATGTCCTGCAGGCTGGCCAGTGTTTCGCCTCGCTCGACGGGGGAGCGCAATTGCTCGATCAGCACGGCGGCCGCGCCATCGAGATTGCCTTCGTCCAGCAGCATTTCGCGATGGAACAGGCGGGCGTCATCGCCCTCGGCGAGGATCGCCGCGCGAGCGGCGTCCATGGCCTTGGCATCGCCACGTTCGCGCGCGGCGGCAAACTGCAGCAACGCCTGTGCGGCCTTGCCGTAGCCGCCGAGGCCCTGCATGTCATTCACCGCTGCGGTGGCGTCCTGCAGGCGCCCCAGCGAACTGAGCACGAAGCCGACGTTGAACTGGTGCTCGGCGCCATCCGGGCCCAGCGCACCGATGCGCGCAGCCAGCTTCGCGGTGGCCAGCGCGTCGTCGGTGCGTCCCAACCGACGCAGCGCGGTGAACCGGCTGTTGAGCAGCCACGCGACCCATTCGGCTTCGGCCGCCGACGGGGATTCGCCTTCGGCCGCTGCGCGAGCCATGCCATCGGTCAGGGCCAGGACTTCCTCGTTGCGGTCGAGCATCAGCAGCGTATTGCTGAACTCGGCCATGCGCGCGTCCAGGGCGCGGTCGAGCAGGCCAGACACACGCAGCTCATCGAGATGCGTCTGTGCGGCCTGCACCGGATCGAAGCGTGCATCGCCGCGGTCGACATAGCGATCAAAGCGCTTGTCACTGCGCAGGCGGATGATTTCGGCCGGGCCATTGATGCGTGCCAGCGTGGTCGGGATGTCGTCGCCGCGGCCATTGTCGGCCTGCAGCGTGGCCAACGCCAGCCACAGCCCGGTCGGCTCCACGCCACCGCCCTTCCAGCCGTTGTCGAACAGCGCCTGCAGCAGTTCCATGCGTCGTTGTGGCTGGTCGCGCAGGCGGTACTGCAGGTAATTGATCGGCTGGCGCTCGATCGGCAGCGGGCCCTCGGCGTGCTTCAGCGCCTGCACCAGGTACCGGGTAGCCGGAGCAGGCTGGTTTTCGGAAAGTTCCAGCGACACCAGGGTCAGCAGGATCTGTGCATCGTCCGGCAACGACTCCTGCGCCCGCTGCAGATAGCGCCGGGCCTGTGCCGGCTTCTTCTGCATCAATGCGGTCCAGCCCGCCACCTGCGCGGCGCGACCACGATGCTCGGCATCGAAATCGTCCAGCAGCGGATCTTCCATCAGCTGCTCCATGGCGATCAACGCGCCCAGCGTGTTACCGCTGCGTGACTGCTGGATCGCTTCGTCCCAACGGGTGGCATAGGCCGTATGCACCGCGTCGCTGGTGACGGACGGCTTCTGTGGCGCCACCGCGATGGAGGCGGAGGCAGGGGTAACCGACAGTGCGGCCAGCAGCAGGGCGGTGAAGGGGAGAAAGCGGGGCATGGAGATTCTCCATCCGTGGGAAGAGCATTGAACCTGCTGCAGCCAGCGAGGACAAGCGCGATGGATGGAACTCTGGCGATCAGGAGTACGTTTGGCCATGGCGGATCGCGCGCGCAGCGTCTATCGTCGGTGCCTCTTCAGATTGCAGGCAGAGGCAACGCAGCACGATGGCACGGTGGCAATGGATGGCGGCAGGGGTCGCGTTGGCAACGGCGGTGGCATTGGCCGCGACCTGGTGGGATTCACCGCTGCAGACCTTGGCTGAACCGGCAGGCCCGGCGCCCACGCCGCTGGCCTGGACCGCGCAGATCGAGCCGATGGCCGGCGACGGTCATCCCGGTGACCGCGATGGTGCGTCGGCGCAGGCCCGCTTCGCCGATCCCTATGCGTTGCTGCGAAGTGCCGATGGCAGCATCTACTTCACCGATGCCGGCGACAACAACCGCATCCGCCGCCGCCTGCCGGATGGCCGCATCGAGACCGTGGCCGGGCAGGGCGAGGGGCGCATCGATGGCCCGGCGCTGCAGGCCAGCTTCAATACGCCGTCGGGCATCGCCGCCGATGCGCAGGGCAACCTGTACGTGGCCGACACCGGCAACCACGCGATCCGCCGCATCGGCACCGATGGCCAGGTGACCACGCTGGCCGGTGGCGAGCAGGGTTACGCCGATGGACCGGCCGCGCAGGCGCGCTTCGATGCGCCGATGGGCATCGCGGTGGACGCGCAGGGCCAGGTCTATGTGGCCGACACCTTCAACGACCGCATCCGGGTGATCGGCACCGACGGCAACGTGCGTACCCTGGCCGGCGGCGAGCGCCCGGGACTGGCCGATGGCCTGGGCGCCGCGGCGCACTTCGATACCCCGGTGGCGCTGGCCTTCGATGCGCACGGCGCGTTGCTGGTGGCCGACCTGTTCAACAACGCGGTGCGTCGGGTCGGTGCCGACGGCACGGTCAGCACGCTGCTGGGCGATGGCGGCGTGATCAATGGGCCGCTGTCGCTGGCCACCACGCACGACGGCGTGCTGTACGTGGGTGACCTTGATGGACGCATCGTGCAGGTAACACCGCAGGGCCACCAGATCGCGCTGGTGGGCAACGGCCGCCTGCCACGCCTGGCCCGCCCCAGTGGTCTGGCGATGGATGCCGATGGCAGCGTGCTGGTCGCCGATTCCGCCAGCTATCGCCTGCACCGCCTGCGCCCGCTGCCGGTGGGTGATTTGCCGGCACCTGCGCTGGTCGGACCCGCTGCCGATGCAGCGTTGCCGGACACCGGTGGGCGCTGGCCATTGGCACCGCAGGACGGCTGGCATGAAGTGGTCGGCACGCTGGGCGAGGTGCGCGGCAACTTCAAGGGCGAGAGCCGCCACCACCTGCACGGCGGTTTCGATGTGCGCGGCGATGTCGGCCAGACCGTGTTGGCGATCGCCGATGGCAAGATCAGCAGCCCGGTAGCGGCGTGGAGCCTGGGTGGGCAGGCCGAGGGCCTGGCCGTGGACCGGCTCAAGTACATCCACATGCGGGTCGGCCGCACCCCGCGTGACCAGCCGTTCGATGCGCGCTGGCAGGCGCTGTACGACGAGCAGGGCAAGCTGGAGCGGATGCGCGTGCGTCGCGGCACGCGCATCCACGTTGGCGATCGCCTGGGCAGCATCAACAACCAGGCGCACGTGCACCTGGCGGTGGGCACCGGCGGCTTCGAAACCAACGCCGTGGCGCTGGGTTTCCATAACTACGCCGACCACTTCGCACCGCGCATCACCGATGTGGCGCTGCTGGACGACAACGACCAGCCGCTGGCGGCGGGCAGCGACGGCGTGGTGATGCTGGCGCGGCAGGGACGTGGCGTGCAGATCGTGGTCGAGGCCTGGGACCAGGTCGACAACAACCTGCCGCGGCGCCGGCTGGGCATGTACCAGGTGGGCTACCAGATCCTCGATGCTGGCGGTCAGCCCCTGCAGGGCTACGAGCAACCGCGCTGGAACATCGTGTTCAACCGCATGCCGCCGCAGACCGAAGCGGTGCGCGTGGCCTACGCGCCGGACAGCGGCATCACCGTGCATGGCAGCGCGGTGACCCGCTTCCGCTACCTCGCCACCAACACCGTGCGTGATGGCCTGATGGAAACCGGGCGCTGGCAGCCGGCGGCATTGCCACCGGGCGAGTACACCGTGCGCGCCAGCGTGCGCGACTACAGTGGCAACGAAGGCGTGGGCCCGCGCGAGATCAGAGTACGGCTGCTGCCATAGCCGCAGCCGGGGCGCCGCAGCGTTCGCGCTCGGCGTCCATGTCTTCCAGCGGCCGCACCTCGATGCTGCCGAAGCGTGCCCACGGGAAATCGCGGGCGATGCGCATGGCTTCGTCGCGGTCGCGGGCGACGATCAGGTTGAAGCCGGCCAACAGTTCGCGGGTTTCGGCGAACGGGCCATCCAATACGCGGCTGTGGCCATCGCGCACGCGCAGGGTCTGTGCGGTGTCGACCGGTTGCAGTTTCTGCGCGGCCAGCAGCGTGCCCTCGGCCTGCAGCTTGTCGGCGTGGGCCAGGCAGTCGCGCATCAGCGCGTTGAATTCTTCGGTGGGCAGCGCCTGCAGCAGGGCAGGCTCGATGTAGATCAGAAGCAGGTACTGCTGCATGGCACGGTCCTGGCGGGGGCGGGGTGTCCATGATGGCGCAGGTTTGCCTGCCGGCATGCTGCAGCGCGAAAAGCCGCCTGCGGCGGGCGATCGGCGAACGGCGGAGCCCCTCCGTGGTGGGGTTGGGTTGGTCGCTGAAAGCTGGGTTTCAGAGGGTGGGTCGGGCGGGTGGGATTGGCGGGGACGCCGTGAATCCGTCCCTGGAGGCTTAGCCGCGCCATCCATGGCGCGGATACCCCGCCAATCCCACCCGCCCGACCCCTGACAGATTCCGGTCGCCGAACCACCACGGGAAATCAACAACAAGAGCGAAAGCGGGTCGCTTCGCTCGCAAAGCCGAGGCCGCCAGCCAACCGCCGTTGCTGTTGCTTTTGCTTTTGCTTTTGCTTTTTTTCTTGATCTTCCCGTGGTGGAACGGAGACAGGAACTTGTCCAAGGCCGGGTGGGTAGGCGGGGCGGGGGTGTCCGCGGCATGGATGCCGCGGCCAAGCCCCCAGGGACGGGTTTACGGCGTCCCCCGACCCGCCTACCCACCCGGCCAAACCCATGAACCCGAGCTTTTCAGCGACCAACCCAACCCCACCACGGAGGGGCTCCGCCGTTCGCCGACTCCCGCCGAAGGCGCGCTTTCCACGGAAGAAATAATTTTCAAAAGACGTGTCGATTCCCAGCCCCCTGGTTCGTTGTACCCAGTGAAGGGCACGCACCACGCGTCCCCACGGGAGACCGCAATGAAAGTGATGGTGATCGTGAAGGCCAACGCCGACTCCGAAGCCGGCCGCATGCCCAGCGAACAGGAATTGTCCGAAATGGGCGCCTTCAACGAACAACTGGTGGCCGCCGGCATCATGCTGGCCGGTGAAGGCCTGCACGCCACCCAGCGCGGTCGCCGCATTCATTTCGGCAGTGGCGCGCCCAAGGTCGAGGCCGGTCCGTTTAGCCCCGCCAGCGAACAGATCGCCGGCTTCTGGCTGTGGGACGTGCGCTCGCTGGACGAGGCCGTTGAATGGGCCAGCCGCGCGCCGTTCAACAGTGGCGGCACGCTGGAGCTGCGTCCGCTGATCTCCGCCGAAGACTTCGGTGAAGCCTTCACCCCCGAATTACAGCAGCAGGAACAGCGTTTGCGTGCACAGCTGGAAGGTTGACCCGGTTCATTTCCCCCGCCGGGCATGGCCCGGCGCTATCACCCTGAAACCCACGACGGAGCATTGCCATGAAATTGATTCCCTTCCTCGGCTTCAGCGGCCAGGCCCATGAGGCGATGGCGTTCTATGCCAAGGCACTCGGTGGCCAGGTCACCTCGGAAATGAAATACCGCGACATGCCGCCCTCCGATGGTTCGCCGGGCTGCAATGACATGCCCGCAGACACGCTTGACCACGTTGCACACAGCCAGCTGGAAATCGGCGCGGCGATCCTGATGGCTGCCGACGGCCCGGGCAGCGGCGAGGGCGGGGCGACCACCATCAATGTGGACGTGGACAGCATCGAAGAGGCCGAACGTGTATTTGCCGCGCTGGCCGAAGGTGGCCAGGTGCAGATGCCGATCGCCGAAACGTTCTGGGCGCACCGCTGGGGCATGCTGATCGATCGCTACGGCAAGCCGTGGATGGTCAATTGCATGAAGCAGCCCTGAGTCCTCTTTCTTTCATCCACAAGGAGCTTCACCGATGAGTGCACCGCAACCGCAGATGATCTTCGTCAACCTGCCCGTGCAGGATCTGAACGCATCCAAGGCGTTCTTCGCCGCGCTGGGCTACAGCTTCAACCCGACCTTCACCAATGACGATGCGGCCTGCATGGTCATCAGCGAGAGCATCTTCGTGATGCTGCTGACCCAGCCCTTCTTCAAGCAGTTCACCAACAAGGCGATTGCCGATGCACACAGCCACACCGAGGTGATTACCTGCCTGTCGGCCGACAGCCGCAAGGCGGTGGACGTGATGGTGGACAAGGCACTGAAGGCCGGTGCCAGCGAACCGCAGCCGGCGCGCGACTACGGCTTCATGTACCAGCGCGGCTTCCAGGACCTGGATGGGCACCTCTGGGAAATCGCACACATGGACGGCGAGCCGGGCTGACGGCCGTCGCAAGGGAGAACCCTCATGGCTTACGTGGATGCTTACGTGCTGCCGTGCCCACAGGACAAGGTGGCGGCCTACCGCCGCCTTGCCCGCAAGGCCGGTGCGGTGTGGAAGGACCATGGCGCGCTGCAGTACATGGAATGCGTGGCTGACGATGTGGAACCGGGAAAGAGCACGTCGTTCCCACGTGCGGTCAAGGCCAAACCTGGCGAAACGGTGATCGTCGCCTTCGTGGTGTTCCGTTCGCGCGCGGCGCGCGAACGTATCAACGCGAAAGTGATGGCGGACCCGCGGCTGGCATCGCTGGGCCCGAAGGACATGCCGTTCGATACCAAGCGCATGTTCTGGGGCGGCTTCAAGCCGATTGTTGAAGCGTGAGCTGCGGCGCTTGTGCGGGCCCGGTGCGCGTGCTGTGATCGGCGCATGCTCGAGCCCGCACTGACGCAGCGTCTGGAAACCCTCTGGCGGATGGAGTCGCCGGTGTTGATCGCGCGCCTGGCGCGGCTGCTCGGGGGCGATGTCGGCCGCGCCGAGGAGCTGGCCCAGGACACCTGGCTGGCCGCGCTGGAGCGCTGGCCGGAGCAGGGCATCCCGGACAACCCCGGAGCCTGGCTGATGACCACTGCGCGCAACCGTGCCATCGATGTGCTGCGCCAGCACCAGCGGGTGGCGCAGCAGCATGCGCAGTGGGGCGAGGAGCTGCATCCGGCACCCTTGCCAGCACCGGACGACAGCCAGGCGCTGGAAGATGATCTGGGTGACGACCTGCTGCGGCTGATGTTCGTGGCCTGCCATCCGGTGCTGCCGGCCGACGCACGGGTGGCACTGACCCTGCGCCTGCTTGGTGGCCTGACCACCGTGGAGATCGCGCGCGCGTTCCTGCAACCCGAACCGACCATTGCGCAGCGCATCGTTCGTGCAAAGCGCACGCTGGCGCAGAAGCAGGTGCCCTACGAGGTCCCGCGTGCTGACGCGATGCCCGAGCGGCTTGGTTCGGTGCTGGAAGCGATCTACCTGGTGTTCAACGAAGGCTATGCGGCCAGTGCCGGTGACGACTGGATGCGTCCGGCGCTGTGCGAGGAGGCACTGCGGCTTTCGCGCATTTTGGCGCATCGGCTGCCGGTGCCGCCGGTGCTGGGCCTGCTGGCGCTGATGGAGCTGCAGGCCTCGCGTGCCGCAGCACGGACCGATGCGCAGGGCATGCCGGTGCTGCTGGATCAGCAGAACCGTGCGCGCTGGGACTGGCTGCAGATCGAGCGCGGACAGCAGGTGCTGGCGCGCGCGCTGGCCGCCGGTGGCGGCGATGATCCCTACGTGCTGCAAGCACGCATCGCGGCGTGCCATGCGGCTGCGCGCCGCGCCGAAGCCACTGATTGGCCGCGCATCGTGTCGCTCTATACACAGTTGCTGCAGGTGCAGCCTTCGCCAGTTGTCGCACTGAACCGGGTAGTGGCGGTGCTGCGCAGCGAAGGTGCCTTCGCTGCATGGGCACAGCTGCAGCCGTTGCTGGACGATGCGCGCTTGCGCGATTACGCGCCGTTGCAGGTAGTGCGGGGCGAGGTACTACAGACGTTGGGGCGAGAGCAGGACGCACGTCACGCTTTTGCCGAAGCCGCCAGGCTCAGCCAGAACCAGGCGGAGCGTGGCCTGCTGCGGCAACGGGCCGGTCTGCCCCCTTTGGAGTGACCCCGACGAAGGCAGCACTTGTCGGCGGGCCCGCGAGCCGTTATGTTTCGCGCCCAGTGGACGCATGCGCGTCTGCTTTCCGTGCGTATTGACCGAGGAGCGGTTGGATGTATTCAAGGACGAAGAGCGCATCGCGCGCTTTTGCGCGCCTGCTCGCCTGTGCCCTGTGCGTGGCCGTATGGCCGATGGCCGTGCAGGCCGCAGACAAATCGCAGCAGGCCTATTGGGCCGGGTTTGCCTACACCGCTGATGCCGCGGCCGTGCAGGCGACCACGCCGCATGCGCATGCGGTGCTGGAGAAGCGCGGCCTGATTCCGCTCAACCAGACCCTGGTGCAGGCGCTCAAGCGCCGTGCGCCGGCCCACCTGGAACTGATCGACCAGCCAGTGGCGATGCTTGACGGCACCACCAGTGCCACCGTGCTGGCTGCCGCGCTGGACCGCGAACTGGTGTCTGTCGAGCCGATCGGCAGCCAGTACAAGGTGCTGGTGGAAGTGGCGCTGCAGGCGCTGTTCTTCGACTTCCGCGAGCGCCAGGTGATCGCGTCCTATCCGCTGACCCTGCAGCGCATCGACGTGCAGGACTACCGTCCTGACAGCGACGATATCGACGCGATCGTCGCTGATCTGCTGTATGGCAACGCCAGCACCAGCCTGTCGCAGGTCCTTGCAGCCAGCCTGGCCCAGGCCAAACTGCCGGATGCTGCGGTGCGCCGCCTGCAGGTGGGCGGTGTAACCCTGTCCGATGCAGTGCGCGCCAAGTTGCCGGACCCGAAGTGGGAAGCGCCGCTGCGCGCCACCCTGGCCCATGAGCTGTCCAAGACGCTGTCGTCCAATACCGGTGTCGGCCTGCTGCCGCCGGCCTCGGGCCAGGCGATCGGTGGCGCGATGGCGGCCCGCTTTGCCGATGGCAAGGTCTACCAGCTGAAGATCCCCGAGCCGGACTACGTCATCAACCTGCAGGTCGATGCGCTGAAGAACGGCGTGATCGAAGAAACCCCGGCGATGAAGACGATGCTGTTCGGCGCCTTCTTCACCGCCAAGGTGACCGAGCCGTTCTCCGGCAAGGTCTATTTCGAACAACCGCTGCGCAAGGGTGCCACCAAGGTGGTGCCGGTCACGCAGTGGCAGGTCGACCAGTGGTCGGCCAGCTACGAAACCCTGCTGGCCGGCTTCGACGCCTTCGCCGGTGCCGCCGCCAAGCGCGCTGATTCGCGCGGCTGGCTGGACGAACAGAAGCCGGGCGGCCGCCCGTTGCAGCAGCAGACCCAAGCCCTCCAGGAGTTGATCAAATCATGTCGTTGATGCGTACCATCCTGCTCATCCTCATCGCCCTGGCGGTGGCCTCGCCGGTCGCCGCACAGACCGCCAGCTCGCGTGGTACCGGTTCGGCCAGCTACAGCCTGCGCCTGAGTGCCGATACCCGCGCCCAGGCCATGAACAAGGCCAAGGTCAATGCCCTGGAGGCGTACATCGCTGAAACCGGTGCGGCCAAGCTGCGCCTGTTCGAAGCCCGTCGCGCCGAGTTCATCGGCGAGATCGACCGCTACGTGCTCAGTGCCGTGCAGCTGTCGGACAACGAAGACAAGAAGGCCAAGACCTACAGCGTCACCGTCCGCGCAGAGATCAACACCACCCTGCTGCAGACCAAGCTGGATGCTGGCTCGGCCGTTGCTGGCGCCACTGCTGCGCAGCGCTCGCTGCTGACCTTCCTGTTCATGGCGCGCTCGCAGGACACCGTGCAGTCGTTCCAGGACAAGGAATACCGCCGCGTCGACGCCAGCAGCAGCTACAGCGAGAACACCCGTGAAGGCGACAGCTTCCGCGGCAACTCGGTCAGCACCAACGGCAGCATCAACCAGAACGGTTCGATGTCGGTCACCAGCGGTGGCAGCACCACCCAGCGCAGCGACAACATCAGCTGGAAGGTGGCCAACGCCGCCGAAGTGAACACCGCGATGACCGGTGCCTTCAGCGCCGCCGGCTACGAAGTGGTTGAAGCCGAATACGTGGAAGGCGAGTCGCGCGGCCTGCTCAGCATCGAGCGCATCCGCAAGGACTTCAGCACCGGCAACGACCTGGCCCCGGCCACCCTGCGTGATACCGCCAACGGCATCCGTGCGGCCAACATCCCGTACATCGCCGTCGGCACCCTCGACGTCGGCATGCGCGACCGCGATCCGGCCAGCGGCAACACCCGCGTGTTCGTCACCGTCACCGGCAAGGTGCTGGACGTGACCGGTCGTTTCCCGCGCACCGTGTCGTCGGTGGGCCCGGTGCAGTTCTCCGGTACCGGCCCGAATGAAACCGTGGCCCGCACCAATGCCCTGCAGCTGGCCGCCGAGAAGGCTGCCCAGCAGATGATCAACGAACTGAACGTCAAGGCGGTTCGTTGACGTTACCGCTGCGCTCGCCGGGCATGGCCCGGCGCTTCCGGCTCTGGTGGGTGCCGCGCTTGCTCGGCACTGACCCGCTGCCATACCCGATCTTGCGCGCCGCATCGCGGCCGTCTCTCCCAAAGGACTCTCACATGATCCGCAATACTGCTCTTGTCGTGGCCATCGCGGCCGCCACCCTGTCGATGCCGGCCCACGCCCAGTTCGGCAAGCTGAAGGACCTGGCTGGCGCCGCTACCGGCACCTCCAGCAGCAGCGCCTCCAGCGCCGCCGCTCCGGACGAAGCCGCGCAGGAAGCGCTGGTGCGTCGTTTCGTCAGCTCGCAGTCGCACTCTCTGCAGGCCCAGACCTCGTTCGCCCGCGCCTTCGGCCTGGCCGAGCAGGTGCAGCTGCTGGAAGCCGAGCGCCAGGCGCTGTCGTCCGGTTCGGTCAGCGTCGATGCCATGAAGAAGTCGGTGTCGGTCAGCGAAGCCGCCCAGGCGGCCATCAACGAGCGCCAGGCCGCACAGCCGGAACTGAACGCTGAATCCAAGCAGCACTACGCCGAAGGCCTGGTCTCGCTGCTGTCCTCGGCTGCCGAAGCGCAGAAGCTGGGCGGCGAAGCCAGCAGCTTCACCGCCGGCATGAAGAACCTGGGCGCGACCCAGCTGGCCACCGTCGGCCGCAAGCTGGCTGCCGGTGCGTGGGTGGCCAAGGAATCGCCGGGCTTCATCAAGGGCCTGTACGGTTCGACCAAGTCGGCCGTGACCTTTGCCAAGAAGAGCAAGGTGAAGGTGCCGTCCAACGCCGATTCGATGCTCGACTCGCTCTGATCCGAGGCGAATCTCCATGCGTATGACAACCCGTTTGATCGGCCTGGGCCTGGCCGCCGCGCTGCTCGCAGCCTGTGGCAAGCAGGACACCCCGGCTTCCGCGCCCACACCCGCCAAGGACAAGGCAACCAGTGCACTGGCCAGCAATGCGCCAGTGGAAGCAGCGCCCCTGCGTGGCACGCCGGATTTCGGCGGCACCACCCAGGTCGCGCGTGAAGCCGACGGTATCGGCAGCACCCCGGAACTGGCGGTGCTGGCGGCATTGCAGTCGGCGGTGGCGCAGGTCAACGGCGTACGCGTGGCCAGCCAGATGCAGAGCCTGCGTGCAGGCCTGCATGTGGATGTGGATGGCGAACACGTCGGCGATATCCGCGCCGACGCGTTCACCCAGCAGATGATCGCCGGCTCGCAGGGCGCGGTGCTGGGCTATGAAATCCTGTCGCAGGATGAAGTGCGTCAGCTTGACGAGGAAACCGTCGCCCGCGTGCGTGCCAGCGATGAAGGCTGGAGCTTCAAGGGCTCGGCCTCGGCCAGTGCCTCCGGCGAAGCATCGGCCAAGAGCGGTTCGGCCTCGGCCAGCGTCAGGGAAAGCTACGACGAGAAGGTCAACGTCGATGCCAAGCGTGGCGCAAGCTCGTTCGATTCCGATGTGACCCATCGCAGCATGCGCAGCTACTGGAAGGTGCGCGTGCGCGCGCAGATCGCCCAGTACCGCGCACCAGACGAGCAGGGCAAGCCGAAGATCGTGGTTGCCCTGCCGCGCACCAAGGCCGGCAGCTACGCCGTCGGCGACGGCCGCGTGGATGCCGATGAAGTGGCCGATGCGATCCGCGCACGCCTGTCCGACACGCTGACCCAGACCCAGCGCTTCATCGTGCTGGACCGCGAATTCGGCGACGAACTGCAAGCCGAGATCGACCACATCAACAGTGGCAACGTGCGCCTGCAGGACACCGCACGCGTGGGCCAGCAGCTGGCTACCGACCTGATCCTGATCCCGACCATCGAACGCTTCGAGTACCCGCGCAGCGTGCGCAACCTGCGCATGTCCGACCGCCAGGTGACCTCGTACTCCGGTGGCGGCCGCATCACCCTGCGCCTGATCAACGCCACCACCGGCCAGGTGGTGATGTCCGACAGCTTCGACCACCAGCTGGCCTCGACCGGCCCGAGCACCCTGCCGCGCGTGGTCAATGGCCGCAACATGGCCGCCGCGATGATGGAATCGCTGTCCGGCCAGATCGGCACAACCATCGTCACCACGCTGTTCCCGGTGTCGGTGGTTTCGGTGGACGGAGACCAGGTGGTGCTGAGCCAGGGCGGTGACACCGTGCAGGCCGGCCAGCGCTGGCAGGCCGTGCGCCTGGGCGAAGAACTGAAGGACCCGCAGACCGGTCGCTCGCTGGGCCGCAGCGAACACCCGTGCTGCACCATCCGCATCGACCGCGTGGCCGCACAGACCTCTTACGGCACCATCGAAGACGGCGTCGACGCCATGCGCGGCGGCTTCCGTCCGGGCCAGATTGAACTGCGCCAGAAGCTGGGCAGCAAGCCGGCTGCCGCCGCTGCAGGTGCGACTGCCTCGGCCGCTCCCGCAGCTGCCGCACGCCCGGCCGCCAAACCCAAGCCCAAGCCCGCTGCCGCCCCGGCCGAAGACCCGAACTGGTAACACGCCAAGGCAGCACACAGATGGGGTCAGAGCCCTTTCCCACCGGGAAAGGGCTCTGACCCTTTCTTGTTTCCGTCCGTGTCGACCAAGGTCGACACCTACCAACAGCGGTGTGTCGCCCAAGGTCGACACCTACCAACAGCAGCGGGAACCTGTCGAAGGCGGGGTGGGTCCGGTTGCGGGGGTGTCCGCGGCATGGATGCCGCGGCCAAGCCCCCAGGGATGGGTTTACGGCGTCCCCCGCAACCGTAGCCACTCCGCCTACCCTCAGGAAGCCAGCTTCTGCTTTTGCTTCGGCCGTTGCCGTTGCTTCGGCAGGTGCAGGGCGCAGCCCTGCCGAATCCCATTACACTCCAGAAGGATTTCCCTGCTGGAGAGAGCAATGAAACGAGCAGTACTGGGCGTGCTGGCCCTGTCAGTGTCGAGCGCACTGATGGCGGCCACCCCGAAATTCGATGGCGCGCGGATCTCCGCCGACGTCAAGGAACTGGCCTCCGACGCCTACGAAGGCCGCTCCCCGGCCACCGCCGGCGAAGAGAAGACCGTCACCTATCTCAGCAAGCAGTTTGCCGACGCCGGCCTGCAGCCGGGCGGCGACCTCAAGGACGGCAAGCGCCTGTGGACCCAGGCCGTGCCGCTGCGCAAGGGTGACATCGTCGGCGCACCGCAGCTGGCGCTGCACCAGGGTGGGAAGACCGTCAGCCTCGAACAGGGCAAGCAGATCGCCGTGCGCGCCGCCATGAACGGCGCCAGCAACGTCGACATCAGCAAGGCCCCGCTGGTGTTCCTCGGCTACGGCGTCAAGGCACCGGAGCGCAACTGGGACGACTTCAAGGGCGTGGACCTGAAGGGCAAGATCGCCGTCGTGCTGATCAACGACCCGGATTTTGAAACCGGCCAGGGCGACTTCGACGGCAAGGGCATGACCTACTACGGCCGTTGGACCTACAAGTACGAAGAGGGCGCACGCCAGGGCGCGCTGGGTGTGCTGATCGTTCACGAGACCGCACCGGCCTCCTATGGCTGGGCCACCGTCGCCGGCTCCAACACCAACACCATGTTCGACGTCGTGCGCGACAACCCGGCCGAGAGCCATCCGCTGCTGGAAGGCTGGATCCAGCGCGACCTGGCCGTGGAACTGTTCCGTTCGGCCGGGCAGGATTTCGAAGCACTGAAGAAGAAGGCGCAGCAGCGTGACTTCACGCCGGTGCCGCTGACCGGTGCCAGCCTGGATGCGAAGTACGCGGTGAAGACCGAAGTGATCACCTCGCACAACGTGGCCGCGCGCCTGGAAGGCAGCAGCCACCCGGACGAGACTGTCATCTACAGTGCGCACTGGGACCACATCGGCGTGGGCGAGCCCGACGCACGCGGCGACCGCATCTTCAACGGCGCGCTGGACAACGCCAGCGGCACCGCATCGCTGATCGAACTTGCCCGCGGTTTCGCCAAGCAGAAGCGCCCGCAGCGCTCGGTGCTGTTCCTGGCGGTGACCGCCGAAGAGAAGGGCCTGCTGGGTTCGGAGTACTACGCCACCCATCCGCTGTATCCGCTGGAAAAGACCGTGGCGATGATCAACATGGACGGTATGGCGCCGTTCGGCCCGTCGCGTGACTTCGGCATCTACGGTGCCGCGCGCTTCGAACTGCTGGACCAGCTGAAGGACGTGGCCAAGGGCTGGGATATCCGCTACACGCCGGACCCGAAGCCGGAAGCCGGCCTGTTCTTCCGCTCCGATCACTTCCCGTTCGCCAAGCGCGGCGTGCCAGCGCTGTCGTGGTCGGCTGGCCAGGATTGGGTGGACGGCGGCGTGGCCGCAGGCAAGAAGGCCTCGGAGGACTACACCGCCAAGCGCTACCACCAGCAGGGCGACGAATGGCAGCCGGACTGGGTGTTCGCCGGTGCCGCCCGCGACCTGGAAGTGCTGTACACGCTGGGCAACCAGCTGGCCAACTCGCGCAGCTGGCCGAACTGGAGCAAGGACGAGTCGTTCCGCGCCGTGCGTGACGCCAGCGCCGACCAGCGCAAGTAAGGCAACGCGCCGGGCTTGCCCGGCGCCTCCCAGGTAGTGCCGGCCGCTGGCCGGCAACCCTGTGATGCATGCGGAGATAATGGGGAGCCGGCCAGCGGCCGGCACTACCAGATGGGCTTCCATCCCCGCTTTCCGGCCCTTCGTCGCAGGCCGCTTGCTTGCCGGATGGGCCGCCCTATGCTCGGCTCACCCCCTTCCACCAAGGCGCCGCCGTGATCGCCAGCCTCTCCCTCATCCTCCGTCACCTGCTGGCCTGGGCCGCGGCACTGTTCGTGGCCGGCATGGTCTGGAGCGGCATTTTCAGCGGCATGAACGACGGCCCCGGCTGGGTGTTCGGGCTGCTGGTGATGTTCCTGATGATCTCGGCGCTGGGCAGTGCGGTGACCCATGTGCGCCGGGTCTGGCTGGTGGCCGGCCGCCTCGATGGCGCCACCCTGTCCGGGCGCCAGCGTCGGCAGATCGAACTGCCGATGGATGCCGGCCACGCCTTCGCGGTGGTCGAGGCGGCGGTGGGCGAGCTGCCGCGGGTGGAGGAGGTGGAAAGCTCGGCCGGCAGCCTGCAGGTGCGCGCCTATGTACGCCGTGTCGATCTCTGGAACGGCCGCCAGCCATCGCGCTGGAACTTGCCGGCACGGCTGGCGATCAAGCGCAACAGCGTGCTGGCCACGGTCACGCCGGGGCAGGGCACCAGCACCGTCACCCTGCTGTTCGAACCGGACGCAGGCTGGTGGGCCGACCTGTTGGCGCTGGATGAGGGCAGCAACTACGAGAATGCCGAAGCGGTCACCCGTGCGATCAGTCGACGCGTTGCCGACCAGCGTCGCGACGAGCAGGCCGCCGCCGAACAGACCCAGGTCGAGAAGGAGCTGTCGGTGGCGCGGCTGAACCTGCTGCATGCGCAGGTCGAACCGCATTTCCTGTACAACTCGCTGGCCAACGCACAGGTGCTGACCCGCACCGATCCTGCGCGCGCAGAACAGATGCTCGGCCATCTGATCCAGTACCTGCGCAGTTCGCTGCCGCAGGTGGACGAATCGGTATCCACCCTGGGTGTAGAGCTGGAGCGCACCCGCGCCTACCTGGAGATCCTGCGTATCCGCATGGGCGCGCGGCTGGCGGTGGAAGTGCAGGTGCCGACCGAACTGCATGAGGTGAAGCTGCCGGCGATGGCGCTGCAGACGCTGGTGGAAAACGCGATCAAGCACGGCCTGGAACCCAAGCCCGGCGGCGGCACGATCTGGATCCTGGCGCGTGGTTTCGATGACCATGTGACGGTGACGGTGGCCGACGATGGCCTCGGCTTCGGCCAGGGCACCAGTGGCACCGGCATCGGCCTGAAGAACCTGCGCGAGCGCCTGCGCCTGACCTGCGGCGAGCAGGCCGGTGTGGCGATCGTTGCCAACTTCCCCAGCGGCGTGGCCGCGACCATGACCCTGCCGCAGTCGGCCAAGGAACGCAGCCATGCCGCTTGAAGCGCTGATCGCCGAAGACGAAGAACTGCTGCGGCAGTCACTGGTGGAGCAGCTGGGCCGGCTGTGGCCCGAACTGAAACTGGTGGCCGAGTGCGAGGACGGCGCCAGTGCGCTGGAGCAGCTGGCCGAGAAGCAGCCGGATATCGCCTTCCTCGACATCCGCATGCCTGGCATCAGCGGCATCGAGGTGGCACGTTCGCTGTCCGAACTGAGCCCGCGTACCCAGGTGGTGTTCGTCACCGCCTATGACCAGTACGCCATCGATGCGTTCGAGCAGGGCGCAATGGATTATCTGCTGAAGCCGGTGAGCGACGAGCGCCTGCTGGCCACGCGCGAGCGCATCCTGTCGCGGCTGCCATCGACGCGCCAGGACGACGCGGTGCTTGAACGCCTGCTGCAACGGCTGGGTCCATCGCAGGGCAGCGCCGACCACCCGCCGCTGGCCTGGATCACCGCCAGCAACGGTCGTGAGACGCAGCTGATCATGCTGGAGGACGTGGCCTACTTCCGCGCCGACAACAAGTACACCACGGTGGTCACCGCCGCCGGCGAAAGCCTGCTGCGCACGCCGCTGCGCGAGCTGCTGGAAGTGCTCGACCCGCAGCACTTCCGCCAGATCCATCGTTCGACCATCGTCAACATGAAGGCGGTGGCGGCGGTGAGCCGCGACGATACAGGGCGCGGTGTACTGCGCCTGCGCCAGCGTGCGGAAACACTGGTGGTCAGCCAGCCCTTCATGAGTCTGTTCCGCGGCATGTAGCCGCGCCGCATCTTCCGATACCCGGAGCTTTCCATGCGTTCCTTCCTGCTTATGGGCCTCGCTGCTTTGGCGCTTGCCGGTTGCCAGAAGTCCACCGAGACCGCAATTACCCGCACCAACGCCAATGGCGTGGACACGCTGTACAGCAAGCGCACCGTGGTGGATGGGGTGGCACGCTTCGAGTGCATCGCCAGCCGCAGCGGCCAGTGCCACTACCTGGTGCTGGACCCGGCCTGCAGTCCCGATGCCGTCTGTGCGAAAGCGCCGATGCGGTCGTTTGCGGTGGCAGTGGGAGAGACGCGGGAGTTCAGTGACCTGCCGAAGGGCTTCAACCAATGGGTCAGCGAGGAACGGAAAGAACAATGCCACCGTGAGTGATCACGGTGGCATTGTGGGTCCCCCCGCTTCCCCGAAGGGTCAGTAGGCTGGCTGCAGCGTCAGTTCGTGGTGGTGCTCGGTTTCACCCACGTGGTTGAGGCGTCCCACCAGTTCCGAATGCTGCTTCATGCGCCCGATCTCGGTCATGATGCGGATGTCCTCATGGCGCAGTTCACGCCGGGCGGTGACCGCCTGCTTGTAGTCCAGCACTTCCGGATAATGCTCGGCCAGGTCCAGCGCCTCGGCCACGTGCTCGACGCTGTCGGCCTTGGAACTGATCCGCGCGCGGCTGTTGAACGCCTTCATCCAGCGCTCGAAACCGGCGGTACGGTCGAACATGTTGGCCATGAACCAGATTACGAACAGGATCGATACCCATGAGCCGAACACGATCACCACGCGGGTGAAGGTGATATGGAAATCGTCACGCCACAGGTAGTTGGCAATCAGGCCGAGGATCAGCAGCGACGCCGCCTGCCAGCCCACGATCGAGGCGATCAGCCATTGGCACTTGGCCTGGGCGAGCACAGCCACTTCGTCGCGGATCTGCTGCTCGCTGAGGTTGCGCCAGTGCGCGACCTGTTTATCGAACGGGCTGCTGTAGAGCTCGTTGTCGCGAAGCAGAATTCCCAAACCCTTGAACAAAGCAATCATGGCTGGCTCCTTGTGGAACGTGCGTCGATCAGCGTTGGACGGTGTGGCGGGTTCAGTTCTAGCACTTCCAGCGAGCCGTGCAATGGGGCCAAGGCCAAGCGGCGCAAGGCTTCTGTCTGAATGAGTGAATGTTGCTGCGTTGCAGCATCGCGGCTGCAGCCTGCGACAAGATGTCGCAGGGTGAAACGTGCTGCGGCCGCACATGAAACCGTGGCTGAGTGCGGAGACTCGCCGTTGGCGTCGTGATCGCCCAGAATCGGGGCCGACCGCGCAGCGCGCGGCCGTTCTTCCGCCTTTCCTGGACCTGTGATGCCGGCTCTGCTGCAGCGACTCTCCCGCCCCGTGACCGCGCCGATCCGGCGCTGGGTCCTGGAGGCCTTCCCGCGTGGCCAGAGCGGCATCGATTACGACCACCCACTGGGCGACCCGGGCTGGTTCGGCCCCGACAGCGTCACCTGGCGACTGCATGCCGAGTTCCCCTCGATGCTGGCCGGTGGCCTGTGTGCGCTGATGCTGCAGACCCTGCACCCGCGCGCGCTGGCCGGCGTGTACGACCACTCCAATTTCCGCCAGGACCTGGTGGGACGCCTGCGCCGCACCACCGCCTTCGTTGCCGGCACCAGCTATGCGCCCAGCGGCGAGGTGGAGGCGCTGGTGGCCAAGGTACGCCGCATCCATGCGCAGATCCGCGGCCAGACCGCGCAGGGCGAGGGGTATGCCGCCGATGATCCGCAGTTGCTGACCTGGGTGCATGTGACCGAAGCATTCGGTTTCCTGCAGGGTTTCCGCCGCTACGGGCGCGAGGTGCCCGAGCCCATTGCCGACCGCTATTACGACGAGTACCGCCGCGTGGCCGAAGCGCTGGGTGCGGTGGACGTACCGCGCAGCGAAGCGGAAGTGGCGGCGTACTTCTGTGCGCGGCAGCCGGAGCTGCGCGTGGACGAGCGCTCACGCGAGGTGCTGGAGGTGTTGTCCGGTGTGCGCCTGCCGGTACCGGTGCCGGGCCTGTCGCGCGAAGTGTTTCTGGGGGCCGGTGCCGCGCTGCTGCCGGACTGGGCCGAAGGCATGCTCGAGCGCAATGGCCGCCAACGGGCGCAGGCGGCCGCCTCGGCGAAACTGATGCGGGGCATGGCGCCGCTGTTCCGCCGCGCGCTGCCCGATGGCCTGGCCAGCCGCGCCTGCACGCGCGTGGGCGTGCCGGTGGATGTACTGCGCGAGTGGCCCACCGTTCCCCGGTAGGTGCCAACCTTGGTTGGCACGCGTTTCGCGCGGTGCCGCAGAAGCGCCAACCAAGGTTGGCATCTACCAAAGCGGGCCATGGGGTGGATCCATTCCATGCAAAACGGATTCCGCCGTAGATCCACGCCATGCGTGGATGGGCCTTACTCCGTCGACTTCAACCCACGCAACAGCATCTCCAACGCCGCCGTCGCCTGCCGCAACCGCGCGTCGCCCTGCTCGCCGTCGGCGATCCAGAACGCGGCCTCGGCCAGGCTGCCGTAGATCAGCGACGCCATCGCCTGCGCATCCACCGGCGCCACCGCACCCTCGGCAATCAGCTGCTCGATCAGGCGCTGCATCGAGTTCACGCAGTGCCGCTGCGATTCCGGTGAGGCGCCACCCAGCACCGCGCGCGCATCGCGCAGCACGATGCGCTGGATCTCCGGCTCCAGTGCCATCTCAAGATAGGCGCGGCAACGCTGCACGAAGCCGTCCCAGGCATCATCCGCGCCATCGCTGATCGCCTGCAGGCGCAGGTCGGTCTCGGCATCGAGCTGGGCGACGACAGCCGCCAGCAGACCCTTCTTGTCGCCGAAGTGGTGGTACAGCGCGCCGCGGGTCAGCCCGGCCTGGGCGGTCAGATCGTCCATCGAGGTGGCGGCATAGCCGTGCTCGCTGAACACGCGGCGGGCGGTGGCCAGCAGGCTGGCGCGGGTTTCTTCCATCTCGGCGCGGGTGCGACGAACCATTCGGAACTCCTTACATACACAGTGCATGATTATTTACATACGGTGCGTATGAATGTAGTCTCATATTCATACGCACTGTATGTATTGTCGTGGCGCTTCCCGCGCCAGGCAAGTCGCTGCCTTGGAGAATGCGATGGCCACCCCTTACCGCGACCTGTTCGCCGCCCCCGGCACCGCCGGCCTTGCCCTGGCCGGGCTGCTGGCCCGCCTGCCGCTGCCAATGACCGGCATCGGCATCATCACCCTCCTGTCGCAGCTGCGCGGCAGCTACGCACTGGCCGGCACGGTGTCGGCCACCTTCGTGCTGACCTACGCGCTGCTGTCGCCACAGGTATCGCGCTGGGTCGACCGCCATGGGCAGGGCAGGGTGCTGCCGTGGGCCACCGCGCTGAGCGCCAGCGGCCTGGTGGTGTTGTTGGCCTGCACCGTGCTGCAGGCACCGGACTGGACCCTGTTCGCCGCGGCGATGCTGGCCGGCTGCATGCCCAGCGTGTCGGCGATGGTGCGCGCGCGCTGGACCGCGATCCATCGCGGTCGCCCGCAACTGCAGACCGCCTACTCGCTGGAGACGGTGTTCGACGAGGTCACCTTCATTGCCGGGCCACCGTTGTCAGTCGGATTGTCGGTAGCGGTATGGCCACAGGCCGGCGTGCTGGCTGCAGCCCTGCTGCTGGTGCTCGGGGTGACCGCATTGGTTCTGCAGCGTGGTACCGAACCACCGCTGCAGCGATGCGAAGGCGCAACACCCTCGCGCTCGCTGCTGCGGCAACCGGAGATCCGCCTGCTGGCGTTGCTGATGCTGGCGATGGGAGTGATCGTCGGCACGGTCGACATCACCAGCGTGGCCTTCGCCGAACAGCGTGGCCAGCCCCTCGCAGCGAGCGTGGTGCTGTCGGCCTATGCGCTGGGCAGCTGTGCGGCAGGCCTGCTGTTCGGTGCGCTGAAGCTGCAGGTGCCGTTGCCGCGCCTGTTGCTGCTGGGCGCAGCGGCCACCGCGCTGACCACGTTGCCGTTGCTGTGGGTCGGCAACCTGCCTGCACTGGCCGTTGCCGTGCTGCTGGCCGGCGTGTTCTTCGCGCCGACGATGATCGTGGCGATGTCGCTGGTCGAACAGCGCGTGCCCGGAGCGCGGCTTACCGAGGGCATGACCTGGTTGCTGGCCGGGCTCAACATCGGCGTTGCGCTTGGCGCGGCGCTGTCCGGGCAGAGGGTCGATGCCGATGGCGTGCGCAGTGGCTTCGTGGTCGCGCTGTGCGCGGGCGCCTTCGTGCTGCTGATCGCCATGTTCGTGCAGCGCGCGCTGCGTACCCCTTTCTCTTCCACCTCGCTTGAAGGAACCGTCCCATGAGCGCTTCTTCGCCTGCGCTTGCCGCACCTGTGGCCCGTTACCCGTGGTGGGCAGTGTCCGCCGTCGGCCTGGCCACGTTCTCGGTGGTCACCACTGAAATGCTGCCGGTCGGCCTGCTGACGCCGATCGCCGACAGCCTCGGTGCTTCCGAAGGCACCGCCGGCCTGATGATCTCGTTGCCGGCGCTGCTGGCGGCGTTGTTCGCGCCGCTGGTGGTGGTCGTCGCCGGTGGCATCGATCGCCGCCGCATCCTGTGTGGGCTGCTGGGCCTGTTGCTGGTGGCCAACATCGCCTCGGCTCTGGCACCCGGTATCGCCTGGCTGCTGGCCGCGCGCGTGCTGGTGGGGCTCTGCATGGGCGGCATCTGGGCCGTCGCCGGGGGCCTCGCGGCGCGCCTGGTGCCGGCACAGCGGATCGGACTGGCCACCTCGATCATCTTCGGTGGCGTGGCCGCCGCCTCGGTCCTTGGCGTGCCGCTGGGCGCGCTGATCGGCGATGCACTGGGCTGGCGCTGCGCATTCGCGGCAATGGCGCTGTTCAGCGCTGTGGTCCTGCTGCTGCATGTGGTGGTGGTTCCCGCGTTGCCGGTGGCAACGTCGGTGCGGCCGCGGCAGTTCGTGCAGCTGCTCGGCCATCGCGGCCTGCAGCGTGGCCTGTGCTTGACCCTGCTGCTGGTGGCCGGGCACTTCATCGCCTTCACCTACGTGCGGCCGCTGCTGACGACGGTGTCGGGCGTGGATGCGAAGTGGATCGGCGCCCTGCTGTTTGCCTATGGCCTGGCCGGCATCGCCGGCAACTTCATCGCCGGTCCGATGGCTGCACGGCATCCGCGTGGAATGCTGCTGGCGATTGCCTTGGGCCTGCTGCTGGCGCCGCTGTTGCTGCTGTGGGTGGGCAGTACGCCGACCGGCGGCATTGCGGTGCTGCTGTTGTGGGGCCTGGCCTATGGTGGTGTCTCGGTAGGCCTGATGAGCTGGATGATGAAGGCGGTTCCGCGTGCGCTGGAGATCGCCACCGCGTTGTACGTGGGCGTGTTCAACATCGGCATCGCGCTCGGGGCGTGGGGCGGTGGACGGCTGCTGGACGGCATCGGGTTGCACGCCAACCTGTGGGCTGCGGTGGTGTTGGCTGCGAGCGCTCTGCTGATGGTTGCCACCAGCCGCAGGTAGATCCACGCGATGCGTGGATTCCCACCCCGTGCCGACCAAGGTTGGCACTCACCAAAGCGAGGCATGTGCCAACCAAAGTTGGCAGCTACCGGGAAATGAAACGGGCGCCTTGCGGCGCCCGTTCCAGTTACATCACCACACCTTGACCCGCTTGTCCGGGGCCAGGTACAGCTTCTGGCCTTCCTTCACTTCGAACGCCGGGTACCAGGCGTCGATGTTGCGCACGGTCAGTGCGCGGAACTGGCCCGGTGCATGCACATCGGTCAGCAGCGAGTTGCGCAGCGCCTGCTCGCGGCTCTTGCTGCGCCAGGCCTGGGCAAAGCCGAGGAAGAAGCGCTGGTCGGGTGTGAAGCCTTCCAGGGTCTGGCCCGGCTTGCCCTGCAGCGACAGCTGGTAGGCGTCATAAGCAGTGCCCAGGCCGGCCACATCGGCGATGTTCTCGCCCAGGCTCAGCTTGCCGTTGACGTGCACGCCGGGGAACGGCTCATAGCTGCTGAATTGCGCGGCCAGCGCATCACCGGCGGCGTTGAACTGCTTGAGGTCCTCGGCGGTCCACCAGTTGTGCAGCTTGCCGGTCTCGTCGAACAGCGCACCGGCGTTGTCGAAGCCATGGCTGATCTCGTGGCCGATCACCGCGCCGATCGCACCGTAGTTCACCGCATCGTCGGCCGCACCGTCGAAGAACGGCGGCTGCAGGATCGCGGCCGGGAACACCAGGCGGTTCTCCAGCGGCACGTTCATCGCGTTGATGGTCTGCGGCAGCATCGCCCACTCGCTGTGGTCGACCGGCTTGCCCAGCTTGGCGATGTTGCGCTGGTACTCGAACAGTTCGGCGCGCTGCGCATTGCCCAGCGCATCATCGCGGCGGATCTCCAGGCCGCTGTAATCACGCCACTTTTCCGGATAGCCCATGCCCACGGTCAGGCCGGCGACCTTGGCCTTGGCGCTGGCCTTGGTCTGCGGTGACATCCAGGCCAGCGCATCGATGCGCTTGGCGAAGGCAGCGATGATGTTCTTCGCCATCTCGTCGGCACGTTCCTTGGTCTTCGCGTCGAAGTGCTTCTCGACGTAGCGCTTGCCAATGGCCTCGCCCACTGCGTGGTTGGCGTCATCCACTGCGCGCTTCCAGCGGTCGCTCTGCTGCGGGGTGCCGCTCAGCGCGGTGCCATGGAAGGCGAAGCGGGCATCGGCGAACTTCTTCGGCAGGTACGCCGCGGCACGGTCCAGCGCGTGGAAGGCCAGGTAGTCCTTCCAGGCGTCCAGCGGCTCGGTGGCGACCAGCTTGGACAGCCCGGCCACGGCCTTGGGCTGCCACACGATGAAGTCCTGCTGCTTGCCCAGCGCCGCTGCATCGAGGAAGGCGTTCCAGTCCATGCCCGGTGCCTTGGCATTGAAGTCGGCCTGGGTCCAGGGGTTGGCACCCTTGGTCACGTCGTTGGTTTCTTCCTGGGTGGCGTGTGCCTGCGCGATCTTGGTCTCCAGCGCGAGGATGCGCTGCGCCTTGCCGGCCGGGTCGGCAACGCCGGCCAGCTGCAGCATCTGTGCGATGTAGGCCTGGTACTGCTTGCGCAGTTCGGCCATGCGGCCACCCCCCAGGTAGAAATCGCGGTCGGGCATGCCCAGCCCGCCCTGCACCAGGTACGGCGCGGTGCGGTCCGGCTGCAGCATGTCCACCGACACCCACAGGCCGAACAGGCGGTCGGTGTAGAAGTTGGTGGCGTTGAGCAGGTCGACATCGGCGCGCATGTCGCCGCCGAGCGTGCGCGCCAGGCCGGCCTTGTCTGCGATGGCTTCGATCGCCTTCAGCTGCGGCTGCACCGGCGCGAGGCCGTGCTGCTCGATGCCGGCTTCATCCATGAAGGCGGCGTAGTAGTCGCCGATCAGCTTGTCGTCACCGTTGGCCTGGGCGTTGCCGGCAGCGCCTTCGAGGATGGCGCGGGTATCGGCCAGGGTCTTTTCGGCGATGACGTTGAAGCTGCCGAAGCGCGAGCGGTCGGCGGGGATCTCGGTGTTCTTGACCCAGGTGCCGTTGGCGAAGCCGAAGAAGTCGTCGCCGGCGGCAATGCTGCGGTCCATGCCGCTGGCATCGAAGCCGAAGCTGCCCAGCATCGGCTTGGCCGCTGCGGGTGCGGCATCGGCCGGCGCGGCGGTGCCGGCGGCCGGTTCGGCCGGGCGGTCGCAGGCGGCCAGGGACAGGCTGGCAACGATGGCCAGTGCCAGGGTGGGACGGCGCAGCTTTGACATGGACTTCTCTTGCAGCGGAAAACCCCAAGTCTAATCCGCCCCGGCCCGGCTGGCCGTTCCGTTGCACCGCAGCGCCTGTGCAGGATCTGGCTGAACGCGCGGATGCGATCTTCACGGCGCCAGCCGCGTGGTGCATGCTGGCCGCTGGAACCCTGCGCGGACACGGGGAGGTGGCCATGCGGGGCGGTGCCAGGCGTCAAGAATGGCGTCCGCCGGCCGTTGAGGTCGGGGACGTGGAGGATTCGTTCGCGCATGAAGCCAGCCGACTGCACAAGGAAGACCGACCGATGCCCGCGCTGAAGCGGGCGTTGGCTCGGCCGTTGCGCGCCATTACCTGGGGCGGCGTGCTGCTGGGCGTGTTGCTGGTGGCTGGCTTGACCACCATGCTGGCCAACGACCACCACCGCCGGCTGGAGGCTGCGCAGCGCCAGAGCCGAGCGCTGGCGGTGGGCAGCGAGCGCCTGCTGGCGCTGGAACTGCGCAACCTGGAACGGGCGATGTCCGGTATCGCCGCCGACGCGGCCGAACTGTTCCGCCGCGTGCCGGTACAGGCGCCGGCACTGCTGGATGCCGCCATCGGCGGCGTGCTGAGCCGCCATGCCGAGCTGCACAGCATCGTGGTGCTGGACCGCCACGGCCGCGCGATCACCGCCGGCAAAGGCGATCTGAACCTGCCGCTGTGGACCGACCCGCAGCGGCGCGGGCAGGGCAGCGCGCTGTACATCGGTCCGCCGCAGCAGGCCGGCGACGATGGATGGGTGGTGCCGCTGGCGCTGTCGATGGCCGACGATCGCTGGCTGCTGGCGCGGCTGCGCTGCGGCGAACTGCAACGCATCATCGGCGGGCTGGATGTGGGCCCGAACGGACTGGTCTCGATCAGCGATGCCGAGGGTTACATGCTGGCGCGGGTGCCGGATCCGCATGGCACGGTCGGCCGTCGCTTCGACCTGCCTCGGCGTGACCTGCTCGGCAAGCAGGCGGTGGTCGAGCTGGGCAGCGTGCCGGGCGCGGTCGATGGCGTGCCACGGATCATCACCGTCAGCACGCTCGAGCGCAGCCCGCTGGCGGTGCAGGTCGGGTTGGCCGATGAGGACGTGCTGGCGCCCTGGTGGCCGTACCTGCAGGCGTCAGTGGCGATCGTGCTGGCTTACATCGGGGTGCTGCTGGTACTGCTGTACGCGGTGCGCCGCAGCACCCGCCGCCAGCAGTCGATGGCGGAGGAACTGAAGACCGGCCACGCCGAACTGCGGCTGGCGCACCAGGTGGGCCGTGTCTGCACCTGGTATGTGGACGAGGATGCGGCACTGCTGCGCTGGTCGCCGCTGGCCCGAGAGATTTTCGGGGTGCAGACCGATGCGCTGCCGGTGGCTGATTTCTTTGCGCGCGTGCACCGTGATGACGCCGCGCGCCTGCAGCACGCCTTCGACCAGGCGTTTGCCGGTAGTGCGGTGCTCGACCAGGTGTTCCGGCTGGTGCTGCCCGGTGGCGAGGTGCGCTGGGTCGGTGCACGCGGCCAGCGGGTCGAGGTGGCTGACAGTGAGCGGCGCATGATCGGTGCGCTGACCGACCTGAGCGAGCGCTACCAGGCGCGTGAGCAGATGGGCGAAGCGGAGCGTCGTTTCCGCCTGCTGTTCGACCGCAACCCGGCGCCGTTCTGGGTGTTTGATCCGGATACGCTGCGCTTCATCGAGGTCAACGACGCCGCTGTGCGCCAGTATGGCTACAGCCGCGAAGAATTCCTGGCGATGAGCATCCTCGACATCCGCCCGCGCGAAGGCTGGGACGAGGTGAAGGGCGCGATCGCCAAGGCCCGCGTCGGCGAGCTGCAGGACGCCACCGTGCGCCTGCACCGGCGCAAGGATGGCAGCGTGTTCGAAGTGCGCGCACACCTGTCCCGGCTCGATTTCGATGGCCAGCCGGCGTGCCTGGTGCTGGCCGAGGACGTCAGCGAACGGCTGGCCTACGAGCGCGACCTGGCCTACCAGGCGCGGCACAACCCGGCCACCGGCCTGCTCAACGTGCGCGCGCTGACCGAACAGCTGGATGAGCACGATGCGGGCTACACCATAGCGTTCGTGCAGCTGCGCGGCCTGCAGCTGGTGGCCGATACGCTGGGACGCGAGATCGGCGATGCGGTGCTGCAGTCGATGGCCACCCGGCTGGGCGGGCTGGGTGCACGCTGCGGCACGCTGGCCTTCCAGCCGGCAGAGGATTTCGTGTTCGCCATCAGCACCGGGCAGGATGTCCAGCGCGTGCTGGACGACCTGCTGCAGATCGTATCGGCGCCGATGCGCGGCAAGGATTCGCTGCACCAGTTCGAGCCGCGTATCGGCGTGGCTACGCACGTGGCCGGTGACGGCCACAGTGCCGAGCAGGTGATCGGCATGGCGGCACAGGCCGCGCATGCGGCGCGCGCCGAGGGCAATGTGGTGGTCTGGTTCGACGCGTCGGTGACCACGCGGCTGGCCGACCGCCTGCGCCTGGCCGGGCGCATCCATGCCGCCATCGACAACGAGTTCCAGCTGTATTTCCAGCCGATCCGGCACGCCGGCGATGGCAGTCCGGCGGCGCTGGAGGCGCTGCTGCGCTGGCCGCAGGCTGACGGCAGTTTCATTCCGCCCAACGAGTTCATCCCGTTGTGCGAAGACACCGGACTGATCCTGGCACTGGGGCGCTGGGTGATCCGCGCGGCGGCGAAGGCGCAGCGGCGGCTGGTCGATGCCGGTTGGGGCGAGCTGCCGATCGCGGTCAACGTGTCGGCGGTGCAGTTCTTCAACAGTGACCTGGTAACCGAGTTCACGCGCGCGCAGCAGGACTTCGGCCTGGCCCGCGGCGCGCTGCACGTGGAGCTGACCGAGAGCAGCCTGATGCGCAAGCCGGCGCAGGCGATGCAGACCATGCAGCGCCTGCACGAGCAGGGCATCAGCGTGTCGCTGGATGATTTCGGTACCGGCTACTCGAGCATGTCCTACCTGCAGCACCTGCCGCTGGACATCCTGAAGATCGACCGCAGCTTCGTTGCCGACGTGGAAACCAACCCACGCAATGCCTCGATCTGCCGCGCGCTGCTGTCGCTGGGCCACAGCATGGGGCTGACCATCATCGCCGAGGGCGTGGAAACGCCGGGGCAGCTGGACTGGCTGGCTGCGCACGGCTGTGACCAGGTGCAGGGCTACCTGCTGGGCCGGCCGGCGCCGCTGGAGCAGATCATTGATGCGCTGGATGAGGTGGCCGCCTAGGCCGCGCTTCGCGCTCGCCGGGCATGGCCCGGCGCTACCGGAACTGATCGGGACCTGATGCGTTCGCCGGGCATGGCCCGGCGCTACCGTGTCACGTGGGCGCACTTCTGGTAGCGCCGGGCCATGCCCGGCGGACGCACCCTTACACCCCGGTTTCCACCAGATGGTCGATGAAGCTGCGTACCTTTGGCGCCAGGTGGCTGCGGCTGGTGTAGACCGCGAAGATGCCGATCGGCGAGGCCTCCCATTCGGGCAGGATGCGTACCAGGCGACCATCAGCCAGCGCGTCTTCGAGCAGGAAATCTGGTTGCAGGATCACGCCCATGCCGGCGATTGCTGCTTCGCGCAGCACGTCGCCGTTGTTGGCGTGCAGCAGGCTGCTTACTCCCACCTTCACTTCGCCACCGGGGCCCTGCAACGGCCAATGGTCGCCGGCGGACCAGTAGCTGTAGCTCAGGCATGCATGTGCCTGCAGCTCCTGCGGGGTCTTTGGCGCACCGTGCGCGGCCAGGTAGGAAGGTGCGGCGCACAGGCTCACCCGCGATTCGCCGAGGCGGCGCGCGATCAAGGTAGGGCTGGGCTCGCGGGTGATGCGAATGGCCACGTCGTAGCCTTCTTCGACCATGTCCACCAGGCGGTCGGACAGGGCCAGGTCCAGTTCCACCTGTGGAAAGCGCTCGCGGTAGCTGGCCAGTAGTGGCCCGAGGCGGGCGATGCCCCAGCTGACCGGCGCGTTGATCCGCAGCGTGCCCGAGGGCTCCAGCGCCTGCGCACCGATGCTGGCCTCCAGCGCGTCGAACTCGGCCAGCAGGCGCACGCACTGGGCGTAGTAGGCGGCACCGGCACTGGTCGGGCTGACCCGGCGCGTGGTGCGGTGGAGCAGGCGCGTGGCCAGGCGCTTCTCCAGCGCGGCGACGTGGCGGGTGACGCCGGCGGTGGACAGGTCCAGGGCCTGCGCGGCAGCACTGAAGCCGTTGCGCTCGACCACTGCCACGAACACGCGCATCGCCTCGAGGGTGTCCATTGTTGCGCCTTTTGAAATAAATACGGTCGAAAGATCGTATTTATCGATTCGTGAAGGCGCAATAACCTGTGTCCACTCCCTTCAAGGTGTTTTCCCCATGCACACCACGACTGCTCCTGTTTCGCCGCTGGCCCCGTATGGCGCCACCCTGCTGCGCCTGGCCCTGGGCATGCTGTTCCTGGTCCATGCGCTGACCAAGCTGCTGGTGTTCACCCCGGCCGGTACCGCCGCGTTCTTCGAATCGCTGGGCCTGCCCGGCGTGCTCGGTTACCTCACCATCGGCGTCGAGCTGGTGATCACCGCCGCATTGCTGCTGGGCATCTACGCACGCTGGGTGGGCCTGATCGGCGTGCCGCTGCTGCTGGGCACCATCGTCACCGTGCATGGCGCCAATGGCTTCGGTTTCGCCAACGCTGGCGGCGGCTGGGAATACCCGGCGTTCTGGGCACTGGCGCTGGTAGTGCTGTTCCTAGTCGGCGATGGCAAGTGGACCCTGCGTTCGCGCTGATCGCCGCCTGATCCTGCAACTGGAGAATTCCATGTCCCGCCTGCCTTCGCTGTACATCTCGCATGGTTCGCCGATGACCGCCCTGCATCCGGGCCAGGTCGGCGTGCGCCTGGCCGAGCTGGCGCGCGACCTGCCGGCGCCACGTGCCATCGTGATCGCCTCGGCGCACTGGCTGGGCCGGCAGCCGCTGGTCGGCGCACACCCGCAGCCGCCGACCATCCATGACTTCGGCGGCTTCCCGCGCGCGCTGTTCGAACTGCAGTACCCGGCGCCGGGTGATCCAGCGCTGGCCGAAGAGGTGGCCGGCCGCATCGCCGCCGCTGGCCTGCCGGTGGCGCTCGACCCGCAACGTGGCCTCGACCACGGTGCGTGGGTGCCGCTGCGGCTGTTGCGCCCGCAGGCCGACATTCCGGTGGTGCCGCTGTCGATCCAGCCGCTGCTCGGGCCCGAGCACCAGTTCGCGCTGGGCCGTGCGCTGGCGCCGCTGCGCGATCAGGGCGTGCTGCTGGTCGGCTCGGGCAGCATCACCCACAACCTGCACGACTGGGGGGACTACCAGGACGGCAAGGAAGCGCCGTACGTGCGGCCCTTCATTGAGTGGGTGGAGCAGCGCCTGGCCGCCAATGACCGCCAGGCCCTGTTGGATTACCGCCGGCAGGCGCCATTCGCCGAACGCGCGCACCCGACCGACGAGCACCTGTTGCCGCTGTTCTTCGCGATGGGCGCGGCCGGCGAGGGCGGCTTCGGTGCACGCCGCATCGACGCTGGTATCGATGCCGGCTTCCTCGCCATGGATCTGTACCGCTTCGACGGGGCATGAGCCGGGGCTGACGCGCGGCGGCCGTGGTCGCCGCGGTCGTGGCCGCGTGTGGTAATTTTTTCCGGGTTTCCGGCGCTGGCCCCCGTGCCTCCCCGCGCGCCGCTTCCTGGAAGAAGCATGCATACCATCGAAGTCGTCCTGGCGATGCTGGTGGCCGTTGTCGCCAGCGGCTACCTGGTTCGCGTCCTGCCGTTCTCATTGCCGCTGCCGCTGGTGCAGATCGGCCTGGGTGCGGTGATCGCCGGGGTGTTCAACCGCGGGCACGCGTTGGAGCCGGAAGTGTTCTTCCTGCTGTTCCTGCCGCCGCTGCTGTTCCTCGACGGCTGGCGCATCCCCAAGCAGGGCCTGTTCCGCGATAAAGGCGCGATCCTCGAGCTGGCGTTTGGCCTGGTGGTGTTCACCGTGATCGGTGCCGGCCTGCTGATCCACTGGATGATTCCGGTGATGCCGCTGGCGGTGTGCTTTGCGCTGGCGGCGATCGTGTCGCCGACCGACCCGGTGGCGGTCGGGGCGATCGCCTCCAAGGCACCGATTCCCAAGCGCCTGATGCACATCCTGGAAGGTGAGTCGCTGCTCAACGATGCGTCCGGCCTGGTCTGCTTCCGCTTCGCGGTGGCGGCGGTGATGACCGGTACCTTCTCGCTGGCCACGGCCTCGCTGACCTTCCTGTGGGTGGCGGTGGCCGGCCTGGCGGTGGGCGTGGCGGTCACCCTCGGTGTTTCCACCTTCCAGCGCTGGCTGTGGCGCCGCTTCGGCGAGGAGCCGGGTGCGGCGATGCTGGTCAACCTGCTGATTCCGTTCGCGGCCTACCTGCTGGCCGAAGAGATCAATGCCTCGGGCATCCTGGCTGCGGTCGCGGCCGGCATCTCGATGAGCTACGTGGAAATGACCGGCCGCGTCTCCGGCAGCATGCGCGTGCAGCGTGCCGGGGTCTGGAACATGCTGCAGTTCAGCTTCAACGGCATCATGTTCGTGCTGCTGGGCGAGCAGCTGCCGGGCATTGTCGAACGTGCCACCACCACCATGAACGAGAGCGGCCACCAGAGCGCGTGGTGGTTGCTGGTCTACGTGCTGGTGATCAATGCCACGTTGATCACGCTGCGCCTGCTGTGGGTATGGCTGTCGCTGCGCTGGAACCTGCTGCGCGCGCGGCGTCGCGGGCTGGAGCGTGGCGAGGCGCCGAACTGGCGCATCGTGGTGGCCACCTCGGTGGCCGGTGTGCGCGGTGCGATCACCCTGGCCGGCGTGCTGACGCTGCCGTTGTTCCTGCCTGATGGCAGTCCGTTCCCGGCGCGCGATCTGGTGATCTTCCTGGCCGCGGCGGTGATCCTGTTCTCGCTGGTCGGCGCCAGCGTGGCGCTGCCACAGTTGCTGAAGGGTCTGCAGCTGCCGGCCGATTCGGGTGAACGCAAGGAAGAAGACCTGGCACGCAGGCTGTCATCGAAGGCCGCGCTGGCGGGTGTGGAGCGCATGCGCCAGCAGATGGTGATGAACCAGAACACCGAGAACGTGCAGCTTTACAACGACGCCGCCTCGCGGGTGAGCCTGCTGTACCAGCGGCACCTGGAGAAGGACAGCGACGGGCCCGACGTGGACCCGGAGAAGGTGCAGCGCATGGAACTGGGCTATCGCCAGCTGCGCAGCGCCGGCCTCAATGCCGAGCGCGAGGAACTGTTCCGGCTGACCCGGCGCGGGGTGATCTCCGATGAGATCTCGCGACGCCTGATCCGCAACCTGGACCTGCTGGAATCGCGCAAGCGCGAATGACCCGGCCCCGGTAGCGCCGGGCCATGCCCGGCGGTCCCAGGTGGGTGCGGACCGTAGTCCGCACGCCTTATTCCGGCTTCGTTTCCAGGAAATATGCCTCGACCTTGCCCTTGACCTTGATCGTCATCGGGTTGCCACGGCGGTCGCGGGCCTTGCCGGCCTGCACGCGGATCCAGCCTTCGCTGACCGAATATTCTTCGACGTTGTCGCGCTCGACGTCGTTGAAACGCACGCCGACGCCGCGCTCCAGCGCCTGCGCATCATGGAAGGGGCTGGCCGGGTTGATCGCCAGGTGGTCGGGAGGGGTATCGCTCATCGCTTCATTCAGGGTGACGGCCACCAAGGCCGGCTTCAGCGCTACAGGATAAACCGTAGAATGCCCGCCTGCCCCAAGGAGTGCCCGCCATGCCCGACAACAGCGATTATTTCGACTTCGAAGAAGACGTCCAGGATTTCGACGAGGCCGATTTCGAGGCGCGTGTCTGGAACCTGCTGGTGCTGATCAATCCGGGTGATGACGAGCAGGCCCTGCAGCAGTTCAACCGCTGGCGCGAGCAGCTGGCCGAGCAGGGGCAGCCGCTGGAGGCTGACAGCGACTGGCTGCCGGCCCTGTTCACGGCCATCGCCTGGCAGTCGGGCTTCGAGGTGGAGCGCGACGACCTGGATTCGCTGCAGTCGGCGGTCAATGAGCTGTCGGCGCGCTTCAACGTACAGCTGGACTGGGGCGGCGACCTGGATGACGAGGACTTCGCCGAGGAGCTGGATGGTGTGCAGCTGATGTCCACCGCTTTTGATCGCCTGCGCGAACACAACTACACGCTGTGGAGCGTGGATGCCGGCAGCGATGGCTTCACCGGCGTGATGGCACTGACCCGCGATGACGACGCGATGCTGGCGCTGTGCTCGCTGCTGAACGTGGAAATCCGCTTGGGCAGCGACCCGTTCTGAAAGTGATCGGTAGCGCCGGGCCATGCCCGGCGGCTTCTCACCGCACTGCGCGCTCGCCGGGCATGGCCCGGCGCTACCCATCTACGGCCGGTACTGCGCCCTGGCGGTGGCGATCACGGCTTTTACCAGCGCGCGGTCGGTATGCCGGGAAATCGCCCGGGCACCCAGCGCGATTGCCTGCGCACGCAGGTCTGCAGTGACATCGTAATGCGCACCGCTGGCCTTGTTCTGGAGGGCCCGCGGTGGAATGCCGAGCTGCGCCGCCATGGCGTGCAGCTCGGTCAAGGTGTCGGCCATCAGGTGCGCCCAGCGCTGACCGCGCCAGGGATGCACCGCGTCATCGACGTAGACCGACACCGCCGTGGCCGGATCAGGCCTGCGGCTTGCCGTCGGCGTCGGCGGCCGGGGTGGCCTCGGCGTCGGCAGCGCCTTCGGCGCCGGTGTTCTCTGCAGCAGCGTCATCGGCAGCTGCTTCGCCTTCAGCGGCTGCGTCTTCGGCCTGCTCGCTGGCGAACTCGGCTACCAGCTTGTCCAGGTACTCCTCGGCGGTCTGGCCGGCTTCAGCAGCCAGGGTGTCCAGCAGCTTCTGCATCAGCTCGGAGTATTCCAGGGTGACCGTGCGGCCTTCGGCTTCCTGCATGTTCGACAGGTGCTTGAGCATGGCCAGCATCGGCACCGGGTTGTCGGCGTTGCCCATGGTCTGGCCACCGATGGCCAGCAGCCACTCACGGCCCTGCAGGCCGATGGCGGCCACGGCCTGGCCGTCTTCGCTGAGCAGCACGGCATGGTTCTGCACCTGCTCGCGCGCGTTCAGACGGAGGAACGGACGCTTGGCCTGCTGCTTCTTGCGCTTGTCGCGCTTGGCCTTGGAGTTCTGGGACATGGGGTGGAATCACCTGAAAAGGAAAGACCGCCATTGTAGCGGGTGCCGCGCAGCGCGCCCGCCGGCCATGGCCCGGCGCTACCCGGGTTCGTCGTCATCCGGTAGCGCCGGGCCATGCCCGGCGGCGGGCTTCAGGGGGTCACGGCCGAGGTTGCGGCCTCACCCTGCGCCGCCTGCACATCCGGGTCGGCGGTGGTGGCCGACAGCCCCACCTGCGGGCCGGCACCGGCCAGTGCGGCCTGTTCGGCGGCCTGGGTCATCACCACGATGCTGATGCGGCGGTTGATCGGATTCTGCGGGTCGGCCTTGTCGAACAGCACCGACGAGGACAGGCCGACCACGCGGGTGATCTTGCTGTCTTCCAGGCCGCCATCGATCAGCGCACGCCGTGCGGCGTTGGCGCGGTCGGCACTCAGTTCCCAGTTGCCGTAGCCGCGCGCGGCCGAATAGGCGGTGATGTCGGTGTGGCCGGTCAGGCTGATCCGGTTCGGCACGTGGTTCAGGTATTCGGCCAGCTCGTGCAGGATCTGCTGGGTGTACGGCTTCAGCGTGGCGCTGCCGAGGTCGAACATCGGCCGGTTCTGCTTGTCCACGATCTGGATGCGCAGGCCTTCCGGGGTCAGGTCCAGCAGCAGCTGGTCCTTGAACGGTTCCAGTGCCTGGCTCCGGCTGATCGCCTCCTGCAGCTCCTTCATCAGTGCTTCCAGCTGCTGCTTGTCGCGCTGCTGCTCATCCACCGGCTGCGGTACGGACTTCTGCTGGTTCTGGAAGGGATCGCTGCTGTTGCCACGCGAGATGTCGGTGGCACCACCGAGCTTGATCATCGACGTGCTGGCACCGCCCGGGCCGGCCATGCCCGGTGCGGGGGTGGCACTGGAACCGACCAAGGGGCTGGGGTTGCGGAAGTATTCGGAAATAGCTGCCCGTTCCGGCTTGCTGGTGCTGGCCATCAGCCACAGCACCAGGAAGAAGGCCATCATCGCGGTCACGAAGTCGGCGTAGGCGACCTTCCACGAACCGCCATGGTGGGCGGTGTGGCCGGCCTTCCTGACCCGGCGGACGATGACGGTGGGCTTGGTTTCGGCCATGGCTTACTTGACCGTCTTCAGGTGCTGCTCGAAATCGGAGAAGGCCGGGCGCACGTTCGACGGCAGCGTCTTGCGGGCGAATTCCAGCGCGATCTTCGGGTTGTAGCCACGCAGGCAGGCCAGCAGCGCGGTTTTCACCGACTCGTAGATGCGGCTGTCCTGCTCGGCGCGGGCTTCCATCGCCGAGGCCATCGGGCCGACGAAGCCATAGCCCAGCAGGATGCCGAGGAAGGTGCCGACCAGTGCGCCGGCCACGTGGCCGCCGACCTCGACGATGTCGCCGCCGATCGAGCCCATGGTGATGACGATGCCCAGCACCGCCGCGACGATGCCGAAACCGGGAAGTCCGTCGGCGACCTTGGTCAGAACCTGCGACGGCGCCATCGCCTCGGCGTGGTGCTTTTCCAGCTCCAGTTCCAGCAGCGGCTCCAGCTCGTGGGGCTCGATGTTGCTGCCGATCATCAGGCGCAGGCAATCGGTGATGAAGTCGATCAGGTGATGGTCGGCCTGCACCTTCGGGTAGTTGCCGAACAGCGCGCTTTCAGCCGGGCGCTCGACATGGTCTTCCAGCGCCATGAAGCCCTCGCGGCGGGCCTTGTTGAGCAGTTCGTACACCAGGCTGAGGACATCGATGTAGTCCTGCTGCTTGTAACGCGGGCCCTTGAACACGCCGACCATGGCCTGCAGGGTCTGCTTGACCGTCTTGGCCGGGGTGCCGACCAGGAACGCGCCCAGTGCGGCACCGCCGATGATGACCAGTTCGTAGGGCTGCCAGAGGGCACCCAGGCGTCCGTGGGCCCCGAGGTAGCCCCCGAGCACGCTGATGATGACGACCAGGAATCCAACGATGATGAGCATGGGGCGACGCAGGGAGGGGGGATATCTCCTTGTCGGCCCGTCGCCCGGATTTCTGAAGAGGGAATTCTGTGAAATCGGTCAGCGGGGTGTTTCAGCCCGCCACGCCGCTTTCCGCGCCGCCACGCTGCAACGGGTCGGGCCAGGGCTCGCCGTTGCCGGTGAACGAAAGTGAGACGGAGTTCAGGCAGTGGCGCTCGTAGGTCGGCGGCGGGCCGTCCGGGAACACATGGCCCAGATGGCTGCCGCAGCGCGCGCAGATGATCTCGGTGCGGACCATGCCGTGGCTGGTATCGCGGATCTCGCGCACGTGCGCCGGGTCGAACGGCGCGAAGAAGCTGGGCCAGCCGGTGCCGGAATCGAACTTGGTGCTGGAGCGGAACAGCGGCAGCGCACACAGCCGGCAGCAGTAGACGCCCTCGCGCTTGTTGTCGAGGAACACACCGCAGAAGGGCGCTTCGGTGCCGTGCTGCAGCAGCACGCGGCGCTCCTCACTGCTGAGACCGGCAACCAGCGCTTCGGTCTGGGGGGTGGTCGGGGGCGTCAGGTCGAAGGCGGTCATGGCGGCGCTCCGTGGGGTCGATGGCCTGGGGATGCCGACAAACGTGGGGCTGCCGGCGCGACCTTGCAAGTGTGATGGCCGTTCATGGGCGGCACACAGGCGCAGGCGCAAGGTGAATGCGATCCATGCCGGAGCGTGTCATGAAACCGACCCTTTCCCTGCTGCTGGCCCTGCTGCCCACGCTGGCGCTGGCCCAGGTGCCGACCGGTAATCCGACCGCCACCCGCAGCACCACCACCGTAGCCCCCCAGCCGGTGGTGCCGCCCGTGCAGCCAGCGCGGCCGCAGCCACAGGTACTGCCTTCGCCGCAGCCGGCACAGCCGATCAAGTCCACCGGTCCGGCCCAGATTGCGCCGGTTCCGGCGCCGAAGCCGTCCAGCAAGGTCTACGACCGCAACGGCCGCATCATCCCGGGGGTGCGCCCGGCTGGCCCCAACCGCGTGTTCGATTCGCGCACCGGCCGCTATTACGACAGCGTGCCCAGTGGTGACGGTCAGCAGATCCGGTAGCGCCGGGCCATGCCCGGCGGCCGGGCAGTACGGTGCCAACCCGGGTTGGCCGCTACCTGGCCTGAACGCACGAAAACAACATCCTGCCGATCACTGCTTTTTCGCCTGCGATTAACCGTTCCGGGACCACCGTGGCCCTGCGTCGGCACTCCGCCGCCGCGTGTCCTTCGTCCACTGGATCGCGATCATGAAAAACCAGCAGAACCGTCATCCCGGCAAGGAACCGCAGGGCCGTAACCCGCAGCAACAACAGCAACAGCAGCAGATGGACCCGCAGCAGCCGCACAAGGGCGGAAAGCAGCAGGAGCAGCGCTCGCAGAAGCACCCGCAGCAGCGTTGACGGTTGCCATGACCGGGGTCAGAGCCCGCTGCGCGGGATCCGACCCCTTGCCGAATCCTGACCGGGGTCGGATCCCGCACCGCGGGCTCTGACCCCAACCGCAGCCGCGGCTCAATCCGGAATCGGCAGGCTCAGCGTCTCCTTCACCTCTTCCATCACGATGTAGCTCTTCGACTCACGTACGTGCGGCAGTGTCAGCAGCGTGCTGCCGAGCAGCTTGCGGTAGGACGCCATCTCGCTGATCCGCGCCTTCAGCAGGTAATCGAAGTCGCCCGATACCAGATGGCACTCCAGCACGTTGGGCAGCTTCAGCGCCGCGCGCCGGAACTCCTCGAAGATGTCGCCGGACTTGTAGGCCAGGCTGATTTCCACGAAGACCAGCAGGCTGGCCTTTACCGCCGCCGGGTCCAGGTGAGCGTGATAACCGGTGATCACTGCTTCGCGTTCTAGGCGGCGCACCCGTTCGGTGCACGGGGTGGTCGACAGCCCGACCCGTTCCCCCAGTTCGGTGAAGGAGATACGGCCCTCGGCCTGCAGGATGCGCAGGATCTTGCGGTCTATCTTGTCCAGTTCACGGGTACGTGTGGCCATGGCCGTCAACCTTGGGGAATGAATTGCAGGAGAACATCCTGCCGGTTGATCGCAAATCAGGCAAATCAACTGGTATTGGCTGTCTATACTTCCCCAATTATGGTCCCGGCACGCTCCAGTGCAGGGAATGATCGGGTTGGAGAAGTCCCATGCGAGTCCTAGTCCTCGGCAGCGGCGTGATCGGCACCACCAGTGCCTGGTACCTGCGACAGGCCGGGTTTGAAGTCACGGTCATCGACCGTCAGCCCGGCCCGGCGCTGGAAACCAGCTTCGCCAATGCCGGCCAGCTGTCGTTCGGCTACACCTCGCCGTGGGCCGCCCCGGGCGTGCCGAAGAAGGCGATCGGCTGGCTGTTCGAAAAGCACGCGCCGCTGGCGATCAAGCTGGGCATGGACCTGGCCCAGTACCGCTGGCTGTGGCAGATGCTGCGCAACTGCACCCACGAGCGCTACGCGATCAACAAGGCGCGCATGGTGCGCATGTCCGAGTACAGCCGCGACTGCCTCAATGAGCTGCGCGCGCAGATCGGCATCGAATTCGAAGGCCGCGACCTGGGCACCACCCAGTTGTTCCGCACCCAGCAGCAGCTGGACGCCTCGGCGCAGGACATCGAGATCCTGGCCCAGTACGGCGTGCCGTACGAGGTACTGGACCGCGCCGGCATCATCCAGGCCGAACCGGCCCTGGCCCACGTCGACGGCCTGGTCGGCGCGCTGCGCCTGCCGCGTGACCAGACCGGTGACTGCCAGCTGTTCACCCGCCGCCTGGCGCAGATGTGCGTGGACGCCGGCGTCGAGTTCCGCTTCGACCAGGACATCACCGGCCTGGTCTCCGATGGCGAGCGCATCACCGGCGTGCACGTCAACGGCACCCTGGAAACCGCTGACCGCTTCGTGGTCGCGCTCGGCAGTTACTCGCCGGCGCTGGTCGCACCGCTGGGCATGCGCCTGCCGGTGTACCCGCTGAAGGGTTACTCGCTGACCCTGCCGATCACCGATCCGGCGATGGCACCGACCTCGACCATCCTCGATGAGAGCTACAAGGTGGCGGTCACCCGTTTCGACAACCGCATCCGCGTCGGTGGCATGGCCGAAGTGGCCGGCTTCGACCTGTCGCTGTCGCAGCGCCGCCGCGAGACCCTGGAACTGGTGGTCAGCGACCTGTACCCGAAGGGCGGCGACCTGTCGCGCGCGCAGTTCTGGACCGGCCTGCGCCCGGCCACGCCGGATGGCACGCCGGTGATCGGCGCCACGCCGTTCCGCAACCTGTACCTCAACACCGGCCACGGCACGCTGGGCTGGACCATGGCGTGCGGCTCGGGCCGCTACCTGGCCGACCTGATGAGCGCGCGCCAGCCGCAGATCAGCACCGAAGGCCTGGATGTTTTCCGCTATGGCCAGTACGGTCACGCCCCGCAACATGAGAACCGCACATGCGTCCTGCCCGCGCGCTGATTGATCTGGGCGCCCTGCGCAGCAACTACCGCCTCGCCCGCGAACTGGGCGGTGGCAAGGCCCTGGCGATCATCAAGGCCGATGCCTACGGCCATGGCGCCGTGCGCTGTGCGCAGGCACTGGAAGGCGAGGCCGATGGCTTCGGCGTGGCCACCATCGAAGAGGCGCTGGAACTGCGCCAGGCCGGCATCGGTGCGCCGATCCTGCTGCTGGAAGGCATCTTCGAAGCCAGTGACATGGCGCTGGTGGCCGAGCACGATTTCTGGTTCGCCGTCGGTTCGCCGTGGCAGCTGGAGGCGCTGGCCGCCTTCGACAGCCCGCGTCCGTTGACGGTGTGGCTGAAGCTGGACAGCGGCATGCATCGCCTCGGCCTGGACGTGGACAGCTTCCGCGCCGCGCATGCGCGCCTGTCGGCGTTGCCGCAGGTCGAACGCATCGTGCTGATGACCCATCTGGCACGTGCCGACGAGCTGGACAGCGAACGCACCCACGAGCAGGCGGCGACGTTCGCCCGTGCCATCGACGGCCTCGAAGGCGAGACCAGCGTGTGCAATTCGCCGGCGCTGCTGGGCTGGCCGGATGTGCGCAGCGACTGGGTGCGCCCGGGCCTGATGCTGTACGGCGCCAATCCGTTGCCGGACAACACCGATCTCACCGCGCGCCTGCGCCCGGTGATGACCATGCAGTCCAAGGTGATCGCCGAGCGCTGGATCGAGTCGGGGGAGCCGGTGGGCTATGGCGCCCGCTTCGTTTCCAAGGCACGCACCCGCGTCGGCGTGGTCGCGCTGGGGTATGCCGATGGCTATCCGCAGTTCGCGCCGAACGGCACCCCGGTGCTGATCGATGGCCAGCCCGGCGCGCTGATCGGCCGCGTATCGATGGACATGCTGACCGTGGACCTGACTGCGCATCCGCAGGCGGGCGTTGGCAGCGTGGTGGAGTTGTGGGGCAATGCGCCGACGCTGTCCGAGCTGGCGCCGCGCTGTGGCGTGAGTGCGTACCAGCTGCCGTGTGGCGTCAAGCGCGTGGCCAGGGTGTACATGTAGAGCCGAGCCCATGCTCGGCGCTGTGAATGCGTGTCGACCAAGGTCGACACCTGCCGATGGGCCTAACAGGCATCGGTCGCCTGGTACGGGTCGCCGTGGGGCCTACCGCGCCGCGGTGGCCTGGCTGGTCAGCTGCCGCTTCACCCAGTCATCGATCAGGCGCTTCTCGTAGCGCAGCGGATCACTGTCGCTCTTCAGCCCCACGTTGTGCAGATAGCCGGTGTCGCTCAGGCGCGCATCGCCTTCGCTGATGATGCGGCCGCTGGCATCCTTCAGCGTGTACTGCAGGCTGATCCGCGGCGGGTAGATGTCACGCATGATCCGGATGTCGCGCCCACGCGGGCCGTGCCACGGCTCGTAATCACCGGCGCGCTTGACGTCGACCAGGGTCACATCGAGGGTCTGACCGGGCTGCAGCGGCTTGGCTGCCGTGGTCTGCAGGTAGCGCGCCAGCTGCTGCACCCAGTCGCCGCGCTCGGCTTCGAAGCGGTTGCTGCTCTGGCGGATCTCGGTGAACTTGGCCGGATCATCCCATTTCACGTTGACCGGGCCATCGGCCTGCAGGGCGCGTGGTGCCTGCGCATCGGTCACGGTGCGCGGGGCCGCATTTGCGCCACCCGCCACCAGGGCGCCTGCCAGCAGGGCAATCGCGAGTGAGCGTTTCATGACGGTCTCCTGCGTCCCACCGATGGGGACGATGTTGATCACAGATCGAGTGTGATCCTGCTTCCAGGCAACGGCAATGGCCGATTGCGTCATGCGCAAGAGTGGTTGCCGCCAATTCATTGTCGTCAAGCATGACTGACGGCGCTTGACGCTGTGAATACGCCCTTTGGAAGATGCTGTGCCTCCAACCCGGCCTGTCCAAACGCCCTTGTCCACACTGCCGCCCCTAGTGGAGCGCCCACCGATGATGGTGCCGGCGCCCGAACCTGACCTGCATCATGGCGTGCTTGAGCGCATCAACGCCGGTTTCTGCGTGATCCAGGTGCTGTTCGATGGTGACCGCGCGGTGGACTACCGTTTCATCGAGGTCAACGATGCCTTCGAGCGGCATACCGGCCTGAAGGACGCACGCGGACAGCGCATGAGCGCGCTGGAACCGCATCACGAGGAAGACTGGTTCCGCATCTACGGTGAAGTGGCCCGCAGCGGCCGGCCGGCGCAGTTCGAGATGGAAGCGCGGGCGCTGGGCCGCTCGTTCGCGGTCGATGCGGTGCGCGTGGGGCGCCCGGGTGAGGACAAGGTCGGCATCCTGTTCTTCGACATCACCGCGCGCAAGCAGATGGAAGTTGAGCTGGGCGAAAGCGAAGCGCGCTTCAGTGCGCTGGCCGATGGCCTGCCGATGCCGGTCTGGGTGCTGGACGAGCGCGGCCATGCACGCTTCGTCAACAGCGCCTTCAGTGAGTTTTTCGGTGGCGACGAGACGCGCGTTCCCGAGGATGTGTGGCGTGGGCTGGTGCATCCGGACGACGCCTCGGTGTTCGAGTACGAGCTGCAGGAGGCCTTGAAGGCGCAGCGCTCGATGCACGCGCTGGTGCGTGCGCGGCGTGCCGATGGCCAATGGCGCTGGCTGGAGATGAACGCACGTCCACGCTTTTCGCGGATGGGCCGCTTCATCGGCCTTGCCGGCAGCAGCCCGGACGTGACCGAGCGCCGCGAAATCGAACTGGCCCGCGAGGAGCTGCTGCAGTCCGAGCGTGCCGCGCGCAGTGCGGCCGAGAACATGGCACGGCTGAAGGACGAATTCCTGGCCACGTTGTCGCATGAGCTGCGCACGCCGCTGACCACCATCCTGGGCTGGAGCGAACTGTTGCTGCAGCGGGTGGACAACACCAGCCCGCTGTACAAGGGCCTGGGCGTGATCGCCAACAGCGCTGGCGCGCAGAAACGACTGATCTCGGACATGCTCGACCTCAGCAGCATGCTGCTGGGCAAGGTGCAGCTGGAAGTGGAAGTGCTGGACCTGTGCGGCGTGCTGGGCGAAGCGATCGGTGCGCAGGAGCTGGTGGCCGAAGGCAAGGCGCTGGATGTGCACCTGCAGCTGCCCGACCGGCCCAGCCTGGTGCTGGGCGATGCCACCCGCCTGCAGCAGGTGTTCTGGAATCTGCTCTCCAACGCGATCAAGTTCACCCCGGCCGAAGGCCGCATCGACGTAGCCCTGCAGGCCGATGGCAATCACTGGGTGATCACCGTGCGCGACACCGGCGACGGCATCGCGCCTGAGTTCCTCAACCACCTGTTCAGCCGCTTCCGCCAGGCCGATGGCACCACCACCCGCCGCCATGGCGGCCTGGGCCTGGGTCTGGCGATCGTGCAGCAGCTGGTCGAGCTGCACGGCGGCACGGTCACCGCCGCCAGCGAAGGCCATGGCCACGGCGCCACCTTCACCGTGCGCCTGCCGCAGCACCTTCCGGATGCCGAGCGGCGGCCGCTGCGCGAAGTAATCAGCGGTCCGATCCTGGAGCCGGTGATCGTTGAACCGTATCCGCTGCGCGGCATGCACGTGCTGGCGGTGGAAGACCAGCCGGAAGTGCTGGAGTACCTGCGGCGCATGCTGGAAGAACAGGGCGCGAGCGTGTCCGCGGCAAGTTCGGCAGGCGAGGCATTGGCGCTGCTGGCCGACACCGGCCATCTGCAGTACCACGTAATGCTGACCGATATCGGCATGCCCGGCATGGACGGCTACGGCCTGGTGCGTACGCTGCGCGAGGACATGGGCGTGGACGCGCTGACCCTGCCAGCGGTGGCGGTCACAGCACTGGCGCGCGCTGACGATCGCCGTCGTGCGTTGGCGTCAGGCTTCCAGGAGCACGTGGCCAAACCCTATTCGGTGGCGCAGCTGGTGTCAGCGGTACGCAAGGTGCAGGTGCCGCGCGCCGACAGCGCGCTGCACTGAGCATTCACGGCTGATCGGCGACCCTGCATGCAGGAGGTCGCCGATGTCCCGTATTGCTCCCCGTATCCATACCGATCCGGCGCAGATCGCGCGCCTGGAGGCCCTGCTGCCGCAGCTGGAAGGCGAAACGCAGGTGGAACTGACCCTGCAGGACGGTCGCCGGCTGCTCGGCACCATTGCCGTGAAGCCGACCGTGCAGCAGTACCGCAACGATGCCGGCGACGAAGGCAGCAACGGCCAGCTGCGCCTGGACGACTACGACACGCCGGTGCAGCAGCATCATGTGTGGCTGGATGAGATCGCCAGCATCCGCAGGTTGCCGCCAAAGGCACCTTGAGCCGATGTAGAGCCGAGCCCACGCTCGGCTGCCGCCCGTGCGGCTGCGCCGCCGCCCGAGCATGGGCTCGGGCGCTACAACCGCACGCGTTGCTCAATGCTCGAACAACGTCGGCGTCGTCTGGCTGGACGAGATCGCCCAGCATCCGCCGGTTGCCGCCAAGGGCACCTTGAGCCGATGTAGAGCCGAGCCTACGCTCAGCTGCCGCCCGTGCGGCTGCGTCGCCGCCCGAGCATGGGCTCGGGGGCTGCAGGGATGTCAATGCTCGAACAACGTCGGCGTCGCTTCGAACCTGCGCGCATAGGCGCGTTCTTCCGCCACCCTGGCCACCTCGTCGTCGGCCAGGTCCGGCGCGCCGTAGACCGCGTAGGCCACGCTGCCATCGGCGCCGTGGCCGACCTGGTGCAGGCGGTAGCGTGAGTGGCCGCCGCCGGTGTCTTCGGGGTAATGCACGGGCGGATGGCTGCCTTCCAGGTCCATTTCGCTGTTGTCGACCACGCCACCGACGAACAAGGCTCGCATGCAGGTTCTCCTGGGTTTCCGGGGGGAGCCTCTACCCTGAACGTTCCAATGTTTCTGGCAGATCAAGGCCCCGTTCGGGTTTCGCAAAGTGGCCGCCGGGGCCGGCCCGGCCAAGCCGGTACAATGGACGGCCCTCACGCTTTGAAGTAACCGCGCCGATGGCCTCCAGCGACGACGCCCCCCTGCAGACCCTGCTCCTGCCGTTCTCCCAAGGCGCCCTGCGCTGGCCGGAGGGCCCGGTGGCCTTCCTGCGTGCCCGCGATGGCTGGCCGCTGCGCGAAGTGGCCGGTGGCCGTGAAGTGCACTGCGAGCAGAGCTTCGCCCCGTTCGCGCAGCCGCTGCAGCAGGCCGCCGGCTGGACCGTCAGCGGTCAGCTGGATGATGAAGCCGGCAAGGGCCGCTATCCGCTGGTGCTGGTGCTGCCGCCGCGCCAGCGCGAGGAAGCCCGTGCGCTGTTCGCCCGCGCCCTGGCGCTGGTTGCCGAAGGCGGCCGCATCGTCGCCTGCCAGTCCAACAACGAAGGCGCGCGTTCCGGCGAGGGCGACCTCAAGCAGCTGACCGGCCTCGGCGGCAGCCTGACCAAGAACCACTGCCGGGCGTACTGGACCGCGCCGATGCAGGGCCAGCACGATGCCGACCTGGCCAAGCGCTGGTCCGCCCTGGACGCGGTCCGCCCGATTGTCGGTGGCCGCTTCCTCAGCCGGCCGGGCGTGTTCGCCTGGGACCGGATCGATCCGGCCTCGGCGCTGCTGGCCGAGCACCTGCCGGCCGACCTGGCCGGTCGCGCCGCCGACCTCGGTGCCGGATACGGCTACCTGTCGCGCGAGCTGCTGGAACGCTGCCCGAAGATCACCGCGCTGGACCTGTACGAGGCCGAGCAGCGTGCGCTGGCGCTGGCCGAGCTGAACCTGTCGCCGCCGCCGCGCCCGCTGCCGCTGCGTTTCCTGTGGCGCGACGTCACCGCCGGCATCGAGCCGGATTACGACGTCATCATCAGCAACCCGCCGTTCCACACCCCCTCGCGTGCCGACCGTCCGGACATCGGCCAGCGCTTCATCGCCGTGGCCGCGCAGGCGCTGCGCCCGGGCGGGCGCCTGTACGTGGTGGCCAACCGCCACCTGCCGTACGAATACACGCTCAATGAGAGTTTCGGTGCGGTGCGCGTGGTTGCCGAGCGCGATGGCTTCAAGCTGGTCGAGGCAGTGAAGGGCAGGGGGAAGGGCAAGTGAAGCTGGTCAAGCTCATCGCCAACCTGGGCTATGGCAGCCGCAAGCAGGTGCAGTGGATGTTCCGCGAAGGCCGCGTCACCGACACCGACGGCGAGGTGCTGTACGCCGACGACCAGGTACCGCATGAAGCGGTGCGCGTCGATGGCGAGCCGCTGGACCCGCCGGTGGGCCTGTCGATCGCGCTGCACAAGCCGGCCGGCTACACCTGCTCGACCAAGGACAAAGGTCGCCTGATCTACGACCTGCTGCCGCCGCGCTACCGCGACCGCGACCCGGTGTTGTCCACCGTCGGCCGGCTGGACCGCGACACCAGTGGCCTGTTGCTGCTGACCGACGATGGCGGCCTGCTGCACCGGATCATCTCGCCGAAGTCGAAGCTGCCCAAGGTCTACGAGGTGGAACTGAGCGACGACCTGCGCGGCGATGAAGTGGCGCTGTTCGCCAGTGGCACGCTGATGCTGGAGTCCGAGAAGACGCCCTTGCTGCCGGCTGAACTTGAAGTGCTGGATGCGCGCCGCGCACGCCTGGTGCTGCATGAAGGCCGCTACCATCAGGTACGCCGCATGTTCGCCGCCACCGGCAACCATGTGCAGGCCCTGCACCGCAGCCGAGTCGGCGGGCTGGACCTGCAGGGATTGGACGAAGGGCAATGGCGGCAGCTCACTCCTACCGACCTGGATACGCTTTTCGCTCCATGACCACCATCGCTGCGCTGCCGTTCCTGCCCGACGCCATCATCTTCGACATGGACGGCCTGATGATCGACAGCGAGCGGGTCTCGCTTGCCTGCTGGAGCCAGGCCGCCGATGAGTTCGGCCTGGGCCTGGACGAAACGGTGTTCCTGCGCATGGTCGGACTCGGCGACCGCGATACGCACGCGTTGCTGCGTGCGCAGGGTGTCGAGGACAGCGTGATCGAAGCCGTGGCGGCACGTTGCCACGACCTGTACGAGGAACGCACGCAGACCGGCCTGCCGCTGCGGCCGGGCATCCTGGAGCTGCTGGAACTGCTGAAGGCGCACGCGATACCGCGTGCGGTGGCAACCACCACGCGGCAGCCGCGGGCCAACCGCAAGCTGTCCGCCGCCGGCCTGCTGCCGTATTTCGATGCGGTGATCACCAGCGGCGACGTGGCACGGCCGAAGCCGGCGCCGGACATCTACCTGCTGGCCGCGCAGCGGCTGGGCCAGGTGCCCGAGCGCTGCCTGGCGCTGGAAGACTCACCGGCCGGCACGCGCGCAGCGCTGGCTGCCGGCATGACCGTGATCCAGGTGCCGGACCTGGTGCATCCGGACGAAGAGCTGCGCGCATTCGGACACCGCATCGTCGGCTCGCTGCTGGACGCGCACGCGCTGCTGGTGCCGTTGCTGCCGAAATAACCGGTAGGGACCGACCACCGCCCTGGTGGGTGCCGACCGTTGGTCGGCACGCCTTCCCATCACACCCGGCCGAACACCAGCGCCGCGTTGGTGCCACCGAAGCCGAAGCTGTTGGACATCACCGTATCCAGCGTCTGCTCGCGGCTCTCGCGCAGGATCGGGAAGCTTTCCACCTTCGGGTCCAGCTCGCCGATGTTGGCCGAACCGGCGACGAAGCCGTCGCGCATCATCAGCAGGCAGTAGATCGCCTCGTGCACGCTGGCCGCACCCAGCGAATGGCCGGACAGCGCCTTGGTCGAGGACAGCGGCGGCACCGCATCGCCGAACACTTCGCGGATCGCGTTGAGCTCGGTGACGTCGCCCAGCGGCGTGGAGGTGCCGTGGGTGTTGAGGTAGTCCAGCGGACGATCCACGCCCTGCAGCGCCATCTTCATGCAGCGCACCGCGCCTTCACCGGACGGCGCCACCATGTCGGCGCCGTCGGAGGTCACGCCATAGCCGATCAGCTCGGCATGGATGTGCGCGCCGCGCGCAACGGCGTGGTCGTAGTCTTCCAGCACCAGCATGCCGCCGCCACCGGCGATGACGAAGCCGTCGCGGTCCTTGTCGTACGGCCGCGAGGCGCTGGCCGGGGTTTCGTTGAAGCTGGTCGACAGCGCGCCCATCGCATCGAACATCACGCTCATCGACCAGTGCAGGTCTTCGCCACCACCGGCGAACATGATGTCCTGCGCACCGTGGCGGATCATGTCCGCGGCGGCGCCGATGCAGTGCGCCGATGTCGCGCAGGCGGCCGACAGCGAGTAGCTGACGCCCTTGATCTGGTAGGCGGTGGCCAGGCAGGCCGAGACCGTCGAGCACATCGTGCGCGGCACCATGTACGGGCCGACCTTGCGCACACCGCGTTCGCGCAGCAGGTCGACCGCGCCGATCTGCCATTCGCTGGAGCCGCCACCGGAACCGGCGATCAGGCCGGTACGCAGGTTGCTGACCTGCTCGGGGCTGAGCCCGGCATCGGCGATGGCATCGCGCATGGACAGGTAGGCGAAGGCCGCCGCATCGCTCATGAAGCGCTTCTGCTTGCGGTCGATCAGCGCGTCCAGGTCGAGGTCGACACGACCGCCGACCTGGCTGCGCAGGCCCGCGTCGGCGTGGTCGGACAATGCCGTGATGCCGGAGCGCCCTTCGCGCAGCGCATTCGAAACGGTATCCAGATCATTGCCGAGGCAGGACGTGATGCCCATGCCGGTGATGACGACGCGACGCATCAGAAGCTCCCGGTTTCAGTGAACAGGCCGACGCGCAGATCGCGCGCGCTGTAGATTTCGCGGTCATCCACGTACATGCGGGCGTCCGACTGAGCCATCACCAGCTTGCGGTTGATGACCCGGCTGATGTCGATCTCGTAACGCACCAGCTTCGCATCCGGCAGCACCTGGCCGGTGAACTTCACCTCGCCGCAGCCCAGAGCACGGCCCTTGCCGGGGGCACCCAGCCAGGTCAGGAAGAAGCCGGTCAGCTGCCACATGGCATCCAGGCCCAGGCAACCAGGCATCACCGGGTCGCCGATGAAGTGGCAGCCGAAGAACCAGAGGTCGGGGCGGATATCCAGTTCGGCGCGTACCATGCCCTTTCCATGCGGTCCGCCGTCCTCGCGGATTTCGGTGATGCGGTCGAACATCAGCATCGGATCGTTGGGCAAACGGCCGGCAGCGGCGCCGAACAGTTCACCGCGTGCGCTGGCCAGCAGCTGTTCGCGGTTGAACGCGTGGAGACGGGTCATGAAGCACAATCCTGGAAGCGAAGAACAGGGAAACAAGCGCCCGAGAATGCCCGTGGAAACTGCGCCGATCAAACATTTCAACCGTACGCAACCGTAGTGTTTTCAAGGGAATACGCGCATCCTGTTGATGTGCAACGACCATACCTGTGCGTGTGGTCGGTTCAGCCTGCCCCCGCCCTTTCCGCCTGACATGACCCGACTGCGCAAGATCATCCACGTCGACATGGACGCCTTCTACGCGTCGGTGGAGCAGCGCGACGATCCGTCACTGCGCGGCAAGCCGGTGGTTGTGGCATGGCGTGGCGCGCGTTCGGTGGTGTGCGCGGCGTCCTACGAGGCGCGCGTGTTCGGCGTGCGCTCGGCGATGCCGGCCGTGCGTGCCGAGCGCCTGTGCCCGGATGCGATCTTCGTACCGCCGGACTTCGCACGTTACAAGGCGGTGTCACAGCAGGTGCGCGAGATCTTCCTGCGCCACACCGACCTGGTCGAGCCGCTGTCGCTGGATGAGGCCTACCTGGACGTGACCGAGCCCAAGAGCGGCATGGAACTGGCCACCGACATCGCGCGCACCATCCGCGCGCAGATCCGCGAGGAAACCCAGCTGACTGCTTCAGCCGGCATTGCGCCGAACAAATTCCTGGCCAAGATCGCCTCTGACTGGCGCAAGCCCGATGGCCAATTCGTGATTCCGCCGCAGCGGGTGGACGCCTTCCTGCTGCCGTTGCCGGTGAACCGGGTGCCCGGCGTCGGCAAGGTGATGGAAGGCAAGCTGGCCGCGCGCGGCATCGTCACCTGCGGCGACCTGCGGCAGTGGGCACTGATCGATCTGGAAGAGGCGTTCGGCAGCTTCGGCCGCAGCCTGTACAACCGCGCACGCGGTGTCGATGAACGGCCGGTGGAGCCGGACCAGCAGGTGCAGTCGATCTCCTCCGAAGACACCTTCGCCGAGGACCTGCCGCTGGAAGATCTGGGTGAGGCCATCGTGCAGCTGGCGGAGAAAACCTGGAACGCCACCCGCAAGACCGAACGCGTCGGCCACACCGTGGTGCTGAAACTGAAGACCGCACAGTTCCGCATCCTCACCCGCAGCTTCACCCCGGACCGCCCGCCGGAATCGATGGAAGAACTGCGCGACATCGCCCTGGCTCTGCGCGCGCGGGTCGACCTGCCGGCGGAGACCCGCTACCGCCTGGTCGGCGTCGGGCTGGGCGGCTTCCGCGAAAAGGAGCCGGTGGTGCAGGGGGAGCTGTTCGAGCACGACATGAACAATCCCACAGATACCTAATCATCAAACAGTGGGTCAGAGCCCGTTGCGCAGCAACGGGATCCGACCCCGTGCCGACCAACGGTCGGCACCCACCATCAGCAGCAGGTTCCGACAGATAGCGGGAAACTGTCGAAGGCGGGGTGGGTCCGGTTGCGGGGGTGTCCGCGGCATGGATGCCGCGGCCAAGCCCCCAGGGACGGGTTTACGGCGTCCCCCGCCACCGGACCCACCCCGCCATCCCCAGTAAGCCCGCTTTTGCTGTTGCTCTGGCTTGTAGCGGGTGCAGGGCGCAGCCCTGCAAAAGAAACTCCTACTTCATGGCCACTGCATCTCGCCCTTGGCCACCTTCGCACTCAGCTCCAGCGACGCCACGCCTGCCAGCTTCGGATAGCGCGACTGCATCGCCTTCACCAGCGCCGCACTGTCCTTCGCCTTTGCCGCCTCAACATCGAACGCACGGATGTAGTCTGCGGTGAAGCGCAGCGCACTGGCATCCAGTGCCGCACCCGGCGCGTAATGCCCCGGCACCACCACCTTCGGCTTCAGTGCCTGCAGCCGCTGCAGGGTCTGCAGCCAGTCGGCGTGCGACTTCGGGGTCTGCGTGTCGGCCATCCACACGTGTTCGCCCGCCACCACCGGAATGCCACCGACGATCGCGCGCAGCGTCGGCACCCATAGCACCGTGCGGTCCGGGGACGGGCCATCGAGGCCGATCAGCGGCAGGCGCTGGCCTTCCAGTTGCAGGGCATCGCCGTCCAGCACCTGCGGCACCACGATGCGCGCCGGCACGTCGGCGCCCATCTTCGGCCCCCAGTAGGCCAGCTTGCCGGCCTGGGTCTGCTGGAGGTGGGCGACGGTCTGCGCAGTGGCGACGATGCGTGCCTGCGGGAACGCGTCCTGCAGGGTGGCCAGGCCGAAGTAGTAATCCGGATCGCCGTGGCTGATGTAGATCGTGGTCAGCTGCTTGCCGCTGGCGCGGATCAGATCCACCAGCTTGCGCGCATCGCTGGCGCCGAACTGCGCGTTGACCAGGATCGCATCGTGGCGGCCTTCGATCAGCACCGAGGACACCGAGAACATCGCCTGCGGGCCGGGATGGAAGGTCTGCAGGTGCAGCTGGGATTTCGTCGCCGTGGCCGGCGCCGCGGTGGCCGGTGCGGCCAGCAGCGGCGCACTGGTGAAGGTGGCGGCCAGGGCGAGGGGAAGCAGCAGGGCAGCGGTACGCATGGGAATTCCTTGTGGCGGATGGCGAGCCGAGCGTGGGCGCGGCTCTACAGGTGGGTAGCGCCGGGCCATGCCCGGCGGCCTGGCATCAGTACGCCGCGGTGATGATCTGCTTCGGGTAGCGGTGCGCTTCCAGCTCGGCGACGAACGCCGCGCCGTAGTCGGCATAGCTGATGCGGCTGTGGCCGCTGGCGTCGGCGAGGAAAGCCTTGGGCTGTACGCGGTACTGGCCGCGCTCTTCACCCGGGCCGATTTCAGCGGCCGGCGAGAAGAAGGTCCAGTCCAGGTCCTCCACCGCCTGCAGGCGGTTGAACGCCTCACGGTGGGCCAGTGCGTACGGCTTGTAGGCCTCCGGGAAGGTGGGGGTATCGACCAGCTGCACGCCCGGTGCGACTTCGAGGCTGCCGGCACCACCGACCACCACCAGACGCGGCACGCCGGCCTTGCGTGCGGCAGCGGCCAGCTGCGCGGCCACTTCACCGACCCGGCCGATGTCATCGCCCGGGCGCGGGCCGTAGGCACTGGCCAGCACGTCGTGGCCGGCGATGGCGGCGACCAGCGCGTCCTGGTCATCCAGCGAGGCGATCACCGGGTGGGCGCCGGCCAGTTCAGCCGGAAGGTCCTGCGCGCTGCGCACGATGACGGTGAGTTGGTGGCCGCGGGCCAGCGCGTGGCGGGCAATCTGGCGGCCGATGTTGCCGGTGGAACCAACGAGGGCGATTTTCATGGCAGGACTCCGTAGGGCGGTGTGGGGTGGGAATGGCGCCACTCTAGGCCGCTGCAGTCGCTCGAAAAACAGCGTATAACGCGCTTGTTTGTTGCATGGATCGAGCATATGGACCGATTGACCGCCATGACCGTGTTCGTCGAGGTCGCCGAGCGCGGCAGCCTGACCGCGGCCGCCGAGGTGCTGGACATGTCACGGGCGATGGTCAGCCGCTACCTGGCCGAGGTCGAGGGCTGGCTGGGGGCGCGCCTGCTGCACCGGACCACGCGCCGGGTCAGCCTGACCGGGCCGGGCGAGGCAGCGCTGGCGCGCTTCCGGCAGATGCTGGCGATCGGCGAGGAACTGCGGGGCGAACTGGCCAGCGATGACCCCGAGCCGCATGGCACGCTGCGGGTAACCGCCAGTGTCTCGTTCGGGCAAAGCCACCTGGCGCGGGCGGTGGCCGGCTTCGTCGCACGCCACCCGGCAGCGCGCATCGAACTGCTGCTGGTCGACCGCACGGTGAACCTAGTGGAAGAGCGCGTGGATCTGGCGGTGCGCATCGCCCGCCAGATCGACCCGAGCCTGATCGCGCGGCGGCTGGCCACCTGCCGTTCGGTGCTGTGCGCGACGCCGTCCTACCTGCAGGCGCGTGGCACACCGACCGCGCCCGAGCATCTGGCCGCGCACAACTGCCTGACCCATCACTACGTCGGCAAGAGCCTGTGGCAGCTGCACCGTGAAGGCCGTTCGCTGTCGGTGGCGGTGGGCGGCAACATCAGCGCCAACGAAGCGTCACTGCTGCTGGAGGCAGTACGCGCCGGTGCCGGCATCGCCATGCTGCCGACCTACCAGGTGGCGCCGTTCCTGCGCAGTGGCGAACTGATCGAACTACTGCCCGAATTCAGTCTGGACGAACTGGGCATTCATGCGGTGTACGCGTCACGGCGCCAGCAGCCCGCTATCATGCGGCGATTCCTGGACTTCCTGGCCGAGTGCTTCGCCAGCCCGGCCTTCCAGGATCTGGATTGGCGCCCACCGGGCAAGGAGAACACATGAACCATGGACAGGCCTTGATCGACCACAACCGTGCTGCCTGGGACCGCCAGGCCAGCGAAGTGCGCGAATGGTCGCGCCCGGTGGAAAGCTCAACGATTGCCGCCGCGCGCGAGGGCCGCTGGCAGGTACATCTGACCCCGCGCGCGTTGCCACTGGACTGGATGGGTGATGTGCGCGGCCGTCGCATCCTGTGCCTGGCGTCGGGCGGTGGACAGCAGGCGCCGGTGCTGGCGGCGGCCGGGGCAGACGTCACCGTGTTCGACCTGTCCGATGGGCAGCTGGAACAGGACCGCGCGGTCGCCGCGCGCGATGGCCTGCAGCTGCGCACCGTGCAGGGTGACATGCGCGATCTGCACGTATTCGCCAACGACAGTTTCGATGTGGTGTTCCACCCGATCTCGAACCTGTACGTGCCCGACGTGCGCCCCGTGTGGACCGAATGCCGGCGCGTGCTGGCGCGCGACGGCATGCTGATGGCCAGCTTCTACAACCCGGTACTGTTCGTTGGCGCGCGCGATCCGCAGCTGGATGCACAGGGCCTGATGCGGCCGCAGTACGCCATTCCCTATTCGGACCTGGAAGACCTGGCGCCGGCCGAGCGCGAGGCGAAGCTGGCACGGGGTGACGCGCTGACCTTCGGCCACAGTCTGACCGAACTGATCGGGGGTCAGCTCGATGCCGGCTTCATCATCGATCGCTTCATGGAAGACTGGCAGCCGCAGCCGCGCTTCCTGATCGATCGCTATCTGCCCACCTTCCTGGCGACCCGCGCGCGTCGGATCGGCTGAGGCGGATCGGCGCAAAAACCAGCGGCGTACAATGGACGGCCCCACGTCATGCAGGTGCCGTCCCTTGTCGTATCCCTATCCGCTGGTCGTGTTCGACCTTGATGGCACGTTGGTCGACAGCGCCTCCGATATCGCCGAAGCACTGAACCGCACGCTGGAAGACATCGGCGTTGCCCGCGTGCCGGAGGCTACCGTGCTGGGTTGGATCGGCGACGGAGTGCGCCGCCTGGTGGAGCAGGCCGTGCATGCGGCTGGCCGTGAGGTCGACATGAGCGAGGTGATGCCAGTGTTCATGGTGCACTACCGTGAGTGCCTGCTGCGCAGCCCGCGTCTGTTCGATGGCGTGGCTGAAGCACTGGCGCGACTGCGTGCCCGCAACGTGCCGCTGGCGATCTGCACCAACAAGCCCGAAGCGCTGGTGCCACCGCTGCTGCAGCACCTGGGTATTGGTGATGCGTTCGCGCTGGTGCTGGGTGGCGACTCCCTGCCGCAGCGCAAGCCCAGTGGTGAACCGCTGCGGCATATCGCCGCGCACTTCGGGCTGCCTGTAGAGGCGTGCCTGATGGTCGGTGATTCGTTGACCGACTACCGCGCCGCCGAAGATGCAGGCATGCCGATCGCGCTGGTGCGTTACGGCTATCCGCGCGGCCTGGACCTGGCCACCGCGCATGCGGTGGCGGTGATCGACGACCTGCGTGAGTTGCCGGGGTTGAAGGGCTGATGCAACGGATAACGCCGGTCACCGGGCGGTAACCCGGGCCGACGCAATGGGTAGTGCCGGCCGCTGGCCGGCAACCCGGATGTGCTGTCGAAGGTCATGATGTTGCCGGCCAGCGGCCGGCACTACCATGACCGTCGCGGTCACTTCGGCTGGTAACGCACGCTCAGCTGGTACTCGCGACCAGGCTGGTTGAACCACGCCACCGTCTCGTAGCGGCGGTCGAACACGTTGGCGGCACGCGCCAGCAGCGACCACTCCGGCGTCAGCGCGTACTCGGCGCGCAGGTCCAGCGTGCCGTAGCCGCCGACCTTCACTGCGTTGGCGGCATCGTCATAGCGCTTGCCCGCACCCTGCACGGTCAGGCCGGCGCGGAAATCACCGAAGCGGCGGTCAATGTCCAGGCGCGCGGTCTGCTGCGCGCGGCGCGGCAGCCAGTTGTCGAACTGGGTGCTGCCGTGGGTGCGGTTGCGCGGGTCGGTGTAGCTCAGCTGCGCATTGATGTCGAAACCGGCCAGCAGCACGCCACCGGTCAGCTCGGCGCCACGGATGCGCGCCTTCTCCACCTGCTGCATTTTCATCGTGGACGCATCGTAGGTGATCAGGTCATCGATGCGGGTCTCGTAGACGTCCAGGCCCCAGTGCCAGCCCTGGCCCTGCTGCGAAACACCGAGGTTGGCGCTCTTGGATTTTTCCGGGTTCAACGTCGGCACGCCGCTCCACGGGTCGTACAGGTCGCTGAAGGTCGGTGCCTTGAACGCCGTGCCGTAGCTGGCATTGACGCGCAGACCATGGTCCAGCTGCATCGCCCAGCCGAGGCTGCCGGTGGCGTGGTTGCCGAACTGCTGGTTGTCGTCATTGCGGGCACTGACCTGCAGCTGGTGGCGGCCGAAGCGGCCCTGGTACTGCACGAACACACCGGTGTTGCGGCGGCTGTCGACCAGATATCCGGCGCTGCTGCCATCCAGGTTGTCCTCACTCCAGTCCACGCCGGTGCTCAGCAGCTGACCTTCGGCCAGCGTGATGTCACCCTGCAGCGAGGCGCTGTCACGATGGGTCTGCGCGCTGCCAAACACCCCCGGTGCACCGAAGTTGTCGGATTCATTGTCGCTGCGGCCGACATTGGCGGTGAACGCCAGGCGCTCGTACGGGGTGTAGCGCACCTTGCCGGCCAGGACCTGCTGGCGGGTTTCCGAATAGTTGTAGTAGCCGTCGTAGTGGTTCTTGCCGTCGGCGCGCAGCGCGCTGCCTTCCACGGTCCACTGGTCGTTGAAGCTGTAGCCGCCACGCAGGCTCTTGGACAGGTTGCGGTAGCCGTCGCGGTCGGGTTCGTCGGCGAAGCAGCCGGCGAACAGCGTGGCCGAGCCGCGGCAGGCATCGATGCCGTCGGAGTGCTGGTAGGCGATGTCGGCGCCGAACCAGCCGCGCTCGGTACCACCGCCGATGCCGCCGCTGGCTTCGCGCAGGCCATTGCTGCCGCCACCGAGCTGGAAGTGCGGGGCGAAGTCGCCCTGGTTGCGGCGGGGG
>Ga0209243_100024_pt1 | contig 145357 bp, 148 predicted proteins | sample UppTromiDAQMD024_FD_185836 | JGI IMG/M metagenome (GOLD analysis project Ga0209243, IMG submission 185836) | Upper troposphere microbial communities from Maryland, USA - DAQMD-024 (SPAdes) (version 2) | ecosystem: Environmental > Air > Outdoor Air > Unclassified | place: USA: Maryland, Virginia...
ACGCCGAGGCCCATGCGGCCCCGCCCGGGACGTCGCCGCCCGCCCCGCCGCCACCTCCCGCCGCCGCCGCCGCACCGCCGCCGCGGCCCGCGGCCCAGGCGCAGCCGCTTCCGGCCGATTCCCCCTACGCCCTTCCGCAATCCGCCGAGACCCGACCGCATGGCTGACGCCGCCGTCCCGACCGTCCTGCTCGCCGAAGACGAAATCGCCGCGCGCGTCGAGGCCCTGGCCGACCGCATCGCCCCGCGCATCGACGACGACACGGTGGCGGTGTGCCTGCTGACCGGCGGCCTGTGGTTCGCCGCCGACCTGATGCGGGCCCTGGCGCGGCGCGGCCGCCACCCGCTGTTCGACGCCCTGTGGATCGCCTCCTACGGCGACGACAAGCGCACCTCCGGCCGGGTCATCGTCCGGGCCGGACTTCAGCGTTCGGTCGAAGGGCGGCAGGTGCTGCTGCTCGACGACGTGTTCGATTCCGGCCTGTCGATCGCCGAGGCGGCCAAGATCGTCGGCGACGCCGGCGCGCGCGAGGTGGTCTCGGCCGTGTTCGCCCGCAAGCCGTGGCCCGAGCCGCGCGCCGCCGACCCCGAGTTCGTCGCCTGGGAGGCGCCCGCGCGGTTCCTGGTCGGCTACGGCATGGATGTCGCCGGCCGCCGGCGCGGCGAGCCGGCCGTGCTGGCGATGGACTGAAGCCTCCGCTCAGGCCGCCCCGGTCTCGGCGGCCAGCGCCTCGTAGGCCGCCTGCAGTTCGGCGCCCACCGACCGCTCCGGCCGGGGCGCGCCCAGGTGGACGCTGCGCAGCTCTTCCATGAACGCCGCCCACATCGACGGGCCGCCTTCCTCCAGCAACTGGGCGCGGATCGACAGTTGCGGCGAGACCGGCGTGTGCCGCCGGCCCCAGGCCCCCATGTGGGCCAGCAGCGGAACCAGCTGAACCGCTGGCTCGGCCAGGCTGTAGATCGCTTTCTGCTTGTGGCTGGGATCGCCCGCCCGGGTCAGCAGGCCGGCCTCGACCAGCCGCTTCAGGCGGTCGGCCAGCACGTTCGAGGCTATGCCTTCCTCGGACTGGCCGAGCAGTTCGCGAAAGCGCCGCCGGTTCCCGAACATGATGTCGCGGATGACGATCAGGCTCCAGCGGTCGCCGATCATCTCCAGCGTCAGGTTGATCGGGCAGCCGGACCGGTGCGCGCGCTCCAAGAAAATCACTCCGCGGAAACCGCTTGCAAAATAAGATCGGTGATTCCAGTCTGCAACCGATTTCAACTTGCAATCAGTTCGCGAGGCGACCGTGACGCTGCAGCTCTACGCCCATCCGTTCTCGTCCTACTGCCAGAAGGTGCTCATCGCCCTCTATGAGAACGCCACGCCGTTCACCTACCGCGTGCTGGGCCCCGAGGATCCTCCGGCCTTCGAGGAACTGGCGGCGCTGTGGCCGCTGAAGAAGTTCCCGGTGCTGGTCGATGGCGACGGGCCGCCGGTGATCGAGACCAGCATCATCATCGAGCATCTCGACCTGCGTCATCCCGGCCCGGCCCGGATGATCCCCCTGGACCCGGCCGCGGCCCTGCAGGCGCGGACCATGGACCGGGTGTTCGACAACTATGTGATGACCTCGACCCAGAAGGTGGTTCTGGACCATCTTCGCCCGCCGGCCGACCGCGACGCCTATGGCGTCGATCAGGCCAAGACCACGCTCGACGCCATCTACGACTGGCTGGACGGGGTGATGGCGGATCGCACCTGGGCGGCGGGCGAGGCGTTCGGCCTCGCCGACTGCGGCGCCGCGCCGGCCCTGTTCTACGCCGATTGGGTGCACGAGATCGGCGAGCGCCGTCCGCACCTGGCCGCCTACCGCGCCCGCCTGCTGGCCCGGCCGTCGGTGGCGCGGGCGGTGGAGGAGGCGCGGCCCTATCGCTCGCTGTTCCCGCCGGGCGCTCCGGATCGGGACTGACGGGGACGCCAGCGGAGACACGGACAGGCGACGGCCGGGGCCGCCGCCTGTTTGTCGGGGTCTTCAGCGGCGGGGCGCGATCTCGGCGCCGCCGCTGATGATCTGACGTATGCTGGGGCGCAGGACGAAGTCGTGCGGGAAGCCCAGTTCGACGGCGCTGGCCGCGTCGAGACGCTGGCGCTGGGCCTCGGTCAGGACCACGTCCAGCGCGCCCAGATTGTCCTCCAGCTGCGCCAGGGTGCGCGCGCCCAGGATCGGCGAGACGACCTGCGGGTTGAGCAGGGTCCAGGCCAGGGCGACCTGGGCGGGCGTGCGGCCGGCTTCCCTGGCGACCTCGGCGACCACGTCGGCGATGGCCAGGCTCTGTTCGGTCAGGGAGCCGTTGGCGGCGGCGACGTCGCGGCGGCTGCCCGTGATGTCCGCGCTGGCGGCGCTCGCCGTCAGGTCGGCGCGGCTGTACTTGCCAGTCAGCACGCCGCTGGCCAAGGGCGACCAGGGCAGCACGCCCAGGCCCATCTCGGCCGCCATCGGGATCAGGTCGCGCTCGACCGTCCGCTGGGCCAGGCTGTACTCGATCTGCAGGGCGATCAGCGGCGACCAGCCGCGCAGGTCGGCGATGGCCTGCATGCGCGACACCTGCCAGGCGGGGGTGTCGGAAATCCCCAGGTAGATCACCTTGCCCTGGGAGACGAGGTCGTCCATCGCCCGCAGCACCTCTTCGACCGGCGTCGTCGAGTCCCAGACGTGCAGATAGAGCAGGTCGATATAGTCGGTCCCCAGCCGCTTCAGGCTGTCCTCGACCGAGCGGACCATGTTCTTGCGGTGGTTGCCGCCGGAGTTGGGATCGCCCGGCCGCATGGCCAGGGTGTACTTGGTGGCCAGCACCAGCCGCTCGCGCTTGTCGCGGGCGAACTCGCCCAGCAGGCGTTCGGCCGTGCCGTCGGTATAGCGGTTGGCGGTGTCGATGAAGTTGCCGCCGCGGTCGACATAGGCGTCGAAGATGCGGCGGGACTCGGCGTCGTCGGCGCCCCAGCCCCAGTCGGCGCCGAAGGTCATGGAGCCGAGCGACAGCGGCGAGACGCGCAGGCCGGAGCGGCCCAGCAGGCGATAGGATTCCAGGGTCAGCTTGTGGGTCACGGGCGAGGTTCCATCTTCCAGACGGCCCGTCGGTGGGCGCGGGCGTGAGGGGAAGGTGGGGGCCTGACCTTCGTTAGATTATGGGGCATTATCTGCAATGGTTGTTTAGTCCGGAGTGGATAATGCGCGGTGCCGACTTCGCCAGCCTCACCGCCTTCGCCGCCGTGGTCGAGCAGGGCAGCTTCGTACGGGCGGCCGCGCACCTGGGCGTCACCCCCTCGGCGCTCAGCCAGACCATCCGCCAGCTGGAGGAGCGGATGGGCGTGCGCCTGCTCAACCGCACCACCCGCAGCGTCGCGCCCACCGCCGTCGGCGAGCGGCTGCACGCCCGCCTGACCCCGGCCATCGAGGAGCTGGACGGGGCCATGGCTGAGGCGGTGGCGACCCACGGGCGGTCGACCGGAACCCTGCGCATCAACTTGCCGAGGACGGCGGCGCTGGGCCTGCTGGCCGAGCGGCTCGGCCGGTTCCACCGCGGCAACCCGGACGTGATCCTGGACCTCGTGGTGCAGGATTCGCTGGCCGACATCGTCGCCGGCCGGTTCGACGCCGGCATCCGCATCGGCGAGCGGCTCGACCAGGACATGGTGGCGGTGCGGTTGACCAGCGACCTGGAGATGTACGCCGTGGCCTCGCCCGACTATCTGGCCCGGCGGGGCGTTCCCCGGACGCCGGCCGACCTGCACGAACATGCCTGCCTGAACTGGCGCTGGCCGACCGACGGCAGCCTCTATCGCTGGGAGTTCGAGCACGACGGGGCCGAGTTCGAGGTCGGCGTGCGGGGGCCGCTGATCGTCACCGACTCGGCGGTGCTGCTGGAGGCGGCGGCGCAGGGCGTGGGCGTGGCCTACGTCTATGACGAGCGCATCCCCGACTGGCTGGCCCAGGGGCGGCTGGTGCGGGTGCTGGAGGCCTATTCGCCGACCTTCCCGGGCCTGCACCTCTACTATCCCAGCCGCCGCCAGATGCGGCCGGCGCTGCGCAACTTCATCGACTGCCTGCTCGACCGCGACCTCGACGCCGCCGGTCCGCCTCAGAGCCAGGCGGCGACCGGTTCGCGCGCCAGCATCTCGTCATAGGTCGGGCGCGGCCGGATCACCGCGAACTGGTCGCCCTTGACCAGCACCTCGGGGATCAGCGGCCGGGTGTTGTACTCGCTGGACATGCTGGCGCCGTAGGCCCCCGCCGACATGAAGGCGACGAGGTCGCCGGACCCGGCCTCGGGCAGGTCACGCTCGCGGGTGAAGGTGTCGCCGGTCTCGCACACCGGCCCGACCACGTCGTAGGCGGCCAGCGGCGCGTTGGTCGGCCGCACCGGGCGGATGTCGTGATAGGCGTCGTACATCGCCGGGCGGATCAGGTCGTTCATCGCCGCGTCCAGCACCATGAACCGCCGGCCCTCCGGCCGCTCGTGCACGTGGATCACGCGCGTGACCAGCACCCCGGCGTTGGCGGCGATCACCCGCCCGGGCTCGAAGGCGAGCTGGACGTCGAGGCCGTCGACCACGCGCGCCACCATGGCGGCGAAATCGGCCGGCGTCGGCGGCGCGGGCTGGTTGAAATAGGGCACGCCCAGGCCGCCGCCCAGGTCCAGCCGCTCGACCGTCAGGCCCAGGCCGCGCAGGCGCTCGACCAGGCCCCGCATCTTGCGGAAGGCGTCCTCCATGGGCGCAAGGTCGGTGATCTGGCTGCCGATGTGGCAGGCCACGCCCACGGGCCGCAGGTGCGGCGAGGCGGCCGCCTTGGCGTAGAGGCGCTCGGCCTCGGCGAAGGAGACGCCGAACTTGTTCTCGGACTTGCCGGTGGAGATCTTGGCGTGGCCGCCGGCCGAGACGTCGGGATTGACACGGAAGGCGATGGCCGGCCGCGCGCCCCTGCCAGCCCTGATCTGGGCGGCGGCGACCTCGGCCAGCAGGTCGAGCTCGGGCTCGGACTCGACATTGATCTCGGCGACGCCGGTCTCGATGGCGAAGGCCAGCTCGGCGGCGGTCTTGCCGACGCCGGAGAACACGATCCTGCCCGGCGGGATTCCCGCCGCCAGCGCCCGGCGGATCTCGCCTTCCGACACCGTGTCGGCGCCGGCCCCGACCTCGGCCAGGGTCTTCAGCACCGAGACGTTGGAGTTGGCCTTGACCGCGAAGGCGATCAGCGGCGCGCCCAGTTGCGGATAGGGCGCGAACGCCTCGCGGAACACCGTGAAGTGCCGCTGCAGGGTGGCGGTGGAATAGACGTAAACCGGCGTGCCGACGGCGTCGGCGATGCGCGACAGGGGCACGCCCTCGCAGCAGAGCTCGCCGTCCCGAACCTCGAAATGGTTCATGCCCCGCCGCTCAGCCCGGGCCGTTGAGGTTGGGCGACTTGCCGAACGGGTCGTTGGTGCTGGGCAGGGGCGCGTCGTGGGTGGTGGCCGGCACGTTGGCCGGGTCGGTGATGGCGCCCGGCTGGCTGGGCAGGGCCGGTTTGTTGCGCTGTTCGGCGGCGGCGCGGTTGCGGGCTTCCTGCTCGGCCTTCTTCTTGGCGTAGTCGGCCTTGGCCTGGGCCCCCCACAGGGGCGCCGGCTGCTCCAACTCGCCGACCTTGCCGCAGGCCGACAGGCCGGCAGCGGCGATCATGACGGCGGCCGACAGGACGAGGGTGCGCTTCATTTCAGTTGGTCCTTCCAACGCTGGATCTGCGCGCGCACCTGGGCGGGCGCGGTTCCGCCATAGCTCATGCGGCTGGCGGCCGAGGCCTCCGGCGTCAGCACCTGATAGATCTCCGCCGTGATCCGAGGCTCGATGGCCTGGAGCTCCGACAGCGGCAGGCCCGGCAGGTCGGTCCCCAGCGTCTCGGCGCGCTTGACCGCCGCGCCGGTGACATGGTGCGCCTCGCGGAACGGCAGGTCCAGGGTCCGCACCAGCCAGTCGGCCAGATCGGTGGCGGTCGAGAAGCCGGCGCCGGCGGCGGCGGCCATGCGCTCGCGCACCGGCTCCAGGTCGGCGACCATGCCCGCCATGGCGTTCAGGGCCAGCTCCAGCGAGTCGAAGGCGACGAAGACCGGCTCCTTGTCCTCCTGCATGTCCTTGGAATAGGCCAGCGGCAGGCCCTTCATCACCACCATCAGGCTGGTCAGCGAGCCGAGGATGCGGCCGACCTTGGCGCGCACCAGCTCGGCGGCGTCAGGGTTGCGCTTCTGCGGCATGATCGACGAGCCGGTGGTGAAGGCGTCGCTCAGCTTGATGAAGCCGAACTGCGGCGTGGTCCAGATGACGATCTCTTCGGCTAGGCGCGACAGGTGGGTGGCGCAGATCGAGGCCGCCGACAGCGCCTCCAGGGCGAAGTCGCGCGACGAGACGCTGTCCAGCGAATTGGCGGTGGGCCGCTCGAAGCCCAGGGCGGCCGCGGTCATGTGGCGGTCGATGGGGAAAGGCGAGCCGGCCAGGGCCGCCGCGCCCAGCGGGCTTTCGTTCATCCGCGCGCGGGCGCCTTCGAAGCGCGAGGCGTCGCGGCCGAACATCTCGACATAGGCCATCAGATGGTGGCCGAAGGTCACCGGCTGGGCCGGCTGCAGGTGGGTGAAGCCGGGCATGACGGCGTCGGCGTGGGCCTCGGCCTTGGCCAGCAGCGCGCCTTGCAGGGCGCGGATCTGCGCCGTCGAGCGGTCGCAGGCCTCGCGCACCCACAGGCGGAAGTCGAGCGCCACTTGGTCGTTGCGCGAGCGGGCGGTGTGCAGCCGGCCGGAGGCCGCGCCGATCAGCTCGCGCAGGCGCGCCTCGACGTTCATGTGGATGTCTTCGTATTCGTCGCGGAACGGGAAGGTTCCGTTTGCGATCTCGGCCTCGATCTGCGACAGGCCCTGCTGGATCGCGGCCTCGTCGGCGCTTGAAATGACGCCGGCCTTGGCCAACATCGCCGCGTGCGCCTTCGAGCCGGCCAAGTCCTGGGCGGCGAGGCGCTTGTCGAAGCCGATGGAGACGTTGATCGCCTGCATCAGCTCGGCCGGCTTGGTGGAGAACCGCCCGCCCCACATCGCTTGGCCGTCGCCGGCCGCGTGGGCCTGGGCGGGGGCGTCAGAAGGGGTCTTGGTCATATGGGCGACATCCAAAATCCGGCGGAGAAACCCAAGCCGAACCTGCTTCGGTACGCGCTGTGGGGCGCCGCCCTGGTCGGCGTCGCGGCGGTTCTATACGTCATCGCGGCCGCTTCGTTCAAACATCCTGGCAAGGCCGATCTGCACGATCTGAAGACCGGCGCCCTGGCCAAGCTCGAATTCCCCAAATCGCCCGGCATGGCCCCGACCACGCCGTTCTCCGACGGCCAGGGAAAGCCGGTGGCGCTGTCCGATCTCCGCGGCCAGGTGGTGGTGCTGAACCTGTGGGCCACCTGGTGCGCGCCCTGCAAGCAGGAGATGCCGACGCTCGGCAAGCTCCAGGCCGCCTACGCCGCCCAGCCGGTGCAGGTGGTCGCCGTCAGCGTCGACAAGCCCGAGGACGACAACCTCGTCGTCGAGGACATCGCCAAGGCCCCGCCGCTGAAGGTCTATCGCGATCCCGGCTACAAGCTGACCTTCGGCATCGACCCCAAGCCTGAGGGCTTCCCGACCACCATCATCTATGACCGCAAGGGGGTCGAACGCGCCCGCCTGGGCGGCGGCGCCGACTGGTCGAGCAAGGAGGCCCGCGCCCTGATCGACCGCCTGCTGGCCGAGAAGGGCTGAAGGCCGGGGTGGACGACCCGGCGATCCTGGAGCCGGTCGCCGCCCGCGCCTGGCCCTCGGCGCGACGCTCCGACCTGGGCGGCTGGCGCCTTCACGCGGCCGACGGCTTCTCGGGCCGGCTGAACGCCTGCTGGCCTTTGGGCGAGCCGGACCGCCCGCCGGACGCCGCCGTCGCGGCGGTCGAGGCCTGGTACGCGGCGCGGGGCCTGCCGCCCGTCTTCAAGCTGGCCGACGGCGCGACGGCGCCCGCCGACCTCGCCGTCGTGCTGGCCGCGCGCGGCTACCGGCCTCGCACCGAGACCTTGATGATGACCGCCGCCCTGCCGGCGGGCGAGGCGGCCGCCGCGCCGGTTTCGGACCGGCTGGACGACGGCTTCCTGTCGGTGTTCTCGGCCACCGCCCACGATCCCGGCGACGCCCGCGAGCGGATCGAGGCCCTGGAGCGCATCGCCCCGCCGCGCTTCTTCGCCCGCATCGACGTCCAGGAGCGGCCCGCCGCCATCGGCGCCTGCGCGGTCGAGGGCGACTGGGCCGGCGTCTTCGCCATGCGCACCGCTCCGGACCGCCGCCGTCAGGGCCTGGCCCGCCGCATCCTGGACGGCCTGTTCGCCGCCGCGACCGCCGCCGGGGCCCGCCGCGCCTACCTTCAGGTCGAGGCCGCCAACGCGCCGGCCGTCGGCCTCTATCGCGGCCTGGGGTTCGAGACCGCCTACGCCTATCGCTACTGGGACCGGCCAGCCTGAACGGGCGGCCCGCGCCGGCGGGCGAGGTCGATCGCCGCCGTCAGGACCGGGTCGTCGACGCCTTCGACCGGCGGGGTCGCGATGGCCAGGTCGGGAACCACGCCCCGGGGCGTCAGGTCGCCGTCGGGCCGGACGATCCGCGCCTTGGGGAAGCCCACGACCAGGCCGCTGTGCGCCAGGGTGAAGGTCTCCATGGCGCCGTAGGTGGTGGCGAGGTCGGACGTCTCCTCGCCGATCACCCGACCCAGACGATAGTCCTGCATCGTGGCGGCCACGGCGACGGTGTTGGAGTAGCTGTTGCGGTTGATCAGCGCATAGACCGCGCCTTTGAACCGGGGCTCGGGCTTGGGCGGGGTGGGCGCATCGTCGAAGGCGATCACCTGGCCGGGCCTGGCCTTGGCGTAGGCCGCCGCGTAGCGGGCCGAAACGCTGGAGCCGTCGTCGGGCGCCAGGGCGACGCGCTTGGCGTTGGCGGCGACGGCCGCCGCGCTGACCTTGATCCGGAACGAGGCGTTGAACCGGAAAGGACGGTCGGCGAACCAGCGCACCATCAGGTCGCTGAACGAGCTGTCGCCGCCGGGATTGTCGCGGAGGTCGATGATCAGGCTGGTCGCCCCCGCCGCCAGGAAGTCCTGGAACGCGCCGTCGACGAAGGCGCGGAAGGCGCTGTTGTCGTATTCGTCCACGGCCCCGGGCGCGCTGTTGTAGAAGGGGCCGGGCTGCAGATAGGCGACGTGGTCCGGCAGCATGCGCGCGACGCGCGCGTTGGCGTCGCGGGCGAGCACGGCGGGCTCGGCCTTGGCGGCGGCCTTCATCTCGGCGGCCGTCCGCGCCGGCAAGTCGAGCTTGGCGACTTGGCCGTCGGCCCGTCGTATGGCGACCTCGAACCGCTCGACCGGGCCCCGTTCGAGCCACAGCAGCATCGGCAGGTCGAGCTCCATCAGGGCGTGGGCCATGTAGGGGGTGTCCGCCGACAGGTCGCGCCCGCACAGGACCAGCCACTCGCCGATCGGCCGGCCGTCCAGCGCCGTGATCTCGTCGCCGCGTCGCACCTGATCCGACCCGCTGCGGTTGTCGGCGACCAGGACCTTGTCCCCGACCACCCGGATCAACAGCGGGAAGGCCTTGCCGCCGCCTGCCATGTGCTGGTCGAACAGGGCGTAGATGGCGTCGATCCGGGCGTGGGCGACCTTGCCGAAGGCGACGAAGCGTTGAAACCGGACCGCCGTCTCGGCGTAGGTCGCCGGGCCCCGGATCTCGGCCAGGGTCCGCCGATAGAGCCGGTCATAGTCGGCCTTGGACACCCGGGCGTAGAGGTCGAAATGCGAGGCCTGCAGGGTGGCGTACAGCTGGCGGAGGTCGTCGCGGGCGTCGGCGGCGCTTATGGTGGCCGGATGGGACGGCGCTTCGGCCGCCCCGGCGGGCGTGGCCGCCAGCACGGCGGCGAACAGGGGCGCGGCGAACAGGGGCGCGAGAAGGGAACGCCGCGATGAACGGCATGCAGATCGGATCATCGAGCCTTTTTCCCCTTCGTAACCGGCGTGCGGGGAGCTTAGCCCGGGCGCGGGCGGCGGCCATGACCGGCGGCTCCCTTTTTCCCGACCATTTCCTCCTGGAGGACCGCCGATGACGGCGACGGGCGCTGAATCCATGCTCACGGTCGGCGGCTGGACCGCCGACCACGCCGCCGGGACGCTCAGCCGCGACGGCGAACGCCGGCCGGTCGAGCCCAAGGTCATGGACCTCTTGGTCATGCTCGCCTCGCGGCCCGAGGCGGTGTTGTCCAAGGCCGAACTGCTGGCCGCGCTGTGGCCGGGCCTGACCGTCGGCGACGACGCCCTGGCCCGCTGCGTCTGGAAGCTGCGCGGCGTCCTGTCTGACGATCCCAAGGCGCCGCGGTTCATCGAAACCATTCCCAAGCGTGGCTATCGCCTGATCGCCCCGGTGACGCGGACGCCGCTCGACGATCGGCGGCCACGCCCCGCCGTCCGGCCCATATGGCGGCGGCCGGCGGTCGCCGCGGCGGGCGCCGTGCTGGTGGTCCTGGCGGGCGCCGGCCTGGCTTGGCGTCAGGACGCACGAGCGCCGGGGCAGGCCTCGGCGGCGGCGCTGACCCGCCGCGCCGACGATTTCTATTACCAGTTCACCCGGGCCGACAACGAGGCCGCCATCGCCCTGTACGAGCGGGTGCTCGCCGACCGCCCGGACCATGCGCCGGCCCTCGCCGGCCTGGCCGAGGCCCTGGTGCAGAAGACTCTGCGCTGGCCGAACGACGCGGCCGCCCCGCCCTTGCCGTCCACCGACCTGGCGGGGGCCATCGCCCAGGGACGGCTGTCGACGCCGCCGGCCCGCGCGCGGCTGTCGCGGGCCCTGGCCCTGGCCGGGCAGGCGGTCAGGCTGGCGCCCCGCGACGCCTCGGCCCAGGGCGCCCTCGGCCTGGTCCTCGCCGCCCAGGGCCGCTTCGACGAGGCCGAGCGCGCCTATCGTCGCGCCGCGGCCCTGGACCCCGACGCCTGGACGGCCCTGGTCGAGCTCGGCGATTTGGCCGAGATGCGCGGCGACCATCCGGCCAGCCTGCGCTATCTGGAACGGGCCTTCGAGGCCATGACCCGCGTCTACGACCGGCAGTCGTCGCGCATCCGGCCCTGGTACGCTGACTTCGGCGTGCTGATCGCCGACCGCTACGCCGCCCTGGGCGCCGGACAGCAGGCCGAGCTGTGGTACCGCCGGGTGCTGGGCCTGTCGCCGCTGCAGCCGGCCGCCACCAGCGGCCTCGCCCGCCTGCTGGCGCGGTCGGGGGACCCGGCCTCGGCCGGGCGGCTTTGCCGGAGCCTTGTCGAGAGGATCGGCCATGGCGGCGGCTGCGACGACGTGCTGGCCGTCGCGGCGGGCCGGGTTTCGAGGCCGCCGCCGCGATGAGCGTCGGCCGGCGGATCGGGACGGCGGACTAGCTCGCCGCCTTGCGTCCCGCCGCCCACTGCGCGAACGCCACGCCGGCCAGGGCCGCCGCGCCGCCGAGCGCCTGGACCGGGGTCAGCCGCTCGGCGAACAGCAGCCAGCCGAGCAGCGCCGCCACCACCGGCTGGACCAGCACCACCACCGAGGCGGTGGCCGTCGGCAGCCGCCCGAGGGCCCAGGCGATGGCGCCCTGGCCGACCACGTGGGCGACGCCCAGGCCCAGGCAGGCCGCCCAGCCGCCGGGGCCGGCCGGCAGGATGTCCTCGCCCATGGCCAGGGCGACGACCAGCAGGATCGGCGCGCCGACGGCGCTGGACCAGAACATCACCCGCGAGGCGGAGGACTGTTCGCGGGCCTTGCGCACGGCCAGGAAATAGAACGCGTACCAGAAGGCGGTGGCCAGGGAGAGCGCGTCGCCCAGCGGCGGGTCGCGGCCCGGCAGGTTGCTCTTGGACAGCGCCATCGCCGCCGCCCCGGCCACGGCCAGGGCCAGCCCGGCCAGGAACAGCCGCCTTGGCCGCTCGCGGAACGCCAGCCAGGCGGCCAGGGTGACGACGACGGGCGTCAGGTTGCTCATCACCGTCGCCTTGGCCACCGAGGTGTAGCGGATGCCGTAGTGCCAGAAGGCCAGGTCCCCGGCGAACAGCAGCCCGGCCGCCAGCATGGCCCGCGACGGCGGTGCGAAGGCGGCCTTGTCGACGCGGGCGGCCAGGACGGCCAGCATCGGCAAGGCGAAGGCCAGCCGCCAGAAGCCGGCCGCGGCCGGTCCGGTCTCGGCCAGCCGCACCAGCACCGGAGCGAAGCCGATGGCGCAGGCGCCCAGGATCAGGGCCGCGAGCGGCGCTCGGCGGTCGGCGCGGTCCGGCGCGGCGACGGAGGCGGCGGCGGTCATGCGGCGGGAACTCCCAGTTCGTCGCGCAGGGCGGCGGCCGTGACGCCTCGCGCCCGGATGTCGCGCAAGGTCTCGGCCTTGTCGCGCTTGGCGAAGCGCTTGCCGTCCGGCCCGGTCAGCAGGCGGTGGTGGCGATAGGTCGGCGCCGGCCAGCCCATCAGGGCCTGGATCAGGCGCTGGACGTGGGCGGCCTCGAACAGGTCCCCGCCGCGGATGACGTGGGTCACGCCCTGCAGCGCGTCGTCGTGGGCGACGGCCAGATGGTAGGCGACGCCGACGTCCTTGCGGGCCAACACCACGTCGCCCGCCCGTTCGGGCCGCGCGGGGATGACGCCATGCTCGCCGCCGGGGCCCTCGCCTTCCTCCGTGAAGCTCAGGGCCTCCCAGGCCGGGCCGAGCTCGGCCCTGGCCGCGTCCAGCGACAGCCGCCAGGCGAAGGGCCGGCCGGCGGCGAGGCGCGCAGCCTCTTCGTCCGGGGGCAGGGGCGCGCCGCGAAAGGTCTCGACGGCGCCGTGCGGGGCGCGGCCGATCTCGTCCAGCACCTCCTTGCGGGTGCGGAAGCAGCGATAGACCAGGCCCCGTTCCCGCAGGGCCGCGAGGACGGCCTGATAGTCGGCCAGGTGGTCGGACTGGCGGCGGACCGGCCGCTCCCAGTCCAGGCCCAGCCAAGCGAGGTCCTCGAGGATCGCCGCCTCGAACTCGGGCCGGCTGCGGGCCGTGTCGATATCCTCGATGCGCAGCAGGAAGCGCCCGCCGGCCGCCCTGGCCGCCGCCTCGGCCGCCATGGCCGAAAAGGCGTGGCCGCGATGCAGCAGGCCGGTGGGCGAGGGGGCGAAACGGGTGACGAAGGGGGCGCTCACGCCGCCTGTTTAGTCGGCATTGACCCTGGCGAACATGCCCAGATGTTCGAGCACCGCCCGCAGGAAGGCCTCCTCGCCGCCCAGGGCCTCCTTGAGGGCCGTGAACTGCTTGAAGCCGCTCATCTCGGCCAGGCCATGGGCGGCGCACCAGGCGGCGATGGTGGACAACTCGACGTCGATGTCGGTGGGGGCGTCGCCGCTGGTGCGTTCGAGGATGGTGTCGCGCACCTGGCAATAGGCGCTGTCCGGCGACTTGTTCATATGGTCGGGCAGGGCGTCCTTGTCGCGCGAACGGTCGTACATCACGCGATAGAGCGCCGGGTTGTCGCGGGCGAAGTATACATAGCCGACGCCCAGGGCGGTCATCCGCTCGCGCGGGGTCTTGGCGTCGGCGCGGGCCTTGGTCATCGCCGCATCCAGCGCCTCCCAGCCCTCGTGGGCCACCGCCTCCAGGAGCTCGTTCTTGTCCTTGAAATGGTGGTAGGGCGCGGCCGGGCTGACGCCGGCCTCGCGCGCCACCGCCCGCAGCGACAGCGCCGCCGGCCCCTCGTTCTCCAGGATGCGCCGGGCCGCCGCCACCAGGGCGCGGCGCAGGTCGCCGTGGTGGTAGGGGCGGTTCTCGGCGGGGGCTGCAAGGTTGTCCATAACGTCAACCTACGCCCCAATCCGAACGCCGTAAAGATCATCTTGACAGCGTTCAGATAACGCCGTATCTAAACGACGCTCAGATCGAGCCGGCGCCTGGACCGACCAGCGCCGCCACCGAATCCAAGGACCGTGACCATGTCTGTTCTGTCTGTCTTCGAACGCGCGCTGGACCGCAGCGGCTCTTTCATGCTCCTGCTGATCGGCATGATCAGCGCCGGCGCCCTGGCCCTCGCCTGAGGGCCCTTCGCCGGGGACGGCCCCGGCGCGGCGGTTTCGTTTGAACCCGCTCCAATGGTCTGCTTTTGAGGGGGCGTGTCCCAGCCGTCCCCTTCAACCCTCGATTTCCCCGATCAGCGCCAGATCGCCGCCGCGCGCGAGGCGCTGGCCAAGGCCGATCCGGTCCTCGCCGCCGTACACGCGGCCACCCCTATTTTTCCCTGGCGCGCCGGGCAGGGCGGTTTCGCCGGCCTGGTCAGGATGATCGTCGGCCAGCAGGTGTCGACCGCCGCCGCCGCCGCCATCTGGGCCCGGTTGGAGCAGGGGCTCGGCGAGGTCGCGCCCGAGGCCGCCGCCGGTCGCGGCGAGGAGGGGCTGAAGGCCCTCGGCCTGTCGCGGCCCAAGGCGCGCTACGTCGTCGCCATGGCCGAGGCCTGCCGGGCCGGCCACATGGATTTCGACCGCCTGCCCGTCCTGGACGACGGCGAGGCGGTGGCCGCCCTGACCGCGCTCAAGGGCGTCGGCCGCTGGAGCGCCGAAGTCTATCTGATGTTCTGCGAGGGGCGGCGCGACTTCTTCCCAGCCGCCGACATCGCCCTGCAGGAGGCCCTGCGCCTGGCCGAGGGCGGCGAGCGCCGCCGCACGATCGAGGATCTCTACGCGCGGTCGGCCGACTGGGCCCCGCACCGCAGCGTCGCCGCCCACCTGCTATGGCGCTTCTACGCCGGGGTGCGTAGCGGAGAAATCGCATTTCCGCCCGGGTGATGCGCCGGTGTCATGGAGCCGTCGCGTTAAATGGCCTATCTTCTGACTTGTTTCGGGAGCGTGTGATTCTCGGACAGGCGTGAGGAAGGAGGCGTGTCTTCAGTCCCACTGCGTACGCCATAGCCCGGCCCGGCGAGGCTGGCGGGAGGCTCGACGATGCAGGTGCTTAAACGCCCGCCGTCCGGCATGCCCGCCCTCGTTCTGAACGCCGATTTCCGGCCGCTATCCTATTATCCCCTGTCGCTGTGGCCGTGGCAGGAGGTCATCAAGGCGGTCTTTCTCGACCGCGTCGACGTGGTCTCGACCTATGACCACGTGGTCCACTCGCCCTCGTTCGAAATGCGCCTGCCCAGCGTGGTGTCGCTCAAGCACTACGTGGCCCAGGACCGGCCGCCGGCCTTCACGCGGTTCAACCTGTTCCTGCGCGACGCCTTCGCCTGCCAGTACTGCAGCTCGCCCGACGACCTGACCTTCGACCACGTGGTGCCGCGCTCGCGCGGCGGGCGCACCACCTGGGAGAACATCGTCACCGCCTGCGCCCGCTGCAACCTGACCAAGGGCGGGCGGACGCCGCGCGAGGCGGAGATGTATCCGCACCGCCATCCGCGCCGGCCCACGGCCTACGAGCTGCAGGAGCACGGCCGGCGTTTCCCGCCGAACCACCTGCACGAAAGCTGGCTCGACTACCTCTATTGGGACATCGAACTGGAGGCGTGATCGCCGGGTGAGGCCCGCCGGTCAGGCGGGCCTGCGGCTCCGTCCGGTCAACGGCGCTGGATCAGCGGCACTTGGAGTTGTGCTTGCCGATCTGGTGGCCGGCCACCGCGCCGACGCCGGCGCCGACCAGGGTGCTGGTCATGCTGTGGTTGCCGAGCATGTTGCCGGCCAGGCCGCCGCCCACCGCGCCCACCACCGTGCCGGTGTTGGCCGAACGCTGGCGCGCGCCCTTGCAGCGCTGGTCGCGGGTGGAGTGGTGGCGGTGGTGGCGCGGCTGGGCCTCGGCCAGCACCGGCGCCGCCGCCAAGGCCAAGGCTGCGGCCACGGCGCCCGCCGAGAAAACGATCCGACGCATAGACTACTCCTGTACGAAACTCTGATCCCTCGGCGCAAAGGAATGCTCCGGCGCGGGGAATGGTTCCCGCCCTCCCGGCGTTTCCTTCAGCCGGCGTGCGGTTCGCGCCACATGCTCCACATCACCGGGGCGTCGGCGCGGGCGCGGTGCTCGGAGAGGATGGTGAAGCCGTTGCGGCGATAGAGCGCCACGTTGCGCTCGGTGCCGGTCTCCAGATAGGCGGCGCGCCCTTCGGCGTCGAGCCGGTCCAGCCCCGCCCGCAGCAGGCGCGAGCCGACGCCCAGCCCCTGGGCCTGGGGCGCGACGCCGAGGAACCACAGATAGACGTGGGGCTGGTCCATCGGGTGGTGGGCGTCCATGTCCGCCCGCAGCGCCGTCAGCCGGGGAAAACGCTCCAGGCCCGTGGCCGCCAGCAGCATGGGCAGGGCCTGCAGCTCGCGCCACAGCGGCTGGGGCGCCAGCGCCTCCGACGGCATCCACACCGCCGCCGCGCCGCCGCCGTTCGGCCGGTCTATCCGCCCGGCGGGGAAGGCCATGCGATCGATCAGGAAACGGAAGAAACGGCGGCGGACCCTGGCGCGGCCGGCGTCGTCGCGCAGGAACCAGTTGAAGTGGGGGTCGACCGCGAAGGCGTCCGCGAGATCGGTCGAGACCCCGCCCAGGTCGCCCGCCCCCGCCTGGGCCGGCGTCTGCGCGCCCCGGCGCAGTTGCTCGATGTCCATGATCCGTCCCCGCGCCGCTTTTCCTTGAGGCTAGGACGGCGGCGAAGCGTAGAAAAGCGCCTTTGACGTCGATGTCGAAATTCAGTCAAGCTCCCGCCGCGCGTTCGCCTTGGGACGTCTTCGCCGGCCCAGGGCCGAAGCGGCCGCAGAACGGAGCAAGGACCATGAGCCGGATCGCAGTGCTTTCAGCCATCGGACTGGCGGGCGTCGCCAGTCTCGCCTTCGCCCAGCCGGCCAGCCCGCCGGCCGCCGCCACGCCGACGCCGGCCGCCAAGCCGGCGAGGAAGCCGTGCTTCTTCCTGCCTCAACTGCGGGGCACCCGCGCCGACGGCCCCAACCACCTCTATGCGCGGGTCAACACCAAGGACATCTACCGCTTCGACTTCCGCTATCCCTGCAACGCCCTGCCGATGTCGACCAACGGCGTCGTGCTCAAGACCGCCGGCGGATCGGCCCTGATCTGCTCGGCCATCGACGTCGACATATCGGTGCGCGACCACGGCGTGTCGGAGCGGTGCATGGTCGACAGCATGACCAAGCTGACGCCGGACGAGATCGCCAAGCTTTCGCCCAAGCAGCTGCCCTCCGGCTGATCCGGAGGGCGAGGCCGCCTATTTGCGGGGGGCCTGCTTGTCCTTGTCGGCGGCGTCGGGCGCCTTGGGCGGGGCCGTGCCGCCGTCGGTCTTGACCGCGCCGGTCTTGCTGAGGGCCGAGGCCAGCCGGGCCTTGGCGGCCGGCATCTTGGGCGTGGCCTCGACCGAGCCGTACTTCAGCACGTCGAGGCCGCGGCTCAGTTGGAAATCGCCCTTCTTGACGTCGAAGCCGCTGGGAGGCGCCTCGGCCGGAGCGTGGGCGGCGCGGCGCGTCTTGCCTTCCTCGGCGTTGAGGGCGTTGGCGAAGCTGGCCTCGCTGAACTGGAAGCTGCGGTCGGCCAGGGCCTGGGCCTGTTCCGGGGTCTGCGCCACCTCGAGGTCGGGTTCGATGCCGGTCTTCTGGATCGAGCGGCCCGAGGGCGTGAAGTAGCGGGCGGTGGTCAGCTTCAACGCGCCGTCGGCCCCGCCGTGCAGCGGGATCACCGTCTGGACCGAGCCCTTGCCGAAGCTGGTCAGTCCGACCAGGGCGGCGCGGTGGCGGTCCTGCAGGGCGCCGGCGACGATCTCGGCCGCCGAGGCCGAGCCGGAATTGATCAGCACCACCATCGGCAGGCCGTGCAGCACGTCGCCGTCGGTGCGGGCGTTGTAGCGTTCCACGTCCTTGGGGTCGCGGCCGCGCTGCGAGACCACCTCGCCGCCGTTGAGGAACAGGCTGGAGATCTCGACCGCCTGGTCGAGCAGGCCGCCGGGATTGTTGCGCAGGTCGAGGACCAGGCCCTTCATCTTGGGGTTCTTGGCCTTGAGGCTGCGCAGGGCGGCGCTGGCCTCCTCGGCGGTCTTCTCGTTGAAGGCCGACACCCGCAGATAGCCGTAGTCGCCCTCCATGCGGCCCTTGGCCGAGATGACGTTGATCACCTCGCGCTTGAGCTTGACGTCGAAGGGGTCCTTGCCCTCGCGGGCGATGGTCAGGGTGATCGCCTCGCCGACCGGGCCGCGCATCTGCTTGACGGCGTCGTTCAGCGGCAGGCCCAGCAGGCTCTGGCCGTTGATGGCGGTGATGTAGTCGCCGGCCTGCACCCCGGCGCGGGCGGCGGGCGTGTCGTCCATCGGCGAGATGATCTTGACCACCCCGTCCTCGCTGGTGACCTCGATGCCCAGGCCGCCGTACTCGCCGCGCGTCTGCTCGCGCATGTCCGAGAAGCTGTCGGGGCTGAGATAGCCCGAATGCGGGTCGAGCGAGGTGACCATGCCGTCGATGGCGGCCTCGATCAGCTTCTTGCTGTCGACCTCGGAGACGTATTGGTTCTGCACGGTCGACAGCACGTCGCCGAACAGTTCGAGCATCTTGTAGGTCTGGCTGCGCGGCTGGGCGGCCGTGGCCTGGGCCCGCTGGCTGACATAGGCCATGGAGCCTGCGCCGAGCACGAAGGCCGAAACGCCGATCAGAAGGTACTTGCGCATCATAAGCCGCCTAAAGCCTCTTTGCGTCTTTTCGGAGACGCGCCCGAACCACTCGCCGACCGTATGTCGCCCGGGGCCCCCGCCGTTCAACGGGAGGCCTTGAGCCAGCGGGCCGGGTCGACCGGCGCGCCGTCCTTGCGGACCTCGATATAGAGTTCCGGAGCCGATGATCCGCCATCCCCCATGCGGCCGACAGGTTCTCCCGCTGCGACCGATCGTCCGGGGGCCGCGAGGATCGTGTCCAGGCCCGCAAGCACCAGATGGTATCCGCCGCCCAAACGCAAGATCAAGACGAGGCCCATGCCCTTCAAGGGGCCGGCGTAGTCGACCACGCCCTGGGCCGGGGCCACCACCTGGGCGTTGGACAGGGTGGCGTAGGTCCAGCCCTCCGAGGCGCCGCCCTGGGGCAGCTTGGCGCCGAAGCGGCGGGCGATCTCGCCCTGCACCGGCGTGACGAAGGGCTTGGGCCCGCCGAGCAGGCCGGACTTGTCCGGGTCGGGCGGCGGCGGCTGGCCCGCCGGCCCCTGCGCCGGCAGCGACTGCAACAGCTCGCGCAGCGACTGCGCCTTGGCCGCCAGGGCGCGCACGTCCTGGTCGGCGACGATGGCGTCGCCGGTCAGGCTGCGCTCGAGCGTGGTCTTCTCGGCGATCATCGCCTCGATGCGGCTGCGGCGGTCGCCGACGGCGCTCTCGCTGGTGAACAGGTCCTCGCTGGCGGAGGCCGCCTCGCGGCGCAGGCGCTTGATGTCCTCGGCCTCGGCGCGGAAGGCGGCGGCCCGCCGCTCCAGCTCGGGCGTCACCGCCCGCATCAGGATCGCCGCCCGCACCGCGTCGCGGGCGTCGTGCGGGTTGACCAGCAGGGCCGGCGGCGGATTGCGGCGATAGAGCTGCAACGCCCCCAGCAGCCGGGCGAGCTCGGCGCGGTTCCTGCCCATCCGCGTGGTCAGCTCGGCTTCCTGGGCGTTCAGCGTGTCCAGCCGGCGGCGCTTGTCGGCCACGTCGCGCTCGCCCTTGGCCTGGTCGGCGGCCAGGGCGACCAACTGGCGCTGCAGGCCGGCGATCTCCTTGCGCGCGTCGGCGGCCTGGACGCGCAGGGCGTCGCGTTCCTGTTCGCGTGACTTGCGGTCGGCCTCGACCTGGTTGAGCTCGTCCCGGCCCGAGGCGTGCGGGGGCGCGGCCCCCTGGGCGCTGACGGCCAGGAAGACGACGGCGGTGGCGGTGACGGTGGCGGCGCGCCGGAACATGCCGGCGGAAGCTAGCTGATCCGCCGCCTTTGTCCCACCCGCCGCCGTTGCAACTTATGACCTGCCCATTTCCAGATTAAGGCCGTCAATATGGAGAACTCCACGACGGCGGTCGCGCACAAGGCTTCGCGTGATGGGCCACGGGATAGCAGGCGGTTCAATTTCGAACCGAATCTGGACGGACCAGGCCCTGGCCGGGCTCAGGTCACGTCCCGTCTGTCCGCCGCCTGCCTGGCGATCGTCCTGAAGCGCTTGGCGGCGGGCGACAGGGGGCGCCGAGGCTCCACCAGGACGAGTTCGGCCTCGCCCATGGCGCCCTCCAGAGCGCGGAACACCACGCCATTGGGACAAAGAGCGCGCGCCGAGCCTGGCGCGATGGTGATCCCCAGTCCGGCCTCGATCAGGCTGACCACCGACGACCATGATCCGGCCTCTTGCACGATGTCCGGCGAAAAGCCCGCGCCGAGGCACATGCTGGTGATGGTGTCATGCAGGCCCGGCGCCGACGCCCTCGAAAACAGGACGAACGGTTGGTCCGCCAGCGCGGACAGCGCTACGCGCGCGTTCCGCGCCAGCGGATGGGAAGCGGAAAGGGCGAGCATGAACGGTTCACGCAGCAAACTTTCGCAGATCGCGGCGGGATGACGGAACGGCCCCCGAACGATGGCCAGGTCAAGATCCCCGGCCGCCACGGCCAGGCCCTTGTCGACCACGTCGCGGTCATCGATCTGCAGGGTCACGCCCGGAAACTCGGCTCTGAAACGACGGATGATGTCCGGCAGGATGCCGAACGCCGTGGAAGGGCTGAAACCCAGGCGAACAACGCCGGTCTCGCCCTGGGCCGCGAGGCGTACGTTGCTCTCCAGGTCGGCGCGCCGCGACAGCAGCTCGCGGGCTCCCTCCAACACCTGCGAGCCCGCAGCCGTCAGGGCCACGCGCCGGCTGGTGCGGGTCAGCAACGACACGCCCAGTTCCGCCTCAAGACGGCGTATCTGCTGGCTAAGCGGCGGCTGCGCCATGCCGACCCGAATGGCGGCCCGTCCGAAGTGAAGCTCCTCGGCGACGGCGACGAAAAGCTGTAGCTGGCGGAATTCCATTCAGACGCTTTCCGTCTTGATCGACCCCAAAAGATATATTGGTAGCGCCTGATCGGGTTTCGTACCATCGAAGCCATGCGCTGGTTCCCTGCCTTACTGATCGCGGCCCTCGTCCTCGCTTCACCGTTTCCGGCGCCCGCGCAGATCGTCTCTCCCAATGCGCCGCTTGATCCCGCCGCCCAGGCGCGTTTGGAACTGTCGGGGCGGTTCCTCAGGATGCCGCTGCTCCTGCGTGACAGCCTGGTGATGCCGCGCTGGCTGGCGGACCACGACCGGTTGGTGTTCTGGGACGAGATCGGGCCACAGGCGGGGACCTGGGTTCTGGTCGACGCCCGCTCGGGGCGTCGCAAGCCGATCCTGCCGCCGGTTGAGCTCCGCCGACAGCTATCCGAACTGACGGGTGAGCCGGTCGCCGCGCTCTCGCAGATGCAGTTCGTTGTCGCGCCCGACCAGGGGGCGATCCTGTTCTCCTATAAGAAGCGCGCCCTTCGGCTAGGCCTCGCCGACAGGCGCGTCCGAGCGGCCGCCGGTCTCGACGCCTTCGTCCTCTCGGGGGGGACGTCCGCGCCGACGCCGGGCGCGACGCTGGGCGCGATGGCGCGCGACGGCGGTTTCGTCGTCCGCGACGCGACCGGGCGCGTGCTTGTCGAGCGGTCCGGGGAACCGAACTACGACTGGACGATTCCCGACAAGGCCTGGTCACCGGATGGCGCGCGGCTGGTGGTCTGGCGGACCGACGAACGCGCGGTCCACCGCATCCCTATCGTGGACTACGAGTCGGGACTCGAGCGGGTGACCATGGTTCCCTATGCGAAGACCGGGACGCCCCTGGCCAAATCCGAACTCTATCTCGTCCAGCCGAAAACGGGCGGCGTCGTTCGCGTCGCTCCGGCGCAGGACGAGGGGTACGACTGGTTCGCCGGCTGGCGCGCCGACGGTCGGACCGCCTTCGTCCTGCACCTGAGCCGGGACGGCAAGCGCCTGGACCTGTCGATCATCGACGGCTTGGGCGAGCGGCGGCTCCTGCTGCGGGAAGAACGGGCGGAGACCAACGTCGGAGACCTCGATTTCATCACGGAGGGTTGGCCCTTGCAGGTCACTCCGCTGGAAGACGGCGGCTTTCTCTGGATGTCCGAACGCGACGGCTGGCGACATGTCTACCACTACGACGGCGGCGGCCGCCTAATCGGCCAGATCACTCATGGCGACTTCCCGGTCCGGCGCGTCAATGGCGTGGGGCCTGGCGGCGCCTTGCTTGTCACCGCCTCGATCGATCCGGCGCGGCCCTATGACGAGCAGCTCTATCGCACCAGCTTGGCCGGCGGACCCTTGCAGCCGCTCGGGGAGGCGCGCGGTCTGCATCGGGCGACCGTCGCGCCGTCGGGACGGTTCGTGCTCGACACCTGGTCGTCTCCCACCCAGCCGCGGATACGGGAGATGGTCCGGGCTGACGGCGGCGACCGGCTTCGCTTGACCGCCAGCGACGACACCGCCGTCAAGGCGATCGGATGGCGCCCGCCCGAACCGCTGGAGGTGCTGGCCGCCGACGGCGTGACCCCGATATACGGCGCCGTCTTCAAGCCGCGCGACTTCGACCCGGCGAAGCGCTACCCGGTTCTGGCCTATATCTACGGGGGGCCGTTCGCGACGGTCTTGGGCGGCGGCTACTTCACCGCCATGTCGCTGCGGATGAGCGGCCTCGCGCAGATGGGGTTCGTCGTTGTGGCCTTTGATGTCCGCGGCTCCTCCGGCCGCAGCAAGGCCTTCCAGGACGCCACCTACGGCAAGGTCGGCCAGACGGAAATTCCCGATTATGTCGCCGGACTGCGCCAGATCGCGGCGTCACGTCCGTGGCTCGACATGGACCGGGTCGGGATCGTCGGTCACAGCTGGGGCGGCTATTTCGCGCTGCGGGGCATGTTGACCGCGCCCGACGTCTTCAAGGCGGGCTATGCGGGGGCGCCGGGCGCGCTCGAGGAGGACGCCGCGGTCAACGAACCGGACATGGGACTGCTCGCCGACAATCCATCCGGCTACGCGGCGGCCTCCAACACGGCCCTGGCCGGAAATCTGCGGGGCTCCTTGAAGATCATGCACGGGACCAGCGATACGAGCGCGTCGTTATCCACCACGATGCGGATGGCGGACGCCCTCATCAAAGCCGACAAGCGGTTCGAACTGCTGCTGATCCCGGGCATGGAACACAATTCCGACGGCCCGGACGGGCTCTACTACCACCAAGACGTCGCTCTGTTCTTTCGGCGCACCCTCGGCGAGCCGCGCTAGAGCCGACACTCGATTGAGCCGGCGGGATCGCGCGGTCTGCTGGGTCTGGCGCTGGCCGCGCCTTCAGTCGCGATGATAGGGCGAGCCGGCCAGGATGGTGACGGCGCGGTAGACCTGCTCGGCCAGCATCACCCGGGCCAGGGCGTGCGGCCAGGTCTGGACGCCGAAGGCCAGCTTCTCGCGGGCGGCGTCGCGCAGCGCCGGGTCGAGGCCGTCGGCGCCGCCGATGACCAGGACCAGCCGCCGCACGCCATCGTCGCGCAGCCGGCCGACATGGGCGGCGAACTCGCGCGAGCGCCAAGCCTTGCCGCGTTCGTCGCAGGCGATGACGTGGGCGTCGGCCAGATGGGGAGCCAGGGCCTCGGCCTCGGCGGCCTTGCCCGGCTTCCTCGCCTCGACCTCGACGATCTCGACCGGGCCGAGGCCGAGGGCCCGTCCGGCGGCGGAGGCGCGTTCGGCGTAGTCCCGGGACAGCTCGGCCTCGGCCGACCGGCCGAGCCTGCCCACGACGAGGAGGGTGATCTTCATGTCAGGCGTCGCGGCCCCGCGGTCGGCGGGGCCGGCCGGTCAGTTGACCACGGCGCGCGACGGCGGCTCGACCGACCAGATCTTCTCGATGTTGTAGAACTGGCGGACCTCGGGGCGGAACAGATGGACGATGACGTCGCCGGCGTCGATCAGCACCCAGTCGCAATGCGGCAGGCCCTCGACGCGCGCGCGGCCGTAGCCGGCGTCCTTGAGGACGCGGAGCAGGTGGTCGGCCAGCGCGCCGACGTGGCGATGCGACCGGCCCGACGCGACGATCATGCGATCGGCGACCGAGCTCTTGTCCTTCAGATCGATGGAAACGACGTCCTGGGCCTTGTCGTCGTCGAGCTTGGCCAGGATCATTTTCTCCAGGGCGCTCGTCGAGAGGGCGCTACTCTGGTCGGGAGAGGAAGCATCGGCCTCCTGGGCCGGCGCTTCGGGCGCCTGGGGCGCGGACTCGCGATTCAGCGTGATGCTCCTTTGCTCGCTATTCGCAGACGCCACCCTAGCACGGCGGGGACGATCTTACGACCCCTGCCGGGGCCCGGCGTCGCCGGCCGACGGCGGGCTGGGCCGCAGCCTCGCCCGCAGCGCCGTCGACGAGGCGAAATTGAGCGGTCCGCGCAGATAGACCCAGGCCGGCGCCCCGGCGTCGGCCAGCCCCAGCGCCTGGCTGGACGGCACGCGCATATGGGCGAAGCGGCGCGCGGCCGGCGAGGTGCGGCTCTTGAGCCCGGCCCACGGCCGCGAGACCACGGCGACCGGCGCCTCGCGCATGATCTGGGTCCAGCCGCGCCAGCGATGGAAGCTCGCCAGGCTGTCTGCGCCCATGATCCAGACGAACTTCACGCCGGGGAACCGCTTCTTGAGCACGCGCAGGGTGTCGAGCGTGTACTGGGCGCCGATGCGCGTCTCGGCGTCCGAGACGATCATCGACGGCCCCCGCGCCAGCCGGCGCGCGCCGGCGAGGCGCTGGGCGAGGCTGGCGGTCTCGTGCCTCGACTTAAGGGGGTTCTGCGGCGAGACCAGCCAGATCACCCGGTCCAGTCCCAGCCGCACGCGCGCCGTCTCGGCGACGTGGGCGTGGCCCTCGTGCGCCGGATTGAACGAGCCGCCGTACAGACCGACCCGCATGCCCGGCTTCAGGTCGAAGCCGAGGCGCAGCGCGCCAGGTCTGCCGGCCTCAGGGACGCGTCTGGCCGGTCCCGCGAACCACATACTTGAACGTCGTCAGTTGTTCCGCGCCCACCGGTCCGCGCGCGTGCAGCTTGTCGGTGGCGATGCCGATCTCGGCGCCGAAGCCGAATTCGCCCCCGTCGGCGAACTGGGTCGAGGCGTTGACCAGCACGATGGCCGAATCGACCCCGGCGACGAAGGCCTCGGCCGTCGCCGCGTCCTCGGTGACGATGCCGTCGGTGTGGCCCGAGCCGTATTCGGCGATATGGGCGACGGCGCCGTCGAGGCCGTCGACGACCTTCACCGCCAGGATGGGTTCGAGGTACTCGGTCCGCCAGTCCTCCTCGGTCGCCGCCAGCATCGACGGGACCAGGGCGCGGGCGTCCGCGTCGCCGCGCAGCTCGCAGCCGGCGGCGGCCAGGTCGGTGGCGATCGGCGGCAGAAGCGCCTGGGCCGCCGCGCGGTCGATCAGCAGGGTCTCCAGCGCCCCGCACACCGACACCCGCCGCATCTTGGCGTTGACCGCCACGGCGCGGGCCTTGGCGAGGTCGGCGGCGGCGTGGACGAAGACGTGGTTCAGACCTTCCAGGTGGCTGAGCACCGGGGCGCGGGCCTCGGCCTGGACGCGGGCGACCAGGCTCTTGCCGCCGCGCGGGATGATCAGGTCGATGGTGCGGTCGAGCCCGGACAGGATCAGGCCGACGGCGGCGCGGTCGGCGGTCGGCACCGCTTGGACGCAGGTCTTGGGCAGGCCGGCCTCGACCAGGCCGCGCTCGATGGCGGCGTGGATGGCCAGCGACGAGCGCAGGCACTCCGAGCCGCCGCGCAGGATCACCGCATTGCCCGAGCGCACGCACAGGGCGGCGGCGTCGGCGGTGACGTTGGGCCGGCTCTCGTAGATCATGGCGATCACGCCGATCGGCGTGCGCACCCGGGCGATGTCCAGGCCGTTGGGCCGGGTCCAGCGGGCGATTTCGGCGCCCAAGGGGTCGGGGATGGCGGCCACCGCCTCTATCCCGGCGGCGACGCCTTCCAGGCGCACGGGGTTGAGCAGCAGGCGGTCCTGCATGGCTTCGGGCGTGCCGGACGCCTGGGCGGCGGCGAGGTCGCGGGCGTTGGCGGCCAGGATGGCGTCGGCCTCGGCGCGGATCGCCCGCGCCATGGCGGCGATGGCGGCGGTGCGCTGCTCGGCGGTCGAAAGCCGCAGGGCGCGCGCGCCTTCCCGCGCCCGACGTCCCATGGCCAGCATGGCCGCGTCCAGATTGAAGCCCGCGTCGTCCATGCCCTGCTTTCACAAGGAAATGTGACGATTGGCAAGGCTTGCCGTGACGAAAGCCGCCGGATCGTTCAACCCAGCGCGAAGTCGACGGCGCGGCGGGCGTGGAGGACGGTGGTGTCGAAGACGGGGATGTCGAGGTCGCCCGCCGACAGGATCATGCCCAGTTCGGTGCAGCCCAGGATCACCCCGTCGCCGCCCCGGCCGCGCAGGCGGGCGATCTCGTCCAGCAGCACGGCCTTCGATTCCGGCCGCACGATCCCCTGGCACAACTCGTCATAAATGATGGCGTGGACGCGGTCGCGGCCGGCCTGGTCGGGGATCACCGCCGTAACGCCGTTCGCCTCCAGGCGGTCGCGATAGAAGGCCTGCTCCATGGTGTAGCGGGTGGCGAGCAGGATCGGCCGCGCCGAGCCGGCCGCACGCACCGCCTGGGCCGTGGCGTCGGCGACGTGCAGCAGCGGGACGCCGACCGCCGCTGCGACCTCGTCGGCCATCTTGTGCATGGTGTTGGCGCAGATCACGACCGCCTCGGCGCCGGCCGCTTCCAGGCGGCGGGCCGCATCGACCATGCTGGCCGTCAGGCTGTCCCATTCGCCGGCGCTCTGGCGGGCGGCGATGTCGGCGAAGTCGACCGACCACAGGATCAGCCTGGCCGAGTGCAGGCCGCCCAGGCGTTCGCGCGTCATGGTGTTGAGCAGGCGATAATAGATCGCCGTGCTTTCCCAGCTGACGCCGCCGATCAGGCCGAGCGCGCGCATGTCATCCCCTCGCCAGGGCCAGGTCGTCGGCATGGATCAGCGGCGCGCCGGCGAAATAGCCCAGCGCCGCCTCGACCCCGTCCGAGCGCAGGCCCTTGATGCGGTCGGCCTCGCCGGCGTCGTAGCGGGCCAGCCCGCGGGCGATCTCGCGGCCGTCGGCGTCGCGGATCAGCACCGCGTCGCCCTTGCCGAAGCGGCCCTCGACGGCGCGGACGCCGGCCGGCAGCAGCGACTTGCCAGCGCGCAGGGCGACGACGGCCCCGGCGTCGACCACCAGCACGCCCTGCGGCGCCAGCGAGCCGGCGATCCACTGCTTGTAGGCGGCGGCGGGGGTGGTGTGCGGTTCGAACACCGTGGCGCGCTCGCCGGCCTCGACCGCCTGCAACGGGGCGGGGCGGCGGCCCAGCGTCACCAGGGTGGCGCAGCCGGCGCCGCCGGCGATGCGGGCGGCCATGATCTTGGTGGCCATGCCGCCGGTGCCGACCCCGTCGCCGGCGTTGGCGCCGCCGCCCATGGCCTCGATCTCGGGCGTCAGCTCGGCGACGACGGGCAGGTGGCGGGCGTTCGGATCGCGGCGCGGGTCGGCGGTGTAGAGGCCGTCGATGTCGGACAGCAGCACCAGGAGGTCGGCGCCGATCATCTGGGCGACGCGGGCGGCCAGCCGGTCGTTGTCGCCGTAGCGGATCTCCTCGGTGACGACGGTGTCGTTCTCGTTGACGATCGGCGTGACGCCGAGCTCGAGCAGGGCGTCGACCGTGGCGCGGGCGTTCAGCCAGCGGCGGCGGATCTCGGTGTCGTCGCGGGTCAGCAGGATCTGGGCGGTGGTCACCCCGTGCGGGGCGAAGGCCTGTTCCCAGGCATGCATCAGCAGCGACTGGCCGGCGGCGGCCGAGGCCTGCTTTTCCGGCAGGCTCAGGCGGCGCGCGCCCAGGCCCAGCCGGCGGCGGCCCAGGGCGATTGAGCCGGACGACACCACCAGCACCTGCTGGCCCCGCGCCCGCAGGCGGGCCACGTCGGCGGTGAAGGCCGTCAGCCAGGCGTGGTCGGCCGAGCCGCTGTCCCAATCGACCAGCAGGGCCGAGCCGACCTTGATCACCACCCGGCGGGCGGAGGCGAGGCTGGTCACGGACGCCATTCCTCCGCCGCGTCCTGGCCGCCGCTTTCCTCAAGCCGTTCGGCCTGGCGGCGCCGGCGCACCTCGCCGAAGGCGGCGCGCAGCAGGTCGGTCACGCCCTCGCCGGAGACGCCGGAAATGATGAACGGCCGGCGGCCGGCGACGGCCTCCAGCTCGGCGGCGCGCGCCTCGCGATCTTCCGGCGTCAGGGCGTCGGCCTTGTTCAGGGCCAGCAGCTCGGGCTTGTCGGCCAGGCCTTCGCCATAGGCCTCCAGTTCGCCGCGTATGGTCTGATAGGCCTGGACCACGTCCTCCTGGGTTCCGTCGATCAGGTGGATCAGCACGGCGGTGCGCTCGACGTGGCCCAGGAAGCGCGTGCCCAGGCCGGCCCCGTCCGAGGCCCCTTCGATCAGGCCGGGGATGTCGGCGATGACGAAGCGTTCGTTGGCCGACAGGTCGACCACGCCCAGGTTCGGCGTCAGGGTGGTGAAGGGATAGTCGGCGATCTTGGGGCGCGCGGCCGAGGCGGCGGCCAGGAAGGTCGACTTGCCGGCGTTGGGCAGGCCGACCAGGCCGGCGTCGGCGATCAGCTTCAGCCGCAGCCAGATCCAGCGCTCCTCGCCCGGCTGGCCAGGATTGGCGTGCATGGGCGCCTGGTTGATCGGCCCCTTGAAGCGGTCGTTGCCCCAGCCGCCGTTGCCGCCCTTGGCCAGCAGCAGGCGCATGCCGACGTGGTCGAGGTCGGCGATCAGGGTCTCCTTGTCCTCGTCCAGCACCTGGGTGCCGACCGGGACCTTGAGCACCACGTCGTCGCCGGCCGCGCCATGGCGGTTGCGGCCCATGCCGTGCACGCCGGTGCCGGCCTTGAAATGCTGCTGGTAGCGGTAGTCGATCAGGGTGTTGAGGCCTTCGACGGCCTCGATCCAGACGTCGCCGCCCCTGCCGCCGTCGCCGCCGTCGGGACCGCCGTATTCGATGTACTTCTCGCGCCGGAACGACACGGCCCCGCCGCCGCCGTCGCCGGAGCGGATGTAGATCTTGCATTGGTCGAGGAACTTCATCGCGTCCTTATGGTCGAAGGGGGCGGCGCAGGGAAGGGTTTGCGGTCGGCGGCGCCTTTCCGCGCCTCGGAAAAACGCCTAAATGGCCGGGCGGAACGCCCAGGGGAGCCCAGATGCGCGCACGGTTTTTCGGATTGATCGGACTGGCCGCCGCCATGGCGCTGTCGAGCCAGGCCCTGGCCGCCAAGCCGGTCCTGCGGCCCGACGACATGACCATCGGCGACGCCAACGCGCCGGTGGTGGTGGTCGAGTACGCCTCGCTGAGCTGCCCGCACTGCGCGCGTTTCAACCAGGACGTCTTCCCGGCCTTCAAGAAGGCCTATGTCGACACCGGCAAGGCGCTCTACGTCTATCGCGAGTTCATCACCTCGCCGCCCGAGATCGCCGGAGCCGGCGTCCTTTTGGCCCGCTGCGTCCCCAAGGCCGACTACTTCAAGGTGGTCGACGGCGTCTTCGCCGGCCAGAAGGAGATGTACGAGGACGGCACCATGGGCGGGGTGCTCAAGGTGCTCAAGCGGGTGGGGGCCACGGTCGGCGTCGACGAGACCAAGTTCAAGGCCTGCCTGACCGACAAGGCCGCGGCCGAGGCCCTCGACGCGCGGGTCGACCGCGCCGTCAACCAGGACAAGATCGACGCCACCCCCGCCTTCGTGGTCAACGGCAAGAAGGTCGAGGCCCCTGGCGGCAAGGAGATGGACCTCGCCACCCTGGAGGCTGCGATCAAGGCGGCGAAGTAGGCGCCGTCGTTTCACTCCTTCGCCGCCGCCGGGACGACGACGGCGGCGAAGGGGCGGTCGCCTCAGGCCAGCCAGACCATCATCCGGCACGGCGTCGGCTCGCCCCGCGCCTTCGACGGCCGCATCTTGACCTCGCCGGTGTAGAGGAAGCCGGTCTTGCACAGCACCTGGCCGGACGCGGCGTTGTCGGCGAAGTGCCCGGCGACCACCATCCGCTTGCGCCATTCGTACTTGGCCCAGTCGACCAGGCCGACCGCCGCCTCGGTGGCCAGGCCGCGTCCCCAATAGGCCCGCCCGATCCAGTAGCCCAGCTCCAGCGGCTCGCCCGGCGTGGTGCTGAGGCCGATCGCGCCGATCACGCCCTCGTCCTCAAGCTCGACGACGAAGGTGTTGTCGACCGAGCGGTCCTGGGCCTGCACCGCGCGCACGAAGGCCTCGGCGTCGGCCAGGCCATAGGGCCACGGCATGCGGCTGGTCATGCTCGGAATGGCGTAGTCGTCGCACAGCGCGGCGACGCGCGGCGCATCCTCGGCGCGCGGCGCGCGCAGGGACAGCCGCCGGGTCTCGATCACCGGGGATCTGTCGATCACACACAATGTCCACCTCCCTGACCCGTCTGTGCGGGCCTGAAAACGAAACGGGGAGCCCGGCGTTCCGGACTCCCCGCTTGGGTCTTCGGTCCGGATCGCCTTGGCTCTATTGGAGCGGCGCGATCCGGGAGAGATGTCTCAGATCGCGCTATTCAGCGGCCTGAGCCTGCATCGCCGGAACGACCGTGACGTAGGTTCGGTCGTTGCGCTTGGTTACAAACTTCACCGCGCCGTTGATGGTCGCGAAGAGGGTATGGTCCTTGCCGATGCCGACATTGACGCCCGGCCAGAACTTGGTGCCGCGCTGACGCACGATGATGTTGCCGGCGAGGACGTTCTCACCGCCGAACTTCTTGACGCCGAGGCGCTGGCCGGCGGAGTCGCGCCCGTTGCGCGAGGAGCCGCCCGATTTTTTGTGAGCCATGGTGGTCTCCTAAACCTTTCGAATCTCGTCCTTAGGCCTCTTCGCCGCCTTCGGCCTTCTTGGCCTTGGGCGCGGGGGCCTTCTTCGGCGCAGCCTTCTTGGCCGGGGCTTCCGCCACCGGATCGGCGTGCTCGACGACCGCAGCCTTGACCTTGGGCGAGGCCTTCGAGGCCTTCACGGCCACGTCCTCGACCGTCACGCCGGCCGGCGTGACGGCGGCCGGAACGGCGGCGTCGCCGAGGCCGCGGGCGCGGGCGTCCAGAACGGCCTTGCTGGTCAGGTCGATCTTGCCGTCCCATTTGTCGGTCTTGCCGGCGCCGGCGACCGAGGTGACGCGCACGACGGTCTCAAGCTGGCGATGGCCCTTGGTGCGGCGATAGCCCTGGCGACGGATCTTCTTGAAGATCTTCACCTTCTGACCCTTGCGGGTCTCGATCAGGGCGCCGGTCACCGAAGCGCCGTCGACGGTCGGCGAGCCGACCACGACATCCGCGCCTTCGCCCAGCAGCAGGACCTCATTGAAGGTCACGTTCGCGCCAGCTTCACCGTCGAGCTTTTCGACGACGAGCAGGTCGCCCGCCTTCACCCGGTACTGCTTGCCGCCGGTCTTGATCACCGCGTACATCGCTTCACGCCTCGTCCAGGGACAGCGCGCCTGATCGGACGAGTCCGCGGCGGCGCTGAAAATCGCAAAAAGAATGGAGCCCGCGAGGGGTCCCGCAGGCGAAGGCGCGTCTTATACAGGGCAAACCTTTCGAGTCAATGCGGCGTCGCGCGGCCCGAAGGTCGAAAGCGTCAATTCGGGCCGAGGGCTTCGGGCGTATAACCGCCCGTCAGCATCAGATCCGCCGGCCGCGCCGGGCGGTCCAGGCCGCCGCTCGCGACCGGCGTCGCAAGACGCCGCGAGGCGAGCCGTTCGTCCTCGCCGGCGACGGGAGACGACGATGAGCGCAGATCCCCAAAAACTCGAAGCCTTCATGGGAAAGATGGTCGGCGACATGGGCGCGGCCATCTCCGCCGCCCTGGTCGTGGTCGGCGACAGGCTCGGCCTCTATCGGGCGCTGGCGGAGCTGGGGCCGGCGACGCCGGCCGAACTGGCGGCCCGCGCCGGCGCCGCCGAGCGCTACGTGCGCGAATGGCTCGCCGCCCAGGCCGCCTCCGGCTATGTCGACTACGACAAGGCCGCCGGCCGTTTCTCGATGTCGCCCGAACAGGCCATGGTCTTCGCCGACGAGGGCGGGCCCGCGTTCATGGCCGGCGGCTTCGAGATCCTGGCCGCCATGTTCCGCGACGAGCCCAAGATCACCCAGGCGTTCCGCACCGGCGAAGGCGTCGGCTGGCACGAGCACGACGGCTGCCTGTTCCGCGGCACCGAGCGGTTCTTCCGGCCGGGCTACAACGCCAACCTGGTGTCGTCCTGGATTCCGGCGCTCGAGGACGTCGAGGGGCGGTTGAAGGCGGGCGCGCGGGTCGCCGACGTCGGCTGCGGCCACGGGGCCTCCACGGTGGTGATGGCCAAGGCCTATCCGAACTCGCGGTTCTTCGGCTTCGACTATCACGCCCCGTCGATCGAACGGGCGCGCCAGGCGGCCGAGGAGGCGGGCGTCGGCGACCGGGTCTCGTTCGAGGTCGCCTCGGCCAAGGACTTCCCCGGCCGCGACTACGACATGGCCGCCATATTCGACGCGTTGCACGACATGGGCGATCCGGTCGGGGCCGCCCGCCACATCCGCGAATCGCTGGGCCCGGACGGGGTGTGGATGCTGGTCGAGCCGTTCGCTCACGACGACATGGCCGACAATCTCAATCCCGTCGGCCGGTTGTTCTACTCGGCCTCGACCATGATCTGCACGCCGGCCTCGCTCAGCCAGGAGGTGGGCCTCGGGCTCGGCGCCCAGGCTGGCGAGGCGCGCCTGCGCCAGGTGACCGAGCAGGCCGGCTTCACTCGTTTCCGCCGCGCGGCCGAGACGCCCTTCAACCTGGTGTTCGACGTGCGGCCCTAGGCGGAAAGCGCTCGCCTGTTACAATGTAACGCGCTATAGAGCGCCCATGGCCGTCAAGAGCTTCAACCTGCTGCAGATGGGCGTCGGCGTGCGGCTGGCGATCGCCGGCGCGGCGTGCGCGCTGGTCTGGGGCGCCGTGTGGTGGGCGCTGGCGAGCTGATGAGCGCGGTCCGCCTGCACGACCTGACGCTGGGCTATGAGCGTCGCCCCGCCGTCCATCACCTGGACGGCGCGTTCTCGACCTCGCGCCTGACGGCGGTGGTCGGGCCGAACGGCTCGGGCAAGTCGACCCTGCTCAAGGGCGTGGCGGGGGCGCTGCCGCCTCTGGCCGGCCGTATCGAGCTGAACGGCTTCAAGCATCGCGACATCGCCTACCTTCCTCAGGACAACGGCGTCGACAAGCAGTTCCCGATCACCCTCGAGGATCTGGTCGCCCTGGGCTTCTGGCGCCGGCGGGGCCTGTTCGGCGGGCTGACGCGCTCCGACCGCGCCCGCCTGCGCGAGGCCATGGCGGCGGTCGGCCTGGAGGGCTTCGAGAGCCGGGCCATCGGCTCGGTCTCGGGCGGCCAGCTGCAAAGGGCGCTGTTCGCGCGGGTCCTGTTGCAGGACGCCGGCCTCATCTTGCTGGACGAGCCGTTCACCGCCCTGGACGCGCGGACCACCTCGGACCTCATCGACCTGATCCAACGCTGGCCGCGCGAGGGCCGCACGGTGATCATGGTGCTGCACGACCTGGACGTGGTGCGCCAGCTCTGCGGCGACACCTTGCTGCTGGCCCGGGAGAAGGTCGCGTGGGGACCGACCGGCGAGGCCCTGGCTCCGGAGAACCTGTTGGTCGCCCGCCGCCTGTCCGAGGCCTGGAGCGACGATCCGCAGGTCTGCCATCGCCATGACGACGACCATCCGGCCCACGACGAGGCGGAGCACCGGCATTGACGCCTGAACTGGTCGAGGGCGTCGCCTGGAAAAGCGCGGCGGCCGGGGCCCTGGCCCTGGCTTTCGGCGGCGCGCCGCTGGGCGTGCTGCTGATCGCCCGTCGCATGAGCCTGATCGGCGACGCCATGAGCCACGGCATCCTGCCCGGCGCCGCCATCGCCTACCTGCTGGCCGGACCCGACCCGATCGCCCTGACCCTGGGGGCGCTGACGGCCGGCTTCGTGGTCGCCGGGCTGTCCAGCCTGCTGGCCCAGACCCGCCGCCTGCCCGAGGACGCCTCGTTCGCGGTGTTCTATCTCAGCGCCCTGGCGCTGGGGGTGCTGATCCTCGGCCGCGGGGCGCGGCCGGAGGCGCTGCACGACATGCTGTTCGGGGCGGCCACCGCCCTCGACGCTCACGCCTTGGTCCTGGCCGCCGTCGCCGCCACCGCCACCTTGCTCGCCGTGGCGCTGTTCATCCGGGGCTTCCTGGCCGAGAGCGCCGACCCGGTGTTCATGCGGGCCTCGGGGCTGCCCGGCGGCCTTCTGCATCTGATCCTGATGGTGCTGGTGGCGCTCAACCTCGTCGCCGGCTTCAGGGCCTTCGGCGCGCTGATGACCGTCGGCCTGATGATGATCCCCGCCGCCGCGTCGCGCTTCTGGGCGCGGGGCTACGCCGGGCAGGCGGGGGCGGCGGCGCTGATCTCGGCCCTGGCCAGCGGCGGCGGCCTGCTGCTCGCCGGGCGGCTGGGAGTGGAGCCGGGCGCGGTGATGACCCTGTGCGCGGCTGCGCTGTTCGGGGTCTCGGCGCTGTTCGGGATCAATCGCGGGCTGTTGCAGAGCCTGCCGGGCCGGGCCCACCTGAAGGGCTGAGCGGGCGGTCGGCCGGGGCGAAACGCCGCCGGCCGCAATTGGCCCCTCCATTTTCGCCCGCGCCGCTCTACATAGAGGCCATGACCGACAAGACCCCCGTGACCGTGCTGACCGGCTATCTCGGCGCCGGCAAGACCACGCTGCTCAACCGCATCCTGTCCGAGGACCACGGCAAGCGCTACGCCGTCATCGTCAACGAGTTCGGCGAGATCGGCATCGACAACGACCTGGTGGTCGGCGCCGACGAAGAAGTGTTCGAGATGAACAACGGCTGCGTCTGCTGCACCGTGCGCGGCGACCTGATCCGCGTGGTCCAGGGCCTGATGAAGCGCAAGGGCCGGTTCGACGCCATCATCGTCGAGACCACCGGCCTGGCCGATCCTGGCCCCGTGGCCCAGACCTTCTTCGTCGACGACGACGTCAAGGCCAGGGCCAGGCTCGATTCGGTCACCGCCGTGGTCGACGCCAAGCACGTGCTGTTGCGCCTGTCCGATTCCCGGGAGGCGGCCGAGCAGATCGCCTTCGCCGACCAGATCGTGCTGAACAAGACCGACCTCGTCGACGAGAACGAGCTGAAGCTGATCGAGGCGCGCATCCGCCGGCTCAACCCGCTGGCGCCGATCCACCGCGCCCAGCGTTCGAACGTGGCGCTGGACGCCATCCTCGGCCGCGGCGGCTTCGACCTCGACCGCATCCTCGACCTGGAGCCGGAGTTCCTCAATCCGGCCCATGGCGAGCCAGGACACGTGCACGACGAGCACTGCGATCATGACCACGGCCACGATCATGGCCATCACCACCACCACAATCACGCCGCCGACATCCATGACGAGGCGATCAAGGGCGTGTCGCTGCGCCTCGACCGCCCGGTCGACGGCCAGAAGGTCAGCAGCTGGCTGAACGACCTGCTGGCCAGGCAGGGGCCGGACATCCTGCGCGCCAAGGGCATCGTCGACGTGAAGGGCGAGGACCGGCGGCTGGTGTTCCAGGCGGTGCACATGATCCTGGAAGGCGATCTCCAGCGCGAATGGCGCGAGGACGAGGATCGCTACAGCCGCATGGTGTTCATCGGCCGCAATCTCGACGAGGCGGCGCTGAAGGCCGGCTTCGAGGCCTGCGCGGCCTAGGTTGGCGGGCGCGGCGTCATCCTAGATCGGCCGTCCAGGCCGTCCGGGATGACGAAGAAGCGGATGGCCCAAAAACAAAATCGGCCGGCGTCGTCAGACGCCGGCCGATCAAATGGCTGAACCCTGGGTTCGGCGCTTAGCCGTTCAGGTTCTCGTTGACCAGGGCCACCTTGTAGAAGCCGTCGGTCTGCAGCTGGTTCACCACGCCCATGAAGTCCTTGTAGTGGACTTCGCGGTCGGCGCGGATGAACACGGCTTCGTTGCGGTCGATCTTGGCCGACAGGTCGGCGCCCAGACGGTCGAGGCTGGTGGCGTTGCCGCCGATGAACAGGTCGCCGGTCTTCGAGATCGAGATGAAGGTCGGTTCCTTCGGCTTCGCGCCCGGGGGCGGCGGAACGGCCGGCGGCAGGTCGAGCTTGATCGAAACGGTCGCCATCGGCACGGCGACCATGAAGATGATCAGCAGCACGAGCAGGATGTCGACGAAAGGCGTGACGTTGATATCGGAATTCTGGCCGAGGGAGTATTTCGAGCCCCCCGAACCGGCAAGCTTGGCGCCCATAGACGACGTCTCCTCATCACCCGCGCGCCGCGGGCCTACGATCTTTATCGCCCTTTAGCGTCGGCGGACGCGAAGGTAAAGCCCACTAAACACCGATGTAACGCCGGTCGGCGTTTAGCCGCCTCCCGGCGCCCGTCTGGCGTGCGCCGGGGGCGTCCGACGCGCGCGGACGGCGAGACGCCGCCGCGGGAGCGAGGCGAGCGGCGAGGGCGCGGCGGGGCTCGCCTCGCGGGCCCCGGTGGGTTATGCGCGGGGCATGAGCCAGGATTTCGACGCCTACGTCACCGCCGCCCTGTTCGACCGCGAAGGCCGCGCCAGCTTCGCCCTGGGCGACGGGGTGGTGCGCCTGCTGCACGGCGACGGCTATGTCTCGGTCGAGGCGCACGACGGGGCGGCGCTGTGCGCGGCCGTCCATCCGGGCGGGCGGGGCGTAGTCACCGGCGGCGACGACGGCCGGCTGGTCTGGTCGCGGATCGAGGGCGACGAGGTGGTCGCTACGGTCCTGGCCGAGATCAAGGGGCGCTGGATCGACGCCGTCGCCGCCAGCCGCGAATCGGGCCTGATCGCCTTCGCCGCCGGGCGCGAGGCGCATGTGCGCGACATCGCCGACCCGAGGTTCGCCCGCGTCTTCACGCACGAGAAGTCGGTCTCCGACGTCGCCTTCGATCCCAAGGGGCGGCGGCTGGCGGTCGCCACCTATGGCGGGGTCATGCTGTGGTACGCCCGCATCGCCGAGCAGAAGCCGACCTTGCTGAAATGGGCCGGCAGCCATGTCGGCGTGTCGTTCAGCCTCGACGGCAAGTTCCTGATCTCGTCGATGCAGGAGAATCAGCTGCACGGCTGGCGGCTGGCCGACGCCAAGGACATGCGCATGGGCGGCTATCCGGCCAAGGTGAAGAGCCTCGCCTTCCTGGCCAAGGGCATGCTGATGGCCACCAGCGGCGCCAACGGCGTGGTGGTGTGGCCGTTCGGCGGGGCCAACGGCCCGATGGGCAAGGAAGCCAGCGAGGTCGGCTTCGACCAGAGCGCCCTGGTCACGCGGGTGGCCGGGACGGCGGACGGGACCGTGCTGGCCGCCGGGCTCGACGACGGCCGCGTCTGGGTCTGCGACCTGACCTCGCGGCGGATCGAGACGATCAAGGCCGACAAGGGCGCGCCGATCAGCGCCCTGGCCGTGACCGCCAGGGGCGACCGCGTCGCCTGGGGCGACGAGGACGGCCTGGCGGGGGTGGCGACCTCCCCGGCGCTGGGGTGAGCCTGGCGGCCGCCTAGGCGAACCCCCGCATCTGCGCCCAGGTCTCGAACGGGTCGCGGCGGGTGCGCAGGGTGTTGATGGGGTGGGCGTCGTCGCGCCAGCCCAGGGCCATGCCCGCGAACAGCATATGGTCGTCGGGCAGGTCGAGGGCCGCGCCCACGGTCTGCGGCAGGCGGGCCCAGAACTCCTGCGGGCAGGTGTCGAGGCCGCGCTCGACGGCCAGCAGCATCACCGTCTGCATATACATGCCGACGTCGGCCCATTGCGGCGGGCCGAGCTTGCGGTCGAGGCAGAAGAACAGGCCGACCGGCGCGCCGAAGAACTGCCCGTTCTTGGCCAGCTGCATCAGGCGGCCCAGGCGGTTGTCGCGCTCTATGCCGATGGTGGCGTAGAGGTCCTCGCCGCATTCGTAGCGGCGGGTGCGGAAGGGCTCCCAGAGGTTGGGCGGATAGACGTCGTACTCGGTCGGCTCGGCCTGGGTCGGATCGGCCAGCCGGGCCGACGCCTCGGCCTTCAGCGCCGCCAGCGGCTCGCCGGCGAGGGCGTAGACGCGCCAGGGCTGGAGGTTGCCGCCGGAGGGCGCGCGGTGGGCGGCCTCGAGGATTTCGCGGACCAGGGCCGCCGGCACCGGGTCGGGTTTGAAGGCGCGGACGGAGATGCGGCGCTGGACGGCCTCGGTGACGTTCATGGTAAGTCCGGAGCGAGAAGGGGAGCGGCCCGAGTCGTTAGCACCGCGCCCCTGCGTCAGGGCAAGGAGTTTTGCAGCGTGGCGAGCGGCAAGAAACCCAGGGCCGTCCCGGCGGCGAGAGCCCGGCCGGCCGGCTCCGGCGGCTTCTGGCGGACGGTCCGCCGCATCCTCGGCGTCCTGGTCCTCGTGCTGCTGATCGGGCCGCCGCTGCTGGTGCTGGTCTATCGTTTCGCGCCGCCGCCGGCGACGATCCTGATGCTGGAGCGCGTCGTGCAGGGGCGGGGCATGGACTATCGCTGGCGGCCGATCTCGCGCATCTCGCCGGCCCTGGTGCAGGCGGCGGTCGCGGCCGAGGACGCCCGCTTCTGCGATCACCACGGCTTCGACATCGACGCCATGGAGAAGGCGATGGCGCACAACGACCGCCGCCCGAACAAGATCCGGGGCGGCTCGACCATCAGCCAGCAGACGGCCAAGAACGTCTTCCTCTGGCCGGACCGGTCCTATGTGCGCAAGGGGCTGGAAGCCTATTACACCGTGCTGATCGAGGCGATCTGGGGCAAGCGCCGGATCATGGAGACCTATCTCAACGTGGTCGAGATGGGGCCGGGCGTCTATGGCGCGGAGGCCGCCGCCCAGCGCTACTTTCACACCAGCGCCGCCTCGCTGACCCGCGCCCAGGCGGCGGGCCTGGTGGCGGTGCTGCCCAGTCCCCTGAAGTGGAAGGCCGCCAATCCCGGGCCCTATGTGCAGAAGCGCACGCGCAAGATCGACGGGCGGATGGGCGTCGTGCGCGACGACGGCCTGGCGGAGTGCGTGATCGACTAGATGATGATCGACTGGCGCGACCGCCTGCAAGGCGGCGCCGGGCCGGCCGTCAGCGGCGCGGTTTGAACGACAGCGAGAAGGCGACCATGTCGTCGTCGCGGTTGTCCATGCCCTTCAGGCTGGCCGAGCTGCTGGGTTTGATCTCGCGGTGCAGATAGCCGAACGAGGCCTGCATCGCGCCCTTGCGCCAGCCCACGCCCGCCTGGGCGTCACCGATCAGGGCGCTGGCCGGATCGGTGGACCAGTTGGCCCGGCGGAAGTCGCCCTGGCTGTCGCGCAGCATGTTCAGGCCGACGGCCCGGCCGCTGGCGGCGGCGAACAGGTACCAGCGCCCGCGATTGCCGAAGCTGGACCCGTCGACCGTCTTGATCCCGAGGCCGTTCAGCCGTTCGCGCACGCGGCTGTCGACGTCCTGGCCGAACTGGATCATCGCCCCGGCCTCGGCCGAGCCGCCGGCGTTGGACATGCCGACGCCGGCGTGCGGCGAGACGTCGAGGGCGTAGTCGCCGGTCTTGAACTTCAAGGCCGAAGGCCAGCCGCGGGTGTAGGTGACGTCGAAGGCCTCGGCGTCGGGATCGAGCAGGCTGTCCGGCCGGGCCAGCACCAGGCCGCCCGCGCCCCGGGCCACGCCGCCGACCGACATGCGCAGGGAATCGACCGCGCCGTCGGAGCCGTCGCCCAGCGTCACCTCGTTGGTGCGCCAGCGCGCCAGGCCCGACCCGTCGATCAGCCGGTCGGTCTGCGACAGCCGGATCGGGTCGAGCGTCGTGCCGGTGTAGGCGGGGAAGGCGAACGGCCCGCCCACGGCGGCGCTGACGCGTTCGTCGCGCACGCCCAGGGTCGTTGCGGAATAGGCGGGGGCGAAGCCTGCGCCGTCGTCGGCGCGGGCGGAGAACTGTCCGCCGCTGTTCAGCTTGAGGCTGGGGGCCGCGGGCGTGGCGGCGGCCGGATCGACGAAGGCGGCCCGGGCCAGCGCGGCTTTCGCCGCCTTGGAGGACGGGTGGGCGCAGGCTTGCCCGGCTTGGCCCATGGAGGCCACGGCCGTGCAGGTCGCCACAACCACTCCCAACCTCCGGTCCATCGGCCGGTCCCTCACCCCTGATCGCTAGTGCTTATCGAAAAGCTTTCTTCGCGACACTTATTACGTGCTTGTAACAGATTAATGAGGCTGGTCGTTCCGATGTAAATAACAAAAAACGGCGCCTTTACAAAAAAGCGCCGCTCTAAAGTTAAATCGCAACAGGCTCTGTTACTGGCAGGCGAGGCATTCCTCGTAGTCCGTGCGGGGCGTCTCCAGCGCCTCGGAAGTCGTGACCGCGCCTTCGCCGCCGGCGAAGGCCGCCCGCTGCACCGACTTCGAACGCAGGTAGTAGAGCGACTTCACGCCGCGCTCCCACGCAGAATAGTGCAGCATGTGCAGGTCCCATTTGTCGACGTCGCCGGGCAGGAAGACGTTGAGGGACTGCGACTGGCAGATCTCGGGCGTCCGGTCGGCGGCCAGCTCGACCACCCAACGCTGATCCAGTTCGAAGGCGGTCTTGTAGATGTCCTTCTCGTCCTGGCTGAGGAAGTCCAGGTGCTGGACCGATCCTTCGTTTTCCAGGATCGAGGCCCAGACCGCATCGGTGTTGCGGGCCTTTTCTTCGAGAAGACCTTCCAGGTAGGGATTCTTGACCGCGAAAGAGCCCGACAGGGTCTTGTGCGTGTAGATGTTGGCCGGGATCGGCTCGATGCCGGCGCTGGTGCCGCCGCAGATGATCGAGATCGAGGCGGTCGGGGCGATGGCCAGCTTGTGCGAGAACCGCTCCATCACGCCGCGCTCCTCGGCGTCGGGGCAGGCGCCGCGCTCTTCGGCCAGGGTGCGGCTGGCCTTGTCGGCCTCGCGGCGCAGGTGCTTGAACAGCCGCATGTTCCACGACTTGGCCAGGGCGCTCTCGAAGGGCACGTTCTGGCTTTGCAGGAACGAGTGGAAGCCCATCAGGCCCAGGCCCACCGAACGCTCGCGCGTGGCGGCGTACTTGGCCGGGCCCATGGCGTCGGGCGCGCGGTCGATGAAGTCCTGCAGCACGTTGTCGAGGAAGCGCATGACGTCTTCGACGAAGGTCGGATGGTCGCGCCATTCCAGGAACTTCTCGGCGTTGACCGAGGACAGGCAGCAGACGGCGGTGCGCTCGCGGCCCAGGTGGTCCTTGCCGGTCGGCAGCATGATCTCCGAGCACAGGTTCGACTGCTTGACCTTGAGGCCGAGCTCGCGCTGGTGCTGGGGCAGGGCGCGGTTCACCGTGCCCTCGAAGATCAGGTAGGGCTCGCCGGTCTGCAGGCGGATCTCGAGGATCTTCTGCCACAGGCCGCGGGCGTCGACGTTGCGCACCACTTCGCCGGTCTTGGGCGAGAGCAGGCCGAACGGCTTGCCGTCGCGCACGGCCTCCATGAACGCGTCGGTGATCGAGATTCCGTGGTGCAGGTTGAGGGACTTGCGGTTGAAGTCTCCCGACGGCTTGCGGATTTCGAGGAACTCTTCGATTTCGGGGTGGTGGATGTCCAGATAGACCGCCGCCGAGCCCCGGCGCAGGCTGCCCTGGCTGATGGCCAGGGTCAGGCTGTCCATCACACGGATGAAGGGGATGATGCCGCTGGTCTGGCCCTGGCCCTTGACCTTCTCGCCGATGGAGCGGACCCCGCCCCAATAGGTGCCGATGCCGCCGCCGTTGGAGGCCAGCCAGACGTTCTCGTTCCAGACGCCGACGATGCCTTCCAGCGAATCGGAGACGGCGTTCAGGAAGCAGCTGATCGGCAGGCCGCGATCGGCGCCGCCGTTCGACAGCACCGGCGTGGCCGGCATGAACCAGAGCTTGGAGATGTAGTCGTAGATGCGCTGGGCGTGGTCGGCGTCGTCGGCGTAGGCGGTGGCCACGCGGGCGAACATGTCCTGGTACGACTCGCCGGGCAGGAGGTAGCGATCCTCCAGCGTCCGCTTGCCGAATTCGGTGATCAGGGCGTCGCGCGCGCGGTCGACCTCGACCTTGCGCACCAGCTGGAGCTGCGGCCGCTCGCCGGGACGGGTCTTGGCGAACGCGGCCTCTGAGGAGACTGGTTTCGTCGCTTCACTGCCCATCATGACCCTACTCACCCATACGGTTACGGCTCGGCGACAGGGCCCCTCCCCGCCGCCGCAAGCTCTACATCTTGTGGGGTGGAACCCCAACAGCCCGATATATGGGGCCATAGGGTTGATGGACCGTCAACGGGTCGATGTGTCGTTAACCGGACTTTTTCGTTAAGAACCTGTTGATGACGCGCCGTGCGAACGGGCGCCGTTAAGGCCTTGGCAGGAAACGCGACCTTGTGGTCACGGACGTGTGACAATCACGCCTCCGACCGACGTCCTCAAGCCTGGGCGAGTCGCGCCTCGCGCAGTTGGGAACGCCGCACCTTGCCGGCCTCGTCGCGCAGGGGCTGGTCGATCAGTTCGACGCTTCTCGGCCGCTTGTAGCTGACCAGCCGACCTTCGAGATGGCGCATCAGGTCGCCGATGTCGAGTCCCGGACGGGGCTGGACGATGGCGTGGACCCGGGCGCCCAGGTCCTCGTCGGGCAGGCCGATGACGCAGCTCGACTGCACCAGCGGGTGCTCGTCGATCGCCGCCTCGACCTCGGCCGGATAGACGTTGGAGCCGCCGACCAGGATCATGTCGGTGCGCCGGTCGGCGAGGTAGAGGAACCCTTCGGCGTCGAATCGGCCGATGTCGCCCAGCGACTCCCAACCCTCGGTCAGGGCGCGGGCGTCGGCGCCGCGATAGTGGTAGGTGGCCGGCGCGCCGTCGGCGGGCTTCATGTAGATCTCGCCGACCTCGTCGGGACCGGCTTCGGAGCCGTCGGCCTTGACGATCTTCATCTGGCCGGCCGCCACCCGGCCCACCGAGCCGCGATGGGTCAGCCATTCGGTCCCGCTGATCACGGTGATGGCCTGGGCCTCGGTGCCGGCGTAGAGCTCCATGATCACCTCGCCGCCCAGCCAGCCGATCCAGGCTTCCTTCAGCCAGGGCGGGCAGGGCGCGGCCAGATGCCACACCGTGCGCAGGGACGAGACGTCGTAACCGGCGCGCGTCTCCTCCGGCAGTCGCCAGATGCGGCTCATCATCGTCGGCACCAGATAGAGCCAGGTCGCCTTGTGGCGCGCCACGGCGGCCAGGGTCGCCTCGGCGTCGAACCTCGGGGTCAGCACCAGGTGGCCGCCGGCCAGCATGGCGGCGATCGCCGAGCCGAACGGGCCGTTGTGATAGAGCGGTCCCGGCATCAGCGCCACGGTGTCGGCGTCCAGCCGCCACAGACCGCCGGCCGCGGCGGCCACCACGCTGGGCGCGCCCGACAGGATCAGCTTGGGCTTGCCGGTCGATCCGCCCGAGGTCGGGGCCTTCCAGGACGGCGAGACGGCGTCGGGCAGGTCCGCCTCGTCGTCGCTGAGGGCCAGCAGGCCGTCGATGTCGACCCGGGACCGGTCGACGACGATGTCGGCGCGGGCGATCACCACCGGCGAGGCGGCCAGTTCGACCACCTCGCGCAGTTCGGCCGCCGGCAGCCGCCAGGAGATGGGCTGCGGCGTCGCCCCCAGCTTCCAGCAGGCGAAGGCCGCCTCGATGAACCCGACGCCGTTGGGCAGGCCGATGGTGACGAGGTCGCCGTGCCTGACGCCCAGCTTGGCCAGGGCGCGGGCGATGCGGTTGGTGCGCCGGTGCAGCGCGCCCCAGGTCAGGCTGTCGTTCTCGCAGCTCACCGCCGGCGCGTCGGGCTTTTCGGCGGCCAGCTCCTTGATGCGGGCGGCGAAGGACTGCGGGACGGGGGCTTGGTCGGTCATGCGGCGGGCTTCCTGGGTCACGGCGTCGCCGTCTTGCGCGGCGTTGAAATAGACGTTTGAACGAGCCGGCTCCGGAGGGGAAGAGGCCGCCGCGTCCTCCCCTCCGATTTACAGTCCCAGGCTCAGACGGCGACCGTGAAGGCCGCCTCGGTCTTGGCCTTGACCTCGTCGACCGTGACGCCGGGGGCCAGTTCCTTGAGCGTCACGCCGCCGCCCTTGCGGTCGATCTCGAACACGCCGAGCTCGGTGATCAGCAGGTCGACCACGCCGGCGCCGGTCAGGGGCAGGGTGCATTGCTTGAGCAGCTTGGGCGCGCCCGACTTCTCGCAATGGTCCATGACCACCACCACGCGCTTGACGCCGGCCACCAGGTCCATGGCCCCGCCCATGCCCTTGACCATCTTGCCGGGCACCATCCAGTTGGCCAGGTCGCCGGCTTCCGACACCTGCATCCCGCCGAGGATCGACAGGTTGATATGGCCGCCGCGGATCATGGCGAAGCTGTCGGCGCTGCTGAAGTAGCTCGACTGCGGCAGTTCGGTGATGGTCTGCTTGCCGGCGTTGATCAGGTCGGGGTCGGCCTCGCCCTCATAGGGGAAGGGCCCCATGCCCAGCATGCCGTTCTCGCTCTGCAGCGTCACGTGCACGCCCTCGGGGATGTAGTTGGCCACCAGGGTCGGGATGCCGATGCCGAGGTTCACATAGAAGCCGTCCTGCAGCTCCTTGGCCGCGCGGGCGGCCATGTCGTCACGGGTCCAGGCCATTACGCGGCGTCCTTCTGGCGGGTGGTGACGCGCTCGATGCGCTTTTCGAACACCGCGCCCTTGAGGATGCGGTTCACGAAGATTCCGGGGGTGTGGATGGCGTCGTGGTCCAGCTCGCCGATCCCGACCAGCTCCTCGACCTCGGCCACCGTCACCTTGCCGGCCGTGGCCATCATCGGATTGAAGTTCCGCGCCGTCTTCCGATAGACGAGGTTGCCCTCGGCGTCGCCCTTCCAGGCCTTGACGATGGCGAGGTCGGCGGTCAGGCCGCGCTCCATGACGTAGAGCTCGCCGTCGAACTCGCGCACTTCCTTGCCCTCGGCGACCAGGGTGCCGACGCCGGTCTTGGTGAAGAAGGCCGGGATGCCGGCGCCGCCGGCGCGGATGCGCTCGGCCAGGGTGCCCTGCGGATTGAACTCCAGCTCCAACTCGCCCGAGAGGTAGAGCTGCTCGAACAGCTTGTTCTCGCCGACATAGGACGAGATCATCTTCTTGATCTGGCCGCCGGCCAGCAGGATCCCGAGGCCGAAGTCGTCGACGCCGCAGTTGTTGGAGACCACGGTCAGGTCCTTCACCCCGCTCTCGCGGATGGCCGCGATCAGGTTTTCCGGAATGCCGCACAGGCCGAAGCCGCCGGCCATGATGGTCATGCCGTCGAACAACAGCCCGGCGAGCGCCGCCGTCGCGTCCGTCTGAACTTTACTGGCCATCGGATCTCCCCAGGTTGGCGCTTCGACGCGCATTGCTGACGCGGCCGCGGCTGGAGGTCCAGTCCGTCGGCGGTCGCGCCCGAACTTCTCTTGCGTGGCGCCCTTTCCGTCCACGGCGGGCGCACCCACCTGATACGGACGACGCCAGGCGGAATGCGATCCGGTCCGCCGCCGGGGGCGCGTCCGTCAGGGGCGCGCTCGTACTCCTCCTAGCGCCGCCCGCCCCCTTATTTCAACTGCTGTTGAATATCGTGTTCTTCACAAATCGTGCGAAGGTCCGGTGCGTCGCCGCCTGGGCTGGATCGTGACGACGGACGCCGGGGCCGGCGGCTTCAATGAACCATCTTCTAGGCGGAACGGCGGCCGCCCGGGTGAAACGCACGCGACAGGGACGCTTCTATGACCACGCATGCTCCGTCCAACCGCAATCTGCTGCTGGTGCTCGCCCACCCGGCCCTGGAGCGTTCGCGCGCCAACCGCGCCCTGCTCAAGGCCGCCAAGGTCTGCGCCGGCGTGACCTTCGACGACCTTTACGAGCTCTATCCGGACTTCATGGTCGACGTGGACGCCGAGCAGAAGAAGCTGGTCGACCACGACGTGATCGCCCTGCAGTTCCCGCTCTACTGGTATTCGGTGCCCTCGCTGCTCAAGGAGTGGCTCGACCTCGTCTGGCTGCATGGCTTCGCCTACGGCAAGGAGGGCAAGGCCCTGGTCGGCAAGCGGCTGTTCGTGGCCTGCACCACCGGCGGCGGGGCGGGGGCCTACCGGCCGGAAGGCTCCAACAACTTCACCATCGACGAGTTCCTGCGCCCGCTGGAGCAGACCGCCTATCTGTGCGGCATGAAATGGATGCGCCCGTTCGTGGTGCACGCCGCCGCGATCAAGGACGAGGACGCCCTCAAGATCGAGGCCGCCCGCTACCGCTCGCGCATCGAACGGCTGATCGGGGCGTCCGACCTCGCCAAGATGGAGGCCTGATCGGTGAGCGCGATCCTGATCCAGGCCCTGGTCTACCTCGCCGCCAGCGTGGTCTCGGTGCCGGTGGCCAAGCGCCTCGGCCTGGGCTCGGTGCTGGGCTATCTGATCGCCGGGGCGGTGATCGGCCCCTGGGCGCTAAACTTGGTCGGCGACCAGAAGGATGTGATGAGCTTCGCCGAGTTCGGCGTGGTCATCCTGCTGTTCCTGATCGGGCTGGAGGTGCGGCCGGCGCTCCTTTGGAGCATGCGCGGGGCCATCTTCGGCCTCGGCGGCGCCCAGGTGGCGGCCACCGCCGTCACCGTGGCGGGGGCCAGCATGGCTCTGGGCCTCGACTGGCGCCAGGCCCTGGCGGTCGGTCTGGTCCTGGCCATGTCGTCGACGGCCATCGTGCTCCAGACCCTCGACGAGAAGGGGTTGCGCAGCGGGCCGGTCGGCCGCGCCGCGTTCGGGGTGCTGCTGCTGCAGGACCTCTCGGTCATCCCGCTGTTCGCCCTTCTGCCGCTGCTGTCGGCCGACGGCGGGGCGGCGCACGCCTCGGCCTCCGCCGCCCAGTCGCACAGCCTGATCGCCGCCCTGCCGGCCTGGCTGCAGACCGTCGCCGTCCTCGGCGCGGTGGCGGTGGTGGTCGGCGGCGGGCGCTATCTGGTGCGGCCGGTGTTCCGCTTCATCGCCGCCGCCCGCCTGCGCGAGATCTTCACCGCCTCGGCCCTGCTGCTGGTGGTCGCCGTGGCCGTGCTGATGGAGCTGGTCGGCCTGTCGCCCGCCCTGGGCGCCTTCCTGGCCGGGGTGGTGCTGGCCGAGAGCGAGTTCCGCCGCGAGCTGGAGACCGACATCGAGCCGTTCCGCGGCCTGCTGCTCGGCCTGTTCTTCATCACCGTCGGCGCCGGGATCGACTTCGGCCTGGTCGCCCACCGGCCGCTGCAGCTGGTCGGCGTGGTGCTGGGCCTGATGACGCTGAAGTTCCTGGTGATGTTCGGCCTGGCCCGGCTGGCCGGCGCGTCGAGCCGGCCGGCGGCGGCCGTGGCCACCGCCCTGGCCCAGGGCGGCGAGTTCGCCTTCGTGCTGCTCACCTTCACCGTGGGCGCCGGCGTCATCGGCGCCGAGCTGGCGGCTCTGCTCACCGCCGCCGTCGCCCTTTCGATGGCGCTGACGCCGCTGGCCATGCTGGCCTACGAGCGGATCGCCACCGCCCTCGACGCGGCCATGCCCAGCGTCGAGCCGGAGGACACCCCCTTCGACGAGGGCCCGCCCGACGTGGTCATCGCCGGCTTCGGCCGGTTCGGCCAGGTGGTCGGACGGTTGCTGACCGCCAACGGCTTCCAGACGGTGGTGCTGGATTCCGACATCGAGCAGATCGACCTGCTGCGTCGCTTCGGCCGGCCGGTGCACTATGGCGACGCCACCCGCATCGACCTGCTGCGCAGCGCCGGCGCCGAGACGGCCAAGCTGCTGGTCATCGCCCTGGACGACCGCGAGAAGACGGTGGAGCTGGCCGAGAAGGCGCGGGAGGCCTTCCCGCACCTGAAGATCCTGGCCCGGGCCTGGGACCGGCGGCACGCCTACGACCTCTTGCGCAACGGCGCCGACGTGGTCGAGCGCGAGACCTTCGAGGGGGCGCTGTTCCTCGGCCAGAAGGCGCTCAAGCTGATGGGCTTCCGCAGCCACCGCGCCCATCGCGCCGCCAACCTGTTCCGGCGGCACGACCGGCGGACGTTCGCCGAGCTGGCCCCGATCTGGGGGCAGGAGGAGAACTACATCCTGGCCTCGCGCGACGCCGCCCAGACCATGGACCGCCTGTTGCAGGCCGACCTGCAGCGCATGCGGCCCGACACGGTGGACGACGCCTGGGACACCTCGAGCCTGGACGACGAGCTGCGCGAGCAGGCCGAGATCGAGCGCGTCTGAGGCCCGGCCCCCGGGAAGCCGGGCGCCGGGACGCAGAGGCCGGTCAGGCCGTGACCGGCGTCAGCACGATCTGGACGCGGCGGTTCTTGGCGCGGCCGTCGGGGGTGGCGTTGGTGGCGATCGGGTTGCGCTTGCCCATGCCGGTGACGGTGATGCGCTGCTGAACCACGCCGTGGCTTTGCAGATAGGCGGCGACCGACTGGGCGCGTCGTTCGGACAGTCCCTGGTTCAGCGCGTCCGAGCCGGTCGAATCGGTGAAGCCGACCACGTCGACATAGGTCTGCGGATAGCTCGACAGCGTCTGCGCCACCTGGTCCAGCGTCGGATAGAACCGCGACGAAATGTCGGCCTGGTTGGTGTCGAAGGTGATGTCGCCCGGCATGTTCAGGACGATGTTGTCGCCTTGCCGCTGCACGTCGACGCCGCTGCCGGCCAGTTGCTGGCGCAGCTGGGCCTGCTGCTTGTCCATGTAGTTGCCGACGAGGCCGCCGGCCAGGGCCCCGATGCCGGCCCCGAGCAGGGCGTTCTTGGCGGCCTGGTTGCCGCTGTGGGTGTTGGTCAGCGCGCCGAGGGCGGCCCCGCCCAGCGCCCCGGCGAGGACGCCGGTCCGCGCGTTGCTGCGCACCACCTGGCCGGTGTTCGGGTCGGTGGTTTCGCAGGCGGCCAGGGCCATGGCCCCGCACAGGCTGATGCTGACGGCGATCTTCTTGAGCATGACGGAGTCCTCTCAGGTGTCGACGCCCTAACGCGGGCCGCGCGCGCCGGTTCCGCGAAGTCGAGGCTTTGGGCCGTCCGCGCGCTGCACTTCGCCGCGTCTGCGCCGGCCGGCCGGCGGCCGCTCCCGGCGTCCTGGCCCGCCGGGGCGGCCTTCGGGCGCGGCCTGCGGAATCTTGCCGGGCCCGGCGGCCTTCGCCTGCGGGGCCGGAGCGTGTAGAACATCGACCCCTTCGCCGCCGTCCGCAGGAGCCCGCCCGTGCCCGCCGCCATCGAACCCGTTTCCTACGCCCTGTACGACCGGGACTTCGACGGCTTCGCCGAGGCCCTCGGCGCGTCGTTCGCGCGCTACGGCTTCGCGGTGATCGCCGACCACGACCTGCCCCAGGGAGCGGTCGACGACGCGGCGGCGGCGACCAAGGCCTTCTTCGCCCTGCCCGAGGAGGTCAAGCGCCGGTACATCCTGGCCGGGGCCGGCGGCGCGCGGGGCTACACCGCCTTCGGCGTCGAGACCGCCAAGGGCGCCCAGCTGTCGGACCTCAAGGAATTCTGGCACGTCGGCCGCGACCTGCCGCCAGGCCACGGCTATCGCCGCTACATGCCCGACAACGTCTGGCCGGCCGAGGTCGCGGGGTTCCATCCGGCGGTGGGCGGCCTCTACGGCGCCCTCGACGCCATGGGCGTGCGGGTCCTGCGGGCCATCGCCCGCTATCTGGGCCTCGACGTCGGCTTCTTCGACGACCCCGTGCGGCTGGGCAACAGCGTGCTGCGCCTGCTGCACTATCCGCCGACGCCCGCCGACGCCGGCGGCCACGTCCGCGCCGGCGCGCACGAGGACATCAACGTCATCACCCTGCTGCTGGGCGCCGAGGAGGGCGGCCTGGAGGTGATGACGCGCGAAGGCGAATGGCTGCCGATCAATCCGCCGCCCGGCTCGCTGGTCTGCAACATCGGCGACATGCTGCAGCGGCTGACCAACCATGTCCTGCCCTCGACCAGCCACCGCGTGGTCAATCCGCCGCCCGAGCGGCGCGGCGTCTCGCGCTATTCGACGCCGTTCTTCCTGCATTTCGAGCCTGAATATCTGATCCGCACCCTGCCGTCCTGCATCGGGCCGGACCGCCCCGACCGTTATCCGGTCCCGATCACCGCCGAGGACTTCCTCCAGGAGCGCCTGCGCGAGATCAAATTGATCTAACGCCGGTCTCTCACGCGTACGCAAAATTAAGGACGCCGCTCCAGGGTGCTCGCCACAGACTTGGACGAGCGATCCTCATGACCCCAGCGCCGTCGCCTTCGGAAGAAGCGGAGCGCCTGGCCGCCGTGGCCGCGCTGGACTTGGCGGCGGCCGAGCCGGCCTTCGAGCGCCTGGCCAGGCTGGCGGCGGCCCTGGCCGGCGTTCCCCTGGCCCATGTGGCGATGATGCAGGCCGACGGGGTCTGGCGCCCCGGCGTCGGCGGCCGCCTGACGCCGCGCGACATCTCGGTCACCGCCCGGGCGGTTCTGACCGACCAGCTGGTGTGGATCGAGGACGCCCGGCGCGATCCGGCCTACGCCGACAATCCCTTCGTCGTCGGCGCTCCCGGCGTGCGCTTCTTCGCCGCCGCGCCGATCCGCCTGCAGGACGGCGTGCGCCCGGGCGCGATCTGCGTGGGCGGCCCCGAGGCCAAGGCCTTCGATCCCGAGCTGGCGGCGCGGCTGGAGGACCTGGCCGCCCTGGTGGCGCTGGACTGCGACCGCCGCCGCGACCTGCGCGAGCTGGAGCGCGCCGAGGCGCAGGCGCGCTCGGCCGAGCGCCTGCTGTGGGCCATGGTCGAGGCCGCGCCGGTCGCCCTGGCCATGACCGATCGCGACATGCGCTTCGTGCACGTCAGCCAGCGCTGGCGCGCCGACCTGGGCATGGAAGGGGCCGAGGTGGCCGGCCGCAGCGTCCGCGAGCTGTTCCCCGAGATCCACCGGCGCTGGGGCGAGGTCCACCAGCGCTGCCTGGCGGGGGAATCGGTGCACGCCGAACAGATCGCCATGCCGCTGCCGGGCGGCCGCACCATGTGGGTCCGCTGCGAGATCACCCCCTGGCGCGACGCCGGCGGCGAGGTGGGCGGCCTGCTGATGATGACCCACGACGTCAGCGACATCGTCCGCTCCCTGCGCCAGGTCGAGCGGTCCGAGCGGCGGCTGGAGATGGCGGTCGAGATCGGCGATCTGCTGGTGTGGGAGCTCGACTTCGCCCGCGGCGCCCTGCAGCTGCACGGCGCGCGGCCGGAGGACTTCTTCGGGCGGCGCCCGAGCTTCGACGAGCTCGCCCCCGACATCTGGGCGTGCGTCCATCCCGGCGACAGGGCCGAGGCCGTCGCCCAGTGGGACCGCCATGTCGCCGAGGGGACGCCCTATCGCTGCGATCACCGCCTCGCGCGGGAGGACGGCGTCGAGGTCTGGGTCAGCTCGTCCTGCGAGATGGTGCGCGGCGAGGACGGCCGCATCGAGCGGCTGGTCGGCGTGTTCAAGAACATCACGGCGCACAAGCTGGGCGAGATCGCCGCCGGTCAGGCGCGCGACGCCGCCGAGGCCGCCAACCAGGCCAAGAGCGAGTTCCTGGCCAATATGAGCCACGAGATCCGCACGCCCCTCAACGGCGTGCTGGGCGTGGCCGGGGCGCTGGCCCGCACCGAGCTTGGGCCGCGCCAGCGCGAGATGGTCGAGCTGATCGAGGACTCGGCCAACACCCTGGGCTGCCTGCTCAACGACGTCCTCGACCTCGCCCGCATCGAATCCGGCCATCTCGAGCTCAAGGACGACCCGTTCGACCTGGAGGACGCGGTGGGCGTGGTCGCCGCTCTGTTCCGGGCCCAGGCCCGGGCCAAGGGGCTGGACTTCGCCGTCACCGTGGCGCCGGCCGCGCGCGGCGGCTATCGCGGCGACGTCGTCCGGCTGCGGCAGATCCTGGCCAACCTGTTGTCGAATGCGGTCAAGTTCACCGAGCGCGGCGGCGTCGCCGTCCGCGTCGAGGTCGCGCGGATCGAGGACGGCGAGCGGCTGGCGATCACCGTGCGCGACACCGGCGTCGGCATTCCCGCCGATGTGAAGGCCCGGCTGTTCCGCCGCTTCGAGCAGGGCGACGGCTCGATCACCCGCCGGTTCGGGGGCAGCGGCCTGGGGCTGGCGATCTCGCGGACCCTGGCCCAAGCCATGGGCGGGGAGCTGGCGGTGGAATCGGCCCCCGGACTTGGCTCCAGCTTCCGGCTGACGGTCGACCTGCCGCGCCAGGCCGAGGGCGGCGATCAGGAGCACGCGCGGCCCGAGCCGGCCCAATCCCCGGCCCTGGAGGACGCCGCGCCGCCGCGGGTGCTGCTGGCCGAGGACAATCCCGCCAACCGCCGGGTCGTCTCGCTGATCCTCGAAGCGGTCGGCGCGGTGCTGACCTGCGTGGAGAACGGCGCCGAGGCGGTGGCCGCCGCCGAGGCCGCCGCCTTCGACCTGGTGCTGATGGACATGCAGATGCCGGTGATGGACGGCCTGACCGCCATCCGGACCATTCGTCTGCGCGAGGCGGCGGCGGGCCTGGCGCCGACGCCGATCTACGCCCTCACCGCCAACGCCTTGCCCGAGCATGTCGCGGCTTCGCGGGCGGCCGGGGCGGACCACCACCTGGCCAAGCCGATCTCGGCGACCGCGTTGATCGACGCGGTGCGCGCCGCCGTGTCCGTCGGCGCCGCGCGCGAGGCCCGCCGCAGCGCCTGACGGCGGCCTATTTCGAGATGCGCAGGTTGTTGATCTGGCCGGCGATGGTGCTGAACACCGAGCTCAGCTGCGCCGAGTCCGTGACGTCGAAATACTTGTCGGGCGACGAGGCGCAGGCGCTCAGCCCGCTGCGCGAGTGGTCGGAGACGCCCACCCCGATGGTGTAGATGATGATGCCCTTGGCCTTCATGTTGGTGCAGACCAGCGCCTCGCGCGAGTCGATGGCCAGCATGCGGTCATCGGACGACGAGGTCTCGTCCAGCGGCGTCAAGCTGGCGTCCAGCAGACGCTTCTGCCACATGTAGCCGACCCCGGTGTAGATCGAGTTTTCCGGGTTGTTGTAGGTGTCGTTGGTGTTGTCGCCGTCGGTGAGCAGGATCATCACCTTGGACAGCTTGTCGGTGGTGTAGAGCGCGCCGGCCGAATAGGGCGAGGCGGGCGTGAACGGCGGCGTCGGCGACAGCATGTGCCAGCCCCACATCGCGCCCATGGCGATGTTGGTGTTGCCGTTCGGCTGCATGGTGTTCAGCTGGTTCTTGACCGCCGTGGCGTTGGCGGCGGTGTTGACGGTGAGCAGCGGCTGCATGGCGGCCATCGAGCAGCCCTTGTTCGGGCCCTTCGAGCCCGTGCCGTTGTCGGTGCGCGAGAAGCCGGACCAGTTGGACGTGCCGTACTTGTTCGCGTTGCCCTGACGCGCCTGCCAGGTCGTGCCGGTCAGGTCGTTGGTGATGTAGTTGTTGGTGAAGGAATAGTAGCCCCAGCCGTTGGAGATCTTGTTGTTGTCGGGCTCGTCGGGCGCGAAGTAGGGCACGAACATCGTCGCCGGAACGCTCGGGCTCGAGCCGGTGTCCTGGACGTCGTAGGGCGCCGGCCGGCTTTCGACGCAACCGGCCCAGGTCAGCCCCATCTTGGCCAGCAGCGCGAACCGGTCGGTGTTCGCCTGGGTGAACAGGTCCGCGCCGTAGGCCGCCGGCTGCACGCCGGTGATCCAGCCCGAGTTCTTGTTCGACGGGGCGACCCTGACGGTCATCGAGAACGGCACGACGGCGATCTTGACCGAGTTGGGGTCCGACGCGCGTTGGGCCGCCGCCGACAGGATGTCGACCAGCGAGGACGCCGCCGACTTCAGAGCGGTCATCTTGGTGCCCGAGCCCAGGGTGTCGGCCATCGAGCCGGTGTTGTCGAGCACCATGGCCACTTCGATCTTGTTGATCGAGCGCACCACTTCGGAGTGGGCGGCGAGGGTGATGGTGGCCCCGAACAGCGAGGTCAGCACCGGCTGGATGGTCGCCGAGGCGTCGGCGACGATGGTGTTGTTGCTCGCCACGAAGTTCTGCGGCGACGAGACCAGGGTCATGCCGCCGTTGGCGTTGAGCTGCGAGCGCAGGATGGAGACGCCCAGGGTGTTCATCTGGGTCGCGTCGGTCAGGGTCGAGCGGGCGACCGCCAGGGCGGCCGAGTCCAGCGAATCCTGCAGGCTTTGCCGGGCGGACGAGGCGCGGCTGTAGTCGACGGCGCCGAGGGCCAGCACCGCCACCAGCGGCATGGCGATGGCGAATATCGCCGCCGCCGCGCCGCTGCGATCGCGGGCGAAAGCGCGCGCGCCGTTCCAAAGCCGATTCCGGCCCGTCTTTTCTTTAGACGCGCAAGCCATGCATCCTCGCCGAATTATGGGCGGACCTTCCCCAAGCCTCGGCAGCATGCGGCGCACGCGGTAAACGAACGCCCAGCAAAGTCGGTTAACGCCGCTTGAATCTGCGGCGGCGGTCCGGCGCGGAGCCCGCCGTCGGGCCCCGCGCCGCCGCGGTCAGGAAGCCGGCCGGCCGGTCACCAGCCGCACGCCTCGCCCTTGTTCTGCTGGGTCAGCCAGTCGTTGAGCGCCTTGTAGTATTCGGTGATCGCGCTCGCATCGAGGCGGTCCTCGCCGGTGAAGGTCTTCAGCGCCTCGGGCCAGGGCTTGGATTGGCCGAGCTCCAGCATGGCCTGGAAGCGCTGGCCGACCTCCTTGTCGCCATAGACCGAGCAGCGGTTCAGGGGCCCGTTCCAGCCGGCCTGGCGGCAGGCGGCGCGGTAGAACTGGTACTGGTAGATGTCGGCCAGGAAGTAGCGCATGTACGGCGTCGAGTCGGCGACGTGGAACTTGGCGCCGGGGTCGAAGGCGTCGGCCGGCCGCTCGTCCGGCGGGGTCACGCCCTGGTACTTCAGGCGCAGGTCCCACCAGGCCTTGTTGTACTGTTCCGGCGTCACCCGGCCCGAGAACACCTCCCAGCGCCACTTGTCGACCAGGAGGCCCCAGGGCAGGAACGCCACCTTGTCCAGCGCCCGCTTGAGCAGCAGCGGGATGTCGGCCTCGGCGCCGGGAACCGTGTCGATCAGGCCGATCTGCTTGAGGTAGGTCGGCGTCAGGGCGTTCATGCCGACGAAGTCGCCGATGGCTTCGTGGAAGCCGTCGTTCGCCCCGTTCTTGAACAGGAACGGCTGGTCGGCGTAGGCGCGCTGATAGAAGTTGTGGCCCAGCTCGTGGTGGACGGTGAAGAAGTCGTCGGCGTTGACCCGCGTGCACATCTTGATGCGCAGGTCCTGCTTGTTGTCGATGTCCCAGGCCGAGGCGTGGCAGACCACCTCGCGGTCGCGCGGGCGGGTGATCTGCGAGCGCTTCCAGAAGGTGTCGGGCAGGGGCGAGAAGCCCAGCGAGGTGTAGAAGCCCTCGCCGGTCTTGACCATCTTCACCGGGTCGTAGCCGTGGTCGACCAACTGCTTGGTCAGGTCGTAGTTCAGGCCGGCCCCGGCCTTGGGCGCGACGATGTCGTAGATGTTGCCCCATTCCTGGGCCCACATGTTGCCCAGGAGGTCGGCGCGGATCGGCCCCTTTCGCGGCTGGACGGCGTCGCCGTACTTGTCGTTCAGCCGGGCGCGCACGTAGCAGTGCAGGTTCTTGTAGAACGGCTCGACCTGGGCCCACAGCCGGTCGGTCTCCCTGCCGAAATCGTCCGGCGGCATGTCGTACCAGGATCGCCAGAGCGCCCCGGTGTCCGGGTAGCCCAGCTCGCGCGAGCCCTGGTTGGCCAGGGCGGTCAGCTTGGCGTAGTCGCCCTTCATCGGCTTGGCCACGGCGTGCCAGCCGTCCCACATCGCCTTGATCTTGGCCGGGTCGCGCTCGGTGCGCAGGGCGTCGTCGAGATCGTCGAGCCCCATGGTCTTGCCGTCGATGGTCACCTTGCCGGTCGAATAGGCGGTGTCGAGCCGGGCCTGGATGTCGGCGAGCTCCTGGCTGGCGCCCGGGCGGCCCGGCGCGGGCATCACCAGCCCGCCCTTGAGCAGCTCGAGCTTGCGGCGGGTGACGGCGTCGACCTTGACGCCGTTGAAGCGGGCGGCCTCCTTGGCGTAGCGCACCGACAGGTCGGTGGCCTCGGCGTTGGCCTTGGCGGTCAGCCAGTTGGTGTCGTCGGTGATGTAGGTGTTCTGCACCCATTGGGCGCGGCTGGCGTATTCGCTTTCCTTGGCCAGCGCCTCCTCTGCGCGGGCGACGAAGGCCTTGGCCTCGGCGGCCGTGGGCGCGGCGTGGGCGGCGGGTTTCGCCGGAGCCTTGGCGGCGGCGTGCGCGGCGAAGCCGCCGGCGGCCAGCATCGCCACGACGGCCGAGGCCGCCAGCAGCTTGGTTTTCATCGCAGGGGTCCCCCATGGAGCATTGCGGCCCGGTCTTGCGCCGGGCGATCCGCCGCCATGGGAGCGCCGCGCGGCCGAAGCGTCAAGCGTCGGCGGGAAACCAGGCCGGCCGTTCCATCCGCACCGGCCGGCCGTCGGCGGTCAGTGCGGCGCCGGCCACGCGGTCCAGCCGCAGCAGCGCCATGGCCCGGCCCTCGACGCCCGACAGCACCTCGCCCGCCCGCAATTCGCCGGCCAGGATCTCGGTCCCCGGCGGCGGCGGCGGTCCGTCGAAGGCGATCGGGGCCATGCGGCTCTTGACCACGCCGCGCCGCTTCATGCGCGAGGTGGTCTCCTGGCCGATGAAGCAGCCCTTGTGGAAGTCGATGCCGCCCAGCAGGTCGAAATCGGCCTCGATGGGATAGGCGCGGTCCTCGCCCCAGTCGCCAGGGCCCGGCGCGCCCAGCGCCAGGCGCAGGGCCTCGTAGTCGGCCTCGTCCGCCGGCCGGGCGTCGGCGGGGGCCGGCTGGCCGTAGCCGCGCAGGCCCAGGGCCGGCAGGCGCGGATCGGGGCTCCAGCCGGGGCGCGGCGCCAGGGCCGCGTCGCCGAACAGCACGCCGACGCCGGCTTCGTCGGCGGCGATCTCGACCTTGGCCCGCAGGCGATAGATCGACAGCCTCTGGATCAGCGCCGCCCGCCGCTCGGCCTGGCAGTCGAGCCAGCAGCCGTCCTCGCGGCCGATCACGAACAGGTCGAACAGCAGCCGGCCCTGCGGCGTCAGCAAGGCGGCGAAGCGGACCTCGCCCGCCTTCAGGGCGGCGACGTCGTTGGTCAGCAGGTTGTGCAGGAAATCCCGCCAGTCGGGGCCGGCCACCGAGATCAGCGCCCGGCTGGGCAGGGCTGCGAAGAAGGGCGAAGCGCTCATGCTCCCCATGTGGCGCCGCCGCCGCTGGAGCGCCAGGGCCGTCGGCTCTATAGAAGGACGGATGACCGGCCCAGGTTTTCCGATTCTATTCATCACCGCCACGCGTATCGGCGACGCGGTGCTGTCGTCGGGCCTCGTCAAGCGGCTGTCCGACGAGATCCCCAACGCCCGCTTCACCATCGTCGCCGGCCCGGTCGCCGCGCCGCTGTTCCGCGAGATGCCCAACCTCGACGACCTGATCGTCATGCGCAAGGAGAAGGGCGACCGCCACTGGTTCCGCCTGTGGAACCGCGTGCGCCGCCGCCGCTGGGGGCTGGTGGTCGACCTGCGCGGCTCGGCGATCAGCCGCTTCCTGCGCCGTCGCCGGCGGGCCGTGCATCGCCGTGGCTTCGGCGAGCCGGTGCACAAGGTGGTCGAGGCCGCCCGCGTGCTGCAGATCGACGGCGACCCGCCGGCCCCGTATCTCCATGTCGGCGCCGAGACCGAGGCCCGCGCCCAGGAGCTGCTGGCCGGGCAGGGGCCGATACTGGCGGTCGGGCCGGCCGCCAACTGGATCGGCAAGACCTGGCCCACCGACCGTTTCGCCCGCGCGGCCATCGAGCTCCTGGGACCGAACGGGCCGATGCCGACGGGACGGCTGCTGATCCTCGGCGGTCCCGACGACTGGCGCGCCGCCGAGCCGCTGCGCAAGTCGATCCCGCGCGAGCGGTGGATCGACCTCACCGGCCAGATCGACCTGCTCACCGCCTTCGCCTGCCTCAAGCACGTGCGGATGTTCATCGGCAACGACAGCGGCCTGATGCATCTGGCCGCCGCCGCCGGGGCGCCGACCCTGGGGCTGTTCGGCCCCTCGGACGAACGGCTCTACGGACCCTGGGGCCGCCACACCATGGCCCTGCGCGGCCCGCGCGACCTCGACGCCATCCGCAGGGTCGATCCCGACCTTTCGCAGCCGATCTGCCATATGCTCGACCTGCCGGTGGAATCGGTGATCCGCGCGGCCAAGAAGCTCTACGCCGACACCGAAAGCGAGTTTCCCGATGCCTGAGACCTTCGACCTGATCGTGCGCGGGGGCGAGGTGGTCAACCACGCCGGACGCGGCCTCGCCGACGTCGGCGTGCGCGCCGGCAAGATCGCCGCCGTCGGCGACCTGTCCCAGGCCTCGGCGGGCGAGGTGTTCGACGCGGCCGGCCTGACCGTGCTGCCCGGCGTCATCGACAGCCAGGTCCATTTCCGCGAGCCGGGCCTGGAGTGGAAGGAAGACCTCGAGAGCGGCAGCCGCGGCGCGGTGCTCGGCGGCGTCGTCGCCGTGTTCGAGATGCCCAACACCGAGCCGACCACCACCGACGCCGACGCCCTGGCCGACAAGCTGGCGCGGGCCAAGGGGCGGATGCACTGCGACCACGCCTTCTATGTCGGCGGCACGCACGAGAACGCCGCCTTCCTGGGCGACCTGGAGCGCCTGCCGGGCTGCTGCGGCGTCAAGGTGTTCATGGGGGCCTCGACCGGCACCCTGCTGGTCGCCGACGACGAGGGCGTCGAGGCGGTGCTGCGCAGCATCAAGCGGCGGGCCGCCTTCCATTCCGAGGACGAATATCGCCTGGCCGAGCGCCGCCCCCTGGCCCGCATCGGCGACTGGACCAGCCACCCGGAGGTGCGCGACGCCCAGTCGGCCATCCAGTCGACCGAGCGGCTGGTGCGCCTGGCGCGCAAGACCGGCAAGCGCATCCATGTCCTGCACGTCACCACCGCCCAGGAGATCGAGTTCCTGGCCCGCAACAAGGACGTGGCCAGCGTCGAGCTGACGCCGCAGCACCTGACCCTGACCGGGCCTGAGGCCTATGAGCGGCTCAAGGGCTTCGCCCAGATGAACCCGCCGATCCGCGACGCCAGCCACCAGCCGGGGCTGTGGCGGGCGATCGAGATGGGGGTGGCCGACGTGCTCGGCTCCGACCACGCGCCGCACACCCGCGAGGAGAAGGCCCGGCCCTATCCGGCCTCGCCGTCGGGCATGCCGGGAGTGCAGACCCTGGTGCCGGTCATGCTGACCCACGTCGCCGAGGGGCGGCTGAGCCTGGAGCGGTTCGTCGACCTGACCAGCCACGGCGCCAACCGCGTGTTCGGCCTGGCCGGCAAGGGCCGCCTCGCCGAGGGGTTCGACGCCGACCTGACCATCGTCGACCTCAAGGCCCGGCGGACGATCACCCACGACTGGATGGCCACTCGTTCGGGCTGGACGCCGTTCGACGGCTTCGAGGCCAAGGGCTGGCCGACGGCCACCATCATCCGCGGCCGGGTGGTGATGCGCGACGACGAGATCGTCGCCGAGGGAACCGGCGAGCCGGCCCGCTTCCTGGAGACCCTGCCGGAAGCGTGAGGCTTTTTGACGCTGGCGACGGATTTCCGATTCCAGGCGTTTAATGGGTGCGCCGCACCTACCCGCGGCCAAGACACTCGCGCGCGGCGCCGGTCACGGCGTCGCGCTTCTTTTTGGGCGGCGGCCGGCGGCGGACCGGCCCGAGGCCCGGTTCCTGGCGCGAAAGCCGGCGCGGCCGGCCGGCTGACCCTTCCCATCGCCGGCGGGGCGGGCTACCGATTCGGCGGGGAAGCGCAACGCGGCGGAGATCGCATGGAAGACGGCTCGCTGGCCCAGGGCGGGATAGGGACGCGGTTCCGCGATCCCCGCTACGCGCCGCGTCGGCTGGAGGTCGAACGCCGCGGCGACGGGACGCTGGTCCTGACCAATCCGACCGCTTACGACGACCGTTTCCAGACCGCCAACGCCGCCCTCGACCATTGGGCCGCCGTCGCTCCCGCCCGGTCGTGGCTGGCCGAGCGCGCCGGCCAGGGCTGGCGGCGCGTCGGCTTCGGCGAGGCGCATGGAATGGCGGCGGCCCTGGCCGGCGGCCTGCGCGAGCTGGGGCTCGGGCGCGGCGACGCCCTGCTGATCCTGGCGCGCAACGGCATCGACCACGCGCTGATCAGCTACGCCGCCATGCGGATCGGCGCGGCGGCCGCTCCGGTCTCGCCGCAGTATGGCCTGTCGGGGGCCGATCCCGCCCGGCTGAACCACGCCGTCGGCCTGATCGGGCCGCGCTGCGTCTATGTCGATGACGCCGAGGCCTTCGCCGGGGCGCTGGCCCTGCCGGCCCTGGCCGGGCTGCCGGTGGTCGCCAGCCGCAATCCCGGCCCCGGCCACGTCGCCTTCGGCCGACTGCTGCGCGCGGCGGCGGTCGAAAACCTCGCCCGGCCCGAGGACGCGGCCAAGCTGCTGCTGACTTCCGGCTCGACGGGCCGGCCCAAGGCGGTGATCTGCACCCACCGCAACATGGCGCTGAACGCGGCGCAGATCGCCGCCTGTTTCGACGATCCCGACCCGCCGGCGGTGGTCAACGCCGCGCCGTGGAGCCACAGCCTGGGCGCCAACGCCATCCTGCACATGGTGCTGCATCGCGGCGGCGACCTGCATATCGACGCCGGCCAGCCGACCCCCCAGCGGTTCGGCGAGACGGTGCGCAACCTGCACGAGGTCTCGCCGACCTATCACAACATGGTCCCGGCCGGCTGGAGCCTGTTCGCCGGCGAGCTGGAACGCGACGAGGCCCTGGCGCGGACCTTCTTCGCCCGGGTGCGGGTGCTGCAGTACGGCGGCGCGGCCATGCCCCAGAGCGTCTGCGACCGGGTGCAGGCCGTGGCCCTGCGCACGGTCGGCGAGAAGATCACCTTCGCCACCGGCTACGGCTCCACCGAGACCGGCCCCACCGCCTGCAACATCCACTGGGTCAACGAGCGCACCGGCATGATCGGCCTGCCGGTGCCGGGCACGGCGGTGAAGCTGGCCCCCGACGGGGCCAAGTTCGAGATCCGCGTGAAGGGGCCGCAGGTCTCGCCGGGCTATCTGAACGCCGCCGAGGCGTCGGCCGCCGCCTTCGACGAGGAGGGCTTCTATCGCCTGGGCGACGCCGCCCGGCTGGCCGAACCCGACCGGCCCGAGGCTGGCCTGGTGTTCGACGGCCGGCTGGTCGAGAATTTCAAGCTGGCCTCGGGCTCGTTCGTCGCGGCCGGGGCGCTGCGCACGGCGGCGGTGTCGGCGATCGGCGGCGCGGTCGCCGACGCGGTGGTCTGCGGCGAGGGCCGCGAAGGCGTCGGCCTGCTGCTGTTCCTCAACGCGCCGTTCTGCGAGCGGCTGGGCGACGCGGCGGCGAGGGCCGCCGTGACGGCGGGGCTGGCCGGCTTCAACGCCGCCGCGTCGAGCCCCGGCGGCCGCGTGGCCCGCGCCCTGATCCTCGACGGCGCGCCCGATCCCGACGCCGGCGAGATCACCGACAAGGGCTACATCAACCAGGCCCTGACCCGCGAACGCCGCGCCGCCGAGGTCGAGCGGCTGTTCGCTTCCACCCCCGACCCCGAGGTGCTGGTCTTTTAGCCCGCGCCGCCAATTTAAGCTTTCCCCAGACGGACGAGGTTCGCCCATGAACGGCGCCGACGCGCTCATCGAGACCCTGGCCGACAACGGCGTCGAGGCCTGTTTCGCCAACCCCGGCACCAGCGAGATGCAGTTCGTGGTCGCCCTCGACCGCGAGCCGCGCGTGCGCCCGGTGCTGTGCCTGTTCGAGGGCGTCGCCACCGGCGCGGCCGACGGATACGGGCGCATGGCCGGCAAGCCGGCGGCGACGTTGCTGCACCTGGGGCCCGGCTACGCCAACGGCGGGGCCAACCTGCACAACGCCCGCCGGGCCGGCACGCCGGTGGTCAACGTCATCGGCGACCACGCCACCTATCACCGCCAGTACGACGCGCCCCTGACCTCGGACGTCGCCGGCTGGGCGAAACCCAACTCGAACTGGGTCAAGTCGGCCGACAGCGCCGACGCGGTCGGCCCCCTGGCGGCCGAGGCGGTGGCCGCCAGCTACGGCCCGCCGGGCGGCTGCGCCTCGCTGATCCTGCCGGCCGACAGCGCCTGGTCGCCGACCACGGTGAAGGGGCCGAGGATCGCGCCGCCGCCCCGCGCCATGCCCGCCGCCGCCGCGATCGAGGCCGCCGCCGGGGCGGTGCGCGCCGCGGCCAAGCCGGTGGTCCTGCTGGGCAATCCGGCCGTCACCGAACAGGGGCTCAAGGCCGCCGGCCGCCTGTCCGCCGCCGGGGTGCGGGTGCTCAACGACACCTTCATCGCCCGCCAGCCGCGCGGGGCCGGGCGCTTCTCGCCCGACCGCATGATGTATTTCGGCGAGCAGGCCATGATGGACCTGGCCGGCGCGGACCTGATGGTGCTGGTCGGGACCAGCGTTCCGGTGGCCTTCTTCGCCTATCCCGACAAGCCGAGCGTGCTGGTTCCCGACGGCTGCCGGACCCTGGACCTGGCCGACAAGGCCCAGGACGCGGCGGGCGCGCTGGCGGCTCTGGCCGACGCGCTGGGCGCGCCCGAGGCGATCCCGGTCGTCGATCTCGACCTGCCGGACGCGCCGACCGGCGAGCTCAACCCCTACGCCATCGGCGCCTCCATCGCCCGCCACATGCCCGAGGGCGCGATCATCTCGGACGACGCGGTCACCGCCGGCCTGCCGATTTTCATGCAGACCAAGGCGGCGCGACCGCACGACTGGCTGGCCCTGACCGGCGGCGCCATCGGCCAGGGCGTTCCGCTCGCCCTCGGCGCGGCGGTGGCCTGCCCGGACCGCAAGGTGCTGTCGCTCAACGGCGACGGCGCGGCCATGTACACGGTGCAGGGCCTGTGGAGCCTGGCGCGGGAGAACCTCGACGTGACGGTGGTGGTGTTCGCCAACCACGCCTACCGCATCCTCAACATCGAGCTGGCCCGCACCGGCGCCGGCAACGCCGGGCCGGCGGCCAGGACCCTGCTCGATCTCGGCGACCCGCGCATCGACTGGGTGCAGGTGGCGGGCGGCCTCGGCCTGCCGGCCGAACGCTGCGTCAGCGCCGAAAGCTTCGATCAGGCCATGGCCCGGGCGATGTCGACCCCGGGGCCGCGCTTCATCGAGGCGGCCATCCGCTAGGCGGTTCAGTCGCCGCGCTTGAAGCGGCTGACCGAACCGTCCGAGGTCTCCAGCTTCGCGGCGACGACGCGGCCCTGGCCGTCGCGGGCGAACGTCAATCGCCGGGTCGGCTCGCCCTCGACGGTGAAGGCGTCCACGCCGAGGGGCGCCAGGGTCAGGACGGGGCGGCGGCCGTTGTGCAGGAGCAGCTTGCCGTCCTCGGTGGTCAGGCTAAGCGGCGGGAAGGCGCCGACATAGTCGCCCAGCGCCAGCCCGGTCGGCGGCCGGGCCTTGGCCCGCAGGGCCTCCAGGGCCCAGCGCGCATCGGCGGTCTCGTCGGCCGGCGCCGTCTTGAGCACGGCCTCGAGCGCCAGGGCCTGCGCCCGGTCCAGCGCCTGCGCCGACGGCGCGGCGACGTCCGGACGCACGCCGACGCGCTCCCAGTTGGTCTTGGTGATCGGGTTGATCGGCTCGCCCGACGAGATGAACACCAAGAAGCCGCCGCCGGCGTCGTAGGGCTGGCCCGGATTGGCGGCGCCGGCGCTGGTCTCGCCGACGATCGTGGCCCGACGGGCGGTCTGCAGGGTGTAGGCGAAGCTTTCCGCCGCCGATCCGGTGCGGGCGCTGACCAGGACGTAGAGCGGGACCGTCAGCCGCCGGGGGCCGGGATTGTCCAGCGGCGGCGTCTCCTTGGAGATCTCGACGCCGGCGCCGGCGCGCTCGTGGAAGGTGTTGTAGATGTCGGCGCCGGGCGGCGTGAACCAGCTGACCAGATAGCCGACCATGTTCGGCGCGCCGCCGCCGTTGTCCCTCAGGTCGATGATCACGGCGTCGGTGTCGGCGACCTGGGCCATAGCGGCGTCGGCGGCGCGCTTGGCCGGCGCGTCGGCCTTCTCGAAATCGGCGAACATCCGCAGGTCGACATAGCCGATGTTCCCCGGGAGGATTTCGACGCGCCGGAAGCCGTAGCCGCGGCGGCGCTCCAGGGACGGGCCCCCCATCATGGGCCGGGGCGGCTCCTGCGCCGCCGGTTCCGGGGGCCGCCAGGCGACGTTGAAGTGGGCGTCGATCGGCTTGAGCCGGGCGGTCAGGGCGGTGGCCAGGTCGCCGTTGTCGGTCAGCTTGTCGAACGCGCCGGCCTTGGCGGCCTGACGCAGGTCCGCGGCGATCCGCCGGGCCTGGTCGGGGTGCACGTAGTCGTCCTCGATCAGCCTGGCGACGCGGTCGACCACGGCGCGCGGGGTCTGGGCCGTCGCCGCCGGGGCTGAAGGCGCGGCCGATGCGGCGGTCGCCGCCATCATGGCCGCGGTCGTCGCCGCCCATATGCCGAACCTGACGCCCATGGCCGCTCGCCCCTCGATCTCCCGACCCGTCCAGCACGCCCCTCCCGGCGACCTCGGGCAAGTGAATTAGCGGTAAGGTGGGACGCCGACGAAAAGCCCCGCCGGATCGCTCCGGCGGGGCCTCGTCGGTCAGTCGGGGCCGATCGGATCAGCCCTTGGTGTTGCCGGGCAGCTTGCAGCCGCCGCCGATGCCGGACGCCTGGTTGCAGGCCAGCACTTCCTTGGCGTCGGCCGCGCCCTTCGGATAGACCAGCACCCAGCCGGGCAGGCCGTCCGAGCACGCCACTTCCAGATAGCCTTCGCCGTTGGCGGCGGTGCCGATGGCGCGGGCGTTGGACACCGTGCAGGTGTTCTTGCCCTTGGCCTTCAGCTGGGTGGTCAGCTTGGGATAGGCCGCGTCCTGCTTGGTGAACGAGCAGCGGTAGCCTTCGAGCTGCGACATGGCGCAGTCGTAGATGCTGGCGTGGTCGGCGTAGAAGATGCCGACGGCGCCGTCCGCCCGGTTGCCGCAGGACAGCTCGACCGCCTCGCTTTGCGGCGGGGCCGACGGGAACACAGCGTACTTGGACACCTCGCAGTCATAGCCGGCCTTCTTGGCCAGCTTGGTGTAGAGCGAGGCCTGGGCGGTCTGGGCCTGGCGGGCGTTGGTCAGGGTGCAGCCGCCGTTGACGAAGTCGGCCTGGGCGCAGGGGATGGTCTTGACGAACTCGCCCTTGTTGTTGGCCTGGACCATGAAGCCGGAATTGTCGGCGCAGGAGAACTCGTAATAGTCGTCGCCGGCCTTGCTGGTCAGGACGTAGCGCTGGTCCTTGACCTGGCAAGAGGCGTTGGCCTTGCCGGCCAGGGCCTTGGCCGGGGCCAGGTTGGCGTCATGGGTGGTCAGCTCGCAGGTCTTGCCCATGCCTTCCCAGGCCAGGCAGCTCAGCACTTCCGGCGCGGCGGCGGTGCGGGGCAGGTTCTGCAGCACGACGACGCCGGTGCCGCTGGAGCACTTGGCCTCATAGAAGGCGGCGGTCTTGTTCTGGCCGATGTACTTGGCGTCGGCCACCTGGCAGGGGTTGCCGGCCTTGGTGATGCCCGACTGCAGCCCGGCGCTGGGGTTGGCGTTGGCGGGCAGGGCGCACTTGAGGGTGTTGTCCTTGCCGCTGGCGTCCTTGCCCGAGGTGGCCAGGCAGTCATAGACGTCCGGCGTGGCCCCGTCCTTGGCCGCGAACACGTAGCCGGGGCCTTCCGAGCAGGCCACTTCGACGAACTTGCTGACGACTTCCTTGTCGCCTTCCTTGGTCTTGCCCTGGCCGATGAAGCGGGCGTCCGACAGGGTGCAGGGCAGGCTGGCGGCCTGGATCAGCGCCGGCGCGGCCTCCATGCCCTGCTTGTGCTGCTGGTCCGAGACGCCGCCGCCAGACGACTTGGCGGCCAGCGACAGGGACGCCGGAATGGCGGCCGCGGCGATCAAGGCGACCGCAAGACCGATTCCGATTGGCCTCATGGGAAATTCTCCTGGGTGAATCCTTCCGTGGCGCGTTTTAAACGCCCCGCCGCCCCGGGGGTCAAGCGCGTCCGCCGCCGTTCCGCCGCGTGAGGCCTTGTCTTTCGCCGAGGACGCCTTATGCCGGCAGGGCGGCCGAGGACGGACGGCGGCCGGCCTCAGGGAGAACCAGCCGTGAGCGACGGGCTTGAAGACGGCGAAACGGGCGAGCGTCGGCCGCAGCTGGTCTATCCGTTCGACACCGTTCCAGGGCCCGGCCAGACCATAGAGGTGGCGCCCGGCGTCCTGTGGCTGCGCATGCCGCTGCCCTTCGCGCTGTCGCACATCAACCTGTGGGCCGTCGAGGACGGCGACGGCTGGGCTGTGGTCGACACCGGCGTGCAGACCCGCGAGACCGCCGGGGCCTGGCGCCAGGCTTTCGCCGGTCCGATGCAGGGCCGCCCGGTCAGCCGCGTCTTCGTCACCCACATGCACCCCGACCACATCGGCATGGCCGGGTGGATCACCCGCAAATTCGATTGCCGCCTGTGGATCAGCCGGCTCGAATACGTCACCTGCCGCATGCTGGCCGCCGACACCGGCCGCGAGGCGCCCGAGGACGGCGTGCGCTTCTATCAGCGCGCCGGCTGGGACGAGGAGGCGATCGAGAACTACCGCGCCCGCTTCGGCGGCTTCGGCAAGGGGCTCTACGCTCTGCCCGACAGCTATCACCGCCTGTCGGACGGCGACCTGGTGCGCATCGGGGCCCACGACTGGCGCGTGGTGGTCGGTTCGGGCCATTCGCCCGAGCACGCCTGCCTCTACTGTCCGGACCTCAAGCTGCTGATCTCGGGCGATCAGGTGCTGCCCAAGATTTCGTCCAACGTCTCGGTGTTCCCCACCGAGCCGGACGGCGATCCCTTGACCGACTGGCTGAACTCGTTGGCCAAGGTCAAGCGCGAGGTGCCCGACGACGTCCTGGTGCTGCCGGCCCACAACGAGCCGTTCCGTGGTCTGCACGCGCGCCTCGACCACCTGGCTCGCGGCCACGAACGCGGCCTGGAGCGCCTGCTCAAGTCGCTGGCCGAGCCCAAGCGGGCGGTGGACGTGTTCGGCTCGCTGTTCGCCCGCAAGATCGGCCCGGACCTCTTGGGCATGGCCACGGGCGAGGCCCTGGCTCACCTCAACTGCCTGATCGGGCGCGGCGCCGCCGTGGCCGAGACCGACGCCGACGGCGTCGCCTGGTACCGCGCGGCCTGAGCGGGGGCGGGCCCGCCTCCGCGTCGCGGATGGGCCCTATTCGCCGGCGATCGACCGGATGACCCGCGCCGGGGCGCCGCCGACCAGGGTATTGGCGGGAACGTCGCGCGTGACCACCGAGCCCGCGGCCACCACCGAGTTCTCGCCGATGGTCACGCCGCCGATGACGGTGACGCCCGCCGCGATCCACACCCCGTTCTCGACGGTGATCGGCCGTCCGAGCAGATGGGCCCGGCGCTGCGACGGCGCGACCGGGTGCTCGGAGGTGATCAGGCTGACATTGGGGCCGATCAGCACGTCGTCGCCTATGACGATCTCGGCCAGGGCGTAGAAGGTGCAGTTCTGGTTGATGAAGACGCGGGCGCCGACGCGGATGTTCCTGCCGCAGTCGGTGTAGAACGGCGGGACCAGGCGAAAGTGTTCGCCCACCTTGTGGCCGGCCAGTTCCTCGAACAGCGACCGCACCTCGTCCGTGTCGACGTAGGTCAGGCGGTTCAGGACCGGCGTGATGGCCATGGCCCTTTCGACGTCGGCGACGAACTGTTTCGACTCCGGCGTGCGCACGGGAATGATCTTGACGCTGCGCTCGCCTGACATCCGCCGCCCGCCCTTCCGGTCCGCCATCGGTCCGTCTGGAATAGAAGGGCCGGCGATGAAGCGGAACGGCCGCAAGCCATCCTCCACAGACATTTTAAGCGCCCGCATCCGAAGGGCGGCGGCTATCCAGTTCGCATGTGAAGCATGCGCCGCATTGGCTTCATCAGGCGGGCGTCAGCGCGTCGGCGCAGCGGGCCAGCGCTTCGGCGAACAGGGCGGCGTTCTCCTGGCCGACCGCCTGCGAGAGCAGGCCTTCGATGTCCTGCACGTGCAGGCGGGCCTGGCCGAGGGCCTGGCGTCCTTCGGCGGTCAGTTCGTTGCGCAGGATGCGCCCGTGATCGGGGTGGGCGGTGCGCTTCAATAGGCCGTCGCGCTCCAGATTGGCCAGGACGCCCTGCATCGCCTGCGGCGTGACGAAGGCGGCGCGCGCCAGTTCGGCGTTGGAGACGCCGGCGATCGCGTCGACGGCGGACAGGACGGCGTATTGCGGCGCCGTCAGGCCCAGGGGGCGCAACGCGTCGTCGATCCGCGTCCTGAACGCGTGCTGGGCCCGTTTCAGCAGGTAGCCGAACTGGATCGGGGGCGGGTCGGCGGCGTTTGACATATCAAGGACCTGATATTAGATGTCAGGAGCCTGATACGCATCGTCAATCCCGCCATCGAGGTCAAGGAGCAACGGCCATGCTCGTCGTCCACCATCTGGGCGTGTCGCAGTCCGACCGCATCGTCTGGCTGTGCGAGGAACTGGGCGTCCCCTACGAACTGGTCCGGTACGAGCGCGATCCGCGGACGCGGCTCGCGCCGGCGGCCTATCGGGCGCTGACCCCCTTCGGCACGGCGCCGGTCGTCGTCGACGGCGGTCTGGTGCTGGGCGAATCCGCCGCCATCGTCGAGTACGTCATCGAGACCTACGGCCAGGGGCGGCTGAAGGTCCGGCCGGGCGATCCGTCGTGGACCGACTACCTGTTCTGGTTCCATTTCGCGAACGGCTCGCTGATGCCGGCGGCGTTAATCGACTCGATCGGCCGGCGGGTCGAGGGCGGCGGCGAGGTCTTCGCCACGCTGCGGGCCCGTCTGGACCGCGCCTACGACCAGATCGAGGCCAGGCTGGGCGATGCGCCCTATCTGGCCGGCGAGGCGTTCACGGCGGCCGACATCATGGCCGTCTTCCCCTTGACCACCATGCGCGTCTTCGCGCCGCGCGACCTCGCCGGCCATCCGAACATCGGCGCCTATCTGGCGCGCATCGGCGGGCGACCCGCCTTCCAGCGCGCCATGGCCAAGGCCGATCCAGGTTTCCAGCCGCCATTGACGTGAAGTGCCGCCGCCGAGATATTTCGCATGCGAAGCGTCTTGATGTTTCGCGCGCGAACTATATCCTCGGCCGCATGTCCGCCCCGATCGAGGATCGCCGCCTGTATTTCCTGCTCGCCTCCGGCCAACGGCGCGTCCAGCGTTGGGTCGAGGCCGAGATGGCGCGCGACGGCGGGCTGACGGCGGCGCAGTCGGGCGTCCTGTTCGTGCTGGCCGGGTCCGACGGCGCCCTGATCGGCGAGGCGGCCGAGGCGGTGGACATCGCCCCCTCGGCCATGACCGGCCTGGTCGACCGCATGGAGCGGGCCGGCCTGGTCGAGCGGCGCCCCGACGCGGCCGACGGCCGCGCGCAGCGGCTGTGGCTGACCGACCGGGGGCGCGAGGCCCTGGCGCGGACGCGGGCGGGGGTGGAGGCGCTCAACCGGCGCCTGGCCGAGGATTTCAGCGAGGCCGATCTGGCCGTGGTGTCGCGCTGGCTGAAGGGCCTGGCGGCCAAGTTCCCGAGAGGAGAGTAAGTCGTGACCGATCATGTCGTCGTCGCCCAGGAAGAGGGCGTGCTGATCCTGACCTTCAACCGGCCGGACAAGAAGAACGCCATCACCGACGCCATGTACGGCGTGCTGGCCGACAGCCTGGAGAACGCCGAGCGCGACCCGGCCGTGCGGGCGGTGCTGTTCCAGGGCGAGGGCGACGCCTTCACCGCCGGCAACGACCTGATGGATTTCGCCGCCCAGAACGCCGGCGGCGACACCGACCGCAGCATGGGCGAGCGCAACGTCACCCGCTTCCTCAAGGCCCTGGCCCGGGCGCAGACGCCGCTGGTGGCGGCGGTGGACGGCCTGGCGGTCGGGGTGGGCGTGACCATGCTGCTGCACTGCGACCTGGTCTATGCGGCGGAGGACGTCCGGCTGACCACGCCGTTCGTCAACCTGGCCCTGGTGCCGGAGGCGGCCTCCAGCCTGCTGCTGCCGGCGCGGATCGGCCATGCGCGGGCCTACGCCATGTTCGCCCTCGGCGAGGCGCTGACCGGCGCCGAGGCGGCGGCGGTCGGCCTCGCCAACAAGGCCCTGCCCCGGGCCGAGGTGCGCCCCGCCGCCCTGGCCGCCGCCCGCGCCTTGGCGCAAAAGCCGGCCGGGGCGCTGCGGATCACCAAGTCGCTGATGCGCGACGCCGAGCGGATCGCCGCCCTGATGGACGTCGAGGGCGCCCACTTCGCCGAGCGCCTGCGGAGCGCCGAGGCGGCCGAGGCCTTCGCCGCCTTCACCCAGCGCCGCGCGCCGGACTTCTCCAAGATCGCCTGAGGCGGCTCAGCGCGGCCGCAGGCCGATCTGGCCGCTCTTGGCGTCGTAGAGCACGTCGAAGGCGAAGTAGGGATAGAAGCCGGCGTTCAGCCCCTCGGCGAAGTCGTCGGTGGTCGGACGGGCGTAGCGCACGCGCGTGCCCGGCCGGCTGTTGGTGGTGAACCGGTCCTCGATCTGGCGGTCGCCGTCGAGCTTGAAGGCGATGGCGGCGCGGACCCCGGCCGGCCAGGCCGGCTTGGGGTCCTCCCGGCGGGCGAAGCGAAAGCCCAGGGCGCCGGTGTCCAGCATGGCCGGGGCGCATTCCGAGGTTCCGGCGTCGAGGTTCAGCACGCAGGCCGGGACCTGGTTGTCGCGCCAGGCCGGTCCGCCCACCGCGTCGCGCCGCGCGGCGGCGGGAAGCTGATAGAGGATGAAGCCCTTTTGCTCGGCCTCGGTCGGGTTGAGGACGAGCCTGCCCGGCGCGGCCGAGCCTGGGCGGGGCAACTCGACGATCCAGCGGCCGTCGCCGATGTGGGCCAGCGGGTTGGGCGTGTCGGCCGGGCGCAGCCCGATGCCGAGGATGGCGGCGAAGCCCTCGCCGCGCCGGGCGTCGCCGCCGATGCGGTAGCGTTCGGGCTCGACCTTCGAGGCGGGGCATCGCGGCTTCTCGGAGACGCACTCGATCTTGCGGGTCATCTCGACCGGCAGCTCGACCGTGGCCGGCCCGACGCCGATGCTGGCCCTGGCCGCCTCGCCGATCAGCCTGACGCCGCTGCCGTAGGTGGCGACGCTGCGCCGGCCGGTCGGCGCGACCGCGCCGTCGGGAACCGCGCCGGCCAGCAGGCGAAGCCCGCCCGAGCCGGTGTCGAGCATGGCCTCCACCGGCGCGCCGCCGACCGTGATCGGTATGCTGAAGCGCAGGTTGTGGTCGGCCTGCTCGACCAGCTTGATGGGGATCTCGATGCGTTCGGCCGCCGGCGTCGCGGCGGCGCCGATCGGGGGCGCGGCCATGGCGGCGACGGCGAAGCTCAGGGCGGCCGGGACGGCGAGGCGCATTCGGTGGCGATCCTGTTCGGGGGCTGCTTCGAGGGGCCTGCGTGGAGGCGCCGGCGAAGCCTCCAACGACGGGGATGCGCGATTCCGTCGCAGGGCTGGCCGAGCCGCCGGGGGCGCTTATGCTGGCGGCAGGGATGGAGACGAACATGACCGACCGCATCACTTCGCGCTTCGGCGCATACACCCCCGCGCGCGACGTCGTCGCCGGCCGCGACCTGACCGGCCGCCGCGCGGTGGTCACCGGCGCGGCCACCGGCATCGGGATCGAGACCGCCCGGGCCCTGGCCGAGGCCGGCGCCCGCGTGACGATCGCCGCGCGCAAGCCCGACCTGGCGCAGGCCGCCGTGGCCGACATCAACAAGACCGCCAAGGCGCCGGCCGACTGGCGCATGCTCGACCTGGCCGATCTCGCCTCGGTGCGGGCCTTCGCGACGGGCTGGGGCGGCGAGCCGCTGCACCTGCTGATCAACAACGCCGGCGTCATGGCCTGCCCCCTGGCCTATACGGGCGACGGCCTGGAGATGCAGATCGGCACCAACCATTTCGGCCACTTCCTGCTGGGCGTTTTGCTGGCCCGGGTGCTGGTCGACGGAGCCGAGGAGGCGCGCCGGCCGTCGCGGCTGGTGTCGCTGTCCTCGATCGGCCACCGCCGCTCGCCGGTGAACTTCGACGACCCGCATTTCCGCGCCCGGCCCTACGACAAGTGGGAGGCCTACGGCCAGGCCAAGACCGCCAACGCCCTGTTCGCCGTCGGCTTCGACGCCCGCTTCAAGGACAAGGGCGTGCGCGCCAACGCCGTCATGCCGGGCGGCATCATGACGCCGCTGCAGCGCCACATGACGATGGAAGAGCAGATCGCCATGGGCTGGATCGACGCCGCCGGCAAGGTGCGCGACGGCTTCAAGACCCCCGAGCAGGGCGCCTCGACCAGCGTCTGGGCCGCCGTCGGCGACGAGCTCGAGGACGTCGGCGGCCTCTATCTGGAGGACTGCGCCCAGGCCGAGCCGTGGAGCAAGGAGACGCCCTGGCGCGGCGTGCTGCCCTACGCCCTGGACGCCGCCGCCGCCGACCGGCTGTGGGCCCTGTCGGTGGAGACCACCGGTGCCGGCTAGGTCAGGCGTTGGCGGTGGTCGGATCGATCACCGTCGTCACCTCGGTGATGCGGGTGGCCGGAAAGCCGCTGAGGCGGGCGTGCTCGCGGATCGCCGCCTCGTCCTCGGCCAGGTAGATGCAGAAGGTCTTGTCCGGCGCGACGAAGGACTCGACCCACTGCACCTTGGGGCCCAGCCTGGACAGGGCGTCGCAGGACGTCGCCGCCGCGCCGCGCAGTTCGTCGCGGCTCAGTTTGTCGACGCCAGGGATGTCGCGCTCGATGACATAGCGCTTGAGCATGGTCTGCTCCTCTAGGACATTGGCGGAAGGCGATAGTGTCACGCCTGGTCGGGGCCGCCGGAGGAAAATGTCATGAGCCTGAAGGGCAAGACCCTGTTCATCACCGGCGCCAGCCGGGGCATCGGCCGCGAGATCGCGCTGAGGGCCGCCCGCGACGGCGCCAACATCGCCGTCGCCGCCAAGACCGCCGAGCCGCACCCCAAGCTGCCCGGCACCATCTATTCGACAGCCAAGGAGATCGAGGAGGCCGGCGGCAGGGCCCTGCCCCTGGTGGTCGACGTCCGCGACGAGGCCAACGTCTACGACGCCGTCGAGAAGACCGTCGCCGCGTTCGGCGGGATCGACATCTGCGTCAACAACGCCTCGGCCATCTCGCTGACCGGCACCTTGCAGACCGACATGAAGCGCTATGACCTGATGAACCAGATCAATACGCGCGGGACCTATCTGGTCTCCCGGGCCTGCATCCCGCACCTGAAGCAGGCGGCCAATCCGCACGTGCTGATGCTGTCGCCGCCGCTGGACATGAAGCCGCGCTGGTTCGGCGGCCATGTCGCCTATTCGATCGCCAAGTACGGCATGAGCCTGTGCGTGCTGGGCATGGCCGAGGAATTCAAGGGCGAGATCGCCTTCAACGCCCTGTGGCCGCGCACGGGCATCGCCACGGCGGCGATCAAGTTCGCCCTGGCCGGCGACGAGGGCATGAAGATGTGCCGCACGCCGGAGATCATCTCGGACGCCGCCTATGCGATCTTCACCAAGAAGGCGGCCGAGTTCAGCGGCAATTTCCTGATCGACGACAGCTTCCTCTATGGCGAGGGCGTGCGCGACTTCGACCGGTATCGCGTCGACCCGACCTCGCCGCTGATGCCCGACTTCTTCGTGCCCGAGGACAGCGTCCCGCCGCCGGGCGTCAAGATCGGTTGATCGGCGCGAGCCTGCAAGCCCATGACCGTGACCGTCCGTCCCGCCGTTCCCGCCGACGCCGACCTGATCCTCGGCTTCATCCGCGACCTGGCCGAATACGAAAAGCTGCTGCACGAGGTCGCCGCCACGCGGGCCGACGTCGAGGCGGCGCTGTTCGGCGAGCGGCCGCGCGCCTTCTGCGACATCGCCGAGCTCGACGGCCGGCCGGTGGGTTTCGCCGTGTGGTTCTACAACTTCTCCACCTTCCGGGGCCGCCACGGCGTCTATCTGGAAGACCTCTATGTGCGGCCGGAGGCGCGGGGCGCGGGGGCCGGCAAGGCGCTGCTCGCGCGCCTGGCCCGCCGTTGCCGGGACGAGGGCCTGGCGCGACTGGAATGGGCGGTGCTCGACTGGAACGCCCCGTCCATCGCCTTCTACGACAGCCTCGGCGCGGCCAGCCTCGACGACTGGATCACCCGGCGGATGACCGGCGAGGCGCTCGAGCGGCTGGCGGAGGCGGCGTGAGCGCGCCGCCGAAGACCGTCCTCGACGTCGGCCCGGACGAGGCCGAGGCGATCCGCGCGCGGGTCCGCGCCGCCGATCCGCTGACCCTGGGGCCAGGGCGGGCCCTGGCGGCGCCGGAGCATGTCGAGGCGGTGCTGGGCCTGCTCGCCGACCCGGCGGGGTCCGACCCGATCTACGACCTGCCCCGGCCGTTCACCCGCGACAGCGTCGCCGCCTGGATCGCCGAGGGGATGCGGGCGCGCGCGGCCGGCGAAGGGCTGCTGATCTTCACCTTCGACGCGGAAGGCGTGGCGACCGGCTATTCCAAGATCACCGTCTGGCCGCAGCTGTCGGCTGCGGAGCTGGGCGGGGCGCTGCGGGCCGACCGCCAGGGCGGCGGCTCGGGCGGGGCGGGGGCGCTGCACACCTTCGGCTGGATCTTCCAGGCCCTGGGCGTGCGGCTGATGTGCCTGACGGCGGCGCTCGACAACGTCCGCTCGGCCAAGCTGATCGACGCCGCCGGCTTCGCGCGCATGGGCGAGCGCGACGCCGTCCGGCCCGACGGGACCGTTCGCCGTTCGCTGTACTGGGAGGTCGCGCGCGAGGACTTCCTCGCGCGCTAGGCCGGTCAGACCGGGTCGTAGGGGAATACGCTGGCGGTGGCGCCGGCGTCGAAGAAGCTGTTCTTCATCGCCGGCAGGGCGACGTCGAGCAGCGAGCGCGGCGACCAGCCCTCGACCTTGGCCATCGAGCGCACCGGGCGCGGCTGGTCGAACAGGATCACCTCGTTGCCGCGCACGGCGAAGATCTGGCCGGTGACGTCCTTGGCCTCCGGGCTGGCCAGGGCGACGGCCAACTGGGCCACCTGATCGGCGCGCATGGCGTTCTTCATCCGCTCGACGCGCTGGGCCGAGGCCTCGTCCTTGACCGGGATGGTGGCGATCATCCGCGTCCAGGCGAACGGGGCGATGATGTTCGAGCGCACGTTCTTGATCGCGCCCTCCATGGCCAGGATGCGCGACAGGCCCATCACCCCCAGCTTGGCGGCGGCGTAGTTGGCCTGGCCGATGTTGCCGATCAGGCCGCTGGTCGAGGTGAAGTGGACGAAGCTGCCTTCCTGCTGGTCGCGGAAGTGTTCGACGGCGGCGCGGGAGACGTTGTAGGCGCCGCGCAGGTGGACCTCGATCACCGCGTCCCAGTCGGCGTCGGCCATCTTGTGGAACATGCCGTCGCGCAGGATGCCGGCCGGATTGATGATGGCGTGCAGGCCGCCGAAGGTGTCGAGCGCCTGTTCGACCATGCCCTTGACCGAGGCCATGCTGGTGACGCTCTCGGAGTTCGACGCCGCCTCGCCGCCGGCGGCGCGGATCTCGGCGGCGGTCTTTTCGGCCGGGCCGGCGTCGCCCGCATCGCCGCCGCCGACCGAGCCGCCCAGGTCGTTGACCACCACCTTGGCGCCTTCGCGCGCCGCCAACAGGGCGCACTCCTTGCCGATGCCGCCGGCGCCGCCGGTGACCAGCACCACCTTACCGCTCAGAACGCCCATGGCGCGTCTCCCTTACAGACCTCGGCGCGAACGCTAGAAGGCCTACGCAAGGTCAGGCAAGAGGCGCGCGCCTGCGGCTAGAGGCGGTCGGCCCTGCGCAGGGCGGGGAACAGCCTGGCCCAGACGCCGGTGACGATCATCGCCCCGACCCCGCCGAACACCGCCGCGCCCACGGGGCCGAGGAAACGCGCCGCTACGCCGCTCTCGAACTCGCCGAGTTCGTTGGAGGCGCCGATGAACAGGCCCGACACCGCCGACACCCGGCCGCGCATGGCGTCGGGGGTGACGATCTGCACCAGGGTCTGGCGGACATAGACGCTGAGCATGTCGGCCCCGCCCAGGACGGCCAGGGTCAGGCAGGACAGCGGCAGGGACCTCGACAGGCCGAAGACCACGGTGGCCGCGCCGAACACCGCCACGCCCGCGAACATGGTCAGGCCGGCGTGGCGCCGGATCGGCCGGCTGGCCAGGAAGACGGCGATGGCCGCCGCGCCGACGGCGGGCGAGGCGCTGAGCAGCCCGAACCCCTGGGCGTCGACGTGCAGCACGTCGCGGGCGAACACCGGGAACAGCGCCCTGGCGCCGCCGAGCAGGACGGCGAACAGGTCGAGCGAGATGGCGCCGAAGACGATCTTGTTGGTCCAGACATAGACCAGGCCCTCCTTGATCAGGGCCCCGCGCGAGCCCGGCTGGGGCGTCGGCCTGGCGTCGGCCCGGATCAGCAGCAGCAGGGTCGCGCCGACCAGGAACAGGCCAAGGGCCGCGCCGTAGGCCAGGGCGGGCGAGATCGCCACCAGCACGCCGCCCAGGGCCGGGCCGGCGATCGAGGCGCTCTGCCAGGCCAGCGAGTTCCAGGCGATGGCGCGCGGCAACAGCTGGCGGGGGACCAGCATCGGCCCCAGCGCCCCGCTGGCCGGCGAGAAGAAGGCCCGCCCGGCCCCGAAGACCACGGCGATGGCGAAAATGGGCCATAGCCGCGGATGGCCGTTCCAGGCCAGCCAGGCCAGGAGGCCGGCGCAGACCACCTCGACCGCGAGGGCGACGGTCATGATGCGCCGCCGGTCGTGGCGGTCGGCGGCCTCGCCGGCGTTCAGGGTCAGGGCGAACAGCGGCAGGAACTGCGCCAGGCCGATCATCCCGACGATGAAGGCCGCCTTCTCGATCGAGGCGGCGCGCCGGGCGATGTCGTAGACCTGCCAGCCGATGGCCACGGCCTGGATCTGCACGGCCAGGGCGTTGGTGAAGCGCGCGCCCCAGAACAGCATGAAATCGCGCTGGCGCAGCAGGGCGGCGGCCTCGGCGCCGTCGGTGGGGGGCGGGGAAGACGGCTCGTCTGGCATCGGCGGCGAACTTGGCGCGGACCGCCTTGTGCGGCAAGGGCCGGCGGGGGCCGCGCGCGGCGGCGCGGGCGATCTTCATGCATCTTTCATTGACGGGGCGACGCACGGGCCCTATGTGCGCCGCTTCCTGATGGGATGGAGCTGCGGGTCGATGCGACGCCTGCGACGAACGAGCCTAGCGCGGAGCCGCTTCCGCGCCTGAACCGCGCCCGGACCTCACGGCGGCGACTGTCGCCCGTGCTTCACGATCCGGGACTATGGCTTTCGTCCTATCCCGCATCGAGCCCATGACCTTCTCCATTTCCGCCGACACCTCGCCCTATCCGACGCTCGCCCCCGAGCGCCCGGAGGATTCCGACGCCATCGAGGCGCTGCTCGACCACGCCTTCGGGCCGGGCCGCTTCGTCAAGTCGTCCGAGCGCGTGCGCGAGATGGCGGCCTTCCGTCCCGACCTGTCGTTCTGCGCCTGGGCGCCGGACGGGCGGCTGGTCGGCTCGGTCCGGCAGTGGAGCATCCGCATCGGCGCGGCGCCGGCCATCTTCCTGGGGCCGCTGGCGGTCGAGGCCGAGATGCGCAAGTACGGCGTCGGCGGCGCCCTGGTGGCGCGCGGCTGCGAGGCGGCCAAGGCGGCGGGCGAGCGGGCGGTGCTGCTGGTCGGCGACCCGCCCTATTTCGAACGCTTCGGTTTCCAGGCCACGGCGCCGGGCTCGATCGTGCTGCCCGGCCCGGTCGACCCGCGCCGGGTGCTGATCCATCCCCTGGCGGCCGACGCCGGGACCTTCGCCGGCGCGGTGGTCGCGCCCTAGCGCCGACGGCGTCCCGGAGGGCGGCGCGTATCGGAACCGGGGCGGGCGGCGTTGAAAATGGCCTGCCGGATCGGCGCGCGGGATTTGCCTCGCGCCGTGCGCGACCTAGATTGTCGATGATGACAGACCTTGAGTCCAAAACCGGCCTCGACGCCGTGGCCTCGGCGGCCCGCGCCCAGGCTCCGGGGCGCGGCCTGCCGCCCGTCCACCTGTGGAATCCCGCCCATTGCGGCGAAATCGACATCGTCATCCGCCGCGACGGCGCGTGGGTGCACGAGGGGACGCCGATCGGCCGCGAGGCCCTGGTGCGGCTGTTCTCCACCGTGCTGCGCAAGGACCCCGACGGTTTCCATCTGGTCACGCCGGTTGAGAAGATGCGCATCGTCGTCGAGGACGCGCCGTTCGTCGCCGTCCGCGTCGACCGTGTGGGCGAGGCCCTGCGTTTCGTCACCAATGTCGGCGACGAGGTCGAGGCCGGGCCGGAAAACCCCATCCGCGTCGAGGAGGACCCCGTCACCGGCGAGCCCCGCCCCTATGTGCACGTGCGGCGGGGGCTGGAGGCGCGCATCGCCCGGCCGGTGTTCTACGAGCTGGTGGAGATGGCCGCCCCCGGCGCGGCCGACGCCGGGCGGCTGGGCGTCGCCTCCAACGGCGCCTGGTTCCCCATCGGCCCGGCCGAGGCGGCGCGGCCATGAGCCCGGACGCCCCGCCCGGCGAGCTGCGCGACTGGATCGCCGGCCGGCTCGACCCGCTGGACGCCCACCATCCGGGGCGCGCCGCCGCGCATTCGGACTACGACCTCAATCCCGAGCTGCGCCGGGGCGAGCTGGCTTCGCTGCGGGCGGCGGCGGTGCTGGTCCCGCTGGTCGAGCGCGAGCATGGGCTCAACGTCATCCTGACCCGGCGCTCGGACGCCCTACGCAGCCACACCGGCCAGATCGCCTTTCCCGGCGGCGGTTGCGACCCCGGCGAGACGCCGGTCGAGACCGCGCTGCGCGAGGCCTGGGAGGAGATCGGCCTGGAGTCGAGCTTCGCGCGTCCGCTGGGCCTGCTCAGCGGCTACCAGACGGTCACCGGCTTCTATGTCACGCCGGTGGTCGGCTGGATCGAGCCCGGCTTCACGCTCAAGGCCAATCCCGACGAGGTCGCCGACGTCTTCGAGGCCCCGTTCGAGTTCCTGATGAACCCGGCCAACCACCAGCGCCAGTCGCGTGAGACGCCGGGCGGCGGGCGGCGCTACTTCTACGCCATGCCCTACGAGCAGTGGTTCATCTGGGGCGCGACGGCGGGGATGCTGCGCGGCCTCTATGAGCGGCTGTACGGGGAAGCGGTTGCTTAGGATCGTCCTGTCGCGGCTGGTGCTGCTGGCCCTGCCGTTCGTGGTCTGGTTCGTCTGGCGCGAGATCGCGCGGCGCTCGGGCCGGCCGATGGGGGCGACGCCCTGGGCCTGGCTGGCGGCGGTCGGGGCGGCGCTGTTCGCCCTGTCCCTGATGGCCGGGGCGGTGTTTCATGACGACAACCGGGCCAAGGTCTATGTGCCCGCGGAAGCGTCCGGCGACGGCAGGATCGTCCCGGGCCGGTTCGACAAGAGGTGAGGAATGGGAATGGTCGCCGCGAAGGATGAGGCCGCAGGCGTCGGCGCGCAGCCCTGGCTGACCGCGCCGGAGACCCGGGCGGTGATGGCCGCGCTGGAGGCCGCCGGCGGGCCCGACTGCGCCCGCTTCGTCGGGGGCTGCGTGCGCAACGCCCTGATGCGCAGGCCGGTCGACGACGTCGACATCGCCACCGTCCTGCGGCCCGAGGCGGTGATCGCCGCCATCGAGGCGGCGGGGCTCAAGGCGGTTCCCACCGGGGTCGAGCACGGCACAGTCACCGCCGTCTCCGGCGGGCGGCCGTTCGAGATCACCACCCTGCGCCGCGACGTCGAGACCGACGGCCGCCGGGCGGTGGTGGCCTTCACCGAAGACTGGAGCGAGGACGCGGCGCGGCGCGACTTCAGGCTGAACGCCCTCTACGCCGACGCCGGCGGGACGGTGTTCGACCCGGTCGGCTGCGGGATCGACGACGCCCTGGCCGGGCGGATCGTGTTCGTCGGCGACGCCGAGACCCGCATCCGCGAGGACCACCTGCGCATCCTGCGCTTCTTCCGCTTCACCGCCTGGTACGGGCGGGGCGAGCCGGACGCCGGGGCGCTGGCCGCCTGCGCCCGCCTCAAGGGCCTGCTGCCGGCGGTCTCGGCCGAGCGGACGGCCAAGGAGCTGCTCAAGCTGCTGGCCGCTGACGATCCGCGCCCGACGGTCCGCCTGATGGCCCAGACCGGCGTGCTGGCCGAGATCCTGCCCGAAGCCGTCGGGACGGCCCGCCTGGAGCGGTTGGTCGAGGTCCAGACCGACCAGCTGTTCGAGAACGACGCCCTGCTGCGCCTGGCCGCCCTGCTGCCGGACGATCCGGCGGCGGCGTTGCGCGCGGCCGAGCGGCTGCGCCTGTCCAACGCCCAGCGCGACCGGCTGACGGCGGCCCTGGGGACCGATCCGCGCATCGTCTCGTGGGCCAGCCCGCGCGAGGCGCGGCGGCTGGTCTATCGCCTGGGCGCCGAGGCCTTCGCCGACCGGGTGCGCCTGGCCTGGGCCGCCTCGGACCGCCCGGCGACCACGCCGCAATGGCGCGGCCTGCTGGCGGTCGGCGCGACCTGGGCCCCGCCGGCCTTCCCGCTGAACGGCGAGGACGTGGTCAAGGCCGGGGTGCCGCGCGGGCCGATGGTCGGCGAGGTGCTGCGCGAGGTCGAGGCCTGGTGGATCGACCACGACTTCATCGACGACAAGTTCTCGGCCATCGAACGGCTCAAGGCCGTGGCCCAGGGCATGGCCTACTAGCGGCGACTCACCGGCGAAGGAGCAGGCGGCGATGACCCAGGCGCAATGGACGGCGATCGACGGCTATCTGATCGACCGTCTGGTTCCCGCTGACCCGGCGCTGGACGGGGCGCTCGCGGCGGCGCGGGCGGCGGGCCTGCCGGCGATCGACGTCGCGCCGAACCAGGGCAAGCTCCTGCATCTGCTGGCCCGCATGGTCGGCGCGAGGCGCATCCTCGAGATCGGCGCGCTGGGCGGCTACAGCGCCATCTGGCTGGCCCGGGCCCTGGCGCCGGGCGGCCGCCTGACCACCCTGGAGATCGATCCGCGCAACGCCGAGGTGGCGCGCGCCAATTTCGAGCGGGCCGGCCTGTCCGACCTGATCGACCTGCGGCTCGGGCCGGCGCTGGAGACCTTGCCCAAGCTCGCCGCCGAGGGCGTGGGGCCGTTCGACCTCGCCTTCATCGACGCGGACAAGCAGAGCAACGCCGACTATTTCGCCTGGGCGCTCAGGCTGTCGCGGCCCGGCTCGGTGATCGTGGTCGACAACGTCGTCCGCGCCGGCCGGGTGATCGAGGCCGGGACCGCCGATCCGGCCGTCCTGGGCGTGCGCCGGCTGATGGACATGCTGGCCGCCGAACCCCGCGTCGAGGGCACCGCCGTGCAGACGGTGGGAAGCAAGGGCCACGACGGCTTCGTCATCGCCTGGGTGAAGCAGGCCTGAGGCCGTTCCGTCTGGTCGAGGCCTGCGACGATGCAAGCAATCAAGCGGCTGACGCGGCTTTACGACCCCTGGCGGAGGCCATGATGAAGCGGATCGCAACTACGGCATTGCTGGGCATAGTGCTGCTGGCGGCTGGGGCGTACGTCGTCGATCTGTCCTCTCAGCGCGGGAGAGCACGCGGTTGCCCGAGCCTTGAAAGGCTAAAAGCTGCAGATGCAACTGCGGACGCCGAAGCGGCGCACGCGCGCGGCGACAATCACTTAGTTATGCTGGGCGGATATGTTGGTACGGTCCCCGGCGTGAGCGAGGACTTAGTTAGCCTGTTACCTCACGTCATGCTGACCGAAACGAGCGACACCACGACTGAAGGTTGCCAAGAGCTTCGGTCAGTCGCGGAGGGTTATGCGTCGACGTACAACATGACTATCGCAAGGCTGGCGAACAGTTCATCGGCCAAGGGCCGCTAGCCACCCTTCTCAGACCGGGGGCCGTCCGCTTCGGCGGATGTCGGCTGGCCCGACCTTACCGCCACTGTGCGCCGTCATCCCGGACACCCCGCAGGGGCGAGCCGGGATCCATGCGGCGGCTGAGGCTTAGCTTGGGTCCCGGCGCTCCGCGCCCTTCGGGCGCTGCGGCCGGGATGAGGTAGCGGGGTGGAAGCCTACGGCCACTTCACCACGGGCGGCATCGAGCTGAGGATCGATTCGACGTTGCCGCCGGTCTTCAGGCCGAAGGTGGTGCCGCGGTCGTAGAGCAGGTTGAACTCGACGTAGCGGCCGCGCTGGACCAACTGCTCCTCGCGCTCGGCCGGGGTCCAGGGCTCGTCCATGCGATGGCGGGCGATCTTGGGATAGACCTCCAGGAAGGCCTCGCCGACGTCGCGGGTGAAGGCGAAGTCGCGGTCCCAGTCGCCGCTGTCGTGGTGGTCGTAGAAGATGCCGCCGACGCCGCGCGGCTCGTTGCGATGCGGCAGGAAGAAGTACTCGTCGCACCAGGCCTTGTATTTCGGGTGCCAGGCCGGGTCGTGGGCGTCGCAGGCGCGCTTGAACGCCGCGTGGAAGACCGCCGCGTCGGGGGCGTCCTGCCGGCGCTGGTCGGCCAGCAGGGGGGTCAGGTCGCCGCCGCCGCCGAACCAGCTCTTCGTGGTGGCGATGAAGCGGGTGTTCATATGCACGGCCGGCACGCGCGGATTGGCCATGTGGGCGATCAGGCTGATCCCGGTGGCGAAGAAGCGCGGGTCCTCGGCGGCGCCGGGGACGGTCTTGGCCATGTCGGGGGGGAAGGTCCCGTGCACGGTCGAGACGTGCACCCCGACCTTCTCGAAGAAGCGGCCGTGCATCATGCCCATCACGCCGCCGCCGCCGGCTTCGCGCGTCCAGGGCTTCCTGTCGAACCGGCCGGGCGTCGGGCCGTAGAGCGCGGCCGGCGCGGCGTCCTCCAGCGCCTCGAAGGCGGCCATGATCCGGTCGCGCAGGGATTCGAACCAGGCGCGGGCCTGGGCCTTGCGCGCGTCGAGCAGGGCGGATTCGGTCATGGGGCGTCGCTCATTCGGATTGATCGTGAGGGCTCTATAGCCCTACAATTTATGTGGGAAAAGCATTTGTCTGACGCAGCCCCTCGGCCAGGGCCATGGCGGCGGCCGTGATCACGTTCAGGGACCGCGCCCCGGGGGCCAGGGGGATGAACAGGCGATGGTCGGCGGCCGCGTGCGCCGCCTCGGGGACGCCGGCGCTCTCGCTGCCGAACAGCAGGGTGTCGCCGGGGGCGTAGGCGAAGTGCTGGAACGGTTCGGCCGCCCGGGTCGAGAACAGCAGCAGCCGGCCCTCGGCGCGGGCCGGCGCGGCCAGGAACGCCGCCCAGGAATCGTGCCGCGAAACCTCGGCCGACGCTGCGTAATCCATCGCCGCGCGGCGCACGGATTTGTCGGAAAGCGGAAACGCGCAGGGCTCGATGACGTCCAGCGGGACGGCCAGACAGGCGGCCAGACGGATGGCCGCTCCGACATTTTGCGGAATGTCCGGTTGAAAAAGCGCCACACGCATTCTAAGCGGTCCATTCCACGGCACGTCGGCGGGCTGACGACGACTCAGGCGGTAAACTGTTGCGGCGTTCTGCTGCAACCCTGAGCCGCTGTTCAAGGCCCGCCATGTGTCGCAGACGGAATGGGGACGGGGGTCCGGTCGGGCCCGCATGGAAGCTTTCCGAACGCAAGCGACGGCGTTCGATATCGAAGGGTGCTCAAGGTGGCTGACACCGTGGTGGAAACCAAACCCGGCGACGGGCACGTGGCCGACGATCCGAGCCGGCGCGACTTCATCCACATCGCTGCGGTCGCGGCCGCGGCCGGGGCTGGCGTCGGAATCGCCTGGCCGTTCATCGACCAGATGAACCCGGCCGCCGACACCCTGGCCCTGGCGTCGATCGAGTTCGACCTGACCAAGGTGGCCGAGGGCCAGCAGGTCGTGGTCAAGTGGCGGGGCAAGCCGGTGTTCGTGCGCAACCGCACGGCCAAGGAAATCGCCGCGGCGGTCAAGGACGACCACGCCGAGATGCGCGACCCGCAGACCGACGCCGAGCGTCACAAGCCCGGCAAGGCGCAATGGCTGATCCTGGTCGGCACCTGCACCCACCTCGGCTGCGTGCCCACCTTCGGCGGCGGCGACTACGGCGGCTGGTTCTGCCCGTGCCACGGCTCGGTCTACGACACCGCCGGCCGCATCCGCAAAGGTCCGGCGCCCAAGAACCTGGTGATGCCTGACTACGCGTTCCTTTCCGACACCAAGGTCAAGATCGGCTGATAGGACCCATGAGCGGACATTCGACCTACGAGCCGAAAACGGCTTTCACCCGCTGGCTGGACACCCGCCTGCCGATCGTCCGGCTGGGCTATGACAGCTTCGTCGACTACCCGACGCCCCGGAACCTGAACTACTGGTGGACCTTCGGCGGCATCCTGTCGCTGTGCCTGGGCCTGCAGATCGTCTCGGGCGTGGTGCTGGCCATGCACTACGACCCCAGCGCCGGCCACGCCTTCGCCAGCGTCGAAAGCATCATGCGCGACGTCAACTACGGTTGGCTGATCCGCTACCTGCACGCCAACGGCGCCTCGATGTTCCTGCTGGCGGTGTACATCCACATCTTCCGCGGCCTGTACTACGGCTCGTACAAGGCCCCGCGCGAGGTGCTGTGGATCCTGGGCTGCGTCATCTACCTGCTGATGATGGCCACCGCCTTCATGGGCTACGTGCTGCCCTGGGGCCAGATGTCGTTCCACGGCGCGGTCGTCATCACCAACCTGCTGGGCGCCTTCCCGGTGGTCGGCGACGCCATCACCACCTGGCTGTGGGGCGGCTTCGCGGTCGACAACCCGACCCTGAACCGCTTCTTCTCGCTGCACTATCTGCTGCCGTTCATGATCGCCGGCGTCGTGGTGCTGCACATCTGGGCCCTGCACGTCACCGGCCAGAACAACCCCACCGGCGTCGATCCCAAGTCCAAGGCCGACACGGTGCCGTTCACGCCCTACGCCACCGTCAAGGACGGGTTCGGCATGGTGCTGTTCCTGATCCTGTTCGCGGCCTTCGTGTTCTTCAACCCGAACGCCATGGGCCACGCCGACAACTACATCCCGGCCAACCCGCTGGTGACGCCGGCGCACATCGTGCCTGAATGGTACTTCCTGCCGTTCTACGCCATCCTGCGCGCGGTGCCGGACAAGCTCGGCGGCGTGCTGCTGATGTTCGGCGCCATCGGCATGCTGTTCATCCTGCCCTGGCTCGATACGTCCAAGGTGCGCTCGATGCGCTACCGTCCGACCGCCCGGCTGTTCTTCTTCATCTTCCTGGCGGCCTGCCTGGTCCTGGGCTGGTGCGGCGGCAACCTGCCGGACGACATGGTCATCAAGGTGGGCGAGACCGACGCCGGTCCGATCGGCCTGAACTTCGTGTGGCTGTCCCGGATCGCGACCTTCTACTACTTCGCCTACTTCCTGGTGATCCTGCCGGTCCTGGGTCTGCGCGAGAAGCCGCTGCCGGTTCCCGAATCCATCTCGTCGCCCGTGCTCGCCGGCGACCACTCCAAGAAGGACTGAGCCCCGATGCTGCGCAAAGGTATCGTTCTCGCAGCCGCGCTCGGCTTGGCGCTGGCGGGGGCCTCGGCTCAGGCGGCGACCACCCACAAGGAGCCGAAGGACGTCCACTGGAGCTTCGAAGGCCCGTTCGGCAAGTTCGACCAGGCCCAGCTCCAGCGGGGCTACAAGGTCTATCGCGAGGTCTGCGCGACCTGTCACTCGATGAACCTGGTCAGCTTCCGCAACCTGGCCCAGCCGGGCGGACCGTTCTACGACCCCAAGTACAAGAACCCGAACGAGAGCCCGTACGTTAAGGCGCTCGCCAAGGACTATCAGGTCGACGACATCGATTCCGAGACCGGCGATCCGGTGAAGCGTCCGGCCACCGCGGCCGACCACTTCCCCTCGCCCTACGCCAACACCGCCGCCGCGGCGGCCGGCAACGGCGGCGCCGCGCCGCCGGACCTGTCGGTGATGGCCAAGGCCCGCGAAGGCGGCCCGGCCTACATCTACTCGATCCTGACCGGCTACGAGGCGCCGCCCGCCGGGCTCAAGGCCGGTCCGACCCAGCACTACAACCCCTACATGTCGGGGGACCTGGGCTCGTACTGGAGCGGCGACAAGCACAAGACGCCGGAAGGCGGCTTCATCGCCATGCCTCCGCCCCTGACCGCCGACAAGGTGACCTATGACGACGGCACCAAGGCCACCGTCGAGCAGGAAGCCAAGGACGTCGCGGCGTTCCTGATGTGGGCGGCCGAGCCCAAGATGGTCGAGCGCAAGCAGGTCGGCTTCGCGGTGATGATCTACCTCATCGCCTTCGCCGGTCTGCTCTATGCGAGCTACCGCCGGGTGTGGCGCAACCAGTCGCACTGACCTGGACGCGCTCGCGCCGGACGCGATGCAAGGGCCCGCCGGAGCGATCCGGCGGGCCTTTTGCTTGGCCGGGGATCAGGGCGGGCCGAGCATCAGATCGCCATGGGCGTAGTCGAGCCGCAGACGGCCGGCGGTCATCCACACCGGCGCGCCCAGCGTCCCGGCCAGCCCGGCCTGAACCTGGGCCAGCCCCGCCGGCGGGTTCTCGATCAGCATCCCGCCCACCGACAGCGCCCGCAGCCGGCCCAGGCGCGGGCGGACGGCGTCAGGGGACGTGGTTTCCGGCGCGACGGGACGGCTGGCCTCGTCCAGGGCGACGGCCCCGTCGGCGGACAGGCTGACCGCTAGCGGCGATCCGGTGTCGACGCGAAACCAGCCCCGGCGGCTGGTCGCGCCGTCGGAGACGGCGGCCTCGACCGCCGGCGCGCCGTCGATCAGCCGCATCGGCAGGCGCCGCCCCCTGGCCGCCGCGCGGCCGGCGGGGGGAAGAAACGCGACCCGGCACGGCGAGAAACGGATGTCGACTGTCCGCCGCGACAGGACGTCCGACCCGATCACGCCGGCCGCCGGGATCGGCAGGCGGCGGGTGCGGGCGTCCAGGTCGACCACTGCGATGGCGGCTTCGCCCAGATCGACGCCGCCGACGCGGACCGGCGCGCGCAGCGCGACGACGTCCAGGCCGGCGCCCTGGGCGCGGGTGTCGTGCAGCAGCGTCCGCGGCGCGCCGGCGTCGAGGATGTATTCGCCGGCCACCCCGGCCACCCGCGCGGGAACGAGCAGAACGGCGCCTTCCATCCGGCAGGCCAGTTCCGCCGAAGCCGCCGCGGACGGCGAGGCCAGGGCGGCCGCCAGGGGGAGGAACCGCCCGATCGCTCGCCACGCCAAAGGCCTGGGCCCGATCATGAACAAAGTCTCATTTGGCGACGCCGGCTGGTCGAGGCAGTGTCCGCCCGACGAAGTCGTCATAGTACAGAACATTGGGGAGGATCGAGGTGGGCGATCCGGCTCGATCATCAAGCGTAACGACCGGCTGCGTCATGATTTACGCCGGCCTGTGGGCGGCGTCGTCGGCGTTTCTCCTTGAGGCGCCCGAGGCCGGCGCCGCGTTTCCCTTCATTCTGACCGGCCTGGCCGGCCTGGCGGCCTCCGCCGCGGTCTGGGCGCTGGCGCCGGCCGCGCCGTCGTCGCCGGAGCGGCCGGTCGGCCGGCTGCTGGCCGCCGCCGCCGTGGTCCTCACCGTCCACGGGCTGGTCGCCTCGGGCTGGACGGCGGGCGGGTCCGTCGCCGGAACCGCCGCCAGGATCGCCGCCTACGGGCTGGCCCCGGCGCTTCTGGTCGCCACGGTCGGCGGCCGATGGCGCGGGCCGCGCGGAGCGGGCCGGCTCGGACCGTGGGCGATCCTGATCGCCGCCGCCGCCGCCCTGCTCGCCGCCGTGGTGTTCGCCGGGCCCAGCCTGGCCCGCGTCGCCGCGTTGCGCCCGTCGGCGGCGACCCTGGGCTGGGCCGCGCCGGCCTGCTTCCTCTGGCTGACCGTGGCGGTCGCCCTGGGCGAGGCGTTCGTGTTCCGTGTCGGCCTGCAGGGGCGGCTGGAGGCCATGCTCGGCTCGTCGCTGGGGGCGGCCGCCCTCCTGGCGTTGCTGTTCGGCCTGGGCCACGCCTGGGGCTTGCATCTGCGTCCGGAGGCGAGTTACGCCGGACCGGGCGCCAGCCTGCTGCAGGCCATGGCCCTCGGGGTCGCCGGCCTGTCGCCCGTCGGCCTGCTGTTCGGCGTGATCTGGAGCCGCACGCGCAGCCTGGGCCTGGTCGTCCTGCTGCACGTCGCCCTCGATTTCCTGCCGTGCCTGCCGGACTTCCTACGCGCCTGGAGCTAGGCTGGCGGCGCGAAGCAGGCGCGGGGAGGGCGGCATGACGGGCTGGGTGCTGGGGATCATCGGCGGCTCGGGGCTCTACGACCTGGATCTCGAGGACCGCCGCCGCGAGACGGCGTCGACGCCCTGGGGGGCGCCGTCCGACGCGTTGTCGCGCGGCCGGCTGGGCGGGGTCGAACTGGTGTTCCTGCCCCGGCATGGCCAGGGCCATCGCCTGCCGCCCGGGGCGGTCAACGCCCGCGCCAACATCGACGCCCTCAAGCGGGCGGGCTGCACCGACATCCTGGCGCTGTCGGCGGTCGGCAGCCTGCGCGACCACCTGCCGCCGGGTGCCTTCGTCGTCGTCGACCAGTTCGTCGATCGGACTTTCGCCCGCGAAAAGAGCTTCTTCGGCGAGGGGCTGGTCGCCCACGTCTCGATGGCCGACCCGGTCTGCCCGCGTCTGTCGGCCCTGGCGGCGCGGGCGGCCAGGGCGGCTGGCGCCCCGACCTTCGAGGGCGGGACCTATCTGGCCATGGAAGGCCCGCAGTTTTCGACCCGGGCCGAGAGCCGGCTCTACCGGTCGTGGGGCTGCGACGTCGTCGGCATGACCAACATGCCCGAGGCCAAGCTCGCCCGCGAGGCCGAGCTGCCCTACGCCAGCGTGGCCATGGTCACCGACTACGACGCCTGGCGCGACGAGGGCGAGCCGGTCGAGGTCGGCGACATCCTCAAGGTGCTGCGCGACAACGCCGACAAGGCGCGGACGCTGGTGCGGCGGCTGGCCGACCTACTGCCGGCCGAGCGCGCGCCCTCGCCGATTGACACCTGCCTCGACGATGCGATCATCACCCCGCCGCACGCCCGCGATCCAGCCCTGGCGGCCAGGCTGGACGCCGTCGCCGGCCGGGTGCTGGGCCGAAGCTAGCCGCCGCCCTGGTGCGAATCTTTCCGCAAGAACCTTCTGCGCGGCCGCGCTTTGTTGTCGGAGCCGAGGCTCCTCCCCGCGGCGACGCAGTCTCCGCTGTTCACGGCGGCGCGCCGCCCCGACGAGAGGTCATCCCATGCCTTTGATCAAGACCGAGGACGGAACCGAAATCTTCTACAAGGACTGGGGCTCCGGCCAGCCCATCGTCTTCCATCACGGCTGGCCGCTGTCGTCCGACGACTGGGACGCCCAGATGCTGTTCTTCCTGCAGCACGGCTATCGGGTGATCGCCCACGACCGCCGCGGCCATGGCCGCTCCAGCCAGACCGCGTCTGGCCACGAGATGGACACCTACGCCGCCGACGTGGCGGCGCTGGCGGCGCACCTGGACCTGAAGGACGCCGTGCACATCGGCCATTCCACCGGCGGCGGCGAAGTGGCCCGCTATGTGGCCCGGCACGGCAAGGGCCGGGTCGCCAAGGCGGTGCTGATCGGGGCGGTGCCGCCGATCATGCTGAAGACCCCGGCCAATCCCGGCGGCCTGCCGATCGAGGTGTTCGACGGCTTCCGCGCGGCGCTGGCCGCCAACCGGGCCCAGTTCTTCCGCGACGTGCCGGCGGGACCGTTCTACGGCTTCAACCGTCCCGGCGCGAAGGTGTCGGAGGGGGTGATCGACAACTGGTGGCGCCAGGGCATGACGGGGGCGGCCAACGCCCACTACGAGTGCATCAAGGCGTTTTCGGAAACCGACTTCACCGAGGACCTCAAGGCCATCGACGTGCCGGTGCTGATCCTGCACGGCGACGACGACCAGATCGTGCCGATCGCCGATTCCGCGCTTTTGTCGGCCAAGCTGGTCAAGCACGGCACGCTGAAGGTCTATCCGGGCTTGCCGCACGGCATGTGCACCACGCACGCCGACGTCATCAATCCGGACCTGCTGGCCTTCATCAAGGGCTGATGAGGAACGCCGGGGCGGCGTCGTTTCAGGCCTCGCCCCGGCCACCGCCCGAGCGCTGGAACAGTTGCCGGGTGCGCAGCATGGCCAGCCGGGCGCTGTCGGCGTGATAGGCGTTGGGCGCGACGAAGGCGTGGCCGGCGTCGTAGAGGAAGGCCGGGATGTCTGGGTGGGCGGCGGTGATCGCCGCCACCTCGTCCGGCGGGATCAGCGGGTCGGTCTTGCCGAAGTGCAGGATGGTCGGGCAGCGCGGGGTCTCATCGACATAGCGGGCGATGGCGCCGCCGTAGAAGCAGGCCGTCGCCGCGATCCCCGTGCATCGGCTGGCGGCCAGCCAAGCCGTGGTGCCGCCGAAGCAGAAGCCCATCACGAACACCGGTCCGGCCAGATGGTCGATGGCCGTCTGCACGTCGCCGAGCGTTCCGGCGCCCCAGCCGACCGATTCGGCCCAGACCTCGCGCCGGGGCAGGCGCGGGGGATCGACGTCCTTGTCCGGGAAGCCGGGTTCGAACCGGTCGGACAGGCTGGGAACCAGCACCTCGTAGCCCTCGCCGGCCATGTCGTCGGCCAGGGCCCGCAGGTGCGGCGTCACCCCCCAGATGGCGTGCAGGATCACCAGCCCCCCGCGTCGGGCCTCGGCCGGCGGCGCGTGATAGGCGCCGAAGGCGAAGCCGTCCGCCGGGTTGGTCAGGGCGATCCGCTCGCCCATCATCCCGCCCCGTTGGCCTGGAACAGCTCCAGGGTGCGGCGGCGGGCCAGCTTGGCGTCCTCCAGGTCGGAGTCCGGCCGGCCGTCGTTGTTGAAGCCGTGGCCCGAGGCTTCGTAGATATAGACCGGCACGTTCGGCTGGGCGGCCTCGATGGCGGCCTTGGTCTCGTCGGCCGGGATGTGCTGGTCCTTGCGGCCGAAGTGGCAGATGACCGGGCAGGCCGGGGTGAGGCTGGCGTTCTGGGCGACCATGCCGCCGTAATAGCTCGCCGCCGCCGACAGGCCGGCGACCTTGTTGGCCGCCAGCCAGGTGATGGCCCCGCCGTAGCAATAGCCGACCAGGAACACCGGCCCGCGAGCCTTGAGGAAGTCGACGCAGGCCTGGACGTCGGCGATCGGGTTCTCGAAGCCGTTGGCGAACACGTGCTTGCGGCCGGTCTCGAAGCCGGCCGGGTCATGCTCGGCGACGTAGCCGCGCTCCTGCCGGTCGAACATCGACGGCGCGACGACCTCGAAACCGAGGGCGCTCCAGCGGTCGACGTCGGCCTGGACGTACTGGTCGAGGCCGAAGATCTCCTGGATGACGATGACGCCGCCCTTGCGCGGGCCGGTCGGCTGCGCGTGCAGGGCGGTGAAGGAAAAGCCGTCGATGGGGCTGGTCAGTTCGATGGTGTCGCTCACGCGGGATCCTCCGTCGCGTTGGAGACCAGCAGATAGGCGACGGGGCGTCCAGAACCAGACTTGACGCCCCGAGTCGCGACGGCCGCGGGCCGGATTTCTCCGGCCGGCCTCAGGCGTTGAAGCGGAAGTGCATGACGTCGCCGTCCTGCACCACGTATTCCTTGCCCTCCAGCCGCATCTTGCCGGCCTCCTTGGCGCCGACCTCGCCGTTCAGGCGGATGTATTCGGCGTAGGGGATGGTCTCGGCGCGGATGAAGCCCTTCTCGAAGTCGGTGTGGATGACGCCGGCCGCTTGGGGCGCGGTGTCGCCGACATGGATGGTCCAGGCGCGGGCTTCCTTGGGGCCGACCGTGAAATAGGTCTGCAGGCCGAGCAGCTTGTAGGCTTCGTGGATCAGGCGGTTCAGGCCCGGCTCCTCCAGGCCCAGGGTCTCCAGGAACTCGGCGCGCTCGCCGGCGTCCAGCAGGGCGATCTCGCTTTCGATCTTGGCCGAGATGACCACGGCGCTGGCCTTGTCCTTGGCCGCCCGCTCGGCGACCAGGTCGGACAGGGCGTTGCCCTTGTCGGCCGAGCCCTCGTCGACGTTGCAGACATAGAGCGCCGGCAGGGCGGTCAGCAGCTGCAGCATGCGCCAGCCCTTGTCGTCCTCCTTGCTGATCGTCGCCGCGCGGGCGGGGCGGCCCTCGCGCAGCTGCTCCAGGGCTAGGTTGACCAGGCGCAGGGTGTTGGCGCTTTCCTTGTCGCTGCCGGCGCGGGCGCGCTTTTCCAGGTTGGGGACGCGCTTCTCCAGGCTCTCGAGGTCGGCCAGCATCAGCTCGGTCTCGATGATCTCCAGGTCAGACAGCGGATCGACCCGGCCCTCGACGTGGGTGACGTCGTCGTCGACGAAGCAGCGGGCGACGAAGGCCACGGCGTCGCAGTCGCGGATGTTGGCCAGGAACTGGTTGCCCAGGCCCTCGCCCTTGGAGGCGCCGCGCACCAGGCCGGCCACGTCGACGAAGTTGATCCGGGCCGGGATGATCTCCTTGGAGCCGGCGATCTTGGCCAGCGCCTCCAGCCGCGCCTCGGGCACGGCCACGTCGCCGACGTTCGGCTCGATGGTGCAGAACGGATAGTTCGCCGCCTGGGCGGCCGCCGTCTGGGTCAGGGCGTTGAACAGGGTCGATTTGCCGACATTGGGCAGCCCGACGATGGCGACTTTCAGGGCCATGGGTCTCTTGTGGTTCGAGCGGAAGGCAGGGTTCGGAGCCGGACCTAGCACGTCCGGCTCGTCGAGGGGAACTCCGGCGCGTCGCTTCGGCGGCTTACCGCCCGCCCACCGCCGCTGCGGCGAAGTCGCGCCAGGCGCGGCCTTCCTTGCGGAAATGCGGATTGGCCTTGGCGATGCGGCCGTCGATGTCGGCCAGCACGGCCTGGGCCTCGCCCTTGCGGCCGGCCTCGGCCAGGAAGGCCGCCTGGCGGGCCAGGGCCTCCAGGCCGTGGAAGCGGACCACGGCGTCCTGATAGGCCCGGTCGGCCTCGCCGACGCGTCCCAGGGCCTGGTAGGCCCGCGCCCGGGTCAGCGTCGCCTGCGGCGTCCGGGCGGCGTCGCCCGAGCCGTCCAGTTGCTCAAGCAAGGCCAGGGCCTCCGCCGGCCGGTTCAGCTCGACCAGCGCCCGCGCGCGGCCGGTCAGCAGAGCCGAATCGTCGGCGTGCACGCCCTGGGCCGCCTCGCGGTACAGCGCCTCGGCCTCGTCGTGGCGGCCGAGGTCGGCGGCGGCGGCGGCCAGCTTCATGCGGTTGTGCACGGTGGGGCTGTCGTCGCAGGCCTGCCTGGCCTCGCGGTACTCGCGCTGGGGATCGAGGGTGTCGCGCGCGGCCTCGCCCATCTTCCGCGCCGCGGGTCCGCGCATCATCTCCGGCATGACGATGGCGACCAGATAGACCAGTCCGCCCAGGGGCTGGAACATCAGGATGATGAACAGCCAGTACATCTCGCGGCCGCTGCGCACCACGTGCACGCACAGCAGGATCGAGAACAGCAGGGACAGGCCCAGCAGGGGCAGGGGCAGGGACATCAGGACGCCTTCGCAGGTACCGGCAAGAGCTATCCTATATGGGAGCCGGCCCGGTCAATCCGAGGCGCGCGCCGCCTTGCGCGGGTCGATCTTCTCGGCGGGGGCCAGGCGCATGACCTCGGCCTGATAGCGCTCGTCCTCGCCGGCGGCGAGCAGGGGCAGGGCGTCGGCGCAGGCCCGCGTCAGGGCCTCGACCCAGGGGCGCTCGACCTTGTGGAAATCCGACAGCACATGGCCCATCACCCGGTCCTTGTGACCCGGATGGCCGGTGCCCAGGCGGGCGCGGCGGAAGTCGGGCCCGATCTGGCTGGTCACCGAGCGGATGCCGTTGTTGCCGGCCGCGCCGCCGCCGGTCTTCATGCGGAACCGTCCGGGAGCCATGTCGATCTCGTCGTAGAAGATCACCACGTCGGCGGGGGTCAGCTTGAAGAACTTCATGGCCTCGCCCACCGCGCGGCCGGTCTCGTTGTAGAAGGTCTGCGGCTTCATCAGGAGGGCGCGCACCGGGCCCTCGGGCGTGTCGATCTGGCCCTCGGCGGTCAGGCTCTGAAAACGACTGCGGCCGGCGGAGAACCTCCACCGGCGCGCGATTTCGTCGACGGCCATGAAGCCGATGTTGTGGCGGTTGTTCTCGTACTTCGCCCCGGGATTGCCGAGACCAGCCAGGATCAACATCGCCAGCGCCCGTTACAGGCTGAAGCGGATCAGGCTTCGCCCGAGGCGGCTTCCGCCGCGGCTTCCTCGGCGGCCTGGGCCGACGAGCCGGTGATCGAGGCGACGACCAGGTCTTCCTTGCCGGCCAGGGTCACGCCCTTGGGCAGCTTGATGTCCGAGGCGTTGATGTGGGCGCCGATGTCCAGGCCGGTCAGGTCGACGACCAGTTCTTCCGGGATCTGGTCGGCGGCGGCCAGGATCTCGACTTCGTGCAGGGCTACGGTCAGGGCGCCGCCACGCTTCAGGCCCGGCGAGGCGTCCTGGTTCTTGAAGTGGACCACGATCGCGATCTTGACCTGCTGGTGCTCGTCGACCCGGTACAGGTCGAAGTGCCACGGCTCGTCGGTGACCGGGTGGAAGTCGATGGCCTTGGCGATGACCGGCTGGGTCTCGGCGCCGTGCTTCAGGGTCACCAGGTGGCCCAGCAGCTTGCCGGTGTAGAGCGCCTTGCGGAACTCGTTGGACTTCACGGCCACGGCGACCGGGTCGCGGTCTCCGCCGTAAAGGACGCCGGGCACGAGGCCGGCGCGGCGGGTTTCACGGGCGCCGCCGGTGCCGGTGCGCTCGCGGACTTCGACGTTAAGGACGATCTCGGCCATGGCCATGCTCTCAAAACGAAACCGCCGCGCAAATCCGCGCGGCGTCGGTCGGATGAATAGGGTGCGGCTAGATACACGCATCCGCCCCGCCATGCAAGGCGGAGCGGACCGTGTCGTTCGTAAGGAGCCGAAGCTACTTCTTTTTCTTCTTGGCCGCCGCCTTCTTGGTCGGCTTCTTGGCCGGGACGGGCTTCTCCGGCGGCGGCGGCGCTACGGCCTCGACCGGCTTGGGCGCCCCGGCCGCCTTCACGATGCACTGGCCGGTGTCGATCATCTCGTGCTGGCCCAGGCAGAAGATGTCCTCGTAATGGGGCCGGGCCACGGCCAGGCACTGGTAGAGGTTCAGCTTGGCCATCCTCAGGCACTGCTCGGTGCCGGGGTCGGCCAGCAGCAGCATCAGGTTGTCGGCGTTGACGTCGGTGGCCTCGCCCAGGGCGGCGATGGCGGCCACCGCCAGGCCGCGCACCACGGTCGGCGTATAGGGCGGCGGCAAGGCCGCGCCGGTCAGGCCCAGCGAGCTCGGCGCGCCCGTGGTGGCCGACTGGAGCTTGGCCGAATCGTCCACCGCCGCCGGCGGCATGGTTCCCGACAGGCTCTTGGCCAGGGCCAGGCGGGCGTCCCGGCCCGGCACGTCGGCCTTGGACCAGGCCGAGTGCTGCACGCTGTAGGCGGCCTGCTTGACCGCCTTGCCGCTGGTCACGACCTTGGCGCCGGCGTCGTCCAGGGCGGCGACGGCCAGGCCGGCGGCGGCGTCCGCGCCCTTGACGCCCAGAACGTAGGTCGGGTCGGCCATGATCTTGGCGACCATGTCGCGGCGCTGGGCGGGATCGACGGCGTAGACGCGGACGTTGGCCACGAAGCCGGCGTCCTGCAACGCCGCGACGGCGGCGTAGGCGGCCGCGCCCTTCTGCAGGCCGCCGGTCTCGTAGCCGGCGGCGTCGCGCACCGACTGGGCCACCTGATCGCCGTCCTTGAAGTCGGGGCTGATCTTGGCGGTCTTGTCCATGTAGGCCTTGTAGGCGGCGGCGGCCTCGATGACCCGCGAGGTCAGGGCCACGGGCGGCGGCGCGGCCGGAGGCGGCGGCGGAGGCGGCGGCGGCGCGGGCGTATTACAGGCGGCCAAGGCCAGTCCGGCGGCGAAGATCGCCGCCAAGGTCGCGGAATATCGGGCGCGCTGAGCGGATTTCATGCCGGCGTGTCCCCCAAGGATACAGTTTGCGGAGAGCTATAAAGCGGTGTGGTCGAGATTATGGCCGCGCCGATCTTAACCATGTGTTGACCATAACGCACCGTTCGGCCGCGCATTACGGCGACGCCTCAGGGAAAATCTCTGGGCGGCCGCGAAAGCCAGCGCCGCATGGCCTCGGCGACGTCGAGGGGGCGCTCCATCGGAACCAGATGCCCGGCGTCGGGGACGACGATCAGCTCGGCGTCCGGCGCCATTCCGGCCATGTCGCGGTGCTCGGCGGGCGGGCGGATGACGTCGTGTTCGCCGCAGAGAATCAGCACCGGGCGCGGGAAGGCCCGCAGCGCGGCCTCGCCGTCCGGCCGCTCGACGGCGTTCTGCCTCAGGAAGACGTCGCGGCCCAGCCGGCGGGTCATGGCCTGCACGCGCTCGGCCAGCTCGCGGTCGCCCAGGCGGGCGGGGGCGACATAGCTGGCCAGCATCCGCTCGCCGATGCCGGTGAAGCGGCCGGGTTGGCGGGCGGCCTGGTCGAGGGCCCGCCTCTGGGCCTGTCGCGCCGGACCGTCGGCGTGGGCCGACGTGCCGATCAGGGCGAGGCGCTCCACCCGTTCCGGCGCGCGGGCCAGCACCTGCAGGGCGACATAGCCGCCGAACGAGAAACCGGCGAGGGCGAAGGTCGGCTCGGCCACGGCGAGGACGTCGTCGACCAGGGCGGCCATGGTCTCGCCCCGCGTCAGGTCGCCGACACGGCAATCGACCAGGGGCGACAGGGCGGCGATCTCGTCGCGCCACAGCTCGGCGTCGTTCAGCAGGCCGGGCAGGAGGATCAACTGGGTCATCCGCCCGCGCCCCGCGTCGCCGGCCAGGTCAATCGAACAGCTTGGAGACCGATTCCTCGTTGGCGATTCGCCGGATCGCCTCGCCGATCAGCGGCGCGACGCTGACCACGCGGATCTTCTCGCAGCCGCGGACGAGGTCGGCCGGCTCGATCGAATCGGTGACCACCAGCTCGCGCAGCACCGACTTGGTCACCCGGTCGCTGGCCGCGCCCGACAGCACGCCGTGCGTCACATAGGCCGAAACCGACTCGGCGCCCTGGTCCATGATGGCGGCGGCGGCGTTGCACAGGGTGCCGGCCGAATCGACGATGTCGTCGAACAGGATGCAGCGGCGGCCCTTGACCTCGCCGATGATGTTCATGACCTCGCTCTCGCCCGGGCCCGAGCGGCGCTTGTCGACGATGGCCAGGTCGGCGTCGATCCGCTTGGCCAGCGCCCGCGCGCGCACCACGCCGCCGACGTCGGGCGAGACGATCATCACCCCTTCGCCCTGGCCGTAGTGGTTGCGGATGTCGTTGGCGATCAGCGGCGTCGGCAGAAGATTGTCGGTGGGGATGTCGAAGAAGCCCTGAATCTGGCCGGCGTGCAGGTCCATGGTCAGCACCCGGTCGGCGCCGGCGCGGGTGATCAGGTTGGCCACCAGCTTGGCCGAGATCGGCGTGCGGCCGCCGGTCTTGCGGTCCTGACGGGCGTAGCCGAAATAGGGCATCACCGCCGTGATCCGCTTGCCCGAGGCGCGCTTGAGCGCGTCGATGCAGATCAAGAGCTCCATCAGGTTGTCGTTGGCCGGATAGCTGGTCGACTGGATGATGAAGACGTCTTCGCCCCGGACGTTCTCGTCGATGGTGACGAACACCTCGTTGTCGGCGAACCGGCGCACCTGGGCGCGGGTCAGCGGGTTGTCGAGATAGTCCGAGATGGCCTCGGCCAGGGTGCGGTTGGAGTTGCCGGCGAGCAGCTTCATAGGTCTGTCACACTCCCTGGGGGGTCATGCGCGCGAGCTTCTAGTGCGCGTCAGCCGAAAGGGGAAGCGGTTTCGACGGCCGACGCGCACCAGCCTGATAAAGGCTTCTAGAGCCATTTCGTTTCGATTGATCATACGGCGGTGCGAAAAGTCGGCGCACAGGGTCAGTCGCGATAGGGCGTCGCGGGCGTGGGGCAGGTCTTGACCGCCTCGGGCTTGCGCTGGCGGCTGTCGCGCAGCCAGCATTCGTCGAACACCGAGCAGTAGCAGACGCGCGAGGCGATCGAGGCGCGGGCCTGGTCGAAGGCGCGCATCACCTCCGGGGACGAATCGCCGGGCCGCATGCGCAGGAACTGCGTGGTCTCCCGCGCCGGAAGGACCATGTCGCCCAGGCTCGACGTGATGAAGCGGGGCTTGCCGGCGCCCTCCGCGGGTTGGCAGCACGCGTCCAACAGGGCCCGCGGCGAGGCCACGGCCTTGTCCTTGTAGAACACCTCGAAGGTCTCGACCCGCGCCGGCCCCACCCCGGCGTTGTGCCATTGCAGGGTGATGTCGGTCCCGCCGTCCGGCGTGGCGTTGCTGGTGCCGTAGTCGAGATAGGGCCAGGTGTTGGCCTGGACCAGCTTCTCCATCGTATGGCCGTGATGGATGCCGAGGAACAGCGAGATCACCGAGATCAGGATGGCGCAGCCGGCCAGCAGCAGGTCGACCCACCGGTGTCCCGTGTGATGATGAGAGTGGTGACCCTCGACCTCGGGAGCTTCCATCCTGCGCCTCCAGTTCGCCCACGCCCGGTCTGCGCGAAATCGCCGCCGCCGGCAAGGCGTCAGGCCAGGGCGATCGCCGACAGCAGGCGGCCGTAGTCGCCCTCGCCGCGCTTGAACGCCCGGCGGTTGGAGAAGAAGTCCTCGTCGGCGCAGGTGTCGGCGCCGATCCATTCGGCGCGGGCGACGCCGGCCTCGGCCAGGCGGTGGAGCACGAAGGCGGGCAGGTCGAACAGGCGCTTGTCTTTGGCCGCGCCCGGCCGGAAGAACCGCGCCGAGCCCGGCGCCTCGGCTTCGAAGCGGTCGAGGAACTCCAGCCCGACCTCGTAGGAGGCCGGGCCGATGCAGGGGCCGACCACGGCGACGATGCGGCTGCGTTCGGCGCCCAGGCCGATCATGGTCTCGACCGCCGCGCCGGGGACGCCGCCGAGCGCGCCGCGCCAGCCGGAATGGACGGCGGCCACCACCCGCGCCTCGGCGTCGGCGTAGAGGATCGGCGCGCAGTCGGCGGCCAGGGCGCCGCAGACCAGGCCCGGCGTCGTCGTCGCCACGCCGTCCGCCTCGGGCCGGGCGTCGCCCCAGGGCGCGTCGGCGGTCGTCACCACGGTGGAATGGATCTGGTGGCAGGTCAGCAGCGCGCCCGGCTCGGCGCCGAAATGGGCCGCGGCCCGGCGGCGGTTCTCGGCGACGTCGCGGGGGTCGTCCTTGGAGCCGCGCCCGACGTTGAGGCCTTCATAAATCCCCTTCGACACCCCGCCCTTGCGGCTGAAGAAGGCGTGGCGCACCCCGGGCAGGTCGGCCAGCAGCGCGGATCGCAGAACGGGAAGCTCGGCCATCAGACGTCCTCGAAGGCGGGCGGAACGGCGGCGGCCGGCGACCAGAAGGCCGCGACCTTGAACAGAACCCCCATCTGGTCCGCCTCGGTCAGCCGCGCAAGCTGTCGCGCCACGGTCGCGGCGCGGTCGGGGCGGGCGCGGGCCAGGGCCTCGGCCCGCTGGCGCACGCCCAGCCGCTCCAGGAACCCGGCCTGGGCGAGGATGGCGCTGGCCGCCCCGGCGGCCTCGGCGGCGGCCCGCACGGCGGGGAAATCGGCGTGGACGGTCAGGTCCGCCTCACCGGGCGAGGCCAGCGGCGATTCCTTCCGATGCCGGCGCAGGGCCTGCAGGGTGTCGCCGACGTCGGGCTGGTCGCGGCCGTAGTCGATCAGCAGCGCCGCGCCGCCGTCGGCGGCCAGCCGCGCCCCGAGCTCGGCGCCGAAGGCGGCCTGCGCCGCCGAGATCTCCAGCACCGCGCCCACGGGCGGGGCGGCCCCGATGCGGGGTGCGGGAACCTTGCGCAGGCCGAAGGCCAACTCGCCGTCGGGGCCGAGGCCGACCATGCGCTCGGCCCAGCCGCCCGCGTCGCGCACGAACTGGCGGACCGGCAGGCAGTCCAGCAATTCGTTGGCGACCAGGATCAGGGGCGCGCCGCCCGGAACCTCGCCGAGGCCGTCCGCCCAGCGGGGCGACGGGGCGAGGCCGGCCAGGGCTTGGGCCTGGCGGGCGCGCAACGGCGCCGAGGTCTCGATCAGCCACAGGTCGGCGGCGGCCAGGAAGTCGGGCGCGAGGCGGGCCGCGCGCAGCAGGTCGCTCATCAGGGTCCCGTCGCCGGGCCCGGCCTCGACCAGGCGGAACCGCGCCGGCCGGCCCAGGCGGCTCCAGGCCTCGACGGCCCACAGGCCGATCAGTTCGCCGAACATCTGGCTGACCAGGGGGGCGGTGATGAAGTCGCCGTCCTCGCCGAGGACGGGCCTTCGCGCCGGGCGGGCCGCGTAGTAGCCGTCCTGCGGATCGTGCAGGCAGGCGGTCATGTACTGGGCGACGGTCAGCGGCCCTTCGGCGGCGATCTGGGCCTTGAGGCGGTCCTTCAGGCTCATGCCGCCGGCGGCGTCGCGGCGGCCTCGACCGGCGGCGCGGCGCGCGCGGCGCGCCAGACCAGCCAGGCGCCGCCGGCCACCATCGGAACCGACAGCAGGATGCCCATGGTCAGGCCGAGGGGCAGGTGGTTCAGCCCGGCGTCGGGTTCGCGCACGTTCTCCAGGCTGATGCGGAACAGGCCGTAGCACAGCAGGAACAGGCCGCTGACCCCGCCCTGGCGTTGCAGCCATTTCAGGCGGTGGGTGGCCACGCGCAGGATCAGGAACAGCAGCACGCCCTCGAGCAGGGCCTCGTAGAGCTGGCTGGGATGGCGCGGCGCGTCCCCGGCCGGGCAATAGCCGCCGTTGGCCTCCATGATGCGCTGGTTGCAGAAGACCACGCCCCAGGCCGCGTCGGTGGCCCGCCCCCACAGCTCGCCGTTGATGAAGTTGGCCAGCCGGCCGAAGAACAGACCGATGGGCACGGCCGGCGCCACCAGGTCGCCCACGCGCAGGAGGTCCAGCTTGTTGGCGCGGGCGAAGAACGCCACGGCCAGCATCACCCCGATCAGGCCGCCGTGAAAGCTCATGCCGCCATGCCAGACCTTGATCAGCTCCAGCGGGTGTTCGGCGATCAGGGCGCGCTGGTCGGCGCGGGTCAGCATGTAGAACAGGATGTAGCCCAGCCGGCCGCCGCCGATGACCCCCAGGGTGATCCACAGGATCAGGTCGTCGATCTGCGGCGGGGTCGCCGTCGGCGTCCGCGTTCCCCACAGCCGGGCGTTCCGCGTCAGTCCCGAGGCGTAGCGCCAGCCCAGCAGGATGCCGGCGATATAGGCCAGCGCATACCAGCGCAGACCGAAGTCGCCGTAGTGCAGGCCCAGCACATAGGGGTCGAAATTCGGAAACACCACGATGGACGATCCTTCTGCGCAGGGGCGGCCAGGCCGGTCCCGACGGTCGTTCGACAAGCGGTTTAGCAGGCCGGGCGCGGCGCGGGGAGGCGGGGATTTCGCCGCCTATTCGCTTTCGCGGCCGGTTTCCCATATAAGGCGGGCATGCATACGCAAAATCCGCTCCTCGACGAGTTCGCCAAGCTGACGACCAGCGCCATGGGCATGGCCCAGGCCGCCGGCGAGGAGGCCAAGGCCGCGTTCCGCGCCCAGGTCGACCGCGCCGTCGCCGAATTCGATCTGGTGCGGCGCGACGAGCTCGACGGCCTGAAAGCCGAGATCGCCGCCCTGCGCGCCGAGGTCGCGGCCTTGAAAACACAGTCTGTGGACGAACCCGCGAAATAGGCTCGCCCGCCACGTGAAGGCGGTTACGAACTGCGCGAAGCAGACTAGGATTCCAAATCAGGGGCGATTGAAAGCGGCGGATCTCCGCCGTCCTGGGCCCCGCGGAAGGATTGGTCAGGGTCATGGACACCCCCCATTCGGAAGAAGACGAAGTCGACTTCGGCCTCGATCCGCTGGACGTGGTCGAGCATGTCCTGACGGCCGAGAACCTGACCTTCGACCGCACCGAGGACGGCGACCTGGCGTTCGCCCTGGCCGGCGACTGGAAGGACTACGAGCTGTGGTTCGCCTGGCGGCCGGAGGCTGACTGCCTGCAGCTCTGCCTGTCGTTGGACATGCGCGCGCCCAAGTCCAAGCGCGCCGCCGCCTATGAGCTGCTGTCCCTGATCAACCAGCGCGTCTGGCTCGGCCATTTCGAGGTCTGGACCGAGGACGGCGAGGTGGTGTTCCGCCATTCGCTGGCCCTGCCGTCGGGCGAGCGCCCGACCCTGGCCCAGGCCGCCTCGATGATCGACGCGGCGGTGGAGGCGGCCGACCGCTTCTATCCGGCTTTCGACTTCCTGCTGAAGGGCTCCAAGAGCCCCGAGGACGCCATGGCGGCCTGCATGTTCGAGACCGTGGGCCAGGCCTGAGGCCAGTTCCGGCGGCGCGCCGCCGACGGGAGCGCAAGCGATGGCCGCGACGCCGATTCTCCTGCTGGGCGCCGGCCGCATGGGCGGCGCCCTGATCCGGGGCTGGTCCCGTGTCGGGGCCTATGCGCCGGCCGATCTGATCATCAAGGACCCGCATCCTTCCGACGAGGCCCGCGCCGCCGAGGCGGCGGGCGCGCGGCTCAACCCCGGCGACGAGGCCCTGGCCGAGGCGCGGACGCTGCTCCTGGCGGTCAAGCCCCAGACCTGGCGCGAGGCGGCGGCCGCCATCGCGCCGCGCCTGCATGCGGACGCCGTGATCGTCTCCATCGCCGCCGGCGTGCGCGGAGCCGACATCACCCAGGCCTTTGGCGGCCGGCGCGCGGCGCGGGTGATGCCCACCACCGGGGTGGCCATCGCCAAGGGCGTCGCCAGCATCTTCGCCGAGGACGCCTCGGCCCGCGCCGCCGCCCACGCCCTGTTCGATCCGGTGGCGACCACCGCCGACATCGAGGACGAGGCCCAGATGGACGCCGCCGTCGGCGTCTCCGGATCGGCGCCGGCCTACCTCTACGCCTTCATCGAGGCCCTGGAGGCGGCGGGCGAGCGGCAGGGCCTGGCCGCCGAGACGGCGCGGACGCTGGCGCGCGCCACCATCGTCTCGGCGGCGGCGCTGCTCGACGCCGAAGGGGGCGAGCCGGCCGAACTGCGCCGGCAGGTCACCTCGCCGGGGGGCACCACCGCCGCCGCCCTGGCGGTGCTGACGGGCGAGGCCGGGCTTGGTCCGCTGCTCGACGCGGCGGTCGAGGCGGCCGTGCGCCGCTCACGCGAACTGGCCGGCTGACGCCGCCTTGTGGCGGCGGGCGCGAGCGGCCATCTAGGCGGCATGAGCAAGCCGGACGAAGACATCCTCGATCGCGCCGCCGCCGCGGCCCTGGCCCTGGCGGCCGACCGCCCCTGGCCGCACATCTCGTTGCGCGACATCGCGGCCAAGGCCGAGATCTCCCTGGCCGACCTCTACGCGCTCGCCGACAGCAAGGGGCGGATCGTCGACCACCTGGCCCGCCGCTTCGACCGCGCGGCCCTGGCCACGGCCGCGCACGAGGGCGACGCCGACCTCCACGACCGGCTGTTCGACGCGGCCATGGCCCGCATCGAGGCGATGGAGCCGCACCGCGCCGCCCTGATCGCCGTCGCCAAGGCCGACGGCCCGCTGCCGGCGGCCCGGCGTCTGCCGCGCACCGCCCGGGCCCTGCTGGAGGCCGGCGGCGTGGAGGCGACGCCGGTCCGCATCGCGGCGATGACCGCCGTGTGGGCCCGCGTGCTCCAGGTCTGGCGCGACGACGAGGGCGCGCTCAACCGCACCATGGCCGAGCTCGACAAGCGCCTGAAAACCCTGCGCGAGCGGCTGAAGCAGGTCGGCGCCGGCTTCTAGGACGCGCGGCCCCGGCTCAGGAGCACCCTTCGATATAGCTCAGCGCCGGCTCGCGTCCGGCCCGGAACGACGTCACCCGGCCGTGCGAGGTCTCGAAGATCAGGCCCGACCGGCCGCCGGCGTCGTTGACCCGGAAATAGCGGCCGTCCTCGTCGTACGGGTGCGGCGCCGATTTCAACGCCCGGCCGTAGGCGCGACGCAGGTCGGCCTCGGTCGAGCCGACGCCGACTCCGGCGGCGGCGCGCACGTCGGGTGGGACGCGGCCGGTCTCCGGCGTCGGAAAGACGTCGATGCGGACGATCCGGCCGTTCTCGATCATGTAGCTGACCGCCGCGCCCAGGCGCCGGGCGATCTTGCAGCCCTGCGGGTCCTCGGGCGCGTTGTCGGCCGTCGTCAGCTTGGCGCCGCCCAGCGCGGCCTGCGCCTCGGCCAGGGTCATGCCGACCTTGACCGGCCCGAGCCCCTCGCTGGTCAGGGCCTCGCGCGGGGCGGCCGAGGCGGCCAGCGCCAGGACCAGCGCCGCCGTCGCCCCCAGGGCCGTCCGCCCGGTCCATCTCGTCGTCCTGGCCATGGTAATGCGCCCCCCTGTCCGGCCGCCGACGGCTACAGGCCGATCGTGGCGCCGCCGTGACGCCCCGGGGGGGCAGGCGTTCCTAGCCGGGCAGGCGCAGGACGGCGCGCAGGCCGCCCAGGGGCGAGCGCGACAGCACCACGTCGCCGCCATGGCTTCGCGCGGCGTCGCGGGCGATGGCCAGGCCCAGGCCGACGCCCTTTTCGTTCTGGTTGCGCGACTCGTCCAGGCGGTTGAACGGCTTGAACGCCTCTTCGTACCGGTCCTCGGGAATGCCGGGGCCGTCGTCGTCGATGGCGATGTCGACCCCCCCGCCGACGCGGGCCCGGGCCGCGATCTCGACGACGTGTCCGTGCGCGGCGGCGTTCATCGCCAGGTTGGACAGGGCCCGCTTGATGGCGTTGCGCCGCACCTGGATCGTCAGGGCCGGGTCGACGTCGACCGTGACCGCCGCGCCGGCGCGGCCGGCGGCCTCGGCCACCTCCTCGGCCAGCGGGCGCAGGGCGACGGCGTCGACGCTCTCGCCGCCCTCGCCGCGGGCGAAGGCGAGATACTCGTCGATCATATGCTCCATCTCGTCGAGGTCCTGCTTGATGCTCTCGACGCGGGGGGACGGCTCGGCGAGGGCCGCTTCCAGCTTCAGGCGGGTCAGCGGCGTGCGCAGGTCGTGGCTGACCGAGGCCAGCAGGGCGGTGCGCTGGTCGATGTGGCGCTGGATGCGCTCGCGCATGGCGATGAAGGCGTTCGCCGCCTGCCGCACCTCGCGCGCGCCGTGGGCCTTGAAGTCGGGAGAGTCCTGCCCCCGGCCGAAGGCGTCGGCCGCCTCGGCCAGCCGCTCGATGGCCCGGACCTGGTTGCGGATGAACAGGACGGCCACCGCGGTCAGCAGGGCCGTGGCCACCACCAGCCAGAGGATGAAGATGTGCCCGCGCGTGGCGAAGGCCCGGTCGCGCGGGGCGATGATGCGCAACACCCCCTGTTTGACCTGCACGCGGATGTCGACATAGGCGGGGTAGCGGGTGGTGTCGAACCAGAAGGGGGCGTCGAGCCGGTCCTCCAGCGCGCGCTGCAGCGACCGGTCGAGGGCGGCGAACAACGAGGCGCGGCGGCCCGTCGGCAGGTTGCGGTTCTGCTGCAGGGCGATGGACAGGCCCATCGACCGTTCGGCGCGGGCGGCCAGGCGGGCCAGGGCCGGCGGGCTCGGATCGTCCTGATAGCTCTCGACCGCCCAGGCGATGTCGCCGGCCAGGCTGTCGGACAGCCGGCTGGTCACCGCCTCCCAGTGGGCGTCGAAGAACACCCAGGTCACCACCACCTGCATGATCGCCACGGGCAGGATGATGATCAGCAGGCTGCGGCCGAACAGGGTGGTCGGCAGCCACTTCTTGACCGACCGCGGCCAGAGCCAGCGCGACAGCAGGCGGCGCATCAGTCGGGCGCCAGCATGTAGCCCACGCCGCGCACGGTCTGCAGATAGCGCGGCGCCTTGGGGTCGTCCTCGATCTTGCGGCGCAGGCGGGTGACCTGGACGTCGACCGCCCGGCCGGTGATGTCGGCGGTGTCGCGGGCCAGGTCCAGCCGGTCGACCGCCGCGTGCGGGCTGTTGGCCAGCCGGCGCATCAGCTGGGTCTCGGCCTCGGTCAGCCGCACCAGGGCCTCGTCGCGGAACAGCTCGCCCCGGTCGAGGTCGAAGGCGCAGCGGCCGAGCTGCACCCGGCCGCCCGGCCTGGGCTTGGCGCCGGTGCGGCGCAGGATGGCCTCGATCCGCAGCAGCAACTCCTGCGGGTCGAAGGGCTTTTGCAGATAGTCGTCGGCCCCGATCGTCAGGCCCTCGATGCGGTCGCCGGCCATGCCGCGCGCGGTGAGGATCAGCACCGGCGTGTCGGCCCGCTCGCGCACCCAGCGCGTCAGCGAGAAGCCGTCCTCGCCCGGCATCATCACGTCGAAGACCAGCAGGTCGAAGTCCAGGGTCTCCATGAGCCGTCGCGCCGAGGCTGCGTCGGCGGCGCCGGTGACCCGGAAGCCGGCGCGGTTCAGATACTCCTTGAGCAGGTCGCGGATGCGGTTGTCGTCGTCGACCACCAGCAGGTGGCGTTCACGGCCATCGAGGTTGCGTCCGTTCACTCAGTCTCTCCGCGACGGCTGCGGCCGACGTTCAGGCGCGACCCGGCCATGGCCGCGAGGATGCGCCGGGCCCCGCCCACCGCGTCAAGGCCCCCGCTGCGATAGGCCCGCGCCAGCAGGCCGCGCAAGCGTTCCGACACCCGCGCCTCGAAGACCGCCCCGGCCGGCGTCAGGCTGGCGGGGCGGCGGCGGGCGTCGTGCTCGCCGGCCTCGCGCGCCGCCAGGCCGTGCCGCTCCAGGTCGCCCAGCACCTTGCTGGCCCCCTGCTTGGACAGGCCGGTCAGGCGCGACAGCTCCTGGACGCCGACCCCCGGCCGGCGCTTGAGCAGGAAGGCGGCGCGATAATGGCCGCGCCCGAGGGGCGGCCGGCGCTCGGGTTCGGCGTCCAGGGCGGCGTCGCAGGCGGCCCACAGCGCGGCCTCCGACAGCATCAGCAGCTCCAACGCCGCGTCGAGCTCTTCCTCCCTGAGGACCAGGCGGGCGTCGGGAAGGGCGTTCATGCGAAAAAGATCGGTGCTATAGCGCGCGTATCGTTTGACGCCGCGTCTTTGGAAGCGTTTAAATCCCCCGTCAATGCGAGAGGAGAATTTTCGCTCATGTCACTCGTTCCCTTCGATGACCGCGACGGCTTTATTTGGCTGGACGGGCAATTTGTGCCCTGGCGGGACGCGAAGGTGCACGTACTGACCCATGCATTGCACTACGCCTCGGCGGTGTTCGAGGGCGAACGCATGTATGGCGGGGAGATTTTCGCGCTGAGAGAACATACCGAGCGCCTGTTCCGGTCGGCCGAAATCCTCGACTTCAAGATTCCGTACACGGTGGAGGAGATCGACGAGGCCTGCAAGGCGACCGCCGCCAAGAACGGCCTGACCGACTGCTACCTGCGCCCGATCGCCTGGCGCGGGCCCGAGCAGATCGGCGTGTCGGCCCAGGCCACCAAGATCCACGTGGCCATCGCCGCCTGGGATTGGCCGAGCTACTTCAAGCCCGAAGAGAAGGCCAAGGGCATCCGCCTGACCTTCGCCAAGTACAAGCGCCCGTCGCCGGAGACGGCGCCGACCGCGTCCAAGGCCGCCGGCCTCTATATGATCTGCACCATCTCCAAGCACGCCGCCGAAAAGGAGGGCTACGCCGACGCGCTGATGCTCGACTGGCGCGGCTATGTGGCCGAGGCGACGGGCGCCAACATGTTCCTGGTGCGCGACGGGGTCATCCACACGCCCGAGCCGGACTGCTTCCTGGACGGCATCACCCGCCGCACGGTGATCGGCCTGGCCCGCAAGCGGGGCTTCGAGGTGGTCCAGCGCCACATTCCGGGCGACGAGCTGCCGACCTTCTCGGAAGTGTTCATCGTCGGCACCGCCGCCGAGGTGACGCCGGTGGCCGAGATCGGCCCCCACGTCTACAAGCCCGGCCACATCTCGCTCACCCTGATGGACGACTACGCCAAGCTGGTGCGGCGCGAACTGGCGGCGGTGGCCTGAGCCGCCCAGCCCCAGCCTGAAACGACGAGGCCCTCCCCGCAAGGGGAGGGCCTTTTTTCTCGCCCGGCGCCGAGCGGCCTAGAACCACCAGGTGTAGGGCCGCGGATGGGCGTCGCCCTGCGCCAGGACGATCGCGCCGACCACGCAGCGGATCAGCATCCAGAGCCAGATCAGGCCGCAGATCGTCAGCCCCAGCCAGAGCACGGGGATGCCGACCAGCACCAGGGTGAAGATCGCGCCGACCACGGTCAGCGCCGCGCCGATCACGAACCAGGCGATGGACAGCCAGAAGGTGCGGATCAGGAAGGTCAGGTGGCTGGCGGCGCGGGGGCCCGCCCCGCCCCGCGTCGCATAGGCGACCACCAGGCCGATGACGATGGTCAGGCCGTGGGTCAGGCCGAGCAGGTAGAGGCCATAGACGATGGCTGGGGCGAGGCGGTCCTCGGAGCCCCTGGCGGGGGCGGGTTCGGCGTCTGCGGCGCTCATGGGCGGGCTCCTCAGATGAACCAGGACTGCGGGTTCGGATAGGCCTCGCCGTTGATCAGCTTGACCAGGCCGACGATCGAGCGGACCGCGAACCAGACGCCCGCCGCCAGCAGGATCAGCACGCCGACGCCGATCACCGTCAGCACGCCGCCGACGAAGCTGGCGATCAGCCAGATCCAGAACGTGCGGATCTGGAAGACGTAGTGGCTCTTGATCCAGTCGGGGGCGGCCTCCTTGTTGACGTAGGCCAGCACGAGGCCGACCACCGAGGCCAGCCCGAAGGTCAGGCAGGTCGCCAGATAGAGGGCGTAGACGACGATGGGCATCGTCTTGTCGTCGGCCGGGGCGACGGGCTGCGGCTGAGGGGCTTCGGGGGCGGCGTCGGCCATGCGGTCCTCTCTGCGGCCCGAGGCGGGCCGGTTCCTGAGGTTCGGAATGGTCGTCTCAAAAACCCGCAGGCGCAATCGTCCGTCGGCGGTTTTACGATGAAGCTTTTGTCAGCCGCGGACGGCGATGATCTCGACGCCGGCCGCCAGGGCGGCGGGGGCCAGGGCTTCGGGCTTTTCGACGCGCACCCGCGCGCGGGTGACGCGGGGGTCGTCGAAACAGGCCTGGGCCAGCCGCTCGGCGAAGGTCTCCACCAGCTTGAGGTGGCCGGCGGCGGCCACCGCGCGGGCCTTGGCGACGACGGTCTCGTAATTGACCGTGTCGGCGATGTGCTCGCAGTCATGGGTGGCGACGTCCAGCTCGACATCGACCACCAGCGGCTGGCGACGGCCGTACTCGTGCTCGTAGACGCCGATCTCGACGTCCAGCTGAAGGGCTCGGACGAACACCTTCATCATCACCACCCGCGCGGGCGTGGCGTCGATGGCGTCATCGGGGGCGGAGATGGGGAAGGACTGGGCCACGGGCTTCAGGGTGCGACGATGTCCGGCGTCTTCCAGCCCAGGTGCTGGCCGCCGTCGACGGCGATCATCTGGCCAGTGACGGACCTCGCGTCAACCAGATAGCGCAGCGCGGCGGCGATCTCGGCGGGATCGACCGGCCGGCCGAGCGGCACGCCGCGCGCCTCGGCCTCGAACTCGCCGGGGCGCTGGTGGACCGAGGGCAGGACCGGGCCTGGCCCGATGGCGTTGACGCGGATGCGCGGGGCCAGCGCCTGGGCGGCCATGCGCGTGGCGTCCCACAGGCCGGCCTTGGCCAGGCCGTAGCTGAAGAACTGCGGGGTCGGCTTCCACACCCGCTGGTCGATGATGTTGACCACCAGGCCCTCGCGTCCCGGCGGCAGGGCGGCGGCGAAGGCCTGGATCAACAGCACCGGCGCGCGCAGGTTGACGGCGGCGTGGGCGTCGAACGAGGCGGGGGTGAGGGTGTCGAGCCGGTCGTCCTCGAACAGCGATGCGCTGTTGACCAGCAGGGCCAGCGGCCCAAGCGCCGCGCCGGCCTCGGCGACCAGGGCCGGCAGGGCGGCCGCGTCGGCCAGGTCGGCGCAGAACGCCGCGGCGCGGCGGCCGGTCGCGCGGATCTCGGCGACCACGGCGTCGGCGTCGTCGGAAGGGGCGCGGCCGTGGACGGCCACGTCATAGCCGCAGGCGGCGGCCTCCAGGGCCAGGGCGCGGCCGATGCGGCGGCCCGCGCCGGTGACCAGCGCCGCGCCGCGAGACGTCCCGGCCATGGCGCGCAGTCGTCTCGCGCTTAGTCGGCGCGGCCGAATTCGATGATGTTCAGCGCCACGATCACGGCGAGGAAGGCGACGATCATCAGGATCGCGGACATGGCGCGGACTCCGACAAGGCAAAACGGTCATCCGGGCTTTAGCGGCGCCGGCCGGGAACCGCAAGGGCGGCCAGGTCGCCGCCCCGGCCGACGCCCGTTGACAGACCGCCGAGATCGTTCCGAGAATCGCCGCCCGCCGGCATGTTATCAGACCTTTCTATGCTCAATATCGGGAGGGGGCCTTGAAGCGAGCGGCCGTTCTAGTCGCGGGGGTGCTATTGTTCGCCGCCTGTGATCGAAAGGTCGGCGGGTTCGCACATGAAAGGGGCGCTTCCGCGACGCTGCTCAATGAGGAAATCCTGGAAATATTGAATGCGCGCGCAGGCTCTGAAGCGTGCTGCTTCTATGTTGGAAGGGATGAGGCCGGGCAAAACGTGTACGGTCCGCTGAAGGCGTCGCGAGAATTGCACTTCATGGTGCGGCGTCGGGCGAGTAACGAAGATATCATCTGCGGTTACTCGGGCTTTCCTCCAGCCAAAGCATTTAACGGGCAACCTATGTCCTCGGGCTTCGATACCGTCTTTGTCGTTCTGGGACGGCGTCTCTATCTCCGGGAAGACCTTCGAGGTGAAGGCTTTGAACGGATGCAGGATCGATGGTGCGGTCCTGATTGGGTGAAGCCGATGTGGATACAGCCCGTCGCCTAAGGGGGGCGGACTTTGGTGGAACGTCCGTCAGCCAGGTGAACATGGTCGATCATCTTTTCGCCGACACCTATCTCGCCGCGCTCTACGACGCTTGGCACCCAAGATCCGAGCGAGACGACTACGATTTCTACCTGCCGCGCATCATGTCCGCCGAGTCGGTGCTGGACGTCGGCTGCGGCACGGGCGTGCTGCTCGCGGATGCCCGTCGACGAGGGCATCGCGGCCGACTCTGTGGTCTCGATCCCGCGACCGGCATGTTGGAACGGGCGCGGCGGCGCCAGGACGTCGAATGGGTGCTGGGCGATCTCGCCACGACGCGTTGGGCGCGTCCGTTCGACCTCATCGTCATGACCGGCCACGCCTTTCAAGCCATCGTCGCGGACGAGGAGCTCAAGGCGTTCGCCGCCGCCGTGCGCCAGATGCTGGCGCCCGGCGGCCGCTTTGCGTTCGAGACGCGAAATCCGGCGGCGCGCGCCTGGGAACGTTGGCGGCCCGAAAATGCGGTGTCGGTGCGAGGGCCTGAAGGCGAAGACGTCACGATCACGACGCGGATCGTGGCCGGGTTCGACGGCGACGCCGTCTCCTTCATCCACACCTTTACAGGCGACCATCCGGCGCTGCCGTTGGTCAGCCGCAGCACGCTCCGGTTCCTGGACGGGGACGGCGTGGATCGCCTGCTGCGGGGCGCTGGACTGGCGGTGGAGGAACGGTTCGGAGATTTCCAGGGCGGCCCGTTCGTGGCGGACAGCCCCGAAATCATCACCGTCGCGCGGGCCGAGCCTTAGGCCCGGGACCTTCGCCTCGCTCCGGTTTGCTTCTAGTCTGGCGACCATGCCGTGGCGCCGCCGAATCGAACCCTTCACCCGTCCTTTCGTCCATGCGGCCTTCCGCCTGACGCGGGGCATGACGCTGGGCGTGCGCGGGCTGGTCACCGACAGCCAGGGGCGGGTGCTGCTGATCGAGCACACCTATCTGCCCGGCTGGTACATGCCCGGCGGCGGCGTCGAGCGCGGCGAGACCGCCGAGCAGTCCCTGGCCAGGGAGCTGGTCGAGGAGGCCGGGGTGCGGCTCACCGCCCGCCCGCGCCTGGTCTCGTTCCATTCCAACGACCTGCGCCACCCCGGCGACCACGTGCTGATCTACCGGGTCGAGGCCTGGGAGCCGTGCGAGGCGACCTCGCGCGGCGAGATCCACGCCCTGGACTGGTTCGCCCCCGACGCCCTGCCCGAAGGCGTCACCGCCTCGACCCGGCGGCGGATCGAGGAGGCGCTGGGCGGCGCCGAGGCCGACCCGTTGTGGTGACCCCGGCCGCGCCTTAGCAGGCGCCGACGCGCTTGCCGGACCAGCGCACGCCGATGGTGAAGGGGCCGGCGACCTCGTTGCGGCCCTTCAGCACGCCCTTGAGCTCGTAGCTGTCGGCCGAGACGGGTCCCGACACCAGGCCCGTGGCGGCGCCCTGGCCGTTGTCGCAGGCGACGCCGACGTTGAGCGTCCCGCCGGTTTGGCTCCACTGCGTGATCTTGCAGGCGACCACGTCCCGTTGCAGCCGGGCGGCGATGGTCGCGCGCAGGTCCTTGGCGGCGGCGGCGCTGAGGCATTCGCCGCCGCCCGCCGGCGGGACGGTCTGGTTGTTCAAGGTGTAGTCGCTGCGATGCGTCCAGCGGCCGGGAGCGATCGACGACGACTGGGCGACGGCGCAGCCGGCCGTGAGGGCGGCGATCAGGACGGCGGTCAGCGTCAGGGGGGCGGCGAACGAAAGCTTCATCGACGTCCTCGGGAATCGTCAGGGCGTAAGACGCATCTCTTAGGCGAGGTCGGCCGGCCTGTCGCGCCAAGGTTCGACGACGACGTCGTCCGCGGCAGGCGACGCCGACGCCGCGATGGCGTAAGTCCCGGTCTCCCGGCGGCTGGTCCGCGCGCCGCAGACGAGCTTTCGATGTCGCCTTCCCGCCCCGCCGTCCCGCCCCGCGTCGCCGTCGTCGGCGGCGGTCCGGCCGGGCTGATCGCGGCCGAGACCCTGGCCGCGGCGGGCGTCTGCGTGGTGGTTCACGAGCGCATGCCGACCTTCGGACGCCGGCTGCTGATGGCGGGGCGCGGCGGGCTGAACCTCACCCATTCCGAACCGTTCGAGGCTTTCGCCGGGCGCTACGGCGAGGCCGCCGGCCGGCTGAGGCCCTATCTGGCGGCCTTTCCCCCGGCGGCCCTGACCGCCTGGGCCGAGGGGCTGGGCCAGCCGGTGTTCGTCGGGTCGAGCGGGCGGGTGTTCCCCAAGGCGCTGAAGGCCTCGCCGCTGTTGCGGGCCTGGCTGGCCCGGCTGGAGGCGGCGGGCGTGGCCTTGAAGGCGCGGTCGCAATGGCTGGGCTGGGACGCGGCGGGCTGGCCGTTGTTTCGCGACGCCGACGGCGCGGTCGCGCCCGAGGCGGCGGACGCGACGGTGCTGGCCCTGGGCGGCGCCAGCTGGCCGAGGCTGGGGGCGGACGGGAGGTGGGGGGCGCTGCTGGCGGCCCAAGGCGTTCCGCTCGCGCCGTTCCGCCCCGCCAACTGCGGCTTCGAGGCGGCCTGGACCCCGCTGTTCCGCGAGCGTTTCGCCGGCCAGCCCCTGAAGACGGTGGCGCTGAGCTTCGCCGGGCGCGCGGTGCGGGGCGAGGCGACGGTCGCCGCCTACGGCCTGGAGGGCGGCGCGATCTACGCCCTGTCGGCGGCGCTGCGCGACGCGATCGCGCGGGACGGCGAGGCGGTGCTGACCATCGACCTGCGCCCCGACCTCGCCGAGGCCCGGCTGGCCGAGCGCCTGGCGCGGCCGCGCGGCGGACAGAGCCTGGCCAACCACCTGCGCCGCGTCGCCGGCCTTTCCCCGGTCGCCGCGAACCTGCTGCGCGAGGCGGCCGGCGGCGCCCCGCCGGCCGACCCCGCCGCCCTGGCCCGGCTGATCAAGGCCGCGCCCGTGCGGCTGACCGCCGCGCGGGGCCTGGATCGGGCCATATCCAGCGCCGGCGGCGTGACGCTGGACGCCGTGGACGAGGCCCTGATGCTCAAGGCCGCGCCGGGCGTGTTCGTCGCCGGCGAGATGCTGGACTGGGAGGCGCCGACGGGCGGCTATCTCTTGCAGGCCTGCTTCGCCACCGGCGTCGCGGCGGCGCGGGGCGTCCTGCGCCGGCTCGGCCTGGAGCCGGACGCCCCGTCCTGACCGCTTGCGCGATCAGGCGGCCAGCCGCCCGACGACGTCTTCCAGCGTCACGCGCCCCAGGAAACCGCCGGCGCCGACGGCATCCTCCCCCGCCTCGATGGCGTGGGCGAAGCGCACCGCCGGATCGTCCTCCAGCCGGTGCGCCAGGGCCTGAACGCGCGGACGGTCGGCGAGGCGGGCGGCGTCGAGGTGCTCGACCCAGCGGATGACGCCGGTGAAGTAGGCGTCGGCGATGGAGCGGGCGTCGCCGCCCAGCCAGGCGCGGCCCTCCAGCATGGCCTCGATCTGGTCCAGGGCCTTGCCGACGTGTTCCCGGCCGAACGCGGTCAGGACCGGACGCGCCGGGTCGTCCTCGGCCATGTAGCGGGCGGCCCACAGCGGGGTGAACATCGGCACGAAACCGGCGTTGAGGAAGGCCAGGGCCTGGTTGACGCGATCGAAGGCCGGCGAGCCCTGGTCGCCGACCAGCCGCCTCGCCGGGTCGCCCGCGGCCAGGTGGTGCAGGATGGCCGAGCTTTCGCTCAACAGGGTCCCGGTCTCGGTCAGCAGGGCCGGGGTCTTGCCTTTGGGATTGATGCGCGAGAACAACGCCCCGCGCGTCTGGGCGGGCATCTCGACCCGGCAGAGGCGGTAAGGGCGGCCCGACCATTCGAGGGCGACGATCGCGCCGAAGGAGCATCCGTGCGGGACGCCGTAGAAGAGCAGAGGTTCCATGTCGATTCCAGCTATTGGTGTGAGGGCCGCGGCTGGCGTTGATATGGTCTCGCCTCCATATCGTGTAAATTACGCACAAAAATGTGCGTGCTCACATTTTTTATACCAGGTGACGGTTTGAAAGACGCAGTCTCCAGATGCAACATTCACGAGTCTATGCGTCTTCTTAGCGGGCGCTGGCGGACTCTTGTTCTCTATTACCTGATCGAAGGGCCGAAACGTTTCGGCGACTTGCGACGGGACAATCCGAAGATCTCACCGCGCATGCTGACCCTCGAATTGCGCGAACTGGAGGCGGCCGGGGTCATTTCGCGCACGGTCTATCCCGGCGCCGTGGCGCGGGTCGACTACGAGCTGACCGAACAGGGGCGGGAGCTGATCCCGATCTTCGAGGCCCTGGGACAATGGTGGGAGGGGCTACGGCCGGTCCTCGTCGAAACGGAGAGCCTCGCGCACGATTGATACGCATGTTTGAACGCCAGCCCCCTTCCACCCTGAACGACGATCACTAATATGTCCCCGAGAAGGCCGGCTGGTCCCAGCCTCCATGGCCCGAGGGAAGGCGAGGAGAAGCGCATGCGCGACTATCTGAAGTTCTACATCGACGGCGAGTGGGTGGACCCGATCCAGCCCAAGACGCTGGACGTCATCAACCCGGCCGACGAGACGGTCGCGGGCCGCATCTCCATCGGCTCGGCGGCCGATGTCGACGTCGCGGCCAAGGCCGCGCGCAAGGCCTTCGCCACCTGGTCGCTGACCAGCCGCGAAGAGCGCATCGACGTGCTGGAGCGCATCGTCGTCGAGTACCAGAAGCGCTACGAGGACATGGCCAAGGCCATCACCGAGGAAATGGGCGCTCCGTCCTGGCTGGCCCAGCGGGCCCAGGCGGCCATGGGCCTGGCCCACGTTCAGACCGCCATCGGCGTGCTCAAGAACTACAAGTTCGAGGAAGAGCGCGGCACCACCCGGCTGGTCAAGGAGCCGATCGGCGTCTGCGGCTTCATCACCCCGTGGAACTGGCCGGTCAACCAGATCGCCTGCAAGGTGGCCCCGGCCATCGCCACCGGCTGCACCATGGTGCTGAAGCCGTCCGAGATCGCGCCGTTCAGCGGCTACATCTGGACCGAGATCCTGCACGCGGCCGGCGTGCCGGCGGGCGTGTTCAACCTGGTCAACGGCGACGGCCCCGGCGTCGGCGCGGCGATCAGCTCGCACCCGGAAGTGGACATGGTCTCGTTCACCGGCTCGACCCGCGCCGGCGTCGAGGTGGCCAAGGCCGCCGCTCCGACCGTCAAGCGCGTGCACCAGGAGCTGGGCGGCAAGTCGCCGAACATCATCCTGGAGGACGCCGACTTCGAGAAGGCCGTCGCGGGCGGCGTCTCGTCGGTGATGATGAACTCGGGCCAGTCGTGCAACGCCCCGACCCGGATGCTGGTGCCGGAAAAGAAGATGGACCAGGTCATCGCCATCGCCCGGGCGGCCGCCGAGGCGCACACGGTCGGCGATCCGAACGGCAATTCCAAGCTGGGGCCGGTGGTCTCCGAGACCCAGTGGAACAAGATCCAGGGCCTGATCCAGAAGGGCATCGACGAGGGCGCGACCCTGGTCGCCGGCGGCGTCGGCCGGCCGGAGGGCCTGGACAAGGGCTACTATGTGAAGCCGACCGTCTTCGCCAACGTCACCAACGAGATGACCATCGCCAAGGAGGAGATCTTCGGGCCGGTGGTGTCGATCCTCGGCTATGACAGCGTCGACCAGGCGGTGGATATCGGCAACGACACCGAATACGGCCTGGCCGCCTACGTCTCGGGGACCGACCAGGAGGCGGTGCGCCAGGTGGCCCGCCGCCTGCGCGCCGGCCAGGTCAACCTCAACGGGGCCGCGCCCGACCTGATGGCGCCGTTCGGCGGCTTCAAGATGAGCGGCAACGGCCGCGAGTGGGGCGACCTCGCCTTCCATGAGTTCCTGGAGGTGAAGGCGGTCTTGGGCTACGGCGCCCAGCAGGCCGCGGAATAGGCTGACGGGGCCCGGCGAAGGAGACTTCGCCGGGCCTTTCGCTTTCTTGGCACAGGCGACCCGGAACACCGGGCGCGATGGGAAGAGACACCGGAGGAAGACCATGGCGGATGCGACGCCGGCGCGGTTCGTGGCGGACATCTCGCGCGTGCAGGACGGCGCGCGCCCCGACGCCGTCGCCCTGTGGTTCGAGGGGCGCGAGACCACCTATGCGGAGCTGGACCGGCTGGCCTCGCGATGCGCCAACGCCCTGATCGACGCGGGGGTGAAGCCCGGCGACCGCGTCGGGGTGCTGGCCAAGGGCAATGACGACTTCTTCGTGCTGTGGCTGGGCTGCGCCAAGGCGCGCGCCTGCATCACGCCGGTCAACTGGCGGCTGGCCCCGCCCGAGATCGCCTTCATCCTCAAGGACGCCGGCGCCCAGGTGCTGGTCTGCGGCGCCGACTACGCCGACGTGGTCGACACCATGCTGGGCGAGGTCGAGCTGCATCGCCTGATCCAGTTCGAGCCCGGCCACGCCCGCTGGCCGGCGTTCCGCGACTGGATCGGCGCCCATCCGGACCGCGATCCGAAGCTGCCGGCGCTGGAGGACGACGACGTCATCCAGCTCTACACCTCCGGCACCACCGGCCTGCCCAAGGGCGTGCAGCTGACCAACGGCAACTACGCGGCCCTGTTCGAGTGCGCCATCGCCGCCGACTGGGGACGCTACGATCCGGGCGACGTGGTCATGGACGTCGCGCCGCTGTTCCACGTCGCCGGGGCCAACACCGGCGTCCTCGCCCTGCTGCAGGGCTGCCGGCTGGTGGTGATGCGCGAGGTCGAACCGCGCGCGCTGCTGGAGACGCTGCAGGGCCAGAGGGTCAACCACGTCTTCCTGGTTCCGGCCCTGATCAACATGCTGTTGCAGTTCCCCGGCGCCGGCGAGGCCGACTTCTCCTCGCTGAAACGAATCTTCTACGGCGCCTCGCCCATCGCCGAGGACGTGCTGATCCGCGCCGCCGCGCTGTTCGGCTGCACCTTCACCCAGCTCTACGGCCTGACCGAGACCATCGGCGGCGGCGCCTATCTGCCGCCGCTCGACCACGATCCCGCGCGCGGCAAGCTGCGCGCCTGCGGCAAGCCCTGGCCCGGCTTCGAGATGCGGGTGGTCAAGCCGGGCGGCGAGATCGCCGCGCCGTTCGAGGTCGGCGAGCTGCAGATCCGCTCCAGGGGGGTGATGAAGAGCTATTGGAACCGCCCCGACGCCACCCGCGAGGCCATCGACGCCGAGGGCTGGTTCAAGTCCGGCGACGCCGGCTATGTCGACGGCGACGGCTATTTCTATATCCATGACCGAGTGAAGGACATGATCGTCACCGGCGGCGAGAACGTCTATCCGGCCGAGGTCGAGAACGCCCTGTTCGGCCACCCGGACGTGGCCGACGCCGCCGTCATCGGCGTGCCCGACGAACGCTGGGGCGAGGCGGTCAAGGCGGTGGTGGTGCTCAAGCCCGGCGCGGTCGCCGACCCCGGCGCGATCATCGCCCACTGTCGCGAGCGGATCGCCGGCTACAAGACGCCGAAGTCGGTCGATTTCGTCGCCGTGCTGCCGCGCAATCCCTCGGGCAAGGTGCTGCGCCGCGAGCTGCGCGCGCCCTATTGGGAAGGCAAGGGGCGCATGGTCGGGTAGAGATGGGGCCCTATGCGGGGCGTCCCTCGGGGCGTCTTCGGGGCGGCGTGGCGAACGGGCGTTTGACGTCGCCGGCCCATCGGCTACTGTCTCAACAAAACAATGATAACCTACCGGGAGACGCCAGGATGAGCCCAGCGGACGGCGCCGCCGCGCCCGCCACCGAAGCCTTGCCGCCGTTCAAGCCCCTGCCGATGAAGGGCGCGTCGGTGGATGTCGAGCGCCGGGCCGACGGCTCGATCCTGATCCGTTCGCGCCATGCGCCCGGATGCGGTCCGCGCTCCATCCCGCACCTGCTGGCCGAGCGCGCCGCCGCCCATCCCGATCGCCCCTACATGCACCAGCGCGCGCCCGGCCACGGTCCCTGGAGCGGCGTCACCTACGGCGCGGCCAAGCGCGCGGCCGACGGCGTGGCCCAGTGGCTTCTGGACCACGGCCTGACCGCCGCCGACAGCGTGATGATCCTGTCGGCCAACTCGATCGAGCACGCGGTGATGACCCTGGGCGCCTATACGGCCGGCGTGCCGGCGGCGCCGATCAGCCCGGCCTACAGCTTGATCTCCACCGACCACGCCAAGCTCAGGCACTGCTTCAAGGTGGTCAGGCCCAAGGTGGTGTTCGCCCAGAGCGGCGCGGCCTTCGCCCGGGCGTTCGCCACCCTGCGCGCCCTCGACCCCGGCCTGATCTTCGTCACCGTCGACGGGGCGGGCGAGGGAGCCATCCCCTACGCCGAGGCGGCCGGCGCCGAGCCGACGGCGGCGGTCGAGGCGGCGCGCGAGACCTTGGACCACGCCACGGTGGCCAAGTACCTGTTCACCTCCGGCTCGACCGGCATGCCCAAGGGCGTGCCCCAGACCTTCGGCATGATGGCGGGCGTCATCGCCGGCCAGGACGGCCTGCGCGACGAGGAGCCCGATCCGGACCTGGTTCCGCAGAGCCTGGAATGGATGCCGTGGAGCCACATCTCGGCCGGCAACATCGGCTTCAACGCCGTGCTGTGGAACGGCGGCACGGTCTATCTCGACGAGGGCAAGCCGTTGCCCGGCATGTTCGAGACCACCATCAAGAACCTGTACGAGGTCTCGCCGATCGTGTTCGGCTCGGCCCCGATCGCCTTCGGCATGCTGGCCGAGGCCATGGAGCGCGACCCGGTGCTGCGCCGCTCGTTCTTCAGGAACCTGCGCTACATGGCCTATGGCGGCGCGACCCTGTCCAACGACGTCTACGACCGCATCCAGGCCCTGGCCGTGGCCGAGACCGGCTGGCGCATCCCGCTGGCCACCATGTACGGCGCCACCGAGACGCAAGGCGTCACCGTCACCCACTGGGCCACCGAGCGGGTGGGCCTGGTCGGGCTGCCGCTGCCGGGGATCACGCTCAAGCTGGTGCCGAACGGGACCAAGCTGGAGGTGCGGGTCAAGGGGCCGACCGTCACCAGCGGCTATCACAACGATCCCAAGAAGACCGCCGAGGCCTTCGACGAGGAAGGCTTCTACAAGCTGGGCGACGCCGCCCGCTTCGTCGACGAGGCCGACCCGGCCCAGGGTCTGGTGTTCGACGGCCGCGTGACCGAGGACTTCAAGCTCGACAGCGGCACCTGGGTCTCAGTCGGCACCCTGCGGCCCGACCTGGTCGCCGCCTGCAGCCCTTATGTCCACGACGCGGTGATCGCCGGTCAGGACAAGCCGTTCATCGGCGCGCTGTTCTGGCCGTCGATGGCCGGCCTGCAGGCCCTGGCCGCCGATCCGGGGCCGGGTTCGCCCCTGGAGAAGCTGGCGATCATCCTCAAGGACCGCCTGGCCGCCTTCAACGCCGATGCGGGCGGCTCGTCGCGCCGCGTCGGCCGCTTCACGATCATGACCGAGCCGCCGTCGATCGACGCCGGCGAGATCACCGACAAGGGCTACGTCAACCAGCGCGCCACCCTGGAGCGCCGCTCCGGCCTGGTCGCCGCGCTCTACGCCAATTCCGCCGCCGACGGCGTCTTCAGCCTGTAGGGGACTTCATCCCATGCTCGATCAGCATTTTCGCGCCATGCTCGACGCCCTCGCGGCGGTGGAGACCCCGCCGGTCGCCCTGGTCCCGGTCGAGATGGTCCGGGCCGGCTATCGCATGCAGCGCGTGGGCATCGACGCCGGCGCGCCGCGCGACCTCGACGTTCGCGATCTCCAGGTCGCCGGCGCCGCCGGGCCGCTGAAGGCGCGGCTCTATACGCCCAAGGGCGCGGCGGCGGTCGGGCCGGGGATCGTCTATTTCCATGGCGGCGGCTTCGTCATCGGCGACCTCGATACTCACGACGACTTCCTGCGCCGGTTGAGCGCGGCCTCGGGCGTGCGGGTGCTGTCGGTCGACTATCGCCTGGCGCCCGAGCATCCGTTCCCGGCCGCCCATGACGACGGCCTGGCCGCCGTGCGCTGGGCCTTCGACCATGCCGCCGAGATCGGCTTCGACCCGGCGCGGATCGCGGTCGGCGGCGATTCCGCCGGCGGCAACCTGTCGGCCTGCATCTCCCTGGAGATGCGCGACGATCCTGGGCGCAGGCTGGCTTTCCAACTGCTGCTCTATCCGGCCACCGCCATGGACCAGAACACGCCCTCGCGCGCGGCGCTGGCCACCGGCTATGTGCTGACCGCCGAGGTGATGAAGTGGTTCGGCGACAACTTCGCCGTTGCCGGCCACCCCGACGCCCGTCGCGCCGAGCCGGCCCATGTCGCGGACCTGTCGGGGCTGCCGGCGGCCCTGGTGGTCACGGCCGGCTTCGACCCGCTCAAGGACGAGGGACGCATCTACGCCGAGCGTCTGGCTAAGGCCGGCGTGGCGGCGGACCATGTCGAGCACCCGGCCTTCGTCCACGACTTCTATATCATGGCCGGCGTGGCGCCGGCGGTGATCCCCGCGATCGAGGACACCGCCGCCCGGCTCAAGCGGGCCTTGGCCTAGGCCACAGCTGGTCGGCGGGCAGGCCCAGCACCCTGGCCGCCGCGGCGTGCAGGCTGGCGGGGCCCAGCCGGCCGCCCTTGGCCGCCGCCCTGATCCAGTCGGCGATGTTCCCGCCCGTGCGGTCGTAGCCGTCGGCCTTGAGCAGGCCGTAGAGGCCGGCGGCCAGCACGTGCATGCCGTCGTCCGACCTGGCCCAGCGTTCGGCCGGCGGCTTGGCCACGCCCAGGTGTTCGCCGACGATCTGGTCCAGCGCCTGGACGGTGTCCTCGTTGAGCAGGCCCTCCAGCGTGTTGTAACCGAAGGCGTGGTCGTGTTCGGCGATGATGCGGGTGAGGAGCGCGTCCTTCTCCAGCACCAGATAGGCGGCCTGGGCCGCCGGGCCCTTCATGTCGAACGGCGGATGCATCCCCTCGTGGCCGGCGATGCGGATGATGGCGTCGTCGGGATAGTCGACGTGGCACAGGAAGCGCCCGCCCTGGACGCGGACGCCGTGCGGCTTGGAGAACCATAGCAACACCACCTCGACCTGCGGATCGATCCGCCGGCCGAGCAGGCGCTCCTGTTCGGCCGCCACGTCGGCGCCGGCCAGGCGGGCTTGCAGCGCCGGCGCGCGCCTGGCCAGGGCGGCGTCGACGAGGCCATGCCGGAAGCCGGCGAAGTCCGCGGCCTTGAGGGCCTCGAAAACCGTGAGCAGCCGCTCACGCCCGGCCGTGAACCGCGTCCAGTCGGCCTCGTCCCAATAGGCCCCGCCCTTGTAGGGCGGCAGCAGCACGGTCTCGGCGGCGCGGGTCGAGGCGATCAGGTCGTCGAGGCTGGCGGTCGGCCCGCCCGACAGGATGGTGCAAAGGCCCGGCCCGAGCAGGGCGCCGGCCTTGTCCGCCTCGGCGTGCAGGCTCATCAAGGCGTCCGTCGCCGGCTGGGACAGCCTGGGCTTGAAGGCGGCCAGCTCCTGTTCGTAGAAGCGCGCGTAGAACGGCTTGCCCGACAGCGGCCCAAGGAAGCACAGGGCGTCGAAACCCTCCGATCCGCCCAGCCGCCATCGGGTGCGCACGGCGGCGGCCAGGCTGGCGGCGGGGGCGAGCGCTGCGGCGCAGAGGGCCACGGCGGCGGAGGCGAGGATCTGGCGTCTGTTCATGCCGCCAGCATCGCGCCGGTTCAGGCGGCGGTCTTGAATCCATTTGCAGGCCGTCCGGCCTCGGCTCTCCAGGCGCCGGGGGTGCGGCCGGTCAGCGCCTTCACGGCCCGGCCCATATGGGCCTGGTCGGCGAAGCCGGCCTCGGCGGCGATGTCGGCCAGGGGCGCCCGACCGTCGACGATGGCCCGCCAGGCCCGCCGGGCCCGCGTCTCCAGGCGAAAGCGGATCGGGGTTTCGCCATAGGCGCCGGCGAAGGCGCGCGACAGGGCGGCGGGCGACAGTCCCCGGTTGCGGCCCCACCCGCCCAGGCGCAGGGCGGGCTCGGCGGCGATCGCCCCGGCCAGTTCGTCGAGCCAGTCGGCCGGACGCGGCGCCAGCCGGACCAGGCCGTCGAGCAGGATGGCGAGGGCGGCGGCCGGATCGCGCTCGGCGGTCCGGGCGGCCGCGTCGGCGTCGCGGACCGCGCCGAGGCCGGTCGCCAGGTCGAGGCCGGCCGGCAGGGTCAGGTTGAGCACGCGCGCCCCTCGGGCGCCGATGCGGTTGCGATGCCCCTCGAAGGCGCCGTGCAGCACCGCCTGGCCCGGCTCGACGCGGACGCGGCCGAGCACGCCGGCCTCCTCGTAGCCGCCCTCCAGCACCAGGGCGACATAGGCCTCGCCGTGGCGGTGGCGGGGCAGGCTCGCGCCGGACGGCAGCTGCTGGCGATCGGCGACGCAGGTCATGGCCGCACTCTGCGCGCCCGCCACGGCCGCCGCCAGTTAAACCCGGGCAAGAAAAGAGCGGCCCGGATCGCTCCAGGCCGCCCAGTCGGGGCCGGCGTGCGGCCCCGTCCCCTCTTTTAGCTCTTAGAACTTGGCCCGCAGGGTCACGCCGTAGGTGCGCGGCGCGCCGAGGAAGGCGTCGTAGGTGATGGTGTCGCGGGTCGGGTCGTAGGTCGTGTGGGTGGCGTCGAGGCCCGACGAGCCTTGCAGCGGCCCGTTGAACACCACCTGCTTGTATTCCTGGTCGAACAGGTTCTGGGCCCAGACCTCGACGGTCCAGCGGTCGTCCTTGGTGCTGAGGCCGGCGCGGGCGTTGAACAGGGTGAAGGCCTTCTGCATCTTCGGCGGGAACAGGTCCGACCCGGTATTGTAGTCCGAGGTGTACTTGGCGCCGATGTTGAAGCGGGCCTTCAGCATGTCGCTGACCGGCGTCTCGTAGGTGACCGAGGCCGAACCCGACCATTCCGGCGCGAACGACAGGCGCGAGCCGGGCAGCAGGGCCAGGGCGTTGGTCGGATCGTTGGGGATCTTCTGGTCGCCGTAGGTGGTGTCGGCGTAGGTCAGGCCGCCCTGGACGCTCAGGCCCTGGACCGGGGTGAACCACAGCAGGTCGATGTCGACGCCCTTGGACTCGACCTCGGGGATCGAGCGCACGGCGAACGAGGTGCCGAGGAAGGTGTTCAGCTGGAAGTCGGTGAACTTCTGGTAGAACAGCGCCGCGTTCAGCAGCAGCGAGCGGTCGAGCAGGGTGGTCTTGGCGCCCAGCTCGTAGCTGTCGACGAACTCGGCCGGGAACGAGGTGTCGTAGATCGGCATGATGCCCGGCAGGCCGCTCTGCAGGCCGTTGGACGACTGGGTGCGGTCGAGGTTGAAGCCGGCGCCCTTGTAGCCGCGGGCGTAGGAGGCGTAGGTCATCACCTCCGGCGACCACCGGTAGGCGACCTTGGCCGTGCCCGACCATTCGCTGCTCGACAGGCTTTGCGAATTGGCGCGGCCGTTGAACAGCGGGTTGGCCCAGGGCAGGCACATGTTGCCGAGGATGGTCGGCTGGGCGGCCAGCGGGATGCCCAGGGCGGTCCACGCCCCCGCGGCCTGCCGCGCGATGGCGGTGGCGCAGCCTATGCCGCCGTCGCTGGTGCTCTGCGAGGTGTTGAGCGACTTGTCCTCGGAGGTCCAGCGCAGGCCTACGGTCAGGTCGAGCTTTTCGGTGACATGCCAGGTGTCGTTGGTGAAGAGGGCGTAGGTCTTGCTCTCCTGGGTGTAGTGGTCATAGAGGCCCTGACCCGCCGCGAAGCTGGTGCCCGGCGCCCGGCCGTTGAGGCCGGCGATGAAGTTGGGGTTGCCGCCGGACAGCAGCATGCTCAGGTACTTCTCGTAGTCCGAGCCGTAGAGGAAGTTGGCGCCGTTGCTCAGCTGCTCGCCGGCGAAGAAGCCGCCGACCAGCCAGTCGACCTTGCCCACCTGGCCGGCTAGGCGCAGTTCCTGGCTGATGGTGGTGAAGCGCGAATAGTTGGTGCCGTCGTTCTGGCGGTAGGTGATGTCGGCGGTGGTGAAGTCGGAGTCCTGGCCGTTCTTGGTCTCCCACCGGCGCACGGCGGTGACCGAGGTCAGCTTGCCGAACGGCAGGTCGACATTGGCCTCGGCCGACACGCCACCGTCCTCGACCTGAGAGCCGACCGCGCGGTTGGAATAGGCTTTGCGGGCCGAAGGGTTCGGATAGATCGACAGGCCCGTCGACGGCGCGGCCAGGGCGTTGATGATCGCGGCGGTCGGTCCGGTGCGGATCTGCACGGCGGCGCAGCAGTTCTCGTCGCGCTTGGTGTAGTCGGCGATGAACTTGATGCTGACGTCGGACGAAGGCGTGAACAGCACCTGGCCGCGAATCGTCCAGAAGTTCTGGTCGGCGTCCTCGGTGGTGGTGCTGGGGCCCTTGCCGTTGACCACGTCGTTGAAGCCGTCGCGCTTGCGGGCGGCGAAATAGAGCCGGCCGGCGGCGACGTCCTGGACGATGGGGCCGGTGACCGACACCGAGCCGCCGACGGCGCCGTAGTTGCCGGCCGTCAGCTCGGCGTTGCCGCCGAAGGTGAACTCGGGTTCCTTGGTGATGATGCTGATGACGCCGGCCGAGGTGTTCTTGCCGAACAGCGTGCCTTGCGGGCCCTTCAGCACCTCGATGCGCTGCATCTCGCCGAGGTCGCCGAAGCTGACGCCGTTGCGGGGGCGATAGACGCCGTCGATCACCACGCCGACCGAGGATTCCAGGCCGGGGTTGTCGCCGACGGTGCCGACGCCGCGGATGCGGGCGGTGGTCGAGGCCTCGGAGGTGGTCGAGGTGACGGTGAGGCCGGGGGTCAGGATCGTCAGGTCCTTGATGTCCTTGACGCCGGTGTCCTGCAGCAGCTTCTGCGGCAGGGCGGTGACCACGATCGGGACGTCCTGCAGGTTCTGCTCGCGCTTCTGGGCGGTGACGACGATCTCGTCGACGGTGCGCGGCGCCTCCTGGGCCTCGGCCGCGACGGCGGCGCCGGTCACGACGGCGAGCACGGCGACGGAAGCCGTCGCCTTGACGTATTGGGAGAACCTCATTTCCTACCCCGGTGTAGCGCGGCGCGCGCGCCGCCTTGTTGCAATAGCGCCCCGTATTCGGGGTCGTTGCGCAACGCTAAACGGCCGTTCGGAAGGGCGCAAAGCCGTCAAACCGCGTTCGATAACGAAAACTGGACGCTGTGACGGAAAAGCGACAGCTTTTGGCGGGGCTTCAGGCCTCGACCGGCCTGCGACGCGCGCTCCAGGCCAGGACGGCCATGCCGGCCAGGGCGGACGCCGCCGATCCGGCGATGACGCCTAGGCGCACCTGCGTCTGGATCAGCGGGTCGCGCGGATCGAAGGCCAGGGCGCCGATGAACAGGCTCATGGTGAACCCGACGCCGCACAGCAGCGCCGCGCCGTAGAGGTCGAGCCAGGTCGCGCCCGAGGGCCGGCGCGCCAGGCCAAGGCCCACCGCCAGGGCCGACAGGGCCAGGACCCCGACCTGCTTGCCGATCAGCAGCCCGGCCATGATGCCCAGGGGAACCGGCGCGAACAGCTGGCCCAGCGACAACCCCTTGAACGAGAAGCCGGCGGCGACGAAGGCGAAGAACGGCAGGATGCCGTAGGCGACATAGGGGTGCAGGCCGCTCATCGCCCGCTTCAGGGCGCTCTCGCGGCCGGGGCGGGGGGCGGCGATCGGCACGGTCAGGGCGGCGGCGACGCCCGCCAGCGAGGTGTTGACCCCCGATTCCAGCGCCAGCGCCCACACCGCCGCGAAGCCGACGGCGTAGAGGAACAGCGGCGCCGAGCGCCAGAACGACGTCAGCGCCATCGCCGCCAGCACGCCGCCGGCGGCGGCCAGGGCCCAGACTTGCACCTTGGCGGTGAACAGCACGGCGATCAGGGCCACCGCGCCCAGGTCGTCGGCGATGGCCAGGGTCAGCAGGAACACCCGCAGCGAGGCCGGCAGGCGCGGCCCAATCGCGGCCAGCGCCGCCAGGGCGAAGGCGATGTCGGTGGCGGCGGGCGTCGGCCAGCCGCCGGGTTGGCCGTTCGGCCCGAGGTTGAAGGCCAGATAGACCAGGGCGGGCGCGACCATCCCGCCGACCGCCGCCAGCACCGGCAGGGCCAGCTTGCGCGGATTGGACAGCTCGCCCTTGAGGATCTCGTACTTGATCTCCAGGCCGACGACGAAGAAGAACACCGCCATCAAGCCGTCCTTGGTCCATTTGAGGACGGACTTGGTGTGGTCGAAGGCGCCGATATGGATGGTCAGGTCGGCGTTGATGAAGGCGAAGTAGCGGGCCGCCCAGGGCGAGTTCGCCCACAGCAGCGCCAGCAGCGCGGCGACGCCCAGGAAGGCGCCGGCGCCGGCTTCGGTCTTCAGGAAATCGAGAGTCGGACGGGACGCCATCGGGCCTGAATAGCATGGCGCCGGCGCCGCGGGACTGAAATCGGCGTGAAACCCGCCGCCTCAGGCGGTCTGGGCCGCGCCGCGCGGAACGGGGCGGCGCACCGCCTCCAGCGCCTGAACGAAGGCGTCGCGCCAGGCGGCGACGTCGTCGGTCGCGACGCCGTGCTGCAGGATCTCCCACCGCCGCTTGCGCTCGGCCCGGTCCATCGACAGGGCCCGCTTCAGGGCCTCGGCGGTCTCTTCCGGCGAGAACGGGTTGATGATCAGGGCGTCCTTCATCTGGGTGGCCGCCCCGGCGAACCGCGACAGCACCAGCACGCCGGGATCGGCCGGGTCTTGGGCGGCGACGAACTCCTTGGCCACCAGGTTCATGCCGTCGCGCAGCGGCGTGACCAGCCCGACCTTGGCGGCGCGGTAGATGCCGGCCAGCTCGTCGCGCCGATAGTTGCGGTTGACGTAGCGCACCGGCGTCCAGTCCATGTCGGCGTAGGCGCCGTTGATATGGCCGGCCAGGGCGTCGAGCCGGGCGCGGATGTCCTGGTAGGCGTCGACCTGATCGCGGGTGGGCGGGGCGATCTGCAGCAGGAAGACCTCGCGGCGCAGCGCCGGATTGTCGGCCAGCAGCCGCTCGAAGCCCTGCAACCGCTCCTCCAGGCCCTTGGAGTAGTCCAGCCGGTCGACGCCGACGATCATGGCGCGGAAGGCGCCGGAGGCGGCGATGCGGTCATAGGTGCGCGCCGCCGCCGCCGACCGCGTGGCGCGGGCGAAGTCCTCGGCGTCGATGCCGATGGGGAAGGCGCCGGCCCGAACCGTCCGGCCGAACGCCGACAGCCGGCCGTCGGGCAGGACTTCGCCGCCGACCTCGTGCGAGACGTAGTCGCGGAAGGCGTCGAGCCACTCCTCGGTCTGGAAGCCGATCAGGTCGTAGGCGAACAGCGCCTCGGCCAGCTGGCGGTGCCGGGGCAGGGTCGCCACCAGTTGGCGCGCCGGCCAGGGGATGTGCAGGAAGAAGCCGATGGGATTGTCGACCCCGAGCCGGCGCAGCTCCCGCGCCATCGGGATCAGATGGTAGTCGTGGATCCAGACCAGGTCGTCCTTCTCGATCAGCGGGCGGACGGTCTCGGCGAAACGGCGGTTGACGCGGTCGTAGCCCTGGCCGAACGAGCGGTCATAGGCGGTCAGGTCGATGCGGTAGTGGAACAGCGGCCACAGCGTCTTGTTGGCGTAGCCGTTGTAGTATTCCTGCACGTCGACCTCTTCGAGGTCGACCGTGGCGACGGTGACGCCCTCGGCCCGCTTCATCGACAGGTGGCCGGTGAACTCGGGCGTGGTTTCGCCGCTCCAGCCGAACCACACGCCGGAATATTCCCGCAGCGCCGCCGCCAGGGCCATGGCCAGGCCGCCCTGGGTCGCCGAGCCCTTGGGCGAGGGCGGCGTCACCCGATTGGAGACGACGATCAGCCGGCTCATCGCACCGAGCTCCACGGCCGGCTGAGCAGGGCGGCGCAGTTGATCAGCCCGACCAGCGAATAGGTCTGGGGATAGTTGCCCCACAGGGCGCCGTCGCTGAGCGAGATGTCCTCGGACAACAGGCCGGCGGCGGTGCGATGAGACAGCATCTCCTCGAACAGCGCGCGGGCCTCGTCGCTCCGCCCGGACAGGTGCAGGGCCTCGATGAGCCAGAAGGTGCAGAAGTTGAACGCCGTCTCCGGCGCGCCGAAGTCGTCGGGAATGACGTAGCGCATCAGGTAGGGGCCGCGCTTCAGGTCGCGCTCGACGGCCTGGAACGTGGCCTGGTGGCGCGGGTCGTCGGGCGACAGGAACCGCAGGTCGACCAGTTGCAGCAGGCTGGCGTCCAGCTCGTCGCCGCCGAAGCTGGCGGCGAAGCGGCCATGCTCGGCGTTCCAGGCGTCCTTCTCGATCCGCGCGCGGACGATCTCGGCGCGCGCCTTCCAGAAGGCGGCGCGGTCGGTCAGGCCGAGGGCCTCGGCGACGTTGCCCAGCCGGTCGCAGGCCGCCCAGCACATCACCGAGGAATAGGTGTGCACCGCCGCCCGGGTGCGGAACTCCCACAGACCGGCGTCGGGCTGGTCGTGCAGGGCGAAGGCGCGGTCGCCGACCTTCTCCAGGGCATGGAAGTCCTCGATCGAGCCCGGCCGCAGCAGCCGCTCGTCGAAGAAGGCGTGGGCGGCAGACAGGATGATCTGGCCGTAGACGTCGTGCTGGTGGTGCTCATAGGCCTGGTTGCCGGACCGCACCGGTCCCATGCCGCGAAAGCCGGGCAGGGCGTCGACGGTGCGCTCGCCGAGGCCAAGCTCCAGGCCGACGCCGTAGACCGGCTGGATATGGCCGCCGCCCGCCTGCCCGACGAGGTTGCGCAGATAGCCGAGATAGTTCTCCAGCATGTCGGCCGCGCCCAGGCGGTTCAGGGCTTGGACGACGTAATAGGCGTCGCGCAGCCAGCAATAGCGATAGTCCCAGTTGCGGCCGCTGTTCGGGGCCTCGGGGATCGAGGTGGTCAGGGCCGCGACCACGGCGCCGGTCTCCTCGTAGGCGCAGAGTTTCAGCGCGATGGCCGCGCGGATCACCGCTTCCTGCCATTCCAGCGGCACCGTCAGGGTTCGGACCCATTCGCGCCAGGCGGTCACCGTCTCGTCGCGCATGCGCTTGAGGGTCGACAGCAGCTCGGCGTCGAAGCCCTCGTCCGGGCCGAGGAAGAAGCCCAGCTCCTTCTCCAGGCGAAAGGTGCGGCCAGAGACCACGTGGCTGACCGGGCAGTTGGTGGTCAGGCGCAAGGTGACGTCCGAGCACAGGAAGCGGACGTGGTTGGAGCCGGAGGTGCTCTCGGCCTCGCGCGCGCCCCAGTCGGCCGCCGGCTTCAGCCGGACGCGCGCCGCCGTCGTCCCGCTCAGGGGGCGTACGATGCGGACGAAGGCGGTCGGGCGGTAGATGCGTCCGAACTGGCGATAGCGCGGGCAGAAGTCGATGATCTCGATCGCCGCGCCGGCGGCGTCGATCAGCTCGGTGCGCAGCACGGCCGTGTTGCGCAGGTAGCTCTGGCGCACCTCTGCGAGGTCGTCGATCTCGATCGCCCACAAGCCTATGGCCTTGGCATCGGCCGGATCGCGGCTGGACAGCAGGTTGGAGAACACCGGGTCGGCGTCGACGCGGGGGGCGCAGGCCCAGACGAAGCGGCCCTGGCGGTCGATCAGCGCGCTGGCCGCGCAGTTGCCGATCGGGAACAGGTCGAGATCGTGCGGGCCGCCGTTCACGCCGCCGCCTCCAGCCAGGCCAGCACCGCCTCCACGTCGGGCAGGCGGAAGCGGGCGGCCGTCGGCCGGCCGGGGCCGACCAGCACGCCGAAGCCGCCCAGGTCGCGGGCGGCGGCGAAGGCGTCCTCGTCGGTCAGGTCGTCGCCGACGAAGACCGGCGCGTGGCCGGCGAACGGCCGCTCGGCCATGAACACCCGCAGGGCGTCGCCCTTGTCGGCGCCGGGCGTGCGCAGCTCGACCACCATGTCGCCGGCCTGCAGGGTCAGCCGTTCCTGGGCGGCGATGCGCCGGGCGGTCTCCTGCACCGCGTCGGCGCAGTCTGGCGAGCGGCGATAGTGCAGCGCCACGCTCAGCCCCTTGTCCTCGACCAGCAGGCCCGGATCGGCGCCGGCCAGGGCCTCGAAGGCGGCCTTGGCGACGGCGACGCCGGGATGGGCGGGGGCGCGGATCACCGCGCCGTCCTGGCGGCGCCGCTCCAGGCCGTGGACGCCGGCCGCCGCCGTCACCGCCCCTTCGAGGATGCGGTCGACGTCGGCGATGGGGCGGCCGCTGATCACCGCCAGGCGGCCGCCGGCCCGCTCGCGCAGGGCCGCCAGCAGGCCGTTGCGCCGGGCGTCCGGCTTCACGGCGTCGGGCGTCGGCGCGATGGGCGCGACGGCGCCGTCGAGGTCGAGAAACAGGGCCGTCAGGCCAAGGTCCAGGCGCGGCGGCGCAGCCAGCCTTTCGGCCGTTTCGGTGTCGGTCATGCCGCTCCCGATATGATGCTAACGTCAGGCGCCGGCTCTGGGGAACCGAGGGCCGGGCGTATCGGAAACGCCCGGCCGGACAGGGAAGTTCCCTCGCGGGCGCCGCCAGCCTCAGGTCTGGCCGCGTCCGCGCTCCATCACCGCCGCGCGCCGGGCGGCCACCGACTGGGCGCTGACGCCGGGATTGAGCCGCGCCGAAACCTCCGCCTCGCAGGCCATGGCCTCGCCGAACGGCAGGGCGTAGCCCGCCTCGATCAGGGCCTTGTAGTCACGCTGGGGTTCGGCCGGAACCGAGGCCATGTCGCGGGCGAGCCCCAGGCAGGCCGGCATCAGGGCGTCCGGCTCGACCACGCGGTTGACCAGGCCCCAGCACTCGGCCGTCGCCGCGTCGAGGAAGTTGCCGGTCAGCGACAGCTCCTTGGCCCGGTACGGCCCGATCAGCCGCGACAGCTTCTGCGACAGGCCCCAGCCGGGCATGATGCCGACCCGGGCGTGGGTGTCGGCGAACCGCGCCGCCGTCGAGGCGATCAGCACGTCGCAGGCCAGGGCCAGTTCGAAGCCGCCGGTGATCGCCGCGCCGTTGATCGCGCCGATGATCGGCTTGGGGCAGGCGTCCATCGCGGCCACCGGATTGGCGCTTGGGTCGGCGCCGACCGCCGAGCCCAGCTCGCCCTCGGCCTGGCCCAACTCCTTGAGGTCGAGGCCGGCGCAGAAGGCGCGGCCGGCGCCGGTCAGGACGATGACGCGCACGCCGTCGTCGGCGGCAAGGTCCAGCAGCGACTGGCGCAGGGCCGTCCGCAGCCCTCGCGACAGGGCGTTCATGGCTTCGGGCCGGTTCAAGGTGACGACGGCGACCGTGTCGGTTTTTTCGACGTTCAGCATGTGGTCTCCGCGGGGTGTCTTCGTTTTCTATCATAGGGCGCATGCAGTCGCCGCCGATGCCGAGCCAATAGGTCGCAGGGGCGCGTGATTGCAAAGTTGAAACAAAGCCCCCAATTCGGGGGACGCGCAGGAAGCGCGATCCTGACGCGCGGCGGATGGTCGCGACGCAGAACAAGGGCGGCGTTGCTACGTTGCTTCGACGGGGCTGATCGAGGTGTGCATGCATAACGAGGCCGAGGTCTCCGCCGAGCTGCGCCATCGTCTGAGCAACGTCCTGCAGTTGCTGACCACGCTTGGGCGCATGCGGCTTTCAAGGACCCAGGACGCCGAGGCGCGGCGCCAGGTGGGCTGGCTGCTCGAGGCCACCGGCGCCCTGGGCGTGCTTCATCACCGCATCGGCGCCGCCGAGGCCGGCGACTTCTCCGCTTTCCTGACCGAGATGGCCCCCGTCTGGCGCCGCCGGATCGGCAGGCGGCCGGTGCGTATCGAGATCGAGGCCGAGCCGGTGGTGGTGCGCGAGAATTCCGCCTCGGCCCTGGCGGTGATCGTCAACGAACTGGTGTCCAACGCCATCGTCCACGCCTTCGCCGACGGCCGCCCCGGCTGCATCACCGTCAAGCTGCGCGGCGCCGGCCGTGACGCCGCCGAGCTGGCGGTGAGCGACGATGGCGCGGGCTATGACGGCGAGGCCGCCCACACCTCCAAGCTCGGTCTTTGGCTGGTCTCCGGCCTCGCCGAGCAGCTGCGCGGCGAGATGGTCACCGACAGCCACGCCGGCGTGCGCGCGCGCCTGAATTTCCCGCTGAACTGACCGGGCTCAGGCCCTGGCCCTGACGGCCCTGGCCGGCGAAGCGTCCGGCTGCGCCCGGGCTTTGGCGACGGCTGGCGCAGGGCCTCGCCGCCGCCCCAGGGCGAAGGCCAGCCCCGCCGCCGCGCCGGCCAGGACCGCCAGGGCGAGGACGGCCTTGGGCCGCATCTGGGCGGCGGTGTAGAGGCTGGTCTCGCGCACGTCCTTGTAGAACGACCGCTCGCGCAGGTCGCCGCCGGGCTGATGCAGGTTGTCGCCCACGACCCGCCGCCGTCCGGCCTTGTCGCGATTGAGCATCGGCGTGAACCAGGCCAGCAGGGGGTCGGCCGCGAACGGCGCCAGCCCGGCCAGGGCCGCGACCAGCCGGCCGCCGGCGCCGATGGTGATCTCGCGCGTGCGGTGCTCTGCGGCGTACAGCACCGCCTGGGCCACCAGCGGCGTGGCGTAGACCGGCGGCGGGTTGCGCACCGGCGCGCCGGTCAGGTTGCGGGCGTGGTCCTTGTAGGGCGTATCGACCGCCGAGGGCTTGATCAGCGTCACCGACACCGGGGCCTTCTGCTCGATCATCTCCAGGCGCAGGGCGTTGGTGAACGCCCTGACCGCGTGCTTGGAGGCGCAATAGGGCCCCTTCAGCGGCACCGCCAGGTCGCCCAGCACCGAACCGATGTTGATCAGGGCGCCGCCGCCGTCGCGGGTCTTGAAATGCTCGACCGCCGCCAGCGAGCCGTAGACCACGCCCCAATAGTTGGTCTCCATCAGCCGGCGCTGGTCCTCGACCGGGGTGTCGGTGATATGGCCGAAGATCGACACCCCGGCGTTGTTGACCCAGGCGTCGAAGCCGCCGAAGCGGTCGAGGGCGGTCTGCACCACGGCGCGGACCTGGCTCTGGTCGCCGACGTCGGCGACGCAGTAGTCGGCCTTGGCGCCCTTGGCGGTCAGGTCGTCGCACACGGCCTTCAGCGCCTCGGCGTTGCGCGCGACCAGCAGCAGCCGGGCGCCGCGCTGGGCCGCCGCGCGGGCCGTCGACAGGCCGATCCCCGAGGTCGCCCCGGTGATGACGACGACCTGTTCGTTCAGCGGCTTCAGTTTCAGCTTCATTACGCGGCTCCGTTGACGACCTCATTTAGGAACGGCGGCGCGCAAGGCCAGGTTCCTGCGGTCGCGGCGTTCGTCCTCAGCCGGCCAGCCAGCCGTGCTTGAGCGCCTCCAGCACGGCCAGCATGCGGCTGTTGACGCCCAGCTTCAGCTTGGCGTTGTCCATGTGCTTCTGCACCGTCGCGGCCGACAGGTCGAGGATGCGGCCGGTCTCCCACGCCGTCTTGCCCTGGCTGGCCCAGGTCAGGCACTCGATCTCGCGCGGCGAGAGCGGGCAGTCGCGCGGCGGCGCGTCGGCGCTCATCAGGCGCCGGCCGCGGCCGACATAGGCGTGGGTGGCGATGTGCAGGATCGAGCGGGTGGTGGGCGTGAAGTCCGGCGCCACCGTCATCAGCCGCATGGCGGTCACCGCGCCGGTGGCCTCGCGGATCGGGATGATCAGCCCCTCGGCCGGGCCGGCCTCGCGCGCCTCGTCGAACATGCGGGCGACGCGGGGGTCTTCCGCGCCGCGCCGGGCCTCGGTCCAGGTGAAGTCGCCGCCGCCGGCCAGGGCCCTGGGCACGCAGGGATCGACCTCGAAGTAGCGCTTGGCGTTGTAGTGGTCGCTCCAGAAGCTGTCCGGCCGGCCGAACAGGGTTCGCGGCGCCGGCGGCGACATCAGGTCGGCGACGTGGACATAGTTGAACCACCTGACGCCGAAGCGTTCGACCAGCAGGGCGAACTCTTCGTTCAGCGCTTCAAGAGGTTCACATCTGGGCGCGCGTTCGATGAAGCGAACCAGGGCGGCTAGGTCGGAAGGCACGATGCGCCGCAAATCGAGGAAACACAGGCCCTCGACAATGCCCGCTCGGAACGCGGGATGTCCAGCCCTATTCCCGCATGGGTGGTGGCCCGAGGCGAGCGAAGACGGCCGGGGGCGGTGCGCCGCCCGGCCGTTCGCCGATCAGCGCGGCGTCAGGAAGGCCGAGGAGATCCAGCCGCGGTTGCCGTTCTCGTCGTCGACCTGCCACCAGATGCCGTTCTTCTGACCGGTGGGATAGGCCATGTCGCCGGCGTGGAAGGTCAGCACCGCCTTGCCCTGGGTCGAGGGCGTGGAGCGCAGGACCTGGTTCGACTTGACGGTGTAGGCCTGCGAGCCGGCGTTGGCCGAGGCGGTTCCCGCCGCCGGCGCGTGGCTGGAGCGGATGTAGTTGACCAGGTCGATATAGGCGTTGAAGTAGGCGCCCGAGATCACCTTGCCGATGTCGGTGTCGGAATAGCCGCCGCCGGCCAGGGCCCCGAAGCCGGTGGTGCCGCCGAGGCCGCCGCCGCCGCCGAAGCCGATGTCGGTCTTCTGCGACACGCCCTCGGCCACATAGAGCTGCTCGGTGGTGCGCGCGTCGACCAGGGTGATCAGCGTGTGCGCTTCCGACTTCTTGGTGCGCAGGCCGCCGGCCAGGGCGCCGAAGCCGCCGGGCAGCAGGCTGCCGGCGATGGCGCCGATGGCGTTGCCGCCCGAATTGGAGTTCGAATTGGCGATGTCCGGGATCAGGAAGTAGTCGGCGGCCGCCACCTGGCCCCGGCCGACGTTCGATCCGCGACGCAGGTCGCCGGTCTGGCCCAGGGCGGATTCGGTCTGGCGCATGGCCAGGCCGCCGTTGCGGTCGACGATGCGCAGGCAGCCCGAGCGGGCGGCGAACAGCTTCAGCAGCGCCTCGGGGCTGGACAGGTTGTACTGCAGCCACCAGCGGTTCTGCGGCTCCTGCACCGCCGCCGTGCCCAGGGGCCGGTCGCAGTGCGGCAGTTCCGGCGTGGCCGCGTTCTTCGGGCCCTTCTTGTCCATGCCGTACTGGGCGTAGGCCGGCGTCGAGAGCAGGCTGACGAACACCGCGCCGCAGGCGAGGGCGGAAACAATTTTCTTCATGGATAAACCCCAGTGACCCCTAGCGTCTTACTCTACAGGGGCTCGGATCGGGGTTCAACTTGCGGCGGCGGCTTCCGAGGCGCTCAATCGCGCCTGACGCCCCATTTTCAGAAGCCGAGCAGCCGGGCGTAGCGGTCGCGGTGATAGGACGCGCCTCCGTAGATCGCCTCGGCGGCCCGGGCCCGCTTCAGATAGAGGCCGGCGTCGTGGGCGTCGGTCATGCCGACGCCGCCGTGCATCTGGACCATCTCATTCGACGCCAGGTGCAGGGTCTCGCCGGCCTTGGCCTTGGCCAGGGAGGCCAGGGCCCCGGCGTCGGCGGAGCCGTTGTCGATGGCCTCCAGCGCCGCCTCGACGCAGGAGCGGGTCAGCTCCAGCTCGGTGTACAGCTTGGCGGCGCGATGCTGCAGGGCCTGGAAGGTCCCGATGGCCTGGCCGAACTGGGTGCGGGTCTTCAGATAGTCCAGCGTGACGTCGAAGGCCTGGGCGGCCGTCCCCAGCATCTCGGCGGCGAGGCCGGCGCGGGCGCGGTCCAGGGTCTCTTCCAGGATCGGCCAGCCGCCGCCCGCCTCGCCCAGGACGGCGGTCTCGGCGACGGTCACGTCCTTGAAGGTCAGGTTGGCGTAGCCGCGGCTGTCGGCGGTCTTCAGCGCCGTGCGCGTCAGGCCGTCGGCGTCGCCCTGGACCAGGAACAGGGTCAGGCCGTCGGCGTCGCCCGGCTGGCCGGCGGTGCGGGCGGCGACCACGATCAGGTCGGCCGCGCCGCCTTCCGGCACGAACGCCTTGCCGCCGTTCAGGGTCCAGCCGCGCCCGGACTTCACCGCCGTCAGGGCGGTCTTCTCCGGGGCGTGGTGCGCATGCTCGTCGACCGCCAGGGCGGCGACGATCGCGCCGGCGGCGATCTGCGACAGCCATTCCTCCTTCTGGGCCTCCGAGCCGCCGATCAGCAGCGCCGAGGCCGCCGTCAGGGCGGTGGACAGCAGCGGCGAGGCGGTCAGCGTCCTGCCGGTCTCCTCCAGCACCAGGCCCAGGCCCAGATAACCGAATTCGGAGCCGCCGTGGGCCTCGGGCACGATCACCCCGGTCCAGCCCATCTCGCCCATCTCGCGCCAGAGCGCCGGGTCGTAGCCCGCGCCATCGCCCGAATCGCGCAGCTTGCGGAAGGCGCCGACCGGCGATCGCGCCTGGACCCAGTCGCGGGCGGCGTCGCGCAGCATGGTCTGTTCTTCGGTCAGGATGGCCATCAGGCGTACTCTCCCTGGACGTCGTGGCGGCGGGCGGCCCATTCCAGGGCCTGCTCCAGCCGGTCGTTGCCCCAGAACAGCTCGCCGTCCTGGGTGATGAAGCTCGGGCTGCCGAACACCCCGTGGGCGGCGGCCTCCTCGACATTGGCGCGCAGGGCGGCCTTGACCGGCTCGCCGCGCGCGGCGCCCAGGGCCGTCGCCGGATCGCCGCCGGCCGCCGCGATCAGCGGGGCCAGCGTCTCGGGCGAGGCGATGTCCTGGTCGTGGACGAAGTTGGCTTCGTAGACCGAGCGGGCGAAGGCGCGCGTCCAGTCCTGGCCGTCGCCGGCCAGGGCGACGCGGGCCGGCAGCAGGCTGTCGCGGGGAAAGGCGGTGGGGCGATGGAAGGCCAGGCCGGCCTCGCCGCAGACCCGCTCCAGGTCGCGCCACATGTAGCGGCCCTTGACCGGGGCGGCGTTGAACGGGCTGTCGTCCAGCCCCTGCTGGTCGCGGAACAGCGGCCCCAGCAGGAACGGCCGCCAGCGCACCGTAACCCCCGCCGCCGCCGCCGCGTCGTCGATGCGCATCGCCGTCGGGTAGGAATAGGTCGAGGCGAACTCGTACCAGAATTCGAGCATGGGCGGGTCTACTGATGGTCCAGGAGGCCGAGCACGCGCTTGGCGACGACGTTGAGGTTGACCTCGCTGGTGCCGCCCTCGATCGAGTTGCCCTTCGAGCGCAGCCAGGCGCGGGTCTCGCCGATTTCGCGCGGGCTGAAGCCTTCGCCCGACCAGCCCAGTCCCTGCAAGCCCATGGCCTCGACCACCAGTTCCGAACGGTCCTGGTTCAGCTTGGCGGCGGCGTACTTGATGATCGAGGTGGCCGGCGACAGGCCCTTGCCGGCGCGCAGCTCCTGCTCGACGCGGCGGACGGTCAGGGCGAAGGCCTTGGCCTCCATCCTGTGGGCCGCGAGGCGCGCGCGCAGGTCGTGGTCGGCCAGGCGGCCGTCCGCGTCGGTCCCGACGTACTTCTTGGCGATGTCCTCGATCTCCAGGCCGCCGCCGGTTCCGCCGAAGCCGCCGGCCGAGATGTTCTGGCGCTCGTACTGCAACAGCCGCTTGGCGATGTCCCAGCCCTTGTTCAGCGCGCCCACCAGCTGAGCCTTCGGCACCTTCACGTCGGTGAAGAAGGTCTCGCAGAACGGCGAGGAGCCCGAGATCAGCTTGATCGGCCGCGCTTCGACGCCGGGGGTGGTCATGTCGAACAGCACGAAGCTGATGCCCTCGTGCTTCTTGCTGGTGTCGGTGCGCACCAGGCAGAAGATCCAGTCGGCCTGATCGGCGTAGGAGGTCCAGATCTTCTGGCCGTTGATCAGGTAGTGGTCGCCCTTGTCCTCGCACTTGGTCTGCAGGCCGGCGAGGTCCGAGCCCGCGCCCGGTTCGGAATAGCCCTGGCACCAGCGGATCTCGCCGCGGACGATCTTGGGCAGGTATTCCTTCTTCTGCGCCTCGTTGGCGTATTCGAGCAGCACCGGGCCCAGCATCCAGACGCCGAACGACATCAGGGCCGGGCGGGCCTTGATGCGGCGCAGCTCCTGCTCCAGCACCTTGGCCTCCTCGCCGGTCAGGCCGCCGCCGCCGTATTCCTTGGGCCAGGTCGGGGCGGTCCACCCGCGCGAGGCCATGCGGTCCATCCACAGCTTGATGTCGGGGTTCTTGTAGACGGCCTTGCGGCCGCCCCACGGCGCCTCGTCCTCGGTCATCGGCGTCTTGAGCGAGGGCGGGTAGTTGGCTTCCAGCCACGAGCGCGCCTCGTTGCGGAAGGCTTCCAGATCGGCCATCGGGCGCTCCCAAAAATCGTTTTGGATTGTTATGGTCACCTTAGCGTCGCCGTCCGGCAGGGCAAGGCGATTCAAACGAATGTTCGGCGCCGGGGCGGGGGCGCTCGTCCGGGGCCATGAAAAGGCCGCGCCAGTCGCGCTATGATTGCGTCCGGGTTGGACGCCTACAGGATTCGAATGCGTCTCTATCGAGAACTGAAGCCGGCGATCCTCGCGGTCGCGCCGACCGCGTCGGCCATACTGGTCCTGGCCGCCGGCATGATGCTGCTGGCCTCCGGGGCGACGCCGTCGGTGCCGGTGCGGTTCGCCATGCTGATGCGCGTCGCGCCGGCCATCATCATCGAGGTCAGCCACTTCGTGTCGAGCATCCTCGGCCTGGTGCTGCTGCTGCTGGCCTTCGGCTTGCGGGCCCGGCTCGACGCGGCCTGGGTGGCGACCCAGGTGGTGCTGGCCCTCGCCGCCGTCCTGGCCCTGTTCAAGGGGTTCAACTGGGAAGAGACGGTGATCCTGTCGCTGCTGCTGGCGCTGCTGTTCCCGTTGCACGAGGCGTTCACGCGCAGCGCGCGGCTGACGCGGATGGAGATCACCCCCGGCTGGATGCTGTCGGCCCTGGCCGCCGTCGTCGGCGCGGGCCTGCTCGGTCTTTGGTCGTTCCAGCATTCCGACTACGCCGACCAGGCCTTCTGGCGCACCCTGTCGGACGCCGACGCCGAGCGGGCGATACGCTCCTCGGCCGGGGCGGCGATCCTGTTGCTGGTGTTCGGCATCTGGCGGCTGTTCGCCACGGCGGCGACGCCGCCGGTGGTCGGCGACCAGGACTTCGACTTCGCGCGGGTGCGCGCCATCCTGGCGGCCGCCCAGGGGGCCGAGCCGGGCGCCAACCTGGCCCTGCTCGGCGACAAGCGGTTCCTGTTCTCACAATCTGGGGACAGCTTTCTGATGTTCGGCGTGCGCGGCCGCTCGTGGATCGCGCTGGGGCCGCCGGTCGGCAAGCGCGACGAGCGCATGGAGCTGCTCTGGCGCTTCCGCGAGCTGGCCGACGCCCACGCCGCGCGCCCGGCCGTCTACGCCATCGGGCCGGAGCTGCTGCCCGACGTGGTCGAGCTGGGCTTTTCGATCCAGAAGACCGGCGAGTCGGCCGCCGTGCCGCTGGAGGCGTTCTCGCTGCAGGGCCGCAAGCGCGAGGTGCTGCGCCGCAACTGGCGCAAGGCCGGCGAGAGCGGCGCCTCCTTCGAGGTGTTGCCGGCCGGCGAGGTCGCCGCCTTGATGGACGAGCTGGAGCGCATCTCCGACACCTGGCTCTCGCACCATTCCGGCGGCGACAAGAAGTTCTCGATGGGCGGCTTCGAGCGCCGCTATGTCGGCGAGTTCCCCTGCGCCCTGGTGCGGGTGGACGGCGCCGTCGTCGCCTTCGCCACCCTGTGGCCGACGGCGGACCGCACCGCCTTCTCGATGGACCTGATGCGCTATTCGGACGAGGCGCCGAAGAACATCATGGACTTCCTGTTCGTCGAGCTGATCGCCTGGGGGCGTGAGCAGGGCTATGTGGCGTTCGAGTTCGGCATGGCCCCGCTGGCGGGGCTGGAGGACCGGCCGCTGGCGCCGATCATGTCCCGGGTCGGCCGGCTGTTGTTCGAGCGCGGCGAGGACATCTACAATTTCCAGGGCGTGCGCCGCTACAAGGACAAGTACGACCCGGTCTGGCAGCCGCGCTACATCGCCGCCCCGCACAAATGGGCGATCCCCATCCTGCTGGCCGACGTCGGCCTGCTGTCCTCGGGCGGCGTGTCGGGCCTGACCAAGCGGCCCAAGAAGAACGGCGAGGCCGCCGCGCCGCAGGCCGCTCCGCAGCCGGCCTGAGGCCCGGACGGCGGCCTCAGCGCCCGGTGTTGACGCCGGCCAGGTTGGCCAGGTGCACCAGCATGACCAGCACCACCACCGCCGAGCTGACCATCAGCAGGCGCCAGGGCACCATGCGCGGGCCCCGGTGGACGTCGGGCGGCCGGGCGCCGCGCCATCCGCAGAGGGCGCAGAAGCCGGCCGCGGCGGCGGCGGCGATCAGCGTGACGGTCCAGTCCATGAACTAAGCGGTCTCCGACCTGGCGTCCTCCCCCGCACGGCGAGGCGAAACGGGGGAGGGGAGGATCAGGGTCAGGCCCCCGGCTTGGCCGTCCACTTGTTCAGCCAGCCCAGCACCGAGTCGTGCCACTGCACCGAGTTCTGCGGCTTGAGCACCCAGTGGTTCTCGTCGGCGAAATACAGCAGCTCGCTGGGCACGCCCTTGCGCTGCAGGGCGGTGAAGGCGCCCAGGCCCTGCTCGACCGGGATGCGGAAGTCCTTCTGGCCGTGGATGACCAGCATCGGCTTGGTCCAGTCGGCGACGTGGTTGACCGGGTTGAACCGCTCGTAGCCCTGCGGGTTGGCGAAGGCCGCGCCGCCGTTCTCCCATTCCGAGAACCACAGCTCCTCGGTGGAATAGCCCATCATGCGGTTGTCGAAGACGCCGTCGTGATTGACCAGGCACTTCCACGGGCCGTTCCAGTTTCCGGCGATCCAGTTGACCATGAAGCCGCCGTAGGAGCCGCCCAGGGCGCAGGCCCGGTCGCCGTCCAGGAAGTCGTACTTGGACAGGGCGAAGGCCCAGCCCTTCTGCAGGTCCTCCAGCGGCCGGTCGCCCCAATGGGTGCTGATGGCGTCGGTGAAGGCCTGGCCGTAGCCGGTCGAGCCGTGGAAATCGATCATCACCACGGCGTAGCCGGCGCCGGCGTAGGTCTGGGCGTTCCAGCGATAGTGGAAGAGGTTGCCGAAGCTGCCCTGCGGGCCGCCGTGGATCAGGAAGGCGACCGGGTACTTCTTGCCGGCGACATAGTCGGCCGGCTTGACCACGTAGCCGTGCACGGTCTCGCCGTTCCAGCCGGGGAAGCTGAACTGCTCGGGCGCGCCCATGGCCACGCCGGCCAGCTTGTCGGCGTTGACGTTGGTGACCTGGACCGGCTTGCCGCCGGCCAGCGGCAGGGTGAACAGCTGCGCCGGGGCGGTCAGATTGTCGGAGACGTAGACCAGGCCCTTGGGCGAGACGTCGAAGGCCGAGACGTGGCCCTCGCCGGTCAACGGCGTGACCTTGCCGCTCTTGACGTCGATCGAGAACAGCCGGGTCTGGCCGACGTCGCCGGCGACGACATAGAGCGACTTGCCGTCCGGCGACCATTTCAGGTCGTCGGCCGAGCGGTCCCAGCCCGCGGCCAGCTCGCGTTCGGCGTCGGTGGCTTCGTCGCGCAGGATGATGTGGAAGCGGTCGGCCTCGAAGCCGGGGCGCTTCATGGCGCGGTAGGCCACCGTCTTGCCGTCCGGCGACATGACCAGGCCGGTGTCCCAGGCCGGGTTCTTGGCGGTCAGGTTGCGCGGCGCCTTGGAGCCGTCGACGGGCGCGCCATAGATGTCGAAATTGGTGCTCCACGGCTCGGTGCGGCCGGCCAGGCGGGCGGCGAACCACACCGCCTTGCCGTCGTTGGAGAAGCCGAACTCGGCGTCGTCGCCATAGGGCTTGGACGGGGCGTCGCCGTCGAAGCCGGCCATCAGCGGCGTGGCCTTGCCCAGGGCCAGGCCCTGGCCGTCGAGGGCGAGCGAGAACAGGTGGTTGCGGGTTCCGTCGGCCCAGGCGTCCCAGTGGCGCACGAACAGCTTGTCGTAGAGAACGCCCGTGGCCTTGGCCTGATCGGCGGCCTTGGCCGGGGCGGCGGCGCTTTCCGTATCCGGATGGACGGCCATGGCCACCACCAGGGACTTGCCGTCCGGCGACAGCTTGAAGGCGCCGACGTCGGCCGGCAGCTTGGTCGCCTGCTCGGCCTTGGCGCCGGCCAGGTCGGTCTTCCACACCTGGTCCGATCCGCCGCGCGACGAGACGAAGTAGATCGCCTTGCCGTCCGCCGACCAGCGGGCGCTGGACGCGCCGCCGTCCGAGGCCGCCAGGCGCCGGGGCTGGGCGCCCTTGGCGGCGAGGTCGACGAGCCAGATGGCGTGGGCGGCCTTGTTGGCGGCGTAGTCGGTGGTGCGCAGGTCGTAGAGGACGTAGCGGCCGTCAGGCGAGACGCGCGGGTCGCTGACGCGGTCGAGATTGACCATGTCCCGGGCGGTGAAGCCCCGGCCCTGGGCGGCGCCGTCGGCGGCGTGCGCGGCCGGGGCGATGACGGCGAGGGCCAGCGCGGCGGGCGCGGCGGCGGCGAGCAGGCGTTTGATCATGGAGCGCTCCGAAGCGCGCCCGGCCCCGACCGGCGCGCGGATGTTCTGGCGGGCGCCGCAGACGACGCCCAGGCTGGCTTCCTCTTACCGGGTGATGGGGCGTGGCGGCAACTGGCGGCGGCTCGGCCCCGCCCCCGCCGACGGCCCGTGACCGCGCGCCGCATGGGCGAGGGTCTACACCAAAACTAAAGGGTGGCCGCGTTAGCCAGAGAGACAGCGAATTTTCGTCTTGCCACGAACCATGAACTCACTCGCCCGTCGGTTCCTGCTCAGCGTCGGCGTCATGACCGTGGCGGTGAGCGTCCTGGCGTCGGTCGCCGCCTTCCTGACGTTCCAGCGCGAGCTGGAACGCCGTCAGGTCGGCTATCTGTCCGACTACGTGGCCGAGCGCAGCAACAAGGAGGACCGTCGGTTCTCCGACCTGACCGGCCTGCATCAGGCCGCGTCCGAGGCGCTGAAGGTCCGCGTCAAGGCGATGTCCCAGCCGGAGGCCGACCGGCTGTTCGATCTGTATTTCCCGCTGCAGAAGGACGGCACCCGTCGCACGCGGCCGCAGTCCTTCGACGGCGGGCGGGACGCGGCCGGCGACTATGTCTACGGGATCGGGGGCTTCATCTCGGACGGCCGCCGCGTGCCGCCGCTGGAGCGGCGGGCGCTGGTCGCCGCCTATCAGGTGGTCTCGCACTTCGGCGAGGGTTTCCGGCCGCAGTACGACAACTTCTATTTCTACACGCCTCACACCCGCCTGGTGATGTTCGGCCCCGACCGGCCGGACCGGCTGATGTTCTACCGGCACGACGCGCCGGCCGACCTCGACATCGGCCAGGAGGAGATGGTCCATATCCTCAACCCGCGCGCCAATCCCGCCCGCACCACCCGCTGCACCTCGCTGCAGCGCCTGGTCCAGGACAAGACCGGCGAGCGGCTGGCCACCGCCTGCGTCACCCCCGTCGACATCGACGGGGCCCTGGTCGGCGGCTTCGGCTCTTCGATCCAGCTGACCGGCTACTTCATGCGCGCCGTCGGCGACGCGACGCCGGGGACCTCGAACCTGATCGTCAGCAACCATGGCGACCTGATCGCCTATCCCGGTTTCGCCCGGCCCGGCGTCGCCTCGCCCGGGACCGTCGCCGCCTACGAGCGTAGTCTGCGGCTGAAGTCGCTGATCGAGACTATCCGCGCCGACGGCAAGCACCATGGGGTGGTCGTCAGCCCCGACGGCAAGCAGATCGTCGCCTACGGCTTCCTGACCGGTCCGGACTGGTATTTCCTGATCGCCTCGCCCAAGTCGGCCATCATGGTCTCGGCCCTGCGCTCGGCGGCGTGGATCCTGATGATCGGCCTGCTGGCCGCCCTGGCCCAGTCGGCCCTGATCGTGGCGGTGGCCCGCGGAACCATCATCAGGCCGCTCAGCCGGCTGGCCGCCTCCACCGAGGCGGCGCGGATCGGCGGGCGCGGCGTCGAGGACCTGGAGGCCCGCGCCGACGAGGTCGGCGCCCTGGCGCGGGCGCTGCGCACCGAGCGCGAGCGCGCCGACGAGGTCCTGGCCAGCCTGGAGCAGCGCGTGC